>Ga0114922_10006814_pt1 | contig 10459 bp, 12 predicted proteins | sample AartaG_FD_100975 | JGI IMG/M metagenome (GOLD analysis project Ga0114922, IMG submission 100975) | Deep subsurface microbial communities from Aarhus Bay to uncover new lineages of life (NeLLi) - Aarhus_00045 metaG | ecosystem: Environmental > Aquatic > Marine > Oceanic > Sediment | place...
TGTCGGGATTACGCCGCTGATGAGCATGCTCAGGTTCCTGGCGGACACCGGCGACACACGGCCCGTGCTCCTCATCTACGGCAACCGGACCGAGGAAGACATCATATTCCGGGACGAACTCGCGTCGTTACCCGAACACATAAGGGTGGTCCATATCCTCTCGAGCGCGGGATCCGAATGGGACGGACCACGGGGATTTGTCGACGAGACGGCCATCAGGGAACACGCCGGCGAGATGCTGTCCGAGACGCATGTGTACGTCTGCGGTCCGCCTCCCATGATGGCGAGCGTGATCCGATCGTTGCGCGCGCTCGGGGTCAAACGCGGAAGAATCCACTACGAACGGTTCGCCATCTAGACGCCTTTATGAAGGTAAAGCTGAACAGATGGGTCGAGTTTTCGAACTATCAACTAAGACTGTCATTCTGAGCGAAGCGAAGAATCTCGCTTTCGGGTGCTACGGGTACGGTTGAGATTCTTCGCTTCGCTCAGAATGACAACACAGGAAGGCCAGCCGCACAAGAGTTGCAGCGTATTCACCTATCGGGGGATCGGACCTTCGGTCTTAGGTCCAAAACCTCAATAGCCTATCTTACTGGGAGACGGGTTCTTCGCTCTTCTCAGGTTTCAGCGCCTGAAGGATCTCCTTGTTGGACGGCATACCGCGTTTGGCGAGCACAATCACCCCGTCCTTGCTAATGGCGTACACCGTGCGGGTGGTCATAAACCTCCCCTTGCACCCGTAGGCCGCTACGACCTTCTTATCCTTGTCCACGAGCAGAGGGAACGGGAACTTGTGCTTCTCGACGAACTTCTTGTGAGACTTCGCGTCCTGCGGGTTGATACCGAACACGACCGTGTCGGCATCTTTGAACGACGAGAACTCATCCCGAATCGTGCAGAACTGTTTCGTACAGCCGGGCGTATTATCGCGCGGATAGAACACAAGCACGACGTTCTTCTGTCCTCGGTAACCCGCAAGCTTGACGGTTTTTCCATCTTGATCCTTCAGCGAAAACGCTGGCGCGCGCTGCCCCACTTTCAGCAGCTTCTTTGCGGCATCGGGATCTGCAGGCACGACCAGTTCCTCCGTTCTCGAACCGAACATGTTACAGGTCGCTTCGACAACAATCTTTTCCCCGGGGACGACGTCCTCGAGCGTGAAACTGTCCTCAGTGCCGTTCTGGTCCGTCTGGCGGTCGTAGCTCTTCTCTGCAACGACGTTCTTGTTGATCGACACCTCGATCTGTTTGACGAAATGCTCTCCGGCATCTGCGACGCCATGCTCGACCTTCACGGTAAGCACGTTGGTTTCTGCGGCAAACTCGAGTGACACGTTCGCAGGCGGATGACCGTACGCAGACCCACCTGCGACCACTACCGCAACGCACACGGCTGCGACAGCAACGCTCCGACGAATCTTCACGGTACGCACCCTCCCTTCTTCATATTCGAGACGCTGCTCTCGAAGTCACCCCGAACCGAAACTCTGGCCACAAAAGAACTGCTGCACAAACTCGAACCCTATGAACCAAGCCGCCGGCTAATGCTTGCCGGGCGCCATCGCCACTCCCCGCCGTTCGTAGGCGATGTAGGACTCTATTGCCACCATCTTGGGATCGTCGAGTTCCAGCGGCTGTCCTTCAAGCGGATGCATCAGGCACCAGTTGATCATCTCCCGAAGCGGGATCACCCTGCCCAACTGCTGCTGGAACTTGGGGTAGGTTTCAGGATGCGTATTCGCAGCGTTCGGGTGGCACTGTGCGCATGCTACGCCGTTGGTTCCGAGGTCGGCGCTGACCCACAGTTCGCGGCCGGCCTTGACCACACTCATGAACTCTTCCTGCCAGCGTTCGGCGTCCGCGTCCGTAAACTCGTCGGCGAAGATCACGACGCCGCCCACGCAGACCGCCACGGCGACCGCCGCGAACGTTGCTCCTACCAAGATCTTCTTTAGCATAGCCCTCTCCTCCTAGTAATGGATCTGCGGGGCGATCCGACGGTCCGAAGCCTGGTAGTTGCTGTCCTCGGGCTGCCCCGTGTTCGGGTTGAACGCCACGGTCCGGTTCGTGTTGTTGTAGAGGTTATAGTCCATCGCGATGCGTCCGTTCTCGACGTCGATGAACTGCCAGCCCGTAGCGTCCCGCTCGAAGAACGGGTCCGCCCGGTTCATGGGCACGGTGAGCTTCGGCAGCTTGCTTGCCGCCTGCGCGTAACTCTGCGGGTACGGCCACGGCCAGGCGGTCGCCATCACCGCGTGGAAGCTGATATTCCCTATCTGGTTGTACTGGATCTGGTGGACGTGCCCGTAGACCACGGTCGCGTTCTCAAAGGGCCGCAGCAGCGCCTGGACTTCTTCCGCTTCCTCGGTCCAGAAGTTCCACCCTTTGTAAATCTTCTGGATGGGCGAGTGCGAGAACACCACGACCGGGGTATCCTTGCTCACCCCCTCGAGATCTTTGCCAAGCCATTCGAGCTGCTTCTGCCCAACCATAAACGGCGAGCCGTTCGGGTTGTCCAGCCCGGCCATCTCGAGCATCCGCTGCTCGGCCGTCGGCCACCGATCATACGTCCAGTCGTCGTAAGTGAGTATGCTGTTGAGCGTCACGAAGTGCACACCTTTGTGGTCCCAGCTATAGTAATGGGGTCCGTACAACTCTGACCAGTACTCGCCGAGGTCAAGGTAGTAGTCGTGCTCGCCCATTACGCAGTGAACCTCGTAGTCGAGTTTGGAAAGCATCTCTGCTCCGTGGTCGAGTTCCTCTTTCTTGCCGAGCTGGGCGAGGTCGCCTCCGAAGATCACAAAGTCGGGTTTGGGGGTCAGCAGGTTGGTCTCGGCCACAGCGCGGATGAGACCCCGGTCCCAATTCCGGACAAATTTCGTGCCTTCTATATGTTGGATGTGCGAGTCGGAGATGTGCGCGAACGTGAAGTTCTTCTCCGGTTCGGCAAACGCGAGCTCAACCGTGCTTACCGGTAGCGCACTTGCTGCCGCGAGCGCTCCCGCGCTCTTGAGGAAGTCACGACGGGTCGGACGAAATTCGCTCATGATCGCCTCCTCTACTTGCTGCTGTCCGCCTCGGCGGGGCGGGCGTACGAAGGGCTGGTGAGCGCTTCCATAAACGCCACCAAATCGTCGATTTGTTCGTCGGTCAGGTCAAGCGGCCGGATACCGCCGCTGAGAAAATCGTTTACGGGATCGTCTTCGTTGGTGACCCCACCATTGTTGTAATGCACCATTACGTCTTTGAGAGTCTCCAGGCTGCCGTCATGCATGTACGGGGCGGTAACATCCACGTTTCGCAGCGTCGGGGTTTTTATCGAGCCGAGATCGTCGAACTCGCGGGTGACCGCAAACCGGCCGAGCTCCGACGTTCGCTTGTCGGTCAGCACTTGGACGTCGACATCGGTCTTGGCGGCCTCGGCCTTCAGGAACTCGCGTGCCAGGTCGGGCACGTCGTTCTGGATGTCGTTGATCCCCACGCCGACGTTGTGGAACCGGTTGTCGGTAAACAGCGCCTGCGTCTGCTCGATAACGTGGCACGATACGCAACGCCCAGCGTTGACGAAGAGCTCGAACCCTCGCTTCTGGGCCGCGGTGAGCGCGTCCTTCTCGCCACCGTAATGCCAGCGATCGAACGGCGAGTCGCCGGCCACCTGTGTACGTTCAAATGCAGCGATAGCCTGGGTCACTTCGGTCATGGTGACCGCGTCGCCTGTCTTGCCGAAGACGGTATCGAACTCCTTCACGTACGCCGGGTCCGACCGGACAATATCGAGTATGGGTTGGTGGTCCTCGAGCCCCATCTCGACCGGGTTCACGAACGGGTGCAACGCCTGGTCCTCGAGGCTTGGCGAACGGCCGTCCCAGAACATCGTCTCGAAGTACACGGCATTTACCACAGTGGGCGCGTTCCGCGTGCCCTTGAGCTTGTTGATGCCCTCCGAGACGCTCAGCGGGCTGTCGGTGAACCCCTTCTCAGCCAAATGGCAGGTGGCGCAACTGACCTCGCCCGTCGAACTGAACCTCGTGTCATTGAACAGCTTCTCGCCAAGGGCGATCTTTTCGGGTGTCTGGGGATTATCCTTTGGGTAAGGCACAGGCGGGAGACCCAGTGGCCGGGCTTGCTCGGCTGGCTCCTCCGCGGTCGCGCCCACCACACATAAGAATCCCCCGACAACGATCATGGTGTACAGGAATTCTTTCATGACTGCTCCTCCATAGTCCCACAATCATCAGCCGTTTCCCTCAATTATGGATCGGAGACTTCCCGTTGTCAAGGAAAAAACTCCAGCCCAAACATGACGACTCCTCCTGTCATTCGTCGGACTTCACCCCGATTTGCATCGGTAACGTTTTCAGCGATGCGCCGGCTACCCTTACTCCGGCGTGGGTGCCGGGTGCCATTGCCCGGTGCCTATTCGCGCAACCAGTGACGTGACGGGGTACTTGCCCGGGTACCGCACAAACTCGACATGCCCGTCCATGTACAAGACGTTGCAGCCGCCGGGCTGATGGTTGAAATCACCGTCGGTCTGCATTTGGTCCCACATAAGGGCGACGAGGCTTTCGGCTGTCGCTGATGCCGCAGGATTGTTGATGTCGGTGATGAGGAACCGTTCTATTCCTTCGCGCAACCGGTATATGGTGCCCGTACCCGCATTGCTGAATGCGGGATGAGCCATCCCTGGGTATACACTAATATCGAGATCCACGTCCGTATTGTGGTCGACGAACTGTCGCTCGCTGCCCCGCAGGATATCTTCGGTCCCGATCGCAAACAGCGTGGCGTACCCTTCGTACTCCTGGGTGGTGCACCAGCCCAGGTACCAGTAGGATTTGTGCCTGATAAGCCTTGGATCGATTCTCCCGTTGACGTCACACCACTCGCAGTCCCCTCGAGGCGGAGGGAATACCGCGTCGCCGTGCTTGTCGGAGGGGCAGACGAAGATGCCGATCTCGTTCACATACTCGGGGAAGACAGCAGGTCCCTGAGGAACCAAGTTGATGTACCCTGGATGCGTGCTTGTCAACTGCGGGAACCTCCCGTTCCACTCACCCGCGTACATCTTTAGCGCGAGCCCCCACTGCTTGAGGTTACTGGCGCAGCTTGCGCGTCGCGCGGCCTCACGCGCACGGGAAAGCGCAGGCAGCAGTATGGCGGCGAGAATGCCGATAATGGCGATCACCACAAGCAGTGCGATGAGCGTAAACCCCTTTGACTTCTTCATGACGGCTTCCCTCCTTTACGTCTCGTGCCGCGAGCGATAGTGTGCACCCGGAACTGCCGTCTGGAACACCCGGCACCAGCGGAGTCCGTATCGGCGTCTGTTACCTAAACCCGGGGAGAACCCGGCGTGTTCGGGCGGCGTACTCGTCGTACTGCAGGCCGAATCTTGCCCGAAGTGCCCGCTCTTCCACATGTATTCTGTAGGCCACCGCGGGAATGCCTCCCGCGAGAGCCGCTCCAATCCCGATGATGCTCCCAAAACACAGCGAGAGTCCCGTCAGCTCGCTCAGCGCTCCCACATAGGCAGGATGGCGGAGAACCCCGTATATTCCCGTCGTTACCAATTTGTGAGAGGCCGATGTCTGAACAAACGGCTTACAGGCTTCGCCGAGGGTCAGCCTGCCAAGTATCCGCAGCCCGCAGCCCACAACAAACAGAGGCACTCCCAAGAACTGAAGTCTGACGAGGTCGTTGGGAAAGGGGGTGATTCTCCACGACAACGCGTCAAGAACCGAGCAGATGCTGGCGGCAGTCCATGCCGATGCCACCAGCCAAAACGATCCTCTGTCCTCACGAAGAGTTCTTCTATGCGGCACACTTTTCACGACCAGCCACCCCGCCTCGAGTACCCACAAAACCAAACCGGCGAGACCCAAGGCGATGGGCAGCTTCGCGTTGTCGGGCACATTTGAGAACAGCCAGTCCGCCACCGGTTGGGGTTCCTTATTGTCCTCTATCGTCAGATAGGGGGCCCACCTTTGTGTCGGGTTTGACGGGCAGGTCTCGGCTACATCCAGACACACGAACAACTCCTCTTTGCATCAATTTTACCGCACACGCGAGTCGAGACGCAACAGGGAAGAATGGTGCTGTAGGATTTTCGATTGGTTGACAACAAGAGCCCGTGCTGTTGTACTATGAGGCGGGTCGGAGCTGTCCTGGAAATAGAGGAGACGAAATGGCACGAATACCCAGCTATTCGTTCAAAGACTGGACGTTGTCGCGTCACGATGTCTCTGGCGTCGTCTACCGGCCGGGAGTGAGGACACTTTTCGGGCGGCTCGGGGCCACGGCGCTTGCGGCGCTGGTCTTCGCGGGCGCGTATGTGGCATACAGCCGGGTTGGGCAGCCGCGTGTCCGTCGTCAGACCACCACGGTAGTCCAGGAAGAAGAGCTTCGTGAGATGCTTGCCGAAGGGGAGCGAGATCTGGCGGATATGGAGCAGCGCATCCGCGATACGCAGGGTGAAGCCGCCTGGCAGGAGTACCAGGCACGGAAGCTCGACCGGGAACAACAATATGCAGAGCGTGACGCGAAGGTCCAGGCGACTCGGGACCGAGAGGAGCAGATCTTCACGACGTTCGTGGAAGCGGGCACGTGGGTCTGTTTGGCAGTGATGGGTCTTTGCGTACTGGTCGGAGTGCTTGCCCCGCTCAGTTGCCTGTGGAACCGCGTCAGCATCGAACGCGACCCGTGGGGGAAACTTGTGGTCAGGAAGATGGGAGTGCTCCTGCCGTCAACGCGCGCATGGCCTATGGAAACGTTCGGCACTATCTCGGTGCTGGCCCAGGAGGTAGTGGTCCGCTCGAAAGCGCACCTCAGGAGAGTCGGCTGGCGGTGGCGGATAATGCTGACGGCGCGACCCGAGCCCCAGGCAGTCGGACCTTCCGGAAGCACAATCACGAGTGGCGAACCTTTGATCGAGTTCGTCGTACACCAGCAGAAGGACCGTCCAAGCGAGGGGTTCATGCCGAAACGCGTCGGCGCGTTTCTGGCGATCCTATGCAATCTCACCGGCCTTTCCTACTCGGGACCCGCGATCTCGGACTATGATTTCAGCCGTCGTCGCGTCGGGACGCCGGTTCGCACAGCCGTCTCGACCGGCGAGCCGATAGTCACGCGCCAAACGTTCCGGTCCGCGGACGAAGTGCCCCCGCATCTCCGGGCCCGGTTCGAGGAGATGCGCGCCGCCGCGCAGGAGCACGGTGCCCAGCCCGGCCGGCCCTTGCAGTCCGCAAGCCAGACCTTTGCATATCGCGACGAGCAGGGGCGCATGCACACCTACAGCTCGCTCGACGAAATGCCGCCGCAGATCCGAACCCGCTACGAGGAAATGCTCCGGCGCCACCGTCCGCCCTCACCGTAAGCTCCCCGGACCACCTGCCGAAATCCGGGAGAATTGTGCTTGACAAGCATTGGAGTACTGTGTATAATCAAATGAAACTAGACTGACGCGGGGTGGAGCAGTCTGGTAGCTCGTTGGGCTCATAACCCAAAGGTCGCTGGTTCGAATCCAGCCCCCGCCACCATATGTTTGGAACGGCTGGACTTAGAAAAACCTGAGTTCAGCCGTTCCCGTCTGTTTGGGTAGCGACCGATGGGTAGCTACTCTTTCGGGGGAGTTTCCAACGCATTACTTGTCAAGGTGTTGAGCAAACAAAGCCCTTCTTGACGAATTTTGGGGTCGGAACCCAACGAACCCTGTAGCGGTCGCAATCGCCCAGTCTCATGCGATCGCCAAAAAAACCACGTTCGATGTTGCCGAACACGTACGGTATTACGGCGCAGTGAAACGCTCCGCGCACTCGCCCGGTCGGGCACGGAGGTACCCGCATGAAATAGTAGAAGTACGCCTTCGAGCCCACGTTCTCCATCCATCGAACCTGATTCCTTGCGTGCAGCAGAATGCCGCTGTTTGTCCCGAGGCGGTTCACGGCATAGCGCACGTCGCCATCGGTCTTTGCCGGGTACGCTGCGAAAATCCCGTCAGCCGCGTTCCCCATGCACATCAGCTGGGGTGGATCACAATGTACCTGTCCGATCCCATTACGAGAATGAAAAAGATCTTGACACATCCAGACGGATAGTGTAGTATGGTTACGATTCGTAGGCAGATTATGCGGCTGGTAGACGCTCAGAGCACATTTCAGGTTTTGGACATGTTGTGAGCGCCACGACATCAGGAAGATCGAAATGCCACGTGCGGGTTTGAACACCATCACACAGAGGGTGAGCAAGAAGCACCAGGAGGTTCTCGAACGGGAGAAACAGATACTCAGTGTCGCCAGAAAGCTGTTGGATGAGCTGGGCTATCTTGGTCTGACAATGGATCGAATAGCCGAGCAGGTGGGGTGGAGCAAGCCGACAGTTTACCAGCACTTTTCCTCGAAGGAGGAGGTGGCCTGGTCGGTCCTCGACGCGCTACGCTCGTAGCTCTCGCAGATCCCCAGGTAGCCTCTTCGCTCCTCCACCATCGCTCTCTCAAACAACTCCCTGGCTAGTCTCATACGCTCCACCCTGCTCGATTCCACAACCAGCTCGTCACCGTTGTCCTTGACTTCCCTCCATAGCTCTGTTACTGTCAGCTCGGTCAGTGGTTTCACTACCATGGGTGTGTTCCTCCTTCCTGTTTGCTCGGTCCCTCATGGACCGATTTCCAAGGAAGAATACACCCTCCTCTTTTCTCTGACAATCCCTTCTTACACAGAACATGATACGCTACCTAGTCAATCAAGTGTGCATGACGGCCCGGATAGTAGTGGGTCGCCACGCGCATAGTTAATCTGCCCTTGCTGCGCTCCAGTACAGATCGGTCCAGCCGGTTCCTCGATCTAGCCCAGCAGCCCGCCTACGAGAGCTGCGACCCGTGCGTCAAACCCAATATCTAGGTACTTCCGTGTTCTGGCGCGAAGCTGGGATACTCTCGGGGGGGGGGCAGAACCAGACTCGTGTTATATTTGGTGTGGCGGGGGATGTCCCCACGAAGAGGGCGTCCCCCGTCTTTCTTACCACAAACAGACATGAAGCAAGGAGGATCAAGAAAATGATACTTGAAAGACTTGGTATCTACGGATGGAAAGAACAGGACGAGAACGTTGTGATGGCGTCGCTGCTCACAGGGGATCCGTTGTTGCTCATCGGTAACCACGGGTGTGCCAAAACACACATCGCCAACAAAGTGGCAGAGGCGTTAGGGAAGAAGTTTCTGGTGTACGACGCCTCGAAGGCGATGTTCGAGGACGTGCTTGGCTATCCCAACGTCGAGAAACTCAAGCAAGGCGTGGTCGAGTACGTGCCCAGTCCCGTGACTGTGTGGGACAAAGAGCTGATCCTCATCGACGAGCTCAACCGCGCCATCCCGGAACTCCAGTCGAAATGGCTCGAGGTGATCCGCAGCAGGAAGATCATGGGATTCTCCACACAGGTCAAATGGGTATGGGCAGCAATGAACCCTATGAGCTATTCGGCAACACAAGCGTTGGACGATGCGCTCGTAGGCAGGTTCGCGCTGTTCATCTACGCGCCGGACGTGCTCGAGATGAACGAGGAAGACCGTATCCGCGTCACCACACACATCAACGGTGACGACGCGCCGGGCATCGGCGAATGGGCACAGGGAGGAAATGGCAGAACCATATCGGGACAGGCCGTAGAGGCCACCGGGGCGAAGATGCGCGGAATGCTGTGCAAGGCCGCCGGTCATTTCAACGTGCTGCGTGCGGAGATGTCCACACTGTCAGAGTTCCTGGCAAAGTTCGCCGACCTGCTCATGCGCGAAACCAAAGGCGAGATCGCGCTGGACGGCCGCAGGCTGGGGTTCATCTACAGGAACATCCTCGCCAACCGCGCCGTCGAACTGGCCAAGGCAGAGGTGTTCGGATGCACGCCAGCGGGCGCGTTGTCCTCTTCCAGGTGACGGACTCGGGGAAGCACGTACTGAGAAGACTCGGAAGGGATGTGCGAGACAGTATCCGTTCGGGAGGCATTGAGCATGAGTACTGGAGGTACAAGACCGCCGAACATCTGGAGGCGGCAGGTTATGAGGTGCGTATGGAAGAGCCTGTGAACGGGTACGCGGACATCGTTGCAGTAAGAGACGGCAGGCGAGTGGCCATCGAGGTCGAAACGGGGAAATCCAACTGGCGTGCCAATCTGGCAAAGAACGAGAGCCGGGAGTTCGGGCTGCTCGTGTTCGTAGCAACCAAAGAACAAGTACACAGGAGAATACAGGCCGGATTGAAGGATGAGGGCTCAAAACGCCCCGTCAGCGTCGTCCAGGCTCAGGAACTCGAGCATCTGCTGAAGAAAGGACTGTTTGACGAGAAGAAGGGCATCTGACACAGAAGTACGGAGATTCCAGAGATACCGCCATTGCTTCTTCTCATTCTTGTAGATGAAGCTATAGTGAAGGTGTTTCAATTCAAGATAAGGAGAATCTCGGCATAACA
>Ga0114922_10006815_pt1 | contig 10457 bp, 6 predicted proteins | sample AartaG_FD_100975 | JGI IMG/M metagenome (GOLD analysis project Ga0114922, IMG submission 100975) | Deep subsurface microbial communities from Aarhus Bay to uncover new lineages of life (NeLLi) - Aarhus_00045 metaG | ecosystem: Environmental > Aquatic > Marine > Oceanic > Sediment | place: Aarhus...
TACTCCAGAGGCTCGTGTGCTGCCCTACGACCGACAAGCGCACGGTAGGAGGCCAGCTCGCTCTCCACCAGCGGACGGTCATAGCTGAGGTAAAGTCCCAGACGGTCCACTCCCAGAACCCTGGCCAGAAGAATCTCGGCGCTCAGACGGGGGGAAACTACAGCATGCTTTTTGAAATACGATTCAGCCCGTCGCAGTACCTCCAGCAGCGGCAGCATTTTTTCTGATTGTCCGGCCAATTCGAATTTCCTTCCAAAGCATATCCGGGGCAGGGAAGGCCCCGGGGCAGTTTCTAATATAGTCTGGTTTACAGATTAGGGCAATCACCAACAGCAGCGCAGCCGCGTTGAAAGGCCGATCGGCCGGAGTTTTATTTTGACTTTACCAAGGTAATTTATTAAACTTGGGCCACACAAGAATCTGGCCGCAGCCTCCGGGTTATCGAACCGGAAAAAAGGCACTCAGTCAACCGCTGTGCAATCATCATTTTCGCAGAAATTATCGAAACTATAAGGGTAAATAGATGAAAAAGTATAATTTCAAGGCTATCGAAAAAAAGTGGAGAAAACACTGGGAGAAAATCGGGCTGCATCAGACGGATTTAAGCGACACGGGAAAAAGATGCTACTGCCTGGTAATGTTTATTTATCCCTCGGCCGACAAAATGCATATCGGACACTGGTACAACTACGGACCTACCGATACCTGGGCCCGCTTCCGCAGAATGCGTGGATATAATGTATTCGAGCCGATAGGTTACGACGCTTTCGGTTTGCCTGCGGAAAATTATGCTATCAAGCACGGGATCCATCCCTGGGATTCGACCGCCGAGAACGTGCGGGTGATACGCGAGCAGTTGAAAACTATCGGAGCCATGTACGACTGGACGCGGGAAATCAACACCAGCGAGCCCGAGTATTACAAGTGGACCCAATGGATATTCCTCCAGCTCTACAAAGCCAAACTGGCCTATCGCGCCAAGGGTCCGGTGAACTGGTGTCCGAGCTGTAAGACAGTGCTTGCCAATGAGCAGGTGATGACCGATGGCTCCTGCGAACGCTGTCAAACCACGGTGACCAGAAAAGACATGGTACAGTGGTTCCTGAAAATTACCGCCTATGCCGACCGCCTGCTCCAAGGGCTGCAGACAATCGACTGGCCGGAGAAAACCAAGACCATGCAGCGCAACTGGATCGGGCGCAGCGAGGGCGCCGATATAGTTTTCCGCTTCGCCACCGACACACCGGGGGCCGACAGGCTGACCCCGGAAGAACAGCGTTTCCGGGTTTTTACCACCCGCCCGGACACACTTTTCGGAGTGACCTACATGGTCCTGGCCCCGGAGCATCCGCTGGTGGAGAAAATAACGACTCCCGAATGCAAAACGGAAGTGGATAACTACGTTACATTCGCGCGTACACAGAACGAAATACAGCGAACCAGTACAGAGCGGGAAAAGACCGGTGTATTTACCGGCGCTTATGCTATTAACCCGGTAAATGATGAGCGTGTCCCGGTATGGATCGCAGATTACGTGCTGCTCTCCTACGGCACAGGTATGGTGATGGCCGTTCCGGGTCACGATGAGCGGGATTTCGAGTTCGCGCGCAAATTCAATCTGCCGATACGAGAGGTAATCGCCCCGGAATCCGGTGGAGGCAAGCCTCTGGAAGCCGCCTATATCGATCCCGGGACAATGGTAAACTCCGGCGAGTTCGACGGAATGCCCTCGGTTGAGGGCGGCAAGGCGGTGGTGGAAAAGCTCGCGGCCATAGGCCTCGCTGATTTCCAGGTCAACTACAAGATCCGCGACTGGTTGATCAGTCGCCAGCGCTACTGGGGTGTGCCGATCCCGATCGTCTATTGCGAGAAATGCGGAGAACTGCCGGTGCCGGAGGGACAGCTTCCGGTAAGGCTGCCTTACGATGTGGAATTCGGTAAGTCAACCGGAGGGTTGAACCCCCTGGCCGATCATCGGGAATTCGTACATACCACCTGCCCGGAATGCGGCGGCCCGGCCCAACGGGAGGTCGACACTATGGATACCTTTGTCGATTCCTCCTGGTATTTCTTGCGCTACCTCACACCTCATCTGGAAACCTCGCCGTTCGACCGCCGACTGGTGGATGCCTGGCTGCCGGTAGACCATTATGTAGGTGGAGTGGACCATGCGACCATGCATCTGATTTATGCCCGTTTTATCAACCTGGTGCTATACGACCTCGGTTTTATCTGCTTCCCGGAGCCGTTCCAGAGGCTCAGCCACCAGGGTACGATAACCTGCCAGGGCGCCAAAATGAGTAAAAGCCGCGGGAATGTGATCAATCCGGAAACCTATATCGACCTCTACGGATCAGATACATTCCGCAGTTACCTGATGTTCATGAGCAGCTACGAACTGGGAGGCGATTGGGACGATACAGGGATACAGGGAATGCACCGTTTCCTCAAAAGGGTCTGGCGGATGGTACAGTACAACGCGCCCAGAGTGAGAAGCGTGAAAAGGAAAACCATAAAAGCCGAGAATTTGAAAGATCTTTCCGAGGAGGAACAGCAGATCGTGCGGGTGATGCACAACTCGATCAAGGGCGCCACAGAGGATCTGGAACGCATGCATTTCAATACGGCCATGAGCCGGATAATGGAACTGGTAAACGCCCTGATGCCTTATGCGGGTGAGGAGGCCGGTAACCGGGGAATGGACACCGGATTCCTGGCCGGAGCTATCGATAACCTGGTTCTGCTATTTGCGCCTTTTGCGCCTCATCTGGCTGAAGAGCTCTGGTGCAGTGCCCTCGGCTCTGAAAACAGCGTATTTCTAAACGAATGGCCCTGTTACGATAAAGAAATCCTCAAAAAAGACATGGTCACTGTGGTGATTCAGGTAAACGGAAAACTTCGATCACAGATCGAGGTGCCACTGGACATGCCGCAGGATGAGCTTGAATCGATGGCGATAGCGGATAAGCGGGCGCAAAAGTTCATCAGCGATAAACAGATCAAAAAAGTGATCCATGTGCCCAATAAACTGGTAAATATCGTGGTCGCTTAACTAATTTAAATATTGTATGTTATAATATACACCTAAAGCTGATTGTCATAAACTGTCGATCATTTGATCATGGTTTGAAAGTTGAAAGAACAGGGAGTTTTACCTTCGGTGACAGCTCGAAATGGAGCTTATGGTTATAGTCTCTATCTAGTCGGGCATATATATTGGACAAAATAAATATGTCGCATAATAAATATTATGTTAACTTAGGTTTTTTTGCTCTGACACCTGAACAATATAAACCTCAATCCAATCCGTAAGACCCCTCACCTCAAAGTGTTCTCTATCCAATCTTTCTCCTCCCACATTCGCACCACTATAAAAAAGCCCCGCTGGAATTTATTCCAACGGGGCTTTTTAAATTTCTTTATTAAACTGTTCTTGATTTTCAGGCAGTATTAAACCTCTATCGACATATCATCATTCGTCTCCCTGACTCGAGACGAATAGCGATCCCGCATCACAATGAACAAAAACATCAAAACACCGAAGAGTATGATTATTCCTCCGACCTTCATGTACAACCCTGACTGTAGGTTCCCGGCCACTAAAAGAACGTAGGCTGTGGTAATGATAAGAATACCGCTGACCGTAATGAAAGTGGCCAGGATTTTACCTTTTTCCTGTCTGAGGAAGTTTAAGCAATACCGACACTTGGCAGCACGTAAATCGATAATTTCTCCACAATACATGCATATTTTTTTCCCTGCCTCCAGCTTCTTTTCCGCCACGGAAGACCCGGGTTTGAAGATAAACCAACTGATAAAAGTTCCAAGGCCGAAGACCAGAAATCCGAGATAAGCCAGCACTAATGCAACTTTTATTAACATCTCGAAGGTATGGATATCGGTATCGTACAGATACTTGATATAACACAGGACTCCGATAAGAATTCCCCCAATCATCAAGCAGGTACCCCAAAACTGACCCTCGTTTATTCTAGGTTTGACAAAACTGTGACAATAGCGACATTTAATTGCACTGTTTTGAATTTCCGAGTAACAAACAGGACAGGTTTTCATCTATGCCTCCCAGTTGGTAAAAGATGGATATTTGACACTAAAGATATATAAAAATAGCTTTGTCTGTAAGAAATCTTAAATAAGAGGATCGGTTTGCAATTCATATTCGATAAAAATCTCAATTCTTCTATTTTTCTTGCGATTTTCTTCGTAATCATTGGGAAAAGCCGGTCGATATTCTCCATACCCGACAATCGAAAATCTTTCAGGAGGCATTTTGGAATAGTTAACCGCAAATTTCATCACATTCCTTGCACGGGTAAATGAAAGTTCCCAGTTTGACTCATACAGGGCGTTTTTTACGGGAATATCATCCGTATGTCCGACTATCCGTATTCTATTTTCCCAATCTTTGGCCAGATCGAAAATTTTTGCCAGGAAAGGCAACCCCTGGGGCCGAAGTTCGGCCATTCCCTGGTCGAACAGCAGTGGTGTGAGGATTCTCACGGCTATCCCCTTGGAGGTTATAACCACCTGTACACTTTCCTTCTGCTTCTGGGTCTCCACGAAGTCCTGCAGCTTGGAAATGGCCATCGAGAGCTCGCCCAGATCCACATCACTGATTTTGGGAACGATTTCCGGGATGATTTCCATTGTCGAGGGATCCTCGGTAAGTATGCCAAGGGATCCTTTCAGAGCGCCTGAAGCCTTGTCGAATTCGTCCGGATCGACCGAGGACATTGACACAATCAGCACGAAAAAACACAAAAGCAGAGACATCAAATCGCTGAAAGTAGTCATCCAGGCTGGTGCGCCCGGTGGACATTCGCATTTTTTCTTTGGCATCTGAGACTTATCTCTTAGATCCGGTAGCCGAGACCGGATTATCCGTTAAACGAGTGATATATTCCCGGTCAATTATTAAGTTCGGCAAAATGGGCCGATCAGTTGAATCTTTATTAGCGTTGTTTATATTAACCGGCCAGGGTCTTAAGCAGGTTGACCATCTTGCGAAAGACTTTTAAGTATTCCCCCTCCTCCAGTTTAGCCTTCAGGCGGTTTGGGTCCGGGCAGACGAGCTGGCCGGTGCTGCTCTCCGGATCAACAGTCAGCTTAAAGGTGCCTTCATCAATCAGCGGCTTAAACATGCCATTGGTTTGTTCTTTGGGATATTGAAACATATCCTCCACCAGTTGCAGGCATCTCTCGTAATTCAGCGTGATCTTCCCTGCCCTGGGTTGGAATTCTTGAGCCTCTTCGTTCAGCCGTTTCAGTACCTCGTAAGTTTTTTCCGGCAGAAACTGTTGATCCTCTATCTGCTGATCGCCCTCACCACTGGCTTCCAATCTCAAGAAATCCACAAACTTCTTGAACTGTGCGAGATCAGGAATGACCAGCCTGCGCTCCTCGGCATCCTCTTGCTTTCTCTTATCCAGGGTTACCAGTTTGGTAAAAACCATCCTGTTCAGTACTTTTTCCACCTGGTTTTTTTTGAGAGCAAGAATCGTGCTACAATCCGACAACACCTTTTGATAGCTGAGACTTAAAGCCTCTCCGGAGTCTGCACTCTCCGCTTTGGCCAGGTAATAGATCAAGCTGCAAAGGCTGTAGTAGTAATTAGTAAGTTTGAGGGGACTAACCAGCGAACCGGTGAGTCGCAGTCGCTCAGTCATCACCTTGATAATAGCCAGAACCGGCGGCGATAAATGTCTCAAGACGTTCTGGAACTGTACCTGCCCCAGTATTGTCAGGGTGGTATTTTCCAACGCGGTTACAGTAGCCGAGCGTGGAAGTTGATCGATGAGGCACATCTCGCCGAAAATTGACCCCTTCCCCAAAGTGGTAAAGGCTATCCGCTGGTCGCCGAATTTTCTGGATACTTCTACCTTTCCGGATTCAATAATGTAAGCGCTGTTGCCCAGGGTTTTTTCATGGACAATTACTTCTCCGGCTTTGTAGTTTTTCTTTTTTAAGAGCACCTTATCGATTACCTTTATTGTTGATCGGGCTTTTAATTTGCTTTAAGACCCGGATCGAGCAATCAGGTTTATGACATTATTTTTTACTTTAGTCTTACCTTTCCGGTTTGTCAATAATTTAAATCCGGGATCAGACTTGAAATTCAACTTTTCATAAGCTATATTATTTTTTAAGGATTAAACATCTCTGGAGTTTTGTCCTATGAGTTTAAATATTGTGCTCATTACCGTGATTTTTTTCGTAGTTATGGTGTTAGTGGCTGTCTTTATTGCCCAGCAGTTTGCCATGCTCCAAAAAACACAAACAAAAAAAAGCATGACACTCACCGATAAGCTGGCAGCCTCTAAGATCGTTCCTCTGGATACCGGGCGGTTTCAGGAAGTGGCTTTGAGCTCCGACTCTACTGAAGAAAATCCGAATCGATTGGTTAATCTCGACAGTCAACAGACTTTTGACCAATCTCCAGGCTTCGGTCCACCGGAAAGTACGGGTGTTGAAATCCCTGAAGAGTTTGCCTTTGACGACCCCAATATTCCCCCGGATCTTCTGAATATAGAGAATAAGGACCTGCAGTCACTTTATTCCGAATACCTGACCGCCAAAAGCATCAACCCTTTCGATGTAGAGCCTGAATTCAAGTTGGGATTGGCTTACCTCAAAAATGCCCAGTACGAGAAAGCGCAGGGTCTCTTTCAAAAGGTGGTCGAGAGCAAGCCGGAATTCCCAGGGATATTTTACTGTCTGGGCGAGGCCTATCGATGTAATGGCCAGTTTTACGAGGCCATGCAGGCCTACAAGCAATCCTGGGAAATGGGCCACTTACCATCCAAATCCCGGGCTGATAAGATTAAAAAATTGAAAGAAGAGACTGGCAAGGAAGGATAAGATGGTTCTGATATTCTGGATGAAAAAAACCTCACAGCCTTTTTCTCTGTTGTTAACACTCACCATAGTCATGACCTGGTTATTCCTCGATCCTGCAGCCTGCAAGGCCCAGGGATCGCCAAAAATCAAGGTGGATAAGAAGACATTTGATTTCGGCGTAATATACCGCGGCAACTCCGCTGAGGGGGATTTCATTGTTCGCAACGAGGGAAATGATACGCTGAGGATCAAAAATGTCCGCAGCAGTTGCGGCTGTACCGCCGCAATCCTGGATAAAAAGAACCTGGGACCGAACGAGCAGACCAAGCTGAATGCCAAGTTTAGCTCGGGGCGTTTTAAAGGCAGGGTGAATAAGAAGATTTTTGTCTACACCAACGACACCCAAAGTCCGATCACGGTACTTGAGGTTCAGGGAGAAGTAAAGGTCGATCTGGACGTCACTCCCTCGATGATTTATTTCTCGGGCCTTAAAGTCGGTGCCCGTGTCGAAAGAAAGATAAGTTTGAAAAATGTCTCGGACTCAATGATAACCGTTCAGGAAATTTCCTCGACCGTTCCGGCTATTAAGCTCGAACTCTTAAAAATGAAAATTGAACCCGGGGAAGCGGCGAACCTTAACCTGGTGGTCGATAAGGTCGAAAAAGATATGAAATTGACAGGCTCTTTGACCATTCGGAACACCAGCCGGCAGGATATGATTACGGTCGAGCTTTATGGCGGCCGGATTCGATGAAATTGGTTTCAACAGTGCTCTTTACCGTTTGAGAAGTCTATTCCGATCGCTGGCAGGTTATGGTCAATCGAGGCGGTTTTCGATTTTCTTGGAGTTCAGTAGTTCGTAATAGGCGCGTATCAACCTTTCGAAGCTTTCCGGATAGGAAGCTTTCCAGCGCTCCAGTATGGCTTTGAGTTCGTTGTTCTCAAGGCTGCGCTCGAGCAGTTCGCGGGCCAGGGCAGGCGGAGGTTCCCCCCTGTATTCACCGGCTGTTTCACTTTTTCTCTTGCGGGTCGTATCGCGCTGCTGTATGGATCTCTGGGCATCCAGCAGACGGTCGAGAATTCTTCGCTGACGTTTAAAAGTCTCCGGGCTCACCCCTCGTTTGATCATGTCCTCGATAACCTCGTCGGCCTCCTTGACCATCCCCTCCAGGCTCGTTCCAGGTAAATCCTTTCGGCCGGACATCTCTTTGGCCAGCTCGGCAATTTTATCCCGGATGGCTTTCTGCTCTGCAGCCAGCTGACGGATGAGGTTCATCAGATCGCCCGGTAAGGAAGATCGCCTGCCCTGAGGAGCCATCAGCGGGGTGCCTCCCTGGCTTGGCATGGACATGCTGGAGAGACCTTGCATTTGCTGATTCAGGTTCTCCTGCCGTTCAGCCAGCTCCTCGAGCTGGGCCATCATCTGGTCGAACCCCATGCCGCTTTCGGCCTGCTCCATCATCCGGGCGTCGTTGAGCAGTGTCAACATGGCCGCGTTTATTGAGGCCAGCGCACTTTTGGAGGTCTCGACCACGGGTTTCTTCCGGCGTTTTTCAGCCCCCAGTTCCTCGAATGCCTGCTTGCCGCGCTCGATGGATATCTGGAGGTAAGCCAGAAGGCGATTGCTGATAAAAAAATTATCCAGCGCAGCCTCGAGAAGGGCTTGCCTCACCGAGGCCAGACCCAGGAGGATTTCCTGCTGACGGTCTGCATAGCGCAGGACATCCGGATGATTGATCTCCGGTTCTGCCTGCACTGCCAGGAAGATGTCTTCCTGGCGGGCAGAAAGGTAAGCCAGGTCATCAAAAGCGCGTTCCATGGCCTGGGCTACCTCCTGCTTCCACTTGTCCCTGAGCTGATCGCGATACTTTTTCATGCGCTCTTGCATCTGGCGCGTCTGGTTCGAGACACGCCGCTGGGGAGCCAGCGTTTTCTGCAACTGACCTTTACTGAACTTCTCCCCTATCTCGGTCCACAACTTTTCAAACTGTTCCTGGGATTCCAGGCTGGCTTCATCCGCCAGTTTATTCGCCAAAGACTTTTCTCCCGCTTGATCCATTTGCTCCGAGGTCTGGGAAATCTGGTCGAACAGCTCAGTGGTAAGCTCATCGAGTTTCGTCGCCTCATCGACCAGCTTATCGGAACCCAAAGCGGTTGAGTCTTTATCCTGATCCGAAAGCAGATCCTGGCTTTCACCGGCGCTCGAATCAGCCATCGAATGTTCAGCCTTGGGTTTGCCCTCTTCGACTTCGCTGGTTTCCGGAGCTTGCCCGCCGGTAGTGTCAATCGACTCTCTGCCCGGCGATAAGGAAGAGTCAGGCTGCCCGGGCGCGGAAGGACAGGGTTCACCAAGGCAGGCTGCGGTGCTGTCCAGCAGGGCTGCGGTGTGTTGAGCCAGCTCAGAGCTCAGGTTAACCAGGTAGTCCATCTGCTGTTCCAGTTTCAACTTCTCGAGCAAGGAAAGTGTCTTGTCAAGTTTCTCCAGATACTGCTCCTGGGAGAAACTGAACTCTTCCATGGCTTCGGTAAGGCTTTTCTGATCCAGATTATCGATAGCTTCCTGGATTTGCTCCATCAGGTTCTTCATCTCTTGCGTGGCAACTTCATTCATTAGCTCCTGGACCCGCTGCAGTTTCTCAACCACATCGATGGACAACATCTCATCGCGGTCGAGCTGGCGGATACTCTGATCGAGCTGTTCCGAGAGCTCATTGAGCTGCTGGGCCATCTGCTGCTGCTGTGCCAGAGCTTGATCCAGCTGCCGCCCCTGTTCCCAATCCATCTGCTGCTCACGCTCGAGTGTTTCACTGATCTGCTTGATTTCTTCACGCAGCTTTAGGCCCTGGTCTTCCAGTTCTTCGAGTTGCCGGGCGATTTCTTCCTGGCTCTGTTGCTGACGCTCGAATATCTCCTGCAGAGAAGGGAAACTTATGCGGAACTCCGGTGTCGAAATTGATTTCGGCCCGGACACGTTGTCGTTATCCACGGCCACCAGGCGATAGATAACCGACTCTTTGGGCAGCAGCGACAGCTCTTTCAGGTTCCAGAGGTACTGGCCCACCTGGTATGTCTGCGGTGCCCGATAGCGAGCTATGGTGAGGGATTTCTCTTCGGAGGCCACACCCAGGGCTGATTCTTTGTGGTAGACCAGCCGAACTTTCGAGACACCGAAGTCATCGGACAGTTCGAAGACAAGCCCTTGCTGCATGCTTTCATCGACCTGGGCCTCTCCTTCCGGAAACCGCAGAGCTATGCGGGGATACTCATCCGGAATGACTGTGATTGGGTAAACCATGGTATCGGTGTTGGTGAGCCCCCAGCGATCCTCCAGCCTGATCTGGTAACTACCGTCATGGAGACATGTTATGGTATCGGTGAAAGCTCTCCCGGCTAAGATCGTCATGCTGCGCAGGCTGTCCCCGTCCAGTATCAGGCGGGTGGAGCGCAGCACATTGCTGGATTTGCCGGTAAGCACGATGCGGGAGCCTTTCAGGGCCTGGATCACCTTGTCACAGGAGGTTTCATAGGGTGGCAGGCCGGTGTAAGCCGGATACAGGTGCCGCAGGCGAAGCTCGGTTACAAAAGGATTGTTGGTTACA
>Ga0114922_10006816_pt1 | contig 10456 bp, 6 predicted proteins | sample AartaG_FD_100975 | JGI IMG/M metagenome (GOLD analysis project Ga0114922, IMG submission 100975) | Deep subsurface microbial communities from Aarhus Bay to uncover new lineages of life (NeLLi) - Aarhus_00045 metaG | ecosystem: Environmental > Aquatic > Marine > Oceanic > Sediment | place: Aarhus...
GCCGCGATTGTCGCGGCTAGAAAGCCGCCCTGCCCGCCATTGCCAAACAACTGTGCCAGCTTGATCGCGCGTTGTGCGTGGCGTTGGCAGGCGGGTCCCACACACATGTTGAAGTTGCCAAAACCATGATCAAAGCCCAAAGGATCTGGAACATTACCTTTTGGTCTCTATAGAAGAAGTGTAAACAGGAAAATGAATGATGCCGATTTTCGATTTGCGAATAACGAAAAACGATTTCACGAATAACGAATAAGGAGACAGGTGATGCCACTTATTCCCATAGTAATCGAGCAGACCAGTCGAGGGGAACGGGCCTATGATATATATTCCAGGCTCCTCAAAGATCGGATTATGTTTCTTGGGACACCCTTGACCGATGAAGTTGCCAATCTTCTGATTGCCCAGTTCCTTTTTCTGGAATCAGATGATCCGGACAAAGACATTAATTTCTACATCAATTCCCCTGGTGGCATGGTAAATGCGGGCCTGGCCATCTATGATACCATGCGCTACGTGAAGTGCGACATATGCACCCTCTGCATGGGTCAGGCAGCCAGTATGGGTGCAGTGCTGCTGGCCGCAGGAACAGAGGGGAAACGATATGCGCTCCCAAATGCCAGGATTCTGATTCATCAACCCATGGGTGCATTTCAAGGCCAGGCGGCGGATGTGGCCATTCAGGCAAAGGAGATCTTGCGGATGCGAGAGACCTTAAACGAGATTCTTGCCTTGCACACGCACCAGGATATTGAAACAATTCGAAGGGATACGGATCGCGATTTTTACATGAGTGGCCTGGAGGCCAAGAACTACAGGATTGTGGATCATGTGATCACCCAGCGGGAAGCTGCCCCCACCTCCAAAGACAAGAAAGGTGAATAAGGGAAATGATTTTTAGATTGCCTTTTCAGCAAATGGTTTTATAATAGAATAGAAACAATTCCATTTTTTGGAGGAACACATGGCCAAACGAAGAAGCGGTAGCGTCAACGGTTTGCGGTGTTCGTTTTGCGGTAAAAGCCAGGATGAAGTCAAGAAACTAATTGCGGGACCTGCAGTCTATATCTGCGACGAGTGTATTGAACTGTGTAATGAAATTATCGAAGAAGAGTACGAAAAAGAGACACGAACGGAGAAAAAGGGAGAATTTCCCACGCCGGCTGCTATCAAGGCGTCTTTGGATGAATACGTGATTGAGCAGGACCGGGCCAAGAAGATCTTGGCAGTAGCTGTTGATAACCATTACAAGCGCCTCGAGACAAAGCTAAACACGACTGATGTGGAGCTACAAAAGAGCAACGTCCTTCTGATTGGGCCTACCGGGTGCGGGAAAACGCTTATGGCTCAGACGCTGGCCAAGTTTCTTGACGTCCCGTTCACAATTGCAGATGCGACCTCCCTGACCGAAGCGGGATATGTAGGAGAAGATGTAGAAAATATTATCCTGTCGCTCCTTCAGAATGCCGATTATGATCTGGAAAGGACTTCCAGAGGAATTGTCTACATTGATGAGATCGACAAAATTGCCCGCAAAGGGGACAATCCATCCATTACCCGCGATGTTTCAGGTGAAGGGGTGCAGCAGGCATTGCTTAAGATCATTGAGGGGACGACTGCCAGTGTGCCACCCAAGGGGGGGCGAAAGCATCCGCAGCAAGATTTCCTCAAGGTTGACACATCCAACATCCTGTTCATATGCGGCGGGACCTTTAACGGGCTGGAGGAGATCATACAGCACAGACTAGGTGGCAAGGTAATGGGCTTTGGAGCTGATATCCAAAGCCGAAAGGAACGAAGCATCGGTGAGATACTCCAGATGGTTCAGCCCGAAGACCTCATAAGATTTGGCTTGATTCCAGAGTTTGTAGGGCGACTTCCGGTGATCGCCACCCTTGGCGAACTAAATGAAGCCGCTTTGGTCAGGATACTCACAGAACCGAAGAATGCCCTTGTGAAGCAGTTCCAGAAGCTCTTTGCATTTGAAAATGTAGCCCTCCGCTTTACAGATAGCGCCTTGAGGGCAGTTGCCAGAAAATCTAAGGAGCGAAAATGTGGGGCCCGAGGTCTCAGGGCCATCATGGAATCGGGCATGCTTGACATTATGTATGAGATTCCTTCTATGAATGCCGTCAAGGAATGCGTCATCAACGAAGAGGTTATCTTGAACAACGGGGAGCCGATTCTGCTCTTCGAACAATCGCAGGAAATGGCTGCGTCTCAATAAGGCGCATCCACTAGTTAGGGAAACCATCAAAATCCCCCCTAACCCCCCTTTAAAAAAGGGGGGAATCAAAGGAAATACCGCAAAGTCCCCCTTTTTAAAGGGGGATTTAGGGGGATTTTTGAGTCGGGGTTATGTTTAACATATCGAAATGGAAAAAACCAATGAGTAATTCAGAACAAAGGCTTTGTCTTCCCCTTTTGCCGCTCAAGGATGTTGTGGTCTTTCCTCATATGGTGGTTCCCCTCTTCGTAGGACGTTCCAAGTCGGTTAATGCCTTGTCTAACGCCATGAACCTGGACAAGAGGGTCTTGCTGACCACCCAGAAGAATGCTGGAATAGACTCGCCCGGTGAGAAGGACATATACGGCATAGGGACCATTGGGACGGTGCTCCAACTGCTTCGGCTCCCAGACGGAACGGTTAAGGCACTGGTGGAAGGTAAGAAACGAGCTCGTATAACCCGCTTTATTGATAAAGAAAAATATGTTCTGGTGGAGATTGAGCCAATTGCAAAACCCGAAGTAGCAAAGGCGGAAAGCGAGGCCATCGGCCGAACGGTAGTGGGGATGTTTGGAGAATATGCCAAGATTAACAAAAACATTTCAAAGGATCTCATAAACAACATATCAGCGATAAGGGACGTATCTCAACTGGCTGACACTGTAGCGGCCCACTTCAATTTCAAGATCCAGGATAAGCAGCGTTTGCTCGAGACTGTCCCGCCGATGGAGCGCATGGCCCTCCTTTTCCAATTGATGCAGGCCGAAATCGAAATCTACAAGACGGAGCAAAGAATCAAAGAGCGAGTAAAAAAGCAAATGGGAAAGACCCAGAGGGACTATTATCTTAATGAACAGATACGTGCCATCCAGAAGGAGATGGGGACCAAAGACGATTACAAGAGCGAGCTGGACGAGCTGGAGACCCGGATCAAACGCAAACGAATGTCTAGAGAAGCAGCCGCAAAGGTAAGACAAGAATTCAAGAAACTTAAACTCATGGCCCCCATGTCGGCAGAGGGGACAGTGGTTCGAAATTACATTGAATGGTTCATCAATCTCCCCTGGTTTGAGCGAAGTAAGCTTCAGACGGATATCGATAAGGCGGAAGCTATCCTGGAAGAAGACCATCACGGCCTGGAAAAACCTAAAGAGCGCATCTTAGAGTACCTGGCTGTGCAAAAACTGGTCAAGAAGATACGAGGCCCGATCCTGTGTTTTGTGGGTCCGCCCGGGGTAGGAAAGACCTCTCTGGCCAAATCGGTGGCCCGGGCTACTGGGCGAGCACTTGTCCGGATTTCCCTGGGTGGGGTCAGGGACGAGGCTGAGATCCGAGGGCATCGACGTACCTATATTGGGGCGATGCCTGGTAAGATCATTCAATCCCTTAAAAAGGCCAAGGTTAACAATCCCGTTTTTTGTTTAGACGAAGTGGATAAGATGAGTATGGATTTTCGAGGCGACCCATCAGCGGCCCTGCTCGAAGTCCTTGATCCTGAACAAAATTTTGGCTTTAATGACCACTACCTGGATGTGGATTATGATCTTTCGGATATTCTTTTTATTACTACGGCCAACAACCTGCACGGGATTCCACTTCCGCTCCAGGACCGCATGGAGATTATTCGATTACCCGGATACACTGAGTATGAGAAACTCCAGATAGCTAACGGCTTTTTGGTTCCCAAACAGACCGAAATGAACGGATTATCCAAAGAGAACATCCAGTTCACCAAAAACGCTATTCAGACTATCATCCGTCGTTATACCCGGGAGGCGGGTGTGCGGAATCTGGAGCGCGAAATTGCCTCTGTTTGCCGGAAGATAGCCCGCGAAGTCGCCAAAGAGGACGGGAAAACATATGTCAAGATAACAGCCCAGTCGATACAGAAATACCTGGGTGTGCCTCGGTTCCGGTATGGGCAGGTTGAAGAAAAGGACGAGATCGGCCTGGCCACGGGTCTGGCCTGGACACATGTGGGCGGAGAACTGCTGGCCATTGAGACGGTCATCATGCCTGGTAGGGGAAAGCTTACAGTAACAGGAAAGCTGGGGGAGGTTATGCAGGAATCTGCCAGGGCCGCCTTGAGCTATGTTCGGTCCAGGGCAGAGAGGCTCGGCCTAAAGAAACATTTCTATAAAGGGGTAGATATCCATGTCCACGTACCCGAAGGGGCCACGCCAAAAGATGGGCCATCGGCAGGTATAACCATGGCAACGTCCATTGTATCTGCGCTGATCAAAAGGCCGGTCCGCCGTGATCTGGCCATGACCGGAGAGATTACCCTTCGGGGCCGTATTCTGCCCATTGGCGGGCTAAAAGAGAAAATCCTGGCGGCCCACCGAGGAGGGATATTTCAGGTTATTATTCCTGATGAAAACAGTAAGGATTTGAAAGAAATTCCCGGAAAGATCCTGAATCAGGTCGAAGTGATCACAGCAAGCCACATGGATGATGTCTTGTCTCGTGCTATCATTTTGCTACCCGGCGAGACACTTCTTAAAGAACAACAGGATGAAATCATTCCTCCGGAGTTGATTCCCAGGGGGGAAGAAGCAATAAGACCTTTTCAAGTGAACTAAGGGCTCTACATTTTGCTTGACATGGGAATGCCTATTCGTTATTCATAAATCGGGCATCGGTTGCGCAGCTCGCAACGTAAACCGTCAATCGTAGGCCGTGACGAGCCGCGAATAGCAATTTACCATTGACGAATAATGATTCCAGGGGCGGGTAGCTCAGTTGGGAGAGCGTCGGCCTTACAAGCCGGATGTCACAGGTTCAAGTCCTGTTCCGCCTACCATCTCTGTTTGTTGTGTTTACTCAACAAACCCTAAAAACCCAACAAACTTTTTTTTGGGGGGGGCGTAGTTCAGTTTGGTTAGAACGCCGGCCTGTCACGCCGGAGGTCGCGAGTTCGAGTCTCGTCGTCCCCGCCAGTATTCAAAGCCTGTCTATAGAAAGACAGGCTTTTTTATGGTCAGAGCGTCCCGTCGTGCATGACGGGACGGTCCCCGCCACAAAAAATCACTAGCCTATAGCCGAATCCCCAAGATATATAGTCCATCATCTTGCTAACAAGTGGCATTTCTTTTCTCAATGTATAACCTTTATTACCCAATACTCTGGGTCCGGCCTTTCGTGCATTTGAAGCTAACCCATTGAAACTACACGAGAAGAGGCTAAAATCGTTGATTTGGCATAATCTTAGCTATAGCAGAAGAACAGTCTCCAGTTCGATAGTACAGGAATTTCGTTTTTTTGAGTCCCGCTTATAGCGGGACGTCACATAAAATCGCGAAGCGATTTTATAAGGAGAGTCATATGGGTAGGATATTACCCATGTGGCAAGGGATGCATGCTAAGAATAATCTTGTTCACTCTCTTTTTACTCTCGTTACCAAATAACCTGGCCTGTAGTTACACCGATGCTTACATCGAAAAATGGCCTTGTGTCATCATGGACGCGGGAACTTGCGAGTACGTCATGGACGAACCAGGAGGGCAAATAAGAAGGGTAGAAAAGGGGCGAAACCGTCCATATCATGCCTTTTCCTGATCCAGGACCCGCCTGATGATCCTGGCCATCTCGCTCTTGACAATGGGCTTCATGACATAGTCCTGAAAGCCCATAGCCCTGGCCTTTTCTTCCGGTATCACTTCACTGAATCCGGTGCAGAGGATAATCGGAATATCGGGCCTGATGCCCATGAGCTTCTGAGCCAGCTCTGCGCCGGTCATATTCGGCATGGTCTGGTCAGTGATAACGAGATCAAACTTTTCGGGTTGCGTACGAAACGCCTCCAGGGCTTCCACGCTGCTGGTCCGCGCCGTGACATGGTAGCCGAGGCGCTCTAACATTTGTTGCACCATATTAACGATCTGCTCTTCGTCATCCGTGAGCAGAATACGTTCTTTACCATTTGGGACCGATTCGGTAGATACGGTTACCGGCGCGATGGCACTGCTGTCGATCCGGGGCAGGTAGACATGGAATGTGGCCCCCTCTCCCGGCTCACTGTAAACAGTGATATATCCGCCATGACTTCTGGCAATGCCGTGTACCACGGCAAGACCCATCCCGGCGCCCTTACCTGGACCCTTGGTGGTGAAATATGGCTCAAAGATCCTCTCCATGTCGGCGTGCTCTATGCCATGGCCCGTATCGCTCACGGTGAGTCTCAGGTATGATCCAGGGACCAATTCGATTTCGGAATGCGGAATACGGAATGCGGAATGTTTATGATGCTTTTCTAAATCCGCACTCCGCAATCCCTGGCCCAGACCTGACTTACAGGCGCAGCAGCCTGTTCCAACCACGTCGCGCCCCTGGCCCAGACCGGGTTTGCTTTGCATCAGCATTTTCGATTCGCTGTCGCACCAGGACGGGCAGGGCGGGCCAAAATCCACATTCGAAAGGCTCACTGCCAGTACTCCACCCTTCTCGCGCATGGCATGATAGGCGTTCGTACAGAGGTTCATCATCACCTGGTGGATCTGGATGGGGTCGGCCAGGATAGCACCGCACCCCTTGTCTATGTTCTGACTGATCTCAATGGTCGATGGTATCGATGCCCTCAACAGCTTGAGCGCTTCCTTTATGATGGGTTGAATCTTCAGCGGTTTGCGCTCCTGTTCGCTCTGACGGCTGAAGGTGAGGATCTGCCGAACCAGGCCCGTGGCCCGGTTCGCCGCCTTGAGTACCTCCTCCAGATTGCTTCGGGTCACGCTCTCTTCAGGAAGATCGCCCATGGCCATCTCAGTGTACCCGACGATGGGAAAGAGGATGTTGTTGAAGTCGTGGGCGATGCCACCGGCCAGAGTTCCGATAGCCTGCATCTTCTGTGCTTGTCGGAGTTGGCCTTCGAGTTCCTTTTTTTCTTCTTCTGCCCACTTGCGCTCTAACGCATTGACAAACATTTCTCCTGCTATCTTGATGAGTGCCACCGTATCGTCAGACCATGATTTTTCTTCCCTCACAGAATCGAAGCCTAATAAACCGATGACAGCCTTGCCAGAAACCATCGGCACGACGATAAGACATTGAATTCCCAGCAATTGCAGTAATCCGTCATCAGCTTTTACTTCGAGTGGAAGTTGAGCAATAGAAGGGATATAAAAACTTTCGGACTTCCCTATTCTCTCTGCAAGCAATGGAAAGTCCTTAAGCTCCAATCCCCTGAATTTTGCCATCTGTGGGTCGATTCCTTTGGCACACCATTCGTGGCCGTTATCAATGCTCGTTCCGTTTTCAGATAGGAGTATGGCATAGCCGTGATCCGCACAGATAAATTCTCCGATTGCTTGCAGGGCATGATTTATCCCTAGGTCGATCTCATCCGGTGCCAGGTTAATGAAACTAGTTGACATGGTGGCGATAAGGTTTTCAAATTCAACTCGATATGTAAGCTCTTCTGTTCTCTCTTTTACCATTTTTTCCAGGTTGACATTGATCTCGTTTATCGTCCTGTATAATTCGAAGCTTTCCAAAGCATTAGCGCTGTTCAGCATGACAATCGACAGCAAGGACAGAGAGATGTGAGGGACATCCTTTTCTCCTTGTGCCAGCATCCCGACAAACATCCCTCTCGTTCTGGAGCTTGTGGTCATAACATGGAGAACCAACCGCTTTTGGTAATCCTTAGATGAGACAATAACAGGCCTCTTTTCCCTTAAAGCCCAGGCAAATATTCCATTATTGATCAGGAAATCCATTTCGTCCTGTACAAATTGACGGTACCTTTCAGGCTTGCAATCAGTGAGGAAGAATTCAGAATTGGTTTCATCCACGAGAAAGAAGGCTGTAGTCTCAAACGGTATCAATTTGTGTACACGCGCCCTCGTCTCTCGCAAAATGGCTGACATGTCATGAGGTTTACTAACACTGGTCTGGAAATTTCCTAAAGAGCGAGCCATCTCCAGTGCATCCCAAGTAAGACGATTGACATCTTCAAGGTATTGAATGCGCTCTTCTGGATTTCGAATATGTCTTTCTATGGGTTTATCACTCATTAGGCAAAAAAATCTGGACTGTCTCAGCAATGTGGCGATCCGCCTGTTTTACAGTGGCCCTCAAAATCCCCGTAGACAGTCCTATCTCCTCCCATGCTTCAGTATCCAGCGGGGGTACAAACTGTTCCCCACTTGTACCTATCCCCAGGGCATTTGTGATTATGTCTGATAAATGCACTACAGCGGACTCCAGGGGGCTTTGATGTTCTGTATATGCATGATGATACCTGATGGAATTTTCCAATATCACGGGAAGCTTCCATTTTTTGAGCAACATGCCGCCTATTAGAGTATGATTACACCCCATGACTTCCTCTTCTGTTTTATACAACAGGCTGTTTGTTCGCCTGGCTCTGAGAAGCGCCTCTTTGGCCTGAAGAGGGAAATACTTAAACATAATTAACCGTCCAATATCGTGGAGTAATCCCGCCAGGAAGAAGCGTTCAGTAGTGGTATTATTTTTATGACTTGAGATAATCCGTGCGATGATTCCGCAAGCGATGCTGTGTTCCCAAAATGATGTCATGTCTATGAGATCAGATGGGATATCTTTGAACACGGCAAGTGCACTGGTTCCTAATGCTACGTCCCTAACCTCCTTAGTTCCGATAATTGCAACCGCCCTCGATATGGTGTCGATCTCAGATGGAAAGCCGTAAAATGCACTATTGACAATTTTCAACAGCCGCGCAGATAGGCTAGAGTCTTTGCTGATAATATTGGCAATGTGAGTGGCTGAACTCCTTGGGTCGGTTATGGCTTCATTAAGCTGGTTACATATGATTGGTAACGTAGGAAGTTTGATGTTCTTCCTGATTAATTCAGTGGGATCAATCTTAGTTCTGGTATTTTCTGTCAGAGGACCGTGGTCTAAGTGTGCCGAGTGATTGCACATTTTTCCCACGCCGGCGGGATGCGGACCATTGGTGATTTCCTGGGCCTTTCGTAGGACGCAGATATGAAATAACTGGCGAATGGCTTCGTGCTCAAGGTCAGTATGGATAAAACGCTCCCTCGTCAACCTATCCGCTGCCCCAAGGATTGCCGGGTCCATGTGGGCCGTTCTTTTTGCATCCACATCTTTTTCGGATATTCCTTCTATATTTGCCTCAACGACTCCCCACATTTTGAAAATTTTCAGGTGCTTTGACGTCAGTTTTACCCCTTTGCCCAGGAGAAAACGGCCATTCTGGTCGCTTAAGTCATTTGCCAGGACCATGCCTGGCTCTAATTCACACACATCTATTTTGGCCATAATGATAAGGATGGGGTTGTGATATTGATATTCTTATATCGGCAGGATCAGGAATATTCTTGAGGAAATCCGATCGTGGAAGGAAGTTCGGTATGGATAACTTGCCCAACAAAATCGCGAAGCAATTTCATAATCTGAATTCCTTAATGGCTTCCTGAAGATTCGCATTTGCAAGCTTAATCTTCTTTAGGGCTTCTTCAGGAGGTTCGGTAGATGGCCCTTCGGCAAGCTCTCCGATCTGCCCGGAAATATCGCTTATTGTTTCAATTTTATCCCTCAACCCCCCGATCATAAGGTTAATAGAATCTGCCAGGTCTTTGACTTCATCCCTTTTTCGAAGTTTTATTTCTTTGCACAGATTACCTTTTCCGATGTCAGCAAGCTCCCTTTCTATCCTGTACAGAGGCCCGGCAATGGCATGGGGAAACAAAAGGGATGCAACAACACCCAGGATCAGGCTCGCAAAAAAGCCTGTGAGGAGCACAGGGATTAGAAAATCCAGAAAATTCTTGGCCTTTACATGAAACAATCGGTAGGATTTGCCAACATTTATATCACTGTAAAAATAAAAAATTATTCCCGTAACAAGCAGCGACACAAGAATAATGCTCCACATCTTGACCAACATACGCAACTGGAGCCTTCTTTTTATGGAAAAGTTAAAAAGCCGGCTCCGCTTATAAGTCCTCTCAGAACTTGACACGTTGCCTCCCTTACGATTGCGGATTGCGGATTGCGGATTGCGGAATGACTACTATCGGCAATGCCTCAAACCAGTTTTATTATCCTCAAGGCAAATTCTTGTCCGTTGTCTTAAATCCTTCTTTCCCACCATTATTCCCCTCGTCCTCCTTATTCCGCACTCCGCATTCCATTAATCCCTCAATCCCTCAATCCCTCAATCCCTCAATCCCTCAATCCCTCAATCCCTCAATCCCTCAATCCCTCAATCCCTCAATCCCTCA
>Ga0114922_10006817_pt1 | contig 10455 bp, 9 predicted proteins | sample AartaG_FD_100975 | JGI IMG/M metagenome (GOLD analysis project Ga0114922, IMG submission 100975) | Deep subsurface microbial communities from Aarhus Bay to uncover new lineages of life (NeLLi) - Aarhus_00045 metaG | ecosystem: Environmental > Aquatic > Marine > Oceanic > Sediment | place: Aarhus...
ACAGGCAGCGGAGGGCAAGCAGCACCGGCCGAACATTCTGTTCTGCATTGCGGACGATTGGTCGTGGCCGCACGCGAGCGTTGCGGGAGACAAGGTGGTCAAGACGCCGAACTTCGATCGCGTCGCCCGCGAGGGCGTGCTGTTCGACCATGCGTTCGTGACCGCGCCGTCGTGCACGCCATCCCGCGGCTCGATTGTTACCGGCCAGTGGCATTGGCGGCTGGCGGAAGGAGGGAACCTATGGAGCACCTTGCCCGTTGGACTACCCGTCTACCCCGACCTGCTTGAGGAATCCGGCTACCACGTGGGCTTCACCCGCAAGGGCTGGGGACCGGGACGACACGAGCCGGGCGGGCGGACACGAAACCCGGCGGGGCCGCAATACAAGGATTTCAGAGCCTTCCTCAAGGCCCGGCCCGCGGGAGCTCCGTTCTGCTTCTGGTTCGGCAGCCACGACCCCCATCGCAGCTACGAGTGGGAGTCCGGCGTCAAGAGCGGAATGAAGTGGCAGGATGTGGACGTGCCCGCGTGCCTGCCCGATAGTGAAATCGTTCGCAAGGACCTTTGCGACTACTATTGGGAGGTGCAGCGATTCGACCGGGAAGTGGGTGAATTGTTGGAGATGCTCGAAGAACGAGGTGAGCTCGATAATACGCTGGTGGTGGTCACCGGAGACAACGGATTGCCTTTCCCACGATGCAAGAGCAATCTCTACGACAGCGGGACGAACGTGCCTCTGGCCGTGCGGTGGACGGCACAAGTCAAGGGGCAGCGGGTCGTCAAGGATTTCATCAGCCTGCAGGACCTTGCGCCGACGTTCCTGGAGGCGGCGGGCCTGAAACCGCACGCCGAGATGACCGGCCGCAGCGTCCTGCGCATGCTCGAATCAGATCGCTCGGGACGTGTGGATCCTGCGCGGGACCACGTTCTGACGGGCAAGGAACGTCACGCATGGGTCCGCAAGGGCGGGCTCGGGTATCCGTGCCGGGCAATCCGCACATACGATTACCTGTACATTCGCAACTTCGAGCCCGATCGCTGGCCCGCCGGCGATCCCGTGGATGGCGGGGAGCCCTATTACAAGAGCAGAGGCTATGGCGACATCGACAATTCGCCGACAAAATCCTGGATGATGGAGCACCGGCAGGAGCCCGAAGTGAAACGGCTGTTCGAACTGGCCTTCGAAAAGCGGCCGGCGGAAGAGCTATACGACTCGCGAAAGGACCCGGACCAGCTCAAGAACATCGCCGACGACCCGGAGTATGCCGACGCGAAGAAGGACCTTGCGGCCAGACTCATGGCGGAGCTAAGAGCTACTCAAGACCCGCGCGTTCTCGGTCAGGGTGAGGTGTTCGACGGCTATCCGTACTACGGCGGCCGGCAGCCAAAGAAGCAGTAGGCGGGATCGCTGCTCTCAGAAATCACAGACGCCGCCGATGCACCCGCCTGCGTAGTCCGTATCGGCCGAAGTGAAGTCGGGTGATTCGTCGTGCCGGGTGTGCACCTCTTCACCGACCGACAGGACCTGCCCGGACTTGGAGCCGTACCGGTAGATCGTAACGCCCTTGCACTTTAGGCGATGGGCTTCGAGATAGATCTCGCGAACGTCGTCGACCGTCGCATCGGCCGGCAGGTTGATTGTCTTCGATACGGCGTTATCCGTGTACTTCTGAAAGGCCGCCTGGATTTCCAGATGCTGACGTCCGGTGACATCGAAGGCCGTCACAAAGAGCCTCTTCACATCAGCCGGAATGCCCTTGATTTTCGCCAGTGACGGGTGCCTCGCGACCTCGGCAAACAGCTCCCGGCTGTAGAAGCCCCGATCCTTGGCGATTCTCTCGAACAGCGGATTGGTCTCGAAGAGACGCGTTCCCGACAGCACGTTGCGGATGAAGCTGACGGCGAACAGCGGCTCGATCCCACTGGAGCACCCCGCGATGATACTGATCGTGCCCGTCGGGGCAATCGTATTGACCGTGGCATTGCGAAGCTCTCGATATTTCCCGGCGTGGATCGACTTCTCGAAATTCGCGAAGACGCCTCGCTGCCTCGCAAGCTCCTGGGACGCTGTGAGAGATTCCTTGCGGACGAATCGCATGAGCCGGGTCGCGAAGGCGACCGCTTCGGTCGTGTTGTAGGGGATCCCCAGTCGAATCAGCATATCCGCGAAACCCATCACGCCCAAGCCAATCTTCCGATCGCCGTGCGTCGCGGCCCGTATCGATTCAAGCGGATATCGGTTGACCTCGATCACGTCATCGAGGAATCGCACACCCCAGCGGATGGTTTCGCGGAGTTTCTTCCAGTCCACGGCGGCCCGGCCGATCTCGTGGCCCTTCGCCATCTTGTCGAGGTTGATCGAAGCCAGAATGCAGCTCTCGTAAGGCAGCAGCGGGACTTCGCCGCAGGGGTTGGTTGCCTCGATGCGGCCGATCTCGGGTGTCGGATTGTGCCGGTTGATGAGGTCGAGGAAAATGAGGCCCGGGTCGCCCGTCCGCCACGCCGCATTGGCGATCAGGTCGAAGAGAGAATGCGCATCAAGCGTCTTGACGCTCTTGCCCGTTCGCGGATTTACCAGGTCAAACGAGCGGTTTCCCGTCACGGCCCGCATGAACTTATCCGTCACGCCGACCGAAAGGTTGAAGTTCTGGAACGCATCCGAGCCTACCTTCGCCTCGATGAAATCCATGATGTCCGGATGGTCGCAGCGCAGAACGCCCATGTTCGCGCCCCTGCGCCGGCCGCCCTGGACGATGACTTCCGTGGCCTTGTCGAAGATGCTCATGAAGGACATGGGCCCGGAGGCACGGCCCTTGGTCGAGCCGACAAGGTCGCCCCGCGGGCGCAAGCGGGAGAAGCTGAATCCGGTGCCGCCCCCGGTCTGGTGGATGCGGGCGGTGTCGGCCAGGGTCCGGAAGATACCTTCTATCGAATCCTCCACCGGCAGGACGAAGCAGGCGGCGAGCTGGCCGAGCGGCGTTCCGGCGTTCATGAGCGTCGGCGAGTTGGGCATGAACTCGCGGTTGTGCATCATTCGATAGAACGTATCCTCAACCTCCTGTGTCCCCACATCCGAGCTGTCGTTCGCCTCGGCCTGGGCGACGTGATGGGCCACCCTTCTGAACAGCTCGCTCGGAGTCTCGATGATGCGTCGGTGCTCGTCCTTGAGCAGGTATCTTCTCTTGAGCACCTCCATGGTATTGACGGGAAGCTTCAGGTCATCCTTGAGTCCGAGGGCCGACTTGGCAAAGCGCACCTGCGATCGGTTCTCCCGATAGAGGATATAGCTCTTCGCGATCCGGCCGTAGCCTTCGCTCATCAGGGCGGCCTCGATGGCGTCCTGGATCTCCTCAACGGCAGGAATCCGTCCCCTGTATTGGCCGGAGAGCTCTTCAACCACGATCTCCGTTACGCGCCGGGCGACGCTGTCGGCGCGCTGCGGATCGTGCAGAACCTCCATCGCCGCGCGCTGAATCGCATGCGTGATCTTGGACGCTCTGAAATCAACAACGGAGCCGTCACGTTTTCTGACGCATTGCGGTGCGGTTTTTGTCGCCATCGTCGATTCCTCGCACATCAGGGCCTCGCATGTGGCCACAAGCCGGAGGGCCGGGTACAATGCGCTCTTTCGTCAACGTTGGAGGAAGCGTCATCCCCTCGCATCCCTGATCGCGAGAGCTCATAGCAGAAGGAAAGCACGCGCTTCGACGACAGGACAACCTCTCACGAACATCCTCACAACCCCGCTATGGCGCCAACACACTGTCTATCCGAAAGGGGAGGGAGCAGTGGGTCGACATCGACCACGAGTCCTTCAGGCCGTCTTCACGGCATCGGAGCACCGGCAGACGTAAACAAAGGCCGGCGGGAGATTCCGCAACACGAACCTCAACTTCACATCCGGGAAATAATGCTTGATCTCCTTGCTCAGCACGGGCGTATACTGCAGTTGAATGTACGTGCCGCACTTCTTGGCGATGGCAAGAATCTTCTCCTTGGCCGGCTTGCTGAACAACGTCAGGGGCAACTCCGAAATCACACAATCCGGGTCATCGACATATTGCTCGCAATTCTTCGCGTCGTCATTGACGACCCGCAGTCGTGAATCGCCGATCTGCTTAAGATATCGGCAGAAATCCGCATTGATCTCGAAGCAGGTCAAATGCCCCTCCGCCGGCAATCGCTTGAGGATTTCCCTCGTGACCGGTCCGGTCCCGGCGCCGAATTCAACCACTTGTGACCTTGCGCCAATTTCCTCGGCCATTTTCTGAGCCAACACCCTGCCACTCTGGGCGATCGTCCCCAGTTGCCTCGGATGCCGAAGGAACTGCCGGGCAAATCGCAGACTTTCCATTCTCCTGCCTGCCTTTCTACGAACAATCATGCGCGTACTGCTCCATTAGAAAGGATGTGCCGAAACCGTCAAGCGGTTTTGTTAATTTCTTGATACAGGACGGGTTAGGAGCGGTTTTTTATGAAGATGCTTGACCCGATGTACGATGTAGACTATAAGGTTTCGCGCAAAGGTTGCGGCTGACGTTCACAGCGTGCAATGCGCGTGGGCAAGAAGTCCGATAAGTTCTCGAAGAAGGAGAGCCAAGGTGGATAGGTCGAGAAGAGTGGGCATTGTAGTAGTCTTGGCGTCGGTGAGTCTGACAGCGGGATGTTTTCCGTCCAAAGCCGAAGATATCCAGGCCTGGGTAAAACCTTACGAGGTGGACGTCACAGCAGAAAACTACATCGTGCAGCCGCCGGACGAGATTGCGATTCACTGCTCTCAGGTGCCCGAGATCCATATGCAGATGCAGCGGGTCCGCCCGGACGGAAGGGTCAGCTTTGAGGCGTTGGGCGAGATCGAAGTTGCCGGCAAAACCCCGAAGCAGATTGCCGAAATCCTGCAGGAACACGTCAGGACGCTTTACACGCTACCAGGAGATCATCCTGTCGATGTACGCATTGCCATCTATGCGAGCCACGCGTACTACGTCCTGGGACAGGTCTTTCAACCGGGACCCCGCAACTACACGGGACGCGATAGCCTGTTGACGGCTTTGTCCATGGCCGGACCGAATCCACTGGCCTGGGAGCAGCGTGTGCTGGTCATTCGGCCCTCGACCCAGAAGGAGATCAAGCCCAGAGTCTTTGAAGTGGACTATGAGAAGATGATCACCCAGGGCGATACCAGCAAGGACGTGCTTCTGCAGGAAGGCGATATCGTGTATGTTCCGCCGACCGTCCTGGCGGCGGTGGGCCTCGTTCTTGAAGAACTCATCACACCGGTGGCCCGGGCCTTCTACGGCTGGTACCTCGTTCAGAACCCGCCGACGGACACACAGCGAGGCTACTACCCCAGCGGTGGCTACCGATAACACGCTTGACGTGATACGGGTCAGAGGGGGAATACGGGCATGACCACCCGGCGAGCCTTGAAACTGACGCACTTGCTGAGCACCGTCTGGTTCATGGTGTGCGTCGGCTTCATTCTCGTCCTGACGTTGCGTCAGGTCGGCTTCCATTGGTGGTTGATCTTCTCGCTGTCCGGGCACTCCGTGCTGCTGATCCTCCTGCTGATTAGCCTGTACCTGTTTGCCCTCTTTCGGGGCGTGGGGGAAGCCCAACAAATCGAAGTGGAGCATCCCCTTACCACCACCAGCTACTACATGGGGTTCTATGTAGCGGCCCCCTTACTGGGCGGACTCGCCGGCATCCTCGGTATGATCGGCGTCGTCGATGCGGCCAAATTCCTTCTCGGTGTGGCATTGGGAACTCTGGGGACAACGTTCATCGTCTGGGTCGTTATCGATCCGGCGGTCGGATTGACCGAGATGCTCATGCATGCGAGCCGCAAACACCGAGCCGAACGGCTGGCTCAGGCCGAGGCCGAAAGACAGGCCCGCCAGGAGAGAAGAGAGCGTCTGCTCGCCGAGGCGTTTTCGTGGGAGGAGCGGGACCGGCAACGATGGCAGCAGAAGCTGCGTCCACAGGCCGAACGGCTTGCAAACCTGCTCGCGTGCGACACAGCCAACTTCGCACGTGCAGAACAGGAGGCTGCGGATATCGGCGCCGAGGCCTGGCGCCTTGGCGGCTTGGGCTGTATGCGCCAGCTCCATGACATGACTATCGCGATCTATAGGGAGAGCCAACACCAGCAAGCTGTCGATTACATCCTTTACTGGTGGGACGGTATCGGCGACTGGAGAAAGCCGCCCTCCCTGTGAGGACCATCATGAGCATCCATGAGCACCTGTTCAAAGGCCTCCCGGGGCCCATTAGACAGGGCCAATTCGAAGTCCAGCGTGACGGTGCTTCCGATCTTTGCCAGCGGCGGTGATGACGAGCCCGTCGTGACAATTCCGCTGAGAGTACTGGACAGCGGCGATTCTGACAGAAAAAGGAAGCCCCAGGCAGACTTGCATCTGCCTGGGGTCGCAGTTGGTGCATGTTCAATTCTTCAGGCAAATCTCCATCCTCCACAGCCGGCTGACAAGGGCCAAGTCAGCACACGAACCGTAAAGGACGGAATCGGGGCGGCACGGATTGTCCCGCCCCGGTGCCAAACGTCGACTGTTTACAGGGTGTTGCGTCTGCGCAGCCAGCCGACCAAACCCACGCCAAGAGAGCCAAGAACAATCGCTCCCGGGGCCGGAACCACAGGTGGTGGCGGCGGCGGCGGTGGCGGCTCCTCATAGAAGTCGATCTCTATGCGGGACCAGTCCACGGCGACCAGCATGCCGGACTCTGGCGTGGCGTCAATGTCAATGAACATCTGAGCCACCCCGTCTGTCAAGTAGCTGGTGAGCCCGAGAGCAAGCAGGTCAAATGTGGTCTCTGACCACTGACTGCTGGTCCCGGTGAGCAATCCCACAGTTTGACCGTCCAGCGTGATCACGTCGTCCTGGGCCCCCGCCGGGTAGTCCACGTCCCAGGCCCTGATGACCAACACGGCCCGAGTGATGGAATCCCACGAAGTCGGCAGTTGCGACGTGAAGTCATGCGTCCAGCCCCAGTCCTCGTTGGAGGGCAGGTAGGGCCAGGGCGGCGGACCATAGCTCGTTACAAACTGCGAGCCTGCCTGGCCATCGCTGGCATCGACCGTGTCAGCCACGTAGGTATACCCCGCGTTGGCCACGCCACTGACCAGCAACACACACACCATCAATCCTAATCTTCTCATATATCGCCTCATTTCACCTCTACTGATTCAGTTTCTCTCCCGGGTCCGGGCTTCACGCTCGGTCCCCAAACTGAGGACAACTCCCTCCATGAAGCCTACAGCGCCCGTCGCCGGCGGAGCCAGCCAACGAGGCCGACACCCAGACTGCCAAGAATGATCGCGCCGGGAGCCGGGACATGGGCCACCAGGCACACGTCGTCCAGCAGGGCGCCCTGATGGTCGCGGACATCGAGGTTCTCAAACATCAGCGCTCCAGCCGAACCATCACCCGAGATATCGATCGTATACGTCGTGAAATCCTGATCCCAGGGCACAACGATATCCTCCGTGAATGAGCCGAGGGTCACGCGAACGGTATCCGTGTCACCGGGGCTCAGGTTCAGATCCGGCTTCTGGTTTCCGGCAAGCTCGAACTGCAGCGTGTAGGTCACGCCGGGAAGCAGGGTGAAAGTCGCGTTTGTGGACAACACGCCAGGATCCCCATTCCCATCCAGGTCAACATACTTGCCGTTGCCGGGCAGATGATCGTAGAACCCGTCACCAATCAGATCGACACTGCCGTCCGTGACAGTCCACACACCACCACCGCCCCAGTAAAGCGTGGCGGGGCTGTACCCGTCAAAGCTGTCTGAAAACAGCGTGGTGGGCGCAGCCGAGCTTGTTCCGGCGGTGGCCAGAAGCAAAGCGGGTAACAAAACTGCCAATAATCTCTTCATCATCACACTCTCCCGGGATCCTTCCCAAGAATTCTCCTCCATCCAAACCTACTTGACCTTTCTTGTTTATGGCGGCTCCCTGTCGAGAGCCACACACGTTGTAGAAAACAAGACGATGTCAGTCCTCACAAGGAAGGATCTTGCGCGCACCGACCCTCGGTCGTGAGGGCTGTCATAAGATTCTCGATGGTCATGGCGGGGGTCCCCGCGCAAGTTGCGCAAATGCCAGTTGTGATGAAGGACACCCAGAACCATCCGTGACGAAAGCCACAGAGGGAAGAAAATCGGAACTGTTGAAAGATTGCGGATTTACGACGCCGGATGGCACACCCCGGTCCTTCCAGCCACCCGCGTGCGTCAATGGCATGTACCGACGCCAGAGGCACGGTGGCACCTGTTGCGCGCCGTAGAGAGAAACATCGCACGATGCTAAGCTATGAAGGTGCCTCCTGCCGCGTTGATCCGGAGATATCGACGAGACCGTGTGAAGCCGATCGTGGCTGAAGGACAGGATGGAGGCGACCACTGTCAGCCACAGTCTTCGATCGCGCACGAGGGAAACGCAAAGGAAGCCGACCAGAGCCATGAGCATGGACTTCGGTTCGGCAGGTAATGACTGAAGATAAGAAGATGAGGACGTACCAATAGAGGCAGCAGGCGTTTTGGGGAAACCGGCCGCGGCGGCAGCGAAACCACAGTCGCAGGGATGCGTGACGGCATCCGGACCCTGCACGGAACACAGCGAAGGCCCGGCCTCGAATGTCGAGGCGAACCCTGTCGAGCAGGCTGCGATCTGATTGGCCGCCGAGACGGAGCAGCCCCATGTCCCTGCCAACAGAGACAATAAGACCAGCAACGTTCTGCCACTACTCTCTAACACACCCCTCCTCCCAACTCGAGTGTCGCCGCGATCACATACGGCCACGCGACACCCGCGCGCAAAGTTAGGATATCACCATTCTCCGGGCGACAATCCATTACGATAGACTCGGGGGGTGTAAATCCTCCTCCGGTGAGGCACCATTATCCGCATTGTAGCAACCCATTATCCGTATGTCAACTGAATTTTCTCGGAATCTGGAGTGTCGAGTTTCCCCACTGCGAAACAGTCAGCATGTGGCCCTATCGGGCCTGAAACCGGCAAAGAACACGCTCAAAACGGGCACTGAGGTGTCTCTGTAACTTTAGTCGTAGTCCCTAAGGGGTACGAACGTGCAAAAAAAAATGCCTCCACCCTCAAATCGCTTGGCATGGGATGGAGGCGAGTGAATGGTAGCCAGGGGTGCTGCATTGCGACGAGGCAGGTCCGACGGGATCGACCAGATAGACGATACGTCCAAGAGGCTGGTACCCGACCGGATCAGTCAACCAGACGGACGGCCCCCGCGCATTGCTGGCCGCCGGACAGGTCCCGGGCCTCGGCAACGAAGCGCAGCAGCATGTTGATCTTGTTCTTGACTTTCACTTTCCGGTAAATGTTTCTCACGTGCGTCTTGACGGTGCCCGGCCGAATATTCAGATGCTTGGCGATGTTACCGTTTCTGAATCCCCGACAGACGAGCTCGGCGATTTGTTGCTCACGCGGCGTCAACTCGTACCGCCTGCACAAGTACGACCACTGCCTTTCATCGAGAAGCGCAGGCGGCCCATCGGGGCCGGACCTTACGGGCCCTGTGAGACGGCCGTTTTTTGCTCGGGGTAACTGGGACATCATCAACCACCTTTCTGCAACTGATCGAGAAGGACTCTCGCATCCGCCAAATCCTCGTCGGAAAGACCGCCGATGCGATCCTGTACGTCCAAGGCTTTCTTCAACTCCTCGACGGCTTCGGTCTTGCGACCCATTTGCGCATACACTCGGGCAAGATGAAACCGCACAGGAGCCAACGACGGCAGATGGGCGGGACACAGTTCAACGCACCTGCTGAAATCGGCCGCCGCCTCTTTCAGATGACCTAAACGATAATGAATGACCCCCCGGGTATCGATGAGGTCCATGTATTCCGGGGCGATGGTCAGGCCCTTCTCCGCCAGTGTGAGCGCCTCTTCAGGCTGACTCTGCTCCTCACAGAGGACCCACGCCAGGTTGTTGATGGCAATGACGTTGTCAGGATCGAGTTCGAGAATCTTGCGGTTCAAGGCAGCGGCTTCGTCATGGCGCCGCTCGCCTTGCATCAGCATGCCAAGGACCATCAGACCGGATAAGGAATCCGGATGGCGCGTCAGGATCACCCGGAGCAGATCCTCGGCCATTTGAAGGGCATCCTTGTCGCGAGTATTCACCAACGCGCGGGCGATGGCGGTCATGACCTCGCTGTCGTCGGGATGGCCATCGCGCCATTGACGCACAAGCTGGTTCAATTCAGCCCATCGCTTCTCCCCGGCCAGCAGTTGTGCCAAGCCTAACACGGGAGCCGAATCGTCCGGCTCCGCCTGCATCAGCGTGTCGAACAGCAGCTTCGCATCGTCCCGCTGCCCCATCCTGTACAGGGCGGTCGCCAGGGCCATCTCACAGCGACGACGGGCAGGACCTGTCAGGTTTGCGAGGCGTCCCCGAAGCAGTTC
>Ga0114922_10006818_pt1 | contig 10454 bp, 3 predicted proteins | sample AartaG_FD_100975 | JGI IMG/M metagenome (GOLD analysis project Ga0114922, IMG submission 100975) | Deep subsurface microbial communities from Aarhus Bay to uncover new lineages of life (NeLLi) - Aarhus_00045 metaG | ecosystem: Environmental > Aquatic > Marine > Oceanic > Sediment | place: Aarhus...
GCGAAGATCAGCCAGAGGTCGATGCCGTGGCGCTCCATCGACCGGGGCAGCAGCTCGTCGACGCGCTGCCGCAGGATCTCCTGCCGGTCGACCACCGGGAGTTGATCGTCGATCGCGGTCGTGTTGAGCGCTACACCGCACAATGCGATTGCTATCAGTATGGTTGACATAATTACCTCGCAGATAACGGGTGCTGTTTACGTGGGTATTCATTGTACAAGCCGGCTTCCTGCGGCGCAAACTCCATTTAGGGTTCAGTAGGCGGCAAAGCACGGCCTGGAGGGGAACTAAAGGGTAGGGGAGAGACTGGAGTTGATTATTGCGGCTCCAGGCTTTCTAACTCCCGCTGGATTTCCGGCTGGTCGGGATTGATCGTCAACGATCTCTGCCAGCGCTCGCGGGCCCTCTCGAGCTGATTGGTGAGGCGGTAGAGCCCTCCGGCCCTGTTGAGGACCTCGACGTCGTTGGCGTTGATGAAGAGCAGTCTCTCCATGTAGCCGATGGCCAGACTAAGCTCCTCGCGGCCGACGCAGGCCTCCGCCAGGAGCAGTACCAGCTGCCGGTTGTTCGGATCGTTGCGCTCCACCTCGCGCAGCGTGGTGAAAGCTTCCTCGAAGAGCCCGGAGTCTATCAATGCCCGGGCAAGTTCCATAGCGGCGCCGACGTGCTGGGGATCCTGCTGAAGAACTTCCCTGAACGTTTCGATTGCCATTTCGGAGTGGCCGGCTGCGAGGAATTCCTGCCCGCGGACGAAACGCATCTCCGAGGAGCCCATGTCCAGGCGCTCGTGCAGGGGCAGCATGGAGGGGCGAGGGATCTCCTCGGGAGCTCTGATGGAGAATAGTGCGGTGCGCGACGTGCTCTGCCCGCCCCGCTCAGCCCTGGCCGTGACCTCCAGGCGGTAGCTACCTCGCTCGAGGTCGTCGATGAGCAGTTGGCGCGACATGTAGACGATCCCCATCGGGTTGACCCGTGCCTGGGGGATGATGTGCGTGAGCCTCTTGAGCAGCTGGTCGTCGCGGTAGATGTCGAAATCGAAAACCAGGTCGCCCAGTGCCGCCTGCGCGCCGGCGCCGGGTGGGTAGTAGAGTTCGCAGAAGACGTGGACGTTGTCGCTGCTGGCAAACTCGTTTGTGGCGCTCGGCGAGTACTGGATGTTGAAAAAGCGGAACGGCGAAGCGAAAGTGGCCGTTGCCGAGTCATTTTCCCCCCGTTCGTAGCCGTTATTTATTAGCAGTTCGGAGAGCTGGAAGGTGTCCGGGCCCGGCTCGGGAACCTGGACCGCGAGCGTGAAGATGAAGTAGGTGCGCGAGAACTTGTTGCGCACGCTCACGGTGAGATTGTAGTCGCCCGGTATTATCGGGACTATGTCCGCGAACATCAGCGGCCTGCTCCGGTGCTCGCTGAACTCTTCGCGGCTCCAGGCGATCTCGGCGTTGATGGAGTCCTGGAAGATGGTTGTTCCGGCAGTGTCGTCCAGGCTCGGGATGATTTCGAAGGCGCCGAAATACTCGTCCTCGTAGAGGCCGATATCGATGTCCTCGGGCATCAGCATGAAGGCGAAGTGCAGTTGCTGGCCGCCCGCGGGCGGGGAGAAAACATGTGCCAGCGCTCTGACCTCGACCGGCCTGAAGGTGTAGGTTACGTCGACCTGCCCGCGCATTTCGACGAACGTGGTGGCCCAGCTGCCGTCGACCGCGTATTCCGGGTAGTTGTCGACGTGCCCGAGCAGCACCTCCGAGGCCAGCGTGCCCGCCGGGTCCATCGGATTAAGCGAGACTGCGGCCTGGGCAAGCTCGAAATGTATGATCGACAATTCCTGGAGTATCTGGTCGCGGCTGTGGCCAATGCTGCCGTACACCGAGAGGGCCTCGGGACCGTCGATCTGGGGATGGTAGACCTCGTAGTCGCTGGCGCCGCCGCGCCTGTAGAAGATGATGTAGAAGAACGAGATGCCGGGCAGGCGGCTGTCGGCGGAGTAAAACCAGAGCTCGCAGGGGTAGATGGTGGCGTTGTTGGGGAACTGCTGACGCTCCTTCGGCTCGCCAAGCATGATGTAGATGCGGCCGCGCTCGGTGCGCCAGCCGGTGCTCCGACTCCGCGGGCCGAAGTGCATGTTGGCGTACTCGATGCGGCGGGAGTGCTCCTCGCGGAACTCGTTGCGGAACGTTCCCGGCGTCGGGTCCCGTCTCTCCCAGAACGTCTCGATGAAGCGGTCGCGCAGCTCGTTGCTGTCGAGCTGGCCGAACGCTTCGCGCTCCTCAGCGGTGATGATGTAGATGACCTCTTCGCGCAGCCACCGCCTGTGCCTGGCGGAGAGTTCATCGTCTGCTGCGACCGGCGCGGCGGCCGCGAGGATTAGCAACGCCGCGAGGACGAGGCCGAGGTTAATCCTGATCGCGTTCATAGCGACGCTATCCTATCATTACAAGGGCTCAGCTGCCAGCTTCGCGTGCGGATTGCTTGCGATTTCCTACGCGTACATCGAGACGTTGCGGCGCAGCTGATGTCAACGGCTTCGCGCCTACGGTTACGGTCGGCGTCAGCGGATGGTGATCGGCAGCTCCCGCTGCACACCTTGAAGCGTGCGTCGGTCGAGGAAGCGGACGCGGAACCTGTATTCGCCGGGCTCCATGTCGCTGAGCACCAGCCGCGAGATGACGTTTATGCGGCTGGTTCCGGGTATGGGGAACAGTTGCTCTCTGTCGACCGGGACTATGATCTCCTCCCCCGCGGGGTTGATTACGTTGTAGTCGATGAAGAAATCGACCTCGCCGGTCTCCTCGTCCAGCCAGAAGTTGCCGGCGCTGAAGAAAACAACCGGCTGGTCCTGGCGCGAGAAGGTCAAATCGAGAAGTGGGAAGATCGGCCTGCCGACGGTGATGCGCAGGGGGTCGGGCACGTTGCGGCCGGAGAAGCCGGTCTCCTCGCCGCGGTCATTCACCCGCAAGTCGTACTTCTCGGTGCTCGAGCGGTGCTCGTCCTCGTCGAAGAGCGCGATGGAGCTGATGAAGACCGAGTCCGGCTGCGCGCCCCAGGTGATGTACTCGTCGAATACGTAGTACCTCCTGCCGGTGCTGTTGTCGCGGACGGTGACGCGCACACGGTTGAAGCCGCCGCTCAGCAGCATCGGTACCTTGAGGCGGAAGCAGCCGTCGGCCCGGATCTCCTCCAGTTGGTCCCCGTAGTCGATCACCTTGTGGAAGGCGTCCAGGCGTCGCTGGAACTGGTCCTCTGCTGTTCCTATCAGCTCGATGCTCTGGTCGCCCCCCCCGCTTAGCTGGTCGGCAGGTATCTCGATAGCCAGCGAGGCGACGACGGTGTTGGGTTGCAGCGGCAGGAAGAAGATCGAGGAGCTTGCGGTCAGGTCGCTCGCCGGCGCCGCGCGGAACATGCCCTCGACGAGGTGGAGGAGGCGATCCCGCCCGTCCATCCTTTCGAAGCTCCGCGGCTCGAAGTAGCCTCGCCGCGTGCGGACGGAGAAGGCGCTGTTGGCGGGCCGCACCTCGACCCTGCGGAAGCGGCCTTCGGTGCTTTCGTCGGGGGTGAAGTAGCTGATTATGTAGTAGTTGCTGATGTCGTTGTTGATCTCGCCCAGGATGCCGCTCAGGTCGGAGCCGCTGTAGAGCCTGCCGCCGGAGTTATCCGCAATCGAGGCCAGCGAGTTGAGGCGCTGGGTGTTGTAGTCGATCCGCTGCATCGAGCTCTGCTGGTGGAACTGGTCGGCGCGCGCCCGCTCGCCGCCGAAGCTGGAGAGGTCGACGACGTAGAAGGATGTGCTGGCGTCGTTGATCGAACGGACCATGTCGTTGAAGATGGCGATCAGCGGCGTGTCGAGCTGGCGCCCCGAGGGGTCGCTCATCATCGCTTCGCTCGCCGCCTGTGCGTCGTCCAGTGTCGCCAGCAGGTCGTAGTTGCGGTAACGGGAGAGCGTGTTTTCGACGATGAAGCGCTCGTCGTAGCCTTCGCTCATCAGGATTACTGTCTTGCGCCCCGGCATGCTTCTCAGAAATCTAGACAGCAGCTGGAGTTTCTCCAGGAACATGCGGATCTGGTGCTGCATCCAGACGTTCTTGAATGGATCTACCGGGTTCGAAAAGGGATTTTCATTGGAGATCGCTGTGCCCTCCGATAGCGACTCGGCGTCGGCGTCGGACCCGACGCTCATCTGCACCTCGGGGGTGTCGGCCGATAGGCTCATCGTCTGCAGGCCCAAGACCGCCATCTCCAGCAGGCGGTGGTCGGTGGTCAACTCCTGGACGACCCTGAACCTCCGCTCGTAGGTGAGGATCATCCCGCGGTCGCCGGGCTGCAGGTTGTTGCGGATGAACTCGATTATCGCCTCCTTGCCGCGGGCGATGGCGTAGGAGCTGGAGAAGAACTTGTCGAGGATGAAGATGACATTGCGGGGCGGGGAGTCGTAGAGCGTGCGCCCGCCGACCGCCTCGGCTTCTTCGTCTGCCAGGAAGTACTCGTCCACGGCGGCGACGGTGACAGGCCGGCCGTTTTCGAAGACCTCGAAGTCCTCCGTGGTCAGCCCCGGAACGTAGTTTCCGTCGCCGTCGGTGACGATGATGTCCAGCAGCACCAGGTTGACCTGTACTAACCTTTCGAACTCCGGCATCCTCCGCTCGGCGCGCTGCTCTTCCTGGGCGTGCGCGGCTGCGAGGCAGATCAGCAAGGCCCCGAGAGTTATGGCTAGTGTTAGCTTTTTCATGGCGTCCTCCGACTCGGCAGACCAAGACATCATAACTTACTATAGCGATTCTCGACAGAATCGTAGGTTTGCGACGACTGTGTAGAAAGTCATTATCGGGGCTTCGCTCCGTCGACAGACAAGAATGTCTGTCCTACCGGTTATTGATTGGACCATTCAACAAGGCCACAACATTCAAAAGCTTGTATAGCACACCCGCGGCCGGCCCTTCCGTATTCTTCGTTACTATTGTTGTTGTATTTCGGCCAATTCCGGGACGAGAAAAAGGGCGGGGTGCGGTGGCACCCCGCCCTTCTTGCGAACGGTTTCGAATTAGAAGAAGAACTTGAGCCCGATGCGGATCGAGCGCGGAGCCTGGAAGTGGTAATCTTGGCCGTAGCGTGCATCGAGGTCGTTCGCATCGGCGGCGAGCGACTGCCAGTCGAACGGCGTGCCGGAATTGTACAGTCCTTCGAGGTAGGCGTCGGTGGAGCTGGGGTTGTTACGGTTGTAGAAGTTCCAGAAGCGGTACGCGATCTTCTGGTCGAGGAGGTTGATGACGTTGACGTTTATCTGCGCGCGGTAGTCGCCCAGGCGGAAGTTGTACTCAGCATAGAGGTCGGTCTGCCACAAGGTGGGTGAGCGGCCCATGTCGTTGCGGTTATTCGGGTACCAGCCGTCCATCGACATGATTTGGAAGTCGGTCTGGTGCGGCGTTCCGTCCATGACGGTCTGGTATAGGCCGACCGTCAGGCCCCAGTCGAACGAGTAGGAGCCGAACAGCTTCAGCGCGTAGCGGCGGTCGGTCGGCAGTGGTCCGTTGATGATGTTCCAGTTGGCGTCGTAGCTGAGCAGCCACCAGTCGAAGTAGCGCTCGACGTTGGGGCTCATGCGGCCCTGCTCGTCGGTGCTCCCCAGGCCGGCGTAGTTGCCGGTCAGGCGGCTGAGGGTCAGGTTGCCGCCGGCCTGCCAGTTGTTGGAGAAGCGCTTTGTGAGGCGCATCTCGACTGCCCAGTAGTGGCGGATGGCGGGCGGGCACGGCGCCGCGGTGGGCGAGAGCTTGGAGATCGACCAGCCGAAGCCGGGATTGGTGGTGTAGTAGCTCTCACCGCCCTCTTCCATCACGCCGACGTCCTCGATCGTCCGAATCAGGCGCTTGTGGACGAAGCGGACGTTGACGGCCATGTTCTCGGAGAGCTGGTAGTCGGCGCCGAGGATGAACTCGCGCGAGGCGGTCGGCATCAGTTCTGTGTCGGTGGTGTCGAACGAGGGTATGCGCCAGTCGCGGTGGTCCATCACGGTACCGGGATACTCGGGGCCGCGAGGCCAGGGGCCGGTGGTCTGGTCGCTGCCGATCGTCCACCACTCGAGTGTGTCGAGCGTGAAGTAGCGCGTCTGCCACTTGAAGCCGCCGTAGGAGCCAACGGCCATCTCCAGCTTCATAACGTCGTAATACATGCCGTAGCTGCCGTAGATCTTGAGGCGGCCGTCGCCGAAGAAGTCGTAAGCGATGCCGATGCGCGGTGCGACCTTGTCGGCGAAGCCGAACTCAACCGGATTGTACTGGTATTCCGGCAGGTCGCTGTAGGAGGGGATGTCCTCCTTCTCGGCGCGCACGCCGACGTTGATCGTCAGGCGCGGCGTGATGCTCCAGCTGTCCTGAAGGAAGAGGGCCCAGCGGGCGCTGGAGGTGTCGGCAACCGTGCCGTAGCCGCCGGGGTGACCGGCACGTGATTGATAGTAGCCGTACGTGCCCCGGGTTATATCGGGTGTGAAGTTATGATAGGGGCAGTCCTGGTTCCAATTGAAGTAGATGTAGTCGTACTTGTAAGTCTGGTCGATGTTCTGGGCGATGCGGTAGTACTGCACGCCGCCCTTGAACATGTGGCTGCCGCCCATCTCCGTGAAGTAGGTCAGGTCGCCGCTCCAGTTCTGTTTCTCGTGCAGGTCACTTTTGGTGAGGAAGCCATCTTCGTAGCCGTAGGCGTTCCAGCCGTAGGGCACTCTGTACTGCGCGGGCACGGACGAGACGTCGAAGACGAGCATGCCGTCGCCGTAGTGGCGCCAGCGCGGTGTGCTGGGACCGCCGCTCTGCACATTGTCGCTGCGGTGGTAGCCGCCCTTGAAGTTGGCGAAGAGGCTGTCGCTTAGAAAATAGTCAACATTTGCCGACACGTTCCAGCCGGGGAATGTTTGGCCTTGATCGGCCCAGGTGAAATCTTGGTTGCCGACGCCGCTGCGCGGGGGCAAGGAGCCCGTGCGCTGGTACCAGTCGTTGGTGTAGCTGCTACTGACTCGCAACCTGCTGGTTAATTGGGCGGTGACCTTGCCGGAGAATTGATGTTCTCTATGGCTACGCGTGAAATCCCCGGAGCTGGTGACGACGTTGTTGGCATCGCGCCAGCCGATAGTTCGATCAATATCGCGGAACGTAGGCAGGTAACTGGCGAAGAACCAGATGCGGTCCCTCATGACGTAGCCGCCGATGCCTCCGCCGACCTCATAGCGGGTGTAGGAGTCTTTATCGTAGGTGATATATTCCGCCTGGGTAGGATCTATTGGATTGAGCCGTAGATCGCGGCGTCGCGGTCCATCCAGCCAGTCGGCGTTGTAGTAGAATGTTCCCTCACCGTGGAACTCGTTGCCGCCGGAGCGGGTGATGACGTTGATAACGCCTCCCATCGAGCCGCCGAACTCGGCCTCGTAGCCGCCGCTGCGAACCTGGACTTCCTCGACGAACTCAAATACGGCGTTCTGGTCATTGAAGCCATCACTGATTTGGGTAACGTCAACGCCGTCGATGATCCAGACGTTCTCACACGCGCTGGCGCCGTCGACCATGATTCCTTGGATGCCCAGTTCGTTTTGGTCTTCACTGGCTACGGAGTACTCGGGGGTGCCGAGGTCTGTCTCGTTGTTGGCGCCGGGAGCGATGGCTAGAAGGGTGGTGAAGTTACGTCCCTTGGGCAGGTGCACGAACAGATCGCGGTTGATGTTCATACCGGTGTCCGTACTCCTGACGTCGATCAAGGGGGTCTCGCCGGTGACGGTGATTACCGCCTCGCCGAGTTCGCCGGTTTCCATGGTGGCGTTAACTCGAAGTTGGATTCCGACCAGCACGGTGATGTCGGCCAACTCGGTAGTCCTGTACTGGTCAGCCTCGAAGGTGAGCGTGTAGGTGCCGGGCGGCAGTGCGGGGAAGATGTAGACGCCCCGCTCGTTGGTGGTCGTCACCATGTCCCTGATCAGGGCGGGAGACGAGGCCGTCACCGTGGCGCCGGTGATCACCGCGCCGTCGACGTTGGTGACGACGCCGAGAATCGAGCCGTTCTGATCTTGTGCGATTGCTACCGTGCCGATGAGCAGTAGTGCGCTCACCAGCATTAGCACTTTTGCTTTCATTATGGTTCCTCCATGTTTTCGGTGTCTGGTTTCAAGATACCGAATGGAAAGAAAACGCTTTAAACTCCCTTCTACTACAATGTCGATCTTTGCCGTTTATCACCTCCCTCCTGCGGGCCGATGGAGCTGCGCGCGTGCGCAGCCTCTAAATCGGCTTTGTTTTGTGGAGGTCACAAATAGGCGGGATACAATTTTGTTTCTTTTGCCTAATGCAACCCCTTGCCTAAAATAAAACAGGCCCCTGATCAAGGGGCCGATAACCACATAGATATTGAACATCCTAAGCAGATATCTGTTATATGGATAATATAAATCACCTTATTACCTTGCATTATCTAGGCACGTCTAATATAGACAGATAATATTCTGTGCAAGTGCTGTGCCAATTTGTAAGATCGAGCTGAATCTATAACATCTTTTATATTCAGGCACTTACGGGTGCGGTTTTCACACTTGTCGATTCTAAATATTGGATATCATTCAAAAAAATTGACGGTCTGGCCGTCTATCATTGCGGCGGAGATGAATGGGGCTGGATATGCGGACGCATGATGTCCTGGAGTTTTCGGAAGTACGAAGGGGATTATTTCGGTCTTGGGCGTGGAAACAGGGTGTCGTGATGCGATGCCGGTGGAGGCATACCCTTGGCTGAAAGAAGAAGGGTGGGGTGCCGTGGCACCCCACCCTTTTCGAGAGCGGTTTCGGATTAGAAGAAGAACTTGAGCCCGATGCGGATCGTGCGCGGACCCATGAAGCGATAATCCATGCCGAAGCGCGCGTCGATGTTGCCCGGACCGGCGAGCGCCTGCCAGTTGAACGGCGTGCCGGAGTTGTAGAGCGCTTCTAGGGCGGCTTCGCCGAAGCTGGGGTTGTTCCGGTTGTACCAGTGGAACTGCCGCAAAGAGGTCTTCTGGTCGAGGAGGTTGATGACGTTGACGTTGAGCTGCGCGCGGTAGTCGCCGAGGTGGAAGTTGTACTCGACGTAGAGGTCGGTCTGCCACAAGTTGGGCGAGCGGCCCAGGTCGTTGCGGTTATTCGGGTACCAGCCGTCCATCGACATGATGGTGAAGTCGGTCTGTTGCGGCGTGCCGTCCATGACGGTCTGGTAGAGGCCGACCGTCAGGCCCCAGTCGAACGAGTAGGAGCCGTACAGCTTCAGCACGTAGCGGCGGTCGGTCGGCATGGGCCCGTTGATGATGTTCCAGTTGGCGTCGTAGCTGAGCATCCACCAGTCGAAGTAGCGCTCGACGTTGGGGCTCAGGCGGCCCTGCTCGTCGGTGCTCGCCAGGCCGGCGTAGTTGCCGGTCAGGCGGCTGATGGTCAGGTTGCCGCCGGCCTGCCAGTTGTCGGCGAAGCGCCTCATGAGGCGCATCTCGACGGCCCAGTAGTGGCGGATGGCGGGCGGGCACGGCGCCGCGGTGGGCGAGAGCCTGGAGATCGACCAGCCGAAGCCGGGGTTGGTGGTGTAGTACAACTCGCCTTCGGCGGTCATCACGCCGACGTCCTCGATGGTGCGCATCAGGCGATTGTGAACGAAGCGGACGTTGACGGCCATGTTGTCGGAGAGCTGGTAGTCGGCGCCGATGATGAACTCGCGCGAGGCGGTCGGCATCAGGTTCTCGTCGGTGGAGTCAAACGAGGGTATGCGCCAGTCGCGGTGGTCCATCGCGGTACCGCGATATTGGGGGCCGCGAGGGAAGGGTCCGGTGGTCTGGTCGCCGCCGATCGTCCACCACTCGAGTGTGTCGAGCGTGAAGTAGCGCGTCTGCCACTTGAAGCCACCATAGGAGCCCTCGGCCATCTCCAGCTTCATGACGTCGTAGTAGACGCCGTAGCTGCCGTAGAGCTTGAGGCGGCCGTCGCCGAAGAAGTCGTAGGCGAAGCCGATACGCGGTGAGACCTTGTCGGCGAAGCCGAACTGGACCGGCGGGTACATGTACTCGGGTATGTCGCTGAACGAGGGGATGTCCTCCTTCTCGGCGCGCACGCCGGCGTTGATCGTCAGGCGCGGCGTGATGCTCCAACTGTCCTGGAAGAAGAGGGCCCAGCGGGCGCTGGAGATGTTGGCCACGGTGCCGTAGCCGCCGGGGTGAGCGCAGCGAGCCTCGTAGTAGCCGTACGTGCCCCTCGTGATACCGGGTGTGAAGCGATGATAGGCGCAGTCCTGGTTCCACCGGAAGAGGATGTAGTCGTACTTGGCGGTGTTGTCGACGTCCTGGGAGATGCGGTAGTACTGCGCGCCGCCCTTGAACATGTGGCTGCCGCCCATCTCCGTGAAGAGGGTCAGGTCGCCGCTCCAGTTCTGTTTCTCGTGCAGGTCCTTTTTGGTGATGAATTGGTCATAGTAGCCGTAGGA
>Ga0114922_10006819_pt1 | contig 10453 bp, 8 predicted proteins | sample AartaG_FD_100975 | JGI IMG/M metagenome (GOLD analysis project Ga0114922, IMG submission 100975) | Deep subsurface microbial communities from Aarhus Bay to uncover new lineages of life (NeLLi) - Aarhus_00045 metaG | ecosystem: Environmental > Aquatic > Marine > Oceanic > Sediment | place: Aarhus...
CGGGCGATCTCTTGACTTCTCTGGCCCATCCTCTCTCGCAGGGCCTCGTCGTCGAGAAGTCGCTTAACCGCTTCGGCACAACCATGGACGTCATCCGGTTCGATGAGAAAGGCGTTTTCACCCTCCCGGGCTATCTCGGGGATACCTCCTACCCGCGAGCCGATGATCGGTAGACTGGCAGCGCCCGCTTCCATCAACACCAAACCTAGACCCTCGGTTAGACTGAGCAAATACAGCATGTGAGCATGGCGGTAGTACTCAAGCAATTCTTCTCGCGAATAGATGCGTCCTGCAAAGTGCACTGCGCTGGTAATATGGAGCTTATTCACCAGTTGGGTTAAAAAGGGGAGGTACCTGCCACCACCTACGATCGTGGTTCTAACGTTCCTGCCTTGCCTTCGAAGTTCCGCCAGTGCATACAGAAACAATTGCACGTTCTTGTGATGCTCAAGTCGCCCTACGAACAAAGCGTTAAACGGCTCGGTTGGATCACGCACTCGAAAAGAAAGGAATGCCTCATCTGTAAGCCTGGTGTTCGGAATAATCGGAACCGTCTCGGGATGTCTGCAGAATTTCCGAGCTAGTTCCTTGGAGATGGCAATCTGGACCTGACACCGGTTCGTATCCCGATGCTGTCGGTGAAAGGCAATGGTCGAAGCAATTCGGCGTAAAAATCTGGCGGGCACCAGTGTTTCATCGGTGCCAAAGACCGCCTGAGCGTCGCCTACCAGTTGGCAGACGATGGGAATACCCAGCGAGCGTGCGACTTTTATCCCGGCAGAACTCACCTGGTCAGGCACCCGCATGAAACACACATCACCGTCACTGAGATCTTCCCGGATCTGCCTAAAGATTTGACGTCGATGCCACAAGTAGCCGTGCAATCCTTTATAATTTGGCAGGTGGGTAAAACTTACATTTGGCAGGTCGATGATTTCAGTTGGAGGAATCGAATCTAAGTCCATCAAGGAACAGCGACAGAAGATGCGGACATTATCAAAAGTCTGAACGTATTCAGAAACGATGGCCTTTCCCCAGTTTGAGGTCGTAAAATGTCGAGTGCCACCATCCCAGTAAAAGCGCCCGTCAGTAAACATACATATCCTCATAGATCCAGCTTCCTTTTCACTAAACAAACGAATCAACAAAAAAAATTGTGTATAGAGAGACCTTCATAAAACCCCTTTTGAACTGGCTGACAAGCTTTCCTACGCAAAATCTGACAAAACTACTTACTCGGTTTCTCGCCAGAATCTTTTGGCTCAACATACTTTATTTTAGAGAGCATCTCAGCTACTTTTTCCATGTCTTTATGGTTAGCCGATATATACAGACCCTTCTTATGCCCCCACAGATCCTGTCTTTCCAAAATTTCTTTAGGCGTGAAGAAAGGTGCCTTGGGATGCTGTGGATTTTGCTTCGTGACATTTATGTATGCCCCGAATACATCGTAAGGCCGTTTCTTGTCCTTTATCTTCCTTGGAATATCAAAATATGTGTGCTCAGCAACTTTCAGCTTTCCAAGGTCTCTGACCGCCTCATATATATGATAGGGATACGCTCCGCCTGCAGGTGCTATAAAATCAAGCTGTCCTTTTTCGTTGATTGCTTTTTGAACTGCATCCTTAATAGCATCATATTCTTTCGGATTTAAAGGTTTCTTCTTTATCTCCTTAAAGGGAAAAAGAGCGTAAGGCTCTGTGTCAACCGTTGTGTAATCTGCACCAAGGATTCGAGCTTCGGCCCTGATTGTATCTATAAAGTTTTTGTAGTAGTTCGGGTCGGACATATCAGACCTGTGGAAGTTTCTCACTTCATAGCTTGGCCAAAGCGTTCGAGCCCATATCACCTTGACGTTGTGTTTCTTGCAAACTTTGATTGCCTGGCGGGCCTTGTTTAGCTTCGGCAATGGTGCATCCTGAGGGTTAAGGAAAAGTATCCAAACATGTGTTATAATCCCGCTTGAAAGGGCTTTTTCCAATGTTGCTGGCTTGTGCACAGGGGCATTGTGAAACCAGATTATGATAGGCTGACCTTTGTTTTCTGTCGCACTTTGTTCTTGTCGTAAGTGGTTTGGATCTTTGGTGTTATTATTGCCACTGCAGATACTTACCAGTGCCGCCGCAACTACCCCACTTGTCACTATAATCGCGAACAAAATCTGCATTCCTATCGATTTGATTATCATTTCTTCCCTGTTTCTTTCCTCGCAATAAACACTATGACAGCGACAATCAGGCTGAAAATAATATGAAGTTTAACAAGTGATGATTTTACCATATCTTTACCCTATCTGTCTTTCTTTTTTTCACAGCGTCAACCAAGGCTTCGGTGACTCTCTTTGTGTGATTTTCTGGGCTAAATCGTTCAGTCGCAGTTTTATAACCATTTTCTGTGAGCACTGAGACATATTGTTTATCCATGTGAAGCCGTTTAATATGACTGGCCAACGCTTCATCGTCATCAACCAGAAAAATCAAGCCATTACACCCATCTTTAATTGAATCTTTTATACCACCAACCGGTGTTGCGATTACCGGGCGACGTAAAAGCATCGCTTCCAATATAACGTGCCCGAAGCCTTCCTCATGAGTAGGAAGAACAACTATGTCCGAACAAAGGATAATCGCGGGAACATCATACCGCCAGCCAAGAAAGTGTACATTTTGCAAAACTTCCAATTTTTTCGCCAAATTTTGCAAATACTCCGGATAGGATTGGTCATTGCCGGGGGCGTCACCCGCCACCCATAATGTCGGATCCAATCCCTCCGATTTGAGTCGGGCAATCGCTTTTATTGCGGTATCCTGACCCTTTTTCGGAATAAGTGTTGCTGGTACGAGTATTCGTGGATGCCTGTCCAGGCCAGGCAAGGGTGCTTCAAGGGCTTGGGTGCTTCTCTTAAGGGTGTCGGCCATGCCTATAGTATCAAAAACAATCCTAATACGGTCTTCCTTCATACCGGCAAGCTGCAACTGCTTGGCCGTTTCGGTCGAAATTGCCATCAGAATTGTTACTCGGTGTTCCATCAACCATTTGCGAAAACCACGAATAGAAGCAGCGTCGGGACAGCCAACGACTTCCATTGCCAACGGATACTTTCGTAGTCGAAAACTGCTCACCAGGAAAGCAACTGGCGTATAGCTATAAACCCATATTGCATCGGGGTTTATTTCGCATATTTTTTTAATAAGCCTTCTTCGCAACCGCAAGAAAACCGGTATTTGATAAATTATTCGCCAGAGTCGTCGCAGTTTGTCGTTTTTATATCCTATGTAAACGTTTTTGGCCTCTGGGACCAGAATGTGGACTTTTATGCCCACATCTTTAAGGGTCTTCAAGTACGGTTCACAAGCCCCATAGTTGTCAATAATTTCGACGTCGTGTTCGACAGCCAGACGCTTAGCAGTATCCGCTGCAAGTTGTGGCCCACCGCCAAAATGTATAACAGAACCAAAGTAAATAAATTTCATTTAAACTCCAATATTCGACTTTTGCAGGGCAGTCCTCACTGTCGATGTGAATTCTATTCGTCCTTTTTAATCTGGTATCGTTCTTTTATTCGTACCGCCGGATTGCCAGCAGCACTGCCATGCTCAGCAGACAAACGCTTAGCAATATCTGCTGCAAGCTGTGGCCCACCGCCAAAACTTCCAACAAAGTCAAAAAATCTTCATTCTTAAAATCCTATATCAAATAGACTGTACATGTCCCCATAAGATTTCGGCTATAAACACATCTACGGTTTACTACCGAAGCAGCTTGAAATAAGCTCAATAACTTTCCTCGAAAAGACTGAAACTTTTCCAACAAGCTGTGGATTCAAGCCGAAATTGCCACGGGTTAACACGAAAGAGGGGTAACGGTGGTCATTTACACCCGCCCAAGCGGTTTTGAAGTGACGAATACCTTTAGCACGCGCTGAATCCCCTTTTGGCAAGCCCACTAAATCAAAAATGGTAACCCCTTTTGATTTTAAGTATTCCAGACAACGCCACATTAAGAAGTCTGTGGCACCGAGATTTCGATACTCGTAGTCATGTCCCACTTGTAAGTAAGTTGCTATGCCGTCCCTCCCCAATAAAAGCATTACTGTAGCTATGGGCTGTTTGGTTTGCGGATGCAGCGCCAGGAATCCTCCTGCCAAGTCCTGCGGCCTAAGCATCTCGATCAAGTTTTCGCAGTAAACCAGTGGCTCCGGGGTTAGTCCTCCGCGGACCATGCTCATGCTATACAGTTTGTAGAATTGACTAACTTGCTCCTTTGTTTTTATTTCCTGAATTATAACCCCTTCTCGCTTTGCCCGGTTGACAGCTGCCTTCTTGCCCTTCGGAAGGTTTTTCCAGAATGTCTCCATCTGACCGGAAATGTCCCAATGTATAAATTCAATTTCTCTCTTGTGCCAATTAGATAACTCAGGACTTTCTGCAAAGACTTCGGCATGCTCAGGTAGAACAATTACAGAAAATCTCAGAGACATAGTTTTTATAGCGTCAGCTATGCATTTTAAAACGCTCGCAGCTTTTTGCGTATCCTGGACAACCGGACCAAAGTATGTTTTGGTATTGATAGGAAAATTTAATATCTTACGTCCTAAAGTAACACCAGCACCGCCGATGGGCTCATCATCCTCAAATACTCCAATAATAACCAGTTCTTTACCACTCGCTACTAAACAATCAAGATAGGGTTTTGACTGGTAAATGGTGCCATGCTTGTGGACGAAATCCCAATACTGTTGTGGTACCTCTGAAAACTTATATTTGACAGCTTTGAGCATATTTACTCCTTACCGAAGTTTCGGACAGAGACCGGTCTAATCAGATTTAACTGTGTCGGATGAGTCCCATTGATTATTGAAAAACTTGCCAAACAATTTGAACATTCGCATTTTCCCCACGAAGGAAAATCCTGATTTTTCTATTCCTCTAATTGACGCGAGGTTTATAGGAATGGTAGTGATAAAACATCTTTTTTTGTTTTTCGCGGCAGCATCCATCAACATGTGTTGGAGAACAACCGGATAGATGTTTTTCCCACGAAACTCGGGGTGCGTATAGCAATTGCCAATATACGCCTCATCTTTCCTGATTTTAACAAAGAAAGGAATTTCAGAAATTCTAAGATTATAAAAAAGCCACGCAGTATGTACGAGCTTGCCTTCACTAAAACCCAGAAATAACTCACCTCCGTTATCAAAGTAGTCTTTTACCTGTTTGTGAACATCTGCTTCATCGATATCATCCCGCAAGTCTACTATCAAACCAATATCCTCAGGGCCGCCTTTGCGAATGTCCAGCAAGCATCGGGGCTGGACCTGGGTTCGGGGCAAGCCGGACATGCCGTAAAAATTATGTAGGTGGTAGGAAAAGAAAGGCAAACATATGTGCAGTACGGCTAGTTTAACCAGCCCCAGCGTACCATGTTTCTTCCAATACAATTTGACTTTACTTACACTTATTCTGGGCACTTAATTGCATCTCCAATATGCAGAGCCGCACGCTTTGGATAGTGAAAATTCATTACCATCCGGTTAATTATTGCAAATGATTCTCATCATAGCTTCTAATCTTTCCCTGTCGAGAGTCAATCCGGTTGGCAGGTATACTAATTGCTTAATCGTATCTTCTGATTTTTGACAACTTCCGATGTGATAATCAACTCTGGTAAGCTCGTTTCCCCAGAGGGGGTGTACGGGGCTCATATACCAACCTGAAATATCCAGTCTGTGTTCACGGGCGTCCTTTAGGATTCTTGATTTATGGGGCGTCGGCACCGGATATCTTAACATAGTAACGTCAGCTTCATCCGGTTTTGGCCAATGAGCCAATCCCGCTTTACTTAAATGCTCTTCGATCATTTTAGTGTTCTCACGTCTTAACTGTTTTAACTTGGGCCAATTCTCTAACTGCCTTAAACCTGCTTTCGCAGTCATTTTTCCGACCAATCTAACATACCCACGAAGACAGAACTCACTCTTCAGCTTGGAAGACACTTTAACGCCGATCATATCCCGAAGTTTGTTGTATATAAACCACAGGTAGGCTTTTAATTTTGACCTACCCTGAATTGGATACACTCGCCGTTCACATTCTAAAATTAACTCCGACTTTGTCGATGCAGGCAATGCCAATTCCCCTATTTGCCTATCGACTTCATCGAGCAGTTCCTTCGCATTAACGGTTAGCATTCCGCCTTGCCCGGTTGTGTAGGGTTTGCCCCACTCGAAGCTGTATATTGCCCCTTCTCCAAATCTTCCTAATGGTTCGCCCTTCCAGAAACAATCTAATGAATGGGCACAGTCCTCAACTACCTTTGCTCCAATCTTATCGCAAGCTGACAAAAGCGCCTCTAATCGGCCGGGGATACCAAATGTATGTTGCAGAATCACTATCTTCAGAGAACCGTATTCTTGTCGCAGAATCTCTTCTGGCTCTATGCACAAATGTTTATCTACATCCAGATATATCGGCGTCGCCCCGCAAACTTTTACCGCTTCAGCGACACTTAAACATGTATAACCACAAACTCCTACTCTATCGCCAGTCTCAACCCCCAGAGCTTTAAGTAAAATCACCAGGGCCTGGCGGCCCAAACCAAACGCCCTTGCCCCTGCCGCACCCACAAGTTCGCAGAACACTTCTTCGTATTCTCTCCGGTAACTTTTACTCATCTTTTCCACCAAAGTGTTTTCTTTGGTAAACTTTCCACGATGCTCTCAATGTCACTCCTGTTCAACCCAATACAATTTGCAACTCTTATACCATACTTTTTTCTTACTATCAGTGTCAGCAGCACCAGAATTACTATATTTGCCGCTGTTGAAGCACACGCTGCGCCTGCAATACCCCAGGTCGGTATAACCAACCAGCAAAGAGCAGCATTTATCACCACAGCGATCATAAGTACTATTACCACAAACTCTGGCCGGCCACGACTGCCCAGTAATGGTATGAAAATTCTGCTTAACAAATGCAGAACCGCCCCAGGTACTAAAATCATCATAGGTCGTACCGCAGGTAAGAATTCTCTGCCATATAGTATCAGAATAAGCCATTTGCCAGTCAACAAAATCCCCACAATGGCAATTACACATACAGTGGTGGCAAAACGCATCACTTTTTCAACGTGTTTGGCAAGTTTATCTTCCGGGAAAGATGCCCATCGGCTGAATAGCAAAGGCAGAACCGCCTGACCCGCCATCACCGCCAACATAGCAATACGCTGTCCTCTGCTGAAATAACCTACGCTTTCAAAATTATCCAGCAAGTATTTAATTATGAGGATATTAAGCTGGGCATTGACCAGAATCATCAAGTCCACCCAGCTTAGTCTTACCCCCATTAAACCAAGTTTCCGGTTTATTCTCCAACTCGGCTTTATGGAAAAGTCAACATTTCTTCGCATCCAGAACCAGCCTAAACTCGCGCGAATAATTGCCGCGAATACAAAACAAAGAATAGCTTGTCCAACACCAAGAAGTCCAAGCCCGGCCAAAACCAGTATCGCCAGCACAGCACCGGTCATCGCGGACAAATCCATAAGGCTCAATCGCCTTGCTTCAATAGCAATCAAAAGGTTGTTACGAGCAACACATCTTTGCAACAAAATAGAAACATAAAACAGTATCGCCACCAAGGTAAACCAGGGAACCTCCCCGAAATAGCTGGACTTACAATAGATTAATACCGTTAAGAGAACACCTCCGACTGCTCCCATAAGTAACATCGACCAGATTGTATTGATAAGATACACTTTGGTGTTTGCTGGGTCGTGTTGACTGTGATAAAGAAATGAAAGGGGAAAACCAAGAGAAGAAAGCTGTCCCGCCAACACCAACGCAGACAAAATAACTGCATACTGTCCAATGCCTGCAGGCCCCAGCACACGTGACAGAACCGCAGCTTGAAAAACACCAAGCCCAAGACAAATAAACGCCGTGCTATTTACCAAAATTGCTTTACGCAGTAAAGACATAGTTAATAAATTTCAGCCCATTCAGGGTACAACACGGGCTGAGTGGCTTGCTCCTCGGACAATAACCATTCCTGTTGCTCCCTGGCGATATTATATGCCCGGTCCAGCAGAACCACTAAATAGAACAGTAGATATCGCGGGTATTGGGAACTTATCGCATCCGCGGCTGTCGCATAAATCCCCCACGCTATAAGCGCCCAAATACAACCTGCTCCAATTGTAGAGATTAGAGGATCAGGAAAATGTCTTGACGCAAAGGTTTTTCTAAAGAAAATTATCACAGCAATTAACCCCCAAAGCGCACCCCCAATACCATATACCGTCAGCAGCGATACATACGCGCTGTGGCTCTCCCCCCCATTTTTTGCCACACCTTGCATAACCCCCTGGCCCAGCAAATAATCTTCTGCAGTTGCTGTTTCCAGATAAGATGACCATGTTCTGATTCGCCCCTCAACATTAGCTCCCCAAACCCCTGTGCTTGGGTCATAAATAACTTCTATTCGTTCAGTATACAAGCGACGGGCTCCCGTAAAGGTCATCCCTACGACCACAACCGCAGTTACCACAAGCCAGGCGACCTTCTTGCCTCGACCCAAAAACGCCATTAGAACTAACGTCCCACCCAACGCCATCAATCCGGATCTGGACCTGGTAACGATCATTGCTGTAAGAAGCACGAATACAAAAGAGTAAACGACCACTTTGGAAATAACGGTTCTTTGTAAACGTATAGCCGCTATCACAAGCATTAAGGAGCAGCACAGCACACAGGCAGCGGTATTTGGGTTCATAAACGCTCCTGACCCTCTGGCTCCAAAACCAACTCCGACTTTTTCAAGCACAACAGGAGCAGCAAAAATTTCCATCTGGTAAGGAAAAAAATATTGCATAATAACTATACTAGCGCCGGCTACCGCGCCTATAGAGAACATTGCAAACTGCATTTTTAAGTCACGGATATCATCAATACAATGTAAAACAGCATAGAATAGACCCCAATAAACACCAAATTTCATTATGGCCTTGATGTAGAGAATGCGTTCAAAGGGTTCAGCTTCCCTGGAACCGGCAATGTTTGCTATTGTTGCAATAACCGTAAAGGCAGAGATTGTCCAAAATGCGTAATTTAAACGAAAACGCACACCCTCAAGTAAATTCCTCCGGATTAGAACAACTAAAAAAAGAAATATACAAAAAAGGTCGTCCATACCTATATTCAAGGGCAGAAATTGGCGGTAGTACCACCACCCGTGCGGATAAGTAAAAAGAATCGGCCAAATCAGAAACGAGCCCCATTTGGGCTTGACGAATATGATGCCCAACATAACAAACGCGGTCAATACTATTACGGAGGATAACATAATATCAACCCTTTTTTTGTGTCAAATATTCAGTCGGCTGAACAAAGGAAAACTGGGAGCACAGGAGAAATTCTGCGCCCCCAATCTCACATTTTTACAGCACTACCATAGCAGTGTTGCTTGGTTCGCTATCGCCAGCTTTGTTGACACCGACGATGCGATACTCTAATTCCTTGCCCTTCGGCTGCTCAACCAGCGTTGCCTTACTGATTACCGCCGTTGCAACTTCTTCCCACGGGGCGGCAGGACTTTCGCCGGTGGTGGTAATATCGTTGCGAAGTCCTTGGTACATTTTCAGTTCGCCTTTTACATATTCAAAGCGGGCTCCGGTTGTAACGACTAAAAATGAGCCCTCGGCAAAATAAGTCTTTTCTATCTTCATCCCAAAAATCGTGCTGTCACCACGAAAAGAAACGTTGTTGACATCACGAGCAGCTGAACATACTCCGCAAAACAAAAAGATACAAACTGATAAGATATTTGTCTTAAAAAGCATAAATTTCTGGAAAACCGAGGGCTCGGAATTTCTCTGTGTCCTCAACGAAAGTAAATGTATCCCTTGAAAAACAGGCGTTAAACTCTGCCGACACAGTAATATTCAATCCCCGCTTCTTTAACGAAAGCCGGGTCATAAAGATTTCGCCCGTCAAAGATAACCGCTTTCTTTAGTTTACTTGCTATCAGCCCAAAGTCCGGCGTCCTGAACTCCTGCCAGTCGGTAAGTATCACCAAAGCATCTGCGCCATCCAGCATCTGATAACCCTCGCTGAAGGTCTTGATTCTTTCACCGAACTTCTCTTTCGCCGTCGGTATTGCTTCAGGGTCGTACGTCCTTATTGTCATGCCGGCCTCAAGCAGTTTCTCAATACACGAAATCGCCGGAGATTCTCGTATATCATCGGTTCGTGCCTTAAAGGACAGGCCCCATACAGCAAGAGTTGTCTGCTCCGCCTTGCCGGCAAAATAATCCTGTATCCGCCCGACAAAACGCTCCTGTTGACGAAGGTTCGCATCCTGAACAGACTTGACAATCCTCATCGGACAATCCTCTGAGTCTCCAATGTGTATCAATGCACGTATGTCCTTGGGAAAGCAGCTGCCGCCGTAACCGA
>Ga0114922_10006820_pt1 | contig 10453 bp, 9 predicted proteins | sample AartaG_FD_100975 | JGI IMG/M metagenome (GOLD analysis project Ga0114922, IMG submission 100975) | Deep subsurface microbial communities from Aarhus Bay to uncover new lineages of life (NeLLi) - Aarhus_00045 metaG | ecosystem: Environmental > Aquatic > Marine > Oceanic > Sediment | place: Aarhus...
CGGCACAGCGCCCACGGTGCGCTGCAGCAGATGTAAGTGCGAAGGCTGAACTCGCCTGTCGTCCTACTTTAGGACAGGCTCCCTCGGTGAAATGAGTAGTCGGGGGCGGGTTTCGCCCGTTATAGCGTTGAAGTGGCTCAGCATCCGCTGAGCAAACAGGGTGGTACCACGGAGACCCCTTCGTCCCTGTATGGGCGAGGGGTGTTTTGTTTAACTATGTGGAAACGGATTGGTGAAATTGGGTATAACGATTGAGCTTACGAAGTACTGTGAGGGTCATTAATCCATTAGCAGGGGTCGAATCCTTGCGGAGGAGTTGCTATGAGTGGAGCAAAAAAAAGGGAGAAAAATAGAGCGAATGCTCCCGGGGTTGATCGCTACCAACCGGTAGAAATCGAGCCGCTTTGGCAGGCTCGCTGGGAGGCCGATCAACTCTACAAAGCCGATGCTGATCCAGAACGTAAGAAATTCTACTTTCTCACCATGCTTCCCTACACCTCAGGGGATATGCACATCGGGCACTGGTTTGCGATGACGCCATCCGATGCGCGCGCACGCTACCTGCGCATGAGCGGCTACAACGTCATGTTCCCAATTGGATTTGACGCCTTCGGACTGCCGGCGGAGAATGCGGCGATCGCCCGCGACATTCACCCCAAAGAATGGACCTATAAGAACATAGAGAACATGCGGCGGCAATTGCGCAGCATGGGCGCGGTGTGGGATTGGTCGCGCGAGGCGATTTCCGCCGATCCGAAATACTACCATTGGACTCAGTGGTTCTTCCTGAAGCTGTATACAAACGACCTGACCTATAAAAAGATGTCACCGGTCGATTGGTGCCCACAATGCAATACGACCCTGGCACGCGAACAGGTGGTCGGCGAGAAGCGTGTTTGTGAGCGTTGCGGTACGCCGGTGATCAAGAAAGATCTCGACCAGTGGTTCTTCCGCATTACGAACTACGCCGAGGAGCTGCTAGATTTCTCAATCTTAGATTGGCCTGAAGCGGTCAAACTGCTCCAGACCAACTGGATCGGGCGCAGCGAGGGTGCACGCGTGGTTTTCAAGACCGAAGATGGTGATCCGATGGAGGTCTTTACGACCCGACCGGATACGCTCTGGGGGGCGACATTCATGGTCCTGGCGCCAGAACACCCACTGGTCGAAAAACTCACCACACCCGAGCAGCACGAAGCTGTTCATGAATACATCCATGAAGCGGTACGCCAGACCGATATCGAACGCGAGGCGCTGGATAAGGAGAAGACGGGGGTCTTCACCGGCGGTTATGCCATCAATCCTGTAAACGACGAGCGCATCCCGGTATGGATCGCCGACTACGTGCTTATGACCTACGGGACAGGCGCGATCATGGCTGTGCCGGCTCACGACCAACGAGACTTCGAGTTCGCCCGCACGTTCAACTTAGAAGTCCGACCGGTGATCCTGCCGGATGGTGTGGAAACACTGGATGGCGAGACGATGATTGAAGCGATTCCAGCGTACGGCACAATGATCAACTCCGGTCCGTTGACGGGGACTCCGGGAGATGAAGCTTTTAGTAAGGCCAATGATTACCTAGAGGAGAAAGGCACCGGGAAATTTGCCATCAATTATCGTCTGCATGACTGGTTGATTTCGCGTCAGCGCTACTGGGGTGCACCGATCCCGATGGTCATTTGCCCGAAGTGCGGCATCGTCCCGGTTCCTGAGGATCAACTGCCCGTTGTGCTCCCGGATGACATCGAGTGGCGGCCGACGGGAGAAAGTCCGTTGAAATTCCACCCCACCTGGAAGGACACGACTTGCCCGGATTGTGACGGCCCCGCGGAACGCGAGACGGACACGATGGACACTTTTATGTGCTCATCCTGGTACCATCTGCGCTATCTAAGTCCGGATTTTGACAAAGGGCCTTTTGATCAAAAGGAGTATGACTACTGGATGCCAGTCGATACATATACTGGCGGTATGGAACACGCAACGATGCATCTGATTTACACGCGCTTCTTCCATAAAGCACTCCGCGATATTGGCATCACGGAGGGACATGAACCCATGCTCCAACAACGCAATCAAGGCCAGATTCTGGGACCCGACGGCCAGCGTATGAGCAAATCGCGTGGCAATGTCGTCGATCCGGATGAGCAGGTACAGAAGTACGGCGCTGACGCCGTGCGAGCGTATCTGATGTTTGGTTACCGCTGGTCGGAGGGAGGTCCCTGGAATCCAGACAATATCCAAGGTGTCATTCGCTGGTTAAACAGGACCTGGATGGTAGTGCTCGATACCGCGGATGCTAAAGGGGGAAGCTCCGACCCAGAAGCGGAACGCGCGTTGCAGAGAAAAATGCATCAGACCATTAAACAGGTCTCACATGATATCGAGAATTACGAATTTAATACCGTGATCTCAGCGCTTATGGAACTGACGAATGAATTGAGCGCTTCCCGGGATGCAGGATTGGCTGGGACACACGCGTTTAAGATGGCGGTTGAGACCCTGCTGCTGCTTATGGCACCACCTACTCCGCATATCGCCGAGGAATTGTGGGCGCGACTGGGCAAGCCATACTCGATCCACAATCAGCCATGGCCAGACCACGACCCCGAATTGGCGAAGGAAGAGCAAATAACCCTGATTGTCCAGGTGAATGGAAAAGTGCGCGATCGGATTACAGTGGATGCTGGCATCAGCGAAGAGGAAGCGAGGAATGCAGCGCTAGCTAGCGATGCGGCGCAGCGCTTCATGGAAGGCAAGCAGCCCAAGGAAATGATCGTCGTCCCCGGGCGTCTGGTGAATATCGTCGTCTAGTCGCTGTGAATAGCCGGGGGCTTAGCAAGAGGAAGCCAATAGATCGATGCTATTTGAAAAGTGCCATATCTTGAGAATAAGTCTGGGGCGCTATTGCGCCTCAGACTTTTTTGACCGAGGCTGTATTGAAGCGTACAATCCCGGGAGATCATACGATTTGCTGAGGGAGGCTGTAAATGTCATCACGAGAGCGTAAAGTGGTTGTCGCCGATGGAGCGCCGAAGGCCATCGGACCTTACTCGGTTGCGATCCGGACCGAGAATTTAGTTTTCGCCTCCGGTACGATTGGTGTGGATCCCGCAACCGGCGAATTTGCAGCTGGTGGTGTTGAAGGTCAGACACGCCAAGCCTTGAAGAATCTCGGTGAGGTACTTAAGGCTGGCGGTTCATCGCTCGAACTAGTCGTGAAAACGACGGTTTTTATGCAGAATATGTCCGAGTTTGCGCTGATGAACGCGGTATACGCGGAGTTCTTCCCGAATGAATCACCGGCCCGTTCAACCATTGAGGTTGCAGCGCTGCCGAAAGGCGCGGCTGTAGAGATCGAAGCGATCGCACTAGTCGACTAGAAAGCGCCTGATTAGGGCTGGATTAGAGCCCCGCAGGGATGTGTGACGGCGCAGGGTTCTGTATGGCCGGGTGAAGCATGAAGTAAATAATCCGCTTTGCTGATTGCGCAGTGTCAACTACAAACAGCGGTGAAGTGTAGTGGATGAAGCAGAGAGGGCACAATGGCGGGCGAACTCATTCTTGTTGTCGATGACGAGGCGAATATCCTAGATCTTGCCCGGCTCTACCTGGAGCGGGAGGGTTATCGCGTCGAGGAGGCAATGGATGGGCAGCAAGCGCTGGAAAAGATTGATTCGCTTGAACCAGCGCTGGTGATTTTGGACATCATGTTGCCTGAAGTCGATGGTTTTGAGGTCTGCCGGCGGGTCCGCGCCGAGAGTGATGTACCAATTATTATGTTAACCGCCCGCGATGATGACGTCGATAAAATCGTCGGACTTGAGCTAGGGGCAGACGATTATTTGACCAAGCCCTTCAACCCGCGTGAGTTAGTTGCCCGGGCGAAAGCTATTCTGCGGAGAGCGGAGCGCGCACCGCGGCGGGATGACAGCCCAATTCACATCGGTGACCTGACGATCGACCCCGCGCGCCGGGAGGTCAACGTTGATGGTCAGGTGGTTGAAACGCGGATGAAGGAATTCGATTTGTTGCTCACTCTAGTGGAGCATAAGGGGATCGTTTTGAGTCGTGAACAGCTATTAAACCTGGTTTGGGGCTACGATTTCTATGGTCAGACGCGCACCGTGGATGTCCATGTTGCCCACTTGCGAAAGCGGATCGCGGGGAGCAACCAGGTTCGGATCGATACGGTGACGGGTGTAGGCTACAAACTGGTAAATTGAGGTTTCCGTGTTCCGTTCGCTGCAATCCCGATTGTTCTTGACCTATCTCCTGGTTGCAGGACTGGTACTGCTCTTCGTCGCAGTCAGCCTGCTATTCTTATTGCTAAGAAGTCCTTCTGGAGACCAACGTGTGTATCTCAACTTGGAACGGAGTCTTCCAATAATCGTCCGCGGACAGGGGAGGCTTCTCCTGGAGTTGGAGGGAGAGGAGTTAACCTCTACGATCGAGCGCTTGGATCAGATATCGAGCGCGCGCATAATCATTGTCAACCCACAGAGCGAAGTTTTGGCCGATAGTCGCCCAACGGAGCGCCCGATTCCCGATGATGTGCTCCAGCAGAGCGGCGAGGGCCAAGAGATCGTACGGGGAAGTTTCGGTGCGCCGGGTGATGGGGTTTGGCTCTATATCTCCCAGTTGTTGGTTCAACGCTTCCGAATCATCCTTGCCTCGCCGCGCCCGACATTGCTGAACCTCCGTCTATGGTGGGATAGCGTCTTGCGCCCCATCCTTCAGGCTGCAGGGATTGCATTATTCCTATCGATCTTTTTATCATGGCTGATGTCGCGTTGGGTTGCTGCACCGTTAGACCGGATGGCTGATGTCTCCCGGGCTGTGGCTGCAGGTGATTACGAACAACGCTTGCAGCCGGGCGGTCCGGAGGAAGTGCGGGGTCTTGCACTCACTTTTAACGAAATGGTCGCACGCGTCCAAGCAGGGCGTAAAGCGCAGCGAGATTTTGTCGCTAACGTCTCCCATGAACTCAAAACACCGCTGACCTCTATTCAGGGGTTTGCGCAAGCGATCCTCGATGGCACCGCGCAAGACCAGGAATCGCAGCAACACGCGGCGCAGGTCGTCTATGACGAAGCCCAGCGATTACAGCGGCTGGTGGAAGATCTGCTCGAACTGGCGCGCATGGATACTGGGCAGATCGACTTTCACAAGGATCGTGTTGAAATCACGATGCTTCTTTCAGCAGTGGTTGAGCGGTTGAGCGTGAAAGCCGCCGAGGCGGGCGTGAATGTCATCAATAAGGTCGGTCAATTGCCTACCTTGATCGGGGACGGTGATCGACTGGCGCAGGTATTCATGAACCTAATCGACAACGCCATTAAACACACACCGGAAGGTGGACAGGTATCCCTGTGGGGGGAGTATGCGGAGGGGTGGATTTCGATCCATGTTGAGGACACCGGACCTGGTATCCCCGAGGAAGAACTCTCACGCATCTTCGAACGTTTTTATCAATTGGATAAGGCTCGCCCGGGGGGTATGGATCGCGGCGTGGGACTTGGTCTGGCCATCACCCGTGAGATTGTACGCAGTCACCAGGGACGGCTGGTCGCGCAGAGCGAACCAGGGCGGGGCAGCCGCTTTACGGTTCAGCTGCCAGTCGTCCGCGCCGATGATACTACGCTGGCTGTTGACCGGGGATAGGCTTTAAATCGCTGACGGAGAAAGTTTCTCTTAAACATCTCTAACCCCCCCCGCAAGTTCATGCGCCTGGTTGTCGAAATAGATACATACATCGTAGGGGCCAACCCATGTATCGACCCACCGCCCTCACGCATCGAACCACACCTTACCCTACTGTAGATTTAAAACCTTCAGGAGTTTTAACCCACGAACTCGGAACCAAAGCTTTCTGACTCCATAAAAAAGGAGAAGTCTAATGCAGCGACTGGACCGGTTAGCCAAAGGATTTTGAGTTTTCAGCGTGATTACGACGCGGGATGAATTTACCCCGACAACTCGTAGCGTTGACAATAGTAGGCACACGCGCGTATGTCAACTTTCTACAATATTTAGCGGGAAATCTATGATGAACGCTCCGCCTAGCAGTACCATCGTTTGTACAAGCCGCGTATGTTTTTCCGATATAATGCTGAAAATTCTGCATCAGGAGGGTATTGATGGGTTCGAATAGCAGTTCAAACGTAAAGTGGTTTGTTATCGCCCTGGTTGTCATCATGGCGGCGTGTCTTGTTTGTGCGGTGACAACTTTTCTGATTATCCGTTGGGGGGTGATGCAGGTAGAGCAGGCGAATCTATATGATTATGTCCCTGAAGATATTGAGCCGACACGTATGCCTCTGATCTCCCCTTCAGAGGAGCCTGATGATATCGATCTCTCATTTTTAACTCTCGAGCAGCTGGCATCTACAATCGTGCCCATCAACGAGCCCATCGAACTCGCGGAGCGCCTGCGCGGTCTGAAGGATGTCCCCCGGATCCTGGCTGAGGATGCCGAGCCTATTCCAGCCGGAACCATCGATACGTTCTGGGCAAGCAATGTCGACACGATCGAAAACTTCGAAGTTCAAGCCGAGATGGTGTATGCAACCGATCATGTTTACTTCTGGGTGGAACAGGGGGTGGACTTTGACCCAGATGACGTGAAAGCCTTGGTGGATGACTTCGAAGAGGGTGCCTATCCTACCAACAGGTCCTTCTTCGGGAGTGAGTGGTCTCCCGGCGTTGATGGCGATGTGCATTTATATATTCTCTACGCCACCAACCTCGGTGACACTGTGGCCGGATATTATTCATCAGCAGACGAATTCTCACCGCTTGCGCACCAATACTCGAATGGGCATGAGATGTTCTATATGAGCGCGGATAATGCGATGCTCTGGGAAGAATACACCTATGGTGCTCTCGCCCATGAGTTTCAACATATGATCCATTGGAATCTTGATCGAAATGAAGAAACCTGGTTGAATGAGGGGTTCTCGGAATTGGCCTCACATTTGAACGGTTTTGATGTGGGTGGCTGGGATTACGCCTACGCCAGTGAGCCCGATCTCGCGCTCACTTACTGGCCGACGAGCGGCGGAACACATTACGGGCAAGCCTTCCTTTTTGTAACGTACTTCCTTGACCGCTTCGGCTCACAGGCGACACAGGCGGTCGTGGCAAATCCGAAGAACGGTCTCGATTCTATCGATCGAACATTGGGCACCATGGGTATTGTCGACAATCAAACAGGTGCGCCAATCACTGCCGATGAAGTCCACCGCGATTGGGCTATCGCCATGCTGGCAAATGATCCATCTATCTCTGACGGTCGTTATTCCTTTATGTCCTATGTCGCACCGCAGGTGGGTTTCAGCGACCAATTTATTACCTGCCCGACTGGACCGCAGGAGCGGCAGGTTAACCAGTATGGGATCGATTACATACATATTGAGTGCGAGGGCACATATTCACTCTCGTTTGAGGGCGCCTCCGTCGTGCCGGTGCTTCCGGGGGAGGCTTTTTCCGGTGACTTCACTTTCTGGTCAAACCGGGGTGATGAGTCGGATATGACCTTGACGCGCTCATTTGATTTCAGGCAGGTCGAGGGACCAGTAGATGCTAGCTACTGGGTATGGTATGACATCGAGGAGGGGTGGGATTACCTCTACATCGAGGTGTCCCCAGATGGCGGGGATACATGGCAGATCCTTGAGACACCCTCCGGTACGGCTGAGGACCTCTCGGGAAATTCCTTTGGTTGGGCGTACACAGGGTTTAGCGGCGGCGAATCTGAACCTCAATGGATTCAGGAGACGGTTGACCTCTCTGAATTTGCCGGGCAGGAAATCCTCCTGCGCTTCGAGTACATCACGGATGCCGCAGTGAACGGCGATGGATTGCTCCTCGACGATCTTTCGATCGAGGCGATTGATTATTTTGAAGATTTCGAGACGGATGAAGGCGGCTGGCAGGCGGCGGGTTTCGTGCGCCTTTATAATCGCTTACCGCAGACCTACCGTGTGGCACTCGTTGAGCAGGGGCGTGAGATAGAAGTCCGTGAACTAACCCTGGATGAGAATAATCATGCTGAAATCGAGATCACCTTCGATAAGAGCACGCCCGAAGCGGTTCTGATTGTAACGGCGACGACTCGCCATACATGGCAGCCGGCGGCATACATCGTTGAATTAAGGTAACCCCATGACGAGTCGTTAATGCTCTGCACCGGATGCGATGATACCGGGTTTCATTTAAACGTCACAACCGGATTGTGTGTGGAGCGAGCCAGTATAGAAGATTGAACCGGGCATAGCAGACGCTATGCCCGGTAATGCTCGAACGATATTCAAAACTTGGACGAAACTCTAAACCGCTTTCTTAGGCTCGCGCAGCTTCTCGAGCTCTGTCTCCAATTGGGTTAGACGAGCCGTATATGCACTCTGGATCTCATCGCGGAAGGCTTCGGATCGTTCGCGGATCTGCTGTCGAAGCTTTTCTCCCGATTCAGGGGCAAGCAGTATGGCGGTGACGGATCCAACAAGCGCACCGCACACGGCTCCGACAATAAAGGTGGAAAAACGGCGCATAGGGAACCTCCTGATCTCAGACAGATTATCGCGCAGTTCTTGCCATTGACCAAGGACTGCCCCTTAATGTCATTACGAACCCATTCGGCTTCGCTCCCCATTCCCTTCGATAGGGGACTTCGCAGGCTAAACTCCGCGAAAAAAATCTCATCCTTATCTTGCGCGGAGATTGCCACGTCGCCCTATCGGGCTCCTCGCAATGACAAAATCGGGAAGGGTCTCCACGATATAATGTCCATTCGAGTGAGCCGCGCAGCGGCGACCGAGATATCCTTGGGATGGTTCTTGAAAAGGCTCCTTCTCTGAAGTAAATACCCAATAATATTGACCAAGCATCGTCAACATGCGATATACTCCTCTGCAATTAAGCGCCAAAACCCATGACAATGTAGAGAGTTACAATAAAAACCAAAATGAAGTGGAGGAATAATGGTCACTATCTCGATTGAATATTGCGCAGCTTGACACTATACAGACCGGGCCATCGGTGCGATGGCAGAACTATTAAACACGTATGAATTTAAAATCGACTCCATAAAGCTCATCCCTGTGGATGGAGGAAAATTTGAGGTCAACGTCGACGATAAGCTGGTGTATTCCAAGCTCAACACAGGCAGGCATGTAGAGCAGGGTGAGCTTTCAAGGCTTGTTGGAGAGGTGCTCTAGGAAATGGATCGGCATCCCTTCATCAGAGTTGATCTAGCCGCTGCACTCGACCTTGCAGGAGAAATGGATAAGTGAAAGCTGTCCTTCAGCGCGTTCGATGTGGTCGAGTCTCAGTCGGGGGCAAGACGATTGCAGCGATCGAGCGCGGCCTAGTCATCCTAATCGGCGTCGGTTCAGCCGATACTGCGAGTGAAGCGGAGTGGTTAGCGGAGAAGTGCGCCGTCCTGCGTGTTTTTGAAGATAAGCAAGGCAAAACGAATCTATCCGTACAAGATGTGGGCGGTGAAGTGCTCGTAGTGTCGCAGTTCACCCTTTACGCTGACACGCATAAAGGTCGCCGTCCCAGCTTTATCAATGCCGCCCCTCCGGAGATCGCCCAGCCGCTTGTCGATCATTTCGTCGATCACCTGGGAGGGTTGGGCGTACCCGTTCAGAAAGGGGTCTTCGGCGCTCATATGCTCGTTGAGATCGAGAATGATGGTCCGGTAACGATCATTCTTGAGCGTGACCACCAAGCATAAGGGAGGGTTTATAGCGTTTGGATCTTGGGAGTGCATCCAAAGCGCGCAGCAACAATTCTTTTGTTCTTTGGTTAGCAGCCGCATCGAACCTTCCCCACATTTCTCGCACACATAATTTGGAATCGACTTCAATGAAGGCAGGTCCATGTCAGCTTGTTGTCCGTGGGCGATAATCCCGCATGGTACAATCAGCGCGGATCAAATACTAACTGGTCTTGATTAATGGTTTATTTCTTAAAGGAGGAATAAATGAACGTCGCAACATTGCTTTCGGCTCTTGCTACAATAGCTTGGGTCGCAGCTTTAGCCGTAATAGTGCTTGCAGTAACACGCGCTGCTCGCGGGCAGCGTTTCCGGGCGGCGGGCGGCATCGTCATAGGCATAATCGTGCTTGCCCTGATCCTAACAACTATCAGTGCGGGTCTGGTTTTCATCCAGCCCACCGATAGAGGAGTCGTGATTACGGTCGGTGAAGGTGGTGTACGGCCGGAGGCGCTTCAACCCGGCTTAAATTGGGTTGTGCCTTTCCTGGAGAACGTCATCCCGTATCCCATATCTCGCCAGACGTACACGATGTCCATTGCACCGGAGGAAGGTGCAATCCGGGGCGACGACTCGGTTGAGGCGCGAACATCAGACGGTCAGATCGTCAGAGTAGACGCTTCCGTGATCTTCTCAATCAATCCGGCACAAGTGGTTGAGGCGCATATA
>Ga0114922_10006822_pt1 | contig 10452 bp, 6 predicted proteins | sample AartaG_FD_100975 | JGI IMG/M metagenome (GOLD analysis project Ga0114922, IMG submission 100975) | Deep subsurface microbial communities from Aarhus Bay to uncover new lineages of life (NeLLi) - Aarhus_00045 metaG | ecosystem: Environmental > Aquatic > Marine > Oceanic > Sediment | place: Aarhus...
AAGTCTTCACCTTCAGGCTGAATGCTCATGTTGGTTTACCTCTCTGTTATTTTGGTCACAGTTTTGCCCTTTTGGTATGGAAATCAGTTGCCTGTTCAAAATTGTATGCCACCCTGATGAGCTTTTCCTCATCAAAATGTTTGCTCAAGATCTGTAGCCCAATCGGGAGCCCATCCTTGCTGAATCCGCACGGCACCGAAATTCCGGCTATTCCAGCTAAGCTGGCCGGCAGGGTAAAAATGTCTGACAGATACATAGCAAGGGGATCGTCCAGTTTCTCTCCAAGCCTGAAGGCAGGTGTGGGGGCCACTGGCGCAACCAACACATCGCAGGTTTCAAAGGCTTGATTGAAGTCCCGCATAATCAGGGTTCGAACCCGGGATGCCTTTCCGTAGTAAGCATCATAGTACCCTGCCGACAGGGCATAAGTGCCGATGATGATCCGGCGCTGTACTTCAGATCCAAATCCTTTTGACCGGGTATCTCTATACATCTGGATCAACTCTTCGGCTTCCTTGTCTCGAAAACCGTATCTCACGCCATCGTATCGGGCAAGGTTTGAGCTTGCCTCGGCAGGTGCGATGAGATAATAGACGGCCACGGCATATTCTGTATGGGGAAGCGAGACAGACTTTGAGGTTGCCCCGAGCCCCTCAATCACCTTAATCGCAGCATTAACCGCTTGGGCCACATCCTCATCCAGCCCTCCAGCAAAATACTCCCTGGGTATGCCAACCACAAGCCCCTTGAGGCCCGCTTGCAATGCCCCGGTATAGTCCGGGACCTCCCGTGGCACGGATGTTGAGTCATTCGGATCATAGCCACAGATTTCGTTCATTAGAATCGCACAATCGGTCACATCCTTGGTGATGGGACCAATCTGGTCAAGGGAGGAGGCAAATGCGACAAGGCCAAAACGCGATACCCGGCCGTACGTCGGTTTTAGGCCCACCACGCCACAGTGAGAAGCCGGCTGTCGTATGGACCCTCCTGTATCGGTGCCAATCGCCCCGATGCATTCATCAGCAGCTACAGATGCTGCCGAGCCCCCACTGGAGCCTCCGGGAATCCGTGTCAAATCCCACGGGTTCCGGGTTACCATGAAGGCTGAGTGTTCGGTGGAGGAACCCATCGCGAATTCATCCATATTGGTTTTCCCGACAATGACGGCATAGGCCTTCTTGAGTTTGTTTACAACCGTGCTGCTATAAGGTGGGATGAAGTTTTCCAATATCTTCGAGCCACAGGTCGTTCTGATCCCCTCTGTGCAGAGAATATCTTTAATAGCCAGCGGGACACCTGTAAGCGGCCCACCGGTGCCCTGTCTGATCACCTCGTCTGCCGCTTTAGCTTCAGCCATAGCCCGGTCCTTCACTAACATGAGGTAGGCCCCGGTCCTGTCCTCAACCTGTCCTATGCGGTCAAAAACCGCAGAGGTTAGCTCTACAGAAGTGACCTCCCCCCTCGTCAGGAGATCATGGGCTTCGTGTATGGTTAATCGATACAGATCCATTTCCATTGCGGATTTCAATAGCTATCCTATTACCTTTGGCACTACAAAGCTTCCATCTTCAGACCGGGGAGCGTTCGCCAAAACGCGTTCTAGAGGAACGGAGGCCTTGACCTCATCCTCACGAAACGCGTTGTTTATGAAAATGGCATGAGAGGTGGGAGGTACATCCTTGGTGTCAACACGGTTGAGGGTGTCCATATAGGTCAGGATGTCTCCTAATTGCCTGGTATAGAGATCTATGGCCTCCTCATCAAGATTCAGCCGGGCCAATTTTGCTACATGGACGACCTCTTCCCTGGTAATCTTCACGACAATACCCCCTTCACTCCCGCACAATCATTGTTTCAAGTTTATCCTGCTTAAGCCTTGCAGCTATCCGGCCGGCCTTGCTGGAATCCGCAAAATGGCCCACCCGCACCCTGTGATAGGTCCCCTTTCCAGGCACGTTTACCGTTACCTCATATGCCTCATACCCTTTACGTTTAAGACGGGCTACCTCCTGCCTGGCCTTCCTGGCATTCTTTAACGATGCGACCTGGATGGTCAAGAGCCCCCGCCCTCCCATCTTCTTTGGCTTAAAGACTTCCGGAGATTTTACATCGGGCTTTGCGGTCTGCTTATGAGCTTTTGCAAACTTGAGACGGGCCTCTTCTTTCTTATCTGTAAGGATTTTGTAAAAATCAAGGTCCGGGTTCCCGGAAAGGTAATCTGTTTCAACCTTGAAGCGTGCCTGATCTCTTTTCAATGCCCCCTGTTTCAGAGCCATGAGCTCTCTTTTGAGTTTTGGCACATCAAAACGGACCGGAGAAAGACCGCGCCCCACTAAAATACCCAGGGCGAACATCCAAACCATCGCAAGAAAGGCGAGCCCCAACCAAAGAAAAAGCTGTTTGCGGGTGAACTGAATAGGGGCACGCTTTTTTTGCCCTGACGGTTTTTGTTTGTTTGATCGTTTTTTTGCCACCACTGGATGCAAGATTTGCATTTACATGCTTTCCGGTGCCGACACGCCCATCAGGGCCAGCCCATTCCTTATGATGATCCGGATAGCAGAGACCAGGTATAGCCTTGCTGCGGAGAGTTTGGCATCATCACTTACCACCTTGTGCTTGTTGCGGTCGTGATAGTAGGCATGAAAGGCTGCTGATAATTCTTTCATGTAGAACGGGATACGATGAGGCTCCATCAAACTGGCGCTTCTGGCCACGACATCCGGGTAACGGGCCATGAGCTTTATCAGCTGGATCTCCTCAGGAAGAGTCAATATCCTGGAGAAGTCGTCGTGCCAGTCAATCTCCTTGTAACCCCGTTCTTCGGCTTTTTTGAGAATGTTGGAAATCCTTGCATGGACGTATTGCACATAGTAGACCGGATTATCATTAGACTGCTTTTTGGCCAGTTCCAGATCAAAGTCAAGCGGACTCTCATAATGGCGCAATAAGAACAAAAAGCGTGCCGCATCCCGCCCAACCTCATCTATGACCTCCCTCAGGGTAACGAATTCGCCTGCCCGTGTTGACATGGTCACGGGTTTGCCGCCTCGAAGGAGGTTAACCAATTGAATGAGAAGGACCTGAAACCGGTCTCCGTCGTATCCAAGTGCCCGGATCGAAGCTGAAACGCGAGGAACGTAGCCGTGGTGATCTGCTCCCCAGATATCGATGATGCGGTCGAACTTTCGCTCAAACTTGTCTTTATGATAGGCAATGTCTGAAGCAAAGTATGTAGTCAAGCCATTGGCCCGAACCACGACCCGGTCCTTTTCATCACCAAAGTCTTTGGTCCGAAACCACAGGGCCCCATCATGTTCATAGACGATATCCTGGCTTTTGAGATCTTGAATCACGGCCTGGACAGTGCCTGAGTCATAGAGGGACTGCTCACTGAACCAGTGGCCAAAGGAGACACCAAAGGCCACCAGGTCTTCCCGTATCCCTGCAAGGATTCTCGTGGCCGCAAATCTGGCACAAAGCGTGACGGCCTCCTCCTCGGGCATGTCCAGCAAGCGTTCCCCTTCTTGATCAAGGAGTATGCGGGCCAAATCCTTGATGTAACTTCCCTGATAGTTCCCTGCTGACAAATCGACTGTTTTTCCAAGGAGTTGCTGATAGCGAACAAATACGGATTCACCAAGGGTACGGATCTGACGTCCGGAATCGTTCACATAGTATTCCTTTTCAACCTCATAGCCCGCTGCCTTCAACACTGCTGACAGGGTGTCCCCGACCGCAGCACATCGCCCGTGGCCCACATGGAGAGGGCCGGTGGGATTGGCGCTCAGGAATTCGATCTGCACCCTTTTTCCAAGGCCGACCTGTGAGGTGCCGTAGCCTGTGTCCTCCTCATGCACGGTTTTAAGAATCTCGTGCCACTTGTCCAGGGCAATGAAGAAGTTGATGAACCCGGGTCCTGCCACTTGAGTCTTTGAGAGCAAATGATCGGGGTCCTCAATATGATCAATGATGATCCTTGCGATTTCCCGGGGCGCTCTCTTTTGAGATACCACCATCGTCATGGCAACATTGGTGCTGAAGTCACCATGGGCCGCAATCCTGGGAATTTCCAGGTCTATTCGTGGGATGTCTTTCCGTTGAAGGGTCCCAGCCTCAAAAGCAGATTGCAGGGCCTGCCGGATTAGAAAGGCAAGTTCTTGCTTCATGGGAAGGGTATTAACGGCTTTTCAGTTTTTAGTCAAGCAGCATTGCGGGGGCCGAAACCCGTCCTTTACAGAGATGTCGAAGTGGCCGGAACCATACTCACGGCCAATATTGGACGAGGGGATAATGGGATAGGGACAAAAAAGAATTGAAAAATCTGTCATTGAATAGTATAATTTATAGTGGTTATATCTGTGCCGCCCAGCCCCTTCCACAAGGGCTAATCCTTATCCATAGAGTGTGAACGGTTACTTTTTTTCTAAGCGGCGCGGCCGCGTCGTATAAAATCGCGGAGCTATTTTATTGAGGAACCCATGAAAGAGGATCAGATAGACAGGTTTAATGTTGCAATTGTTGGTGGCGGTCCAGGGAGCGAGGCGGTCATGAGATTGATCATGGCTGATGCATTTAGTGAGTTAAGGATGGACATCCTGGGCGTGGCGATCCGGAACCCCGAGGGGCCGGCAAGAAAGTACGCTGATGAATTGGGGGTGTACCTTACTGAAGAGTATGGGGACCTTTATGAAATCAAGGACCTGGACCTCATTATCGAACTGACCGGAAGTGATGAGGTTTTAGAGGACATCCTGAAAACCAGGCCTCCCGGGGTGAAGGTGATGGATCATGTGAGTGCCAGTCTGTTCTGGGACTTTATGCAGATTGAGGAAAAATACAGGGACCTATATGAAAATGCCCCGGACATGTACCAAACTCTTGACCCGAATCAATATATTCGGCGAGTGAACCAAACACAGGCCGACACGTTAGGCTATGCCAAGCATGAGTTGATAGGCAAACACGTAACCGAGTTGCTTACCGAAGATTCTGCTAAAGCGTTTAAAGAGAGATTTCCAAGAATTATTATGGGTGAAAAAGTAGAGAATGAGGATCTCCAGTTCATAAGAAAAGACGGATCTATCCTCGAAGCCAGTTACTCGTCCACTATGGTATACGATGAAACTGGCAACCCCTTGAGGACCCGATGCATATCCCGCGACATTGGCGAAAAAAAGAAGATGGAGCGGGAGATCAAAGAACATATGGAAAATCTGGGACGCCTGGTCGAAAAACGGACCCAAGAGCTCCGTGATGCCCATGCTTACACCCGCGGGCTGATCGAGAGCAGCCCCGATGCCTTGGTCACCTTTGATGAACAAGGGATCATAACCGACGTCAATGAGGAAACGGCCAGGCTTACCGGGTGCAGCCGTGAAGAGCTGGTTGGCAGCCAATTCGGGAATTATTTCACGGATCCGGAAAGGGCGGCCGAGGGGGTACGAAGGTCTTTTAAGGAGGGGAAGGTAACTGACTATGAGCTGGTCATGAAATCGAAGGCTGGCAAAGAGACGCATGTGTCCTATAATGCCACAGTCTACAAGGATGAGGAAGGGCGCGTTAAGGGGGTCTTTGCTGCAGCCAGGGATATGACGGAAATAAAGAGGCTGCAGGAGCAATTGGTTATAGCTGAAAAACATGTCGGCATTGGCCGCCTAGCCGCGGGCGTAGCCCATGAGATCAAGAACCAGTTGGCGCCAGCTCTTATTGAGGCACAGAGGGTTACGGGCCGTATTGAAAACGGCAAAAGGCCCTCTTATGAATTCATCCTGGAGCGGGCGCGAGCCGTTGAGGAGGCCACCAGAAGCGCCAACAGGATCACCATGGCCCTGCTTGATTACGCCAGAGAAACCAAGCCCGAATTTGCATCTTATAACCTTCGGGATTCCATAGAAGGTGTCCTTTCCCTTCATGAATCCAGGTGTCGGAGTGCCAATATCGAGCTGAAACTGGAAGCAGTCGGCGTTCAGGAGATATATGCCGACAAAAGACAGATTGAGCAGGTCTTGATCAATATTATCGACAATGCCTATGAGGCCATTGTGAGCAAGGGCGAAGGCGGCGTAATAACCATTTTCGTAAAAAAAGAAGAACAATATACCGTCATAAGCATCCGCGATACAGGTATTGGTGTCCCTAAAGAGGATCAGACTACGATCTTTGACCCATTTTTTACGTCCAGATCGCCTCGGGGCACAGGGCTTGGCCTGAGCATCAGTTATGGGATTGTTGAGAAACATGGCGGCCGGATAGATTTTGAAAGCGAACCGGGCAGAGGCTCCACCTTCAGGGTCTACCTGCCCATTCTTCCCATCAGAAAGGAGGAAAAAGATGCCGTCCCCACACAGGATCCTGATATGTGATGACGAAGAGAGGATAAGGAACTCACTGGGCGGTTTGCTCCGAGATCACGACTATGAGGTAGTGACTGCCTCGAACAGCACAGAATGCCTGAAAGTCATGGCCGCTCAACACTTCGACCTGGTAATTTTAGATATCATCATGCCCGACATGGATGGAATCGAGGTGTTGGCCAGGATAAAGGAGGTGCATAAGGATACGGAAGTCATCATGATTACGGGGTATGCCGATAAAGACAAGGCCATCGCCACCTTTCGCCTCGATGCCTATGATTTTCTTGAAAAGCCCTTTGAGTCCAAAGAGATATTGAATACGGTCGCACATTGCCTGAGGCAGGTCGACCTGAGAAGGGACCTTGAAGAGAAGACCCGGGAGCTGAAGGAATCAGAGGAAAAATATCGCAGGATATTCGATGAATCCAAAGATATGATCTACATCACCACACGGGAAGGGAAATTTATTGACGTCAACCAGGCAGGGGTTGAACTTTTGAGATATGACAGCAAGCAAGAACTCTTAGGCATAGAGTCCGTGGAGGTTTTGTATGATGATCCCAGTGAGAGGAAGCCATTTCAAGAAAGGATCGAAAAAGACGGCTTTGTCAAGGATTATGTGGTTGAATTCAAAAAGAAAGACGGAACCAGGATTTCTGTCTTGATCACCTCCACTGCAAGAAAAGACGAAAAGGGGAACGTGCTCGGATATGAAGGGATCATACGGGACGTAACTGAGGCGAAGACGGCCCAGGAAAAAACCGCAGAGCTGATGAGAAGCATCCAAGAAGCAAAGGAGGAATGGGAGGAGACATTTCATGCGATTGAATCTGCTATTTTTCTGGTAGACAGCACCTATACCATTCAGAGGGCGAATAAGGGGCTGGCCGAACTGGTGGGAAAAGACCTAAATGAGATTGTCGGCCAAAAATGTTACAAATTACTCCACGGGATTGACCATGTGCCGAAGTTTTGCCCCCGGCCGCTGGTGGTTAAAAGCTGTCAATCTCACACCGACGAACTATGGGAGCCTCACCTGAATCGGCATGTGCGGATCTATTATTATCCTATCATTGATAGGGAGGGGAGTGTTCGAGAGGTTATTCACGTGATGAGGGATATCACCGACAGAAAAGAGGCCCGCCAGGAGATTGAGTACCTGGCCAGTGTTGTTCGCCACTCCCAGGATGCCATTATCGGCACAGACCTTAATTGTCGGGTCATCAGTTGGAATAAAGCGGCCGAACGGATCTTTGGCTATGAGGAAAAAGAGGCCGTAGGAAATTTCATAGATATTATCGTTCCGAAGGAACGAAAAAAAGCGTGTCATCTCGTTATTGACCAGATTGCCGAAGGAGGGATAATTGAGCACTACGAAACAATAAGAAGGAGAAAAGATGGCCAGCTTATTGATGTGGATATGACACTTTCTCCGATCAAAGACAGTGAGGGAGAGATAATCGGCGTCTCTTTTATAGCAAGAGATATTACTTATCAGAAGCAGCTTGAAGCCAACCTCCTTCAGGCCCAGAAAATGGAATCGATTGGCACCCTGGCTGGAGGGATTGCCCATGATTTTAATAACTCGCTCATGGGGATTCAGGGTTATGCCTCTCTGATGCTCCTGAAGACTGATCCGTCACATCCCCATCATGACATGCTGAGTAAGATCGAAAGCCAGGTTCAGAATGCCTCCGACCTGACCAAACAGCTCCTCGGGTTTGCAAGGGGTGGAAGATACGAACCAAGGCCGACCAACCTTAATGAGGTAATCAACAGGTCCTCGGAGATGTTTGGTCGAACCAGGAAAGAGATTATCCTTCACAGGAAATTCGAAAAAGACCTGTGGACGGTTGAAGCAGATCAAGGCCAGATGGAGCAAGTCCTTCTAAATCTTTATGTCAACGCCTGGCACGCCATGCCTGGTGAGGGTAATCTCTACCTTGAAACAAGTAATGTCACATTAGAAGAGTCCTTCGCGAAACCATATAATCTGGAGCCTGGCAAATATGCAAAAATATCTGTCACCGATACCGGTGTAGGGATGGATGAAAAGACACAGCAGAGGATCTTTGATCCGTTCTTTACTACCAAGGAGATGGGGAGAGGTGCAGGCCTGGGCCTGGCATCGGTTTACGGGATTGTCACCAACCACAAAGGGATTATCACCGTCTATAGCGAAAAAGGTTATGGTACCACGTTTAATGTCTATTTACCTGTCTCTGAAAAGGCCATAACCCCGCCAACCAGGATCGTACCTGACAAGGTTATGAAGGGGACCGAAACCATCCTCTTGGTAGATGACGAGGAACTGGTGCTGGATGCAGCCAGAGCAATGTTAGAACATCTGGGCTACACTGTGCTCGTGGCTGAGGGAGGGGAAGAAGCATGGGCGTTGTATCAAGAAAATAAGGAAAGGATCGACCTTGTCATACTCGACATGATCATGCCGGGGATGGGTGGCGGTGAGGTCTATGATCGGACCAAGGCATTGAACCCTGACGTAAAGGTTATTCTCTCAAGCGGCTACAGCATTGCCGGTAAGGCATCTGAAATCATCAAGCGGGGCGCAAATGCCTTTATTCAAAAACCCTTCAGCATCACAGATTTGTCACACAAGATACGAGAGGTGATACCGGACAAGCCGGAATCAAAAAGTGCCTAAAGTTTGAAGTGCCTAAAGTTAAGGACTGCGCTTTCAGCGCCGTGAATTTTAAAAAATGACATAACACCTCAACTTTAGGCACTTTAGATCACTTTAGGCACTTCAAACTTTTGCTTAATAGAATTATTTTTCTGCCAGAAAAAACACGAATTTTACAACTAACGGACAAATAAGAAAGGGGTGTTATGACTGAAATCATTGATGTGACGGCAAGGGAGATCCTGGATTCACGGGGCAATCCGACCGTGGAAGTGGACATTATGGTTGCCTACGGCATTATGGGGCGGGCAGCCGTTCCCTCAGGTGCCTCCACGGGAAAACGGGAGGCTCTGGAGCTGCGAGACAAGCGCCATAAGCGTTATGGCGGGAAGGGTGTGTCAAAGGCCGTAGCAAATGTGAAGGAGACCATCGCCCCTGCGATCTTGGGGATGGATGCGTCCGACCAGGCAAGTCTGGATCGTCGCCTGATAGAGCTTGACGGTACACCGAACAAATCCAGCCTGGGGGCCAATGCCATTCTTGGGGTATCTCTGGCTGCGGCGAGGGCCGCTGCTCAGGCCCTTCAGCTACCCCTTTATCGTTACATCGGCGGAATAAATGCCAGGGTCCTTCCTGTTCCCATGATGAATATCATCAACGGTGGTGCCCATGCTGCCAACAACCTGGACATCCAGGAATTCATGGTTGTTCCCATAGGAGCCCGGACCTTTGCCGAAACGATCAGGATGGGGGTGGAGACCTTCCACCAACTAAAGGGAGTCTTAAAGGCTGAGGGCCACAACGTCGCAGTGGGGGATGAAGGTGGTTTTGCGCCAAACCTCGACTCTAATGAGGAGGCCATTCGTTTGATTATGACGGCCATTGAAAAGGCCGGTTACAAACCAGGTAAAGAGATCGCCATAGCCCTTGACGCTGCGGCCAACGAGTTTTACCACAAGGGAAAGTATGTGTTGAAGGGTGAAGGAAAAAAGGGGATGGATGCCCAGGCCATGATTGACTACTATGAGAAGCTTATAGAGGCTTATCCCATCCTTTCCGTTGAGGATGGTCTGGCCGAACAGGACTGGCTCGGATGGGAAATGATGACTCAACGCCTGGAAGACAAGATACAGATTGTAGGGGACGACATCTTTGTTACCAACCCCAAGATATTTGAAAACGGGATCAATCGTGGCATTGCCAATGCCATCCTGATCAAGCTGAACCAGATCGGCACCCTGACCGAGACCCTGGAAACTGTGGCAATGGCAAAGGAGGCCGGGTATGAAACGGTCATCTCTCACCGTTCAGGCGAGACCGAAGATACCTTTATTGCAGACCTATCTGTCGGCCTGAACGCAGGGCAAATAAAAACAGGCTCCGGTTCCCGAACAGACCGCGTTGCCAAGTATAACCAGCTATTGAGGATTGAGGAAGAACTCGGAAAAA
>Ga0114922_10006823_pt1 | contig 10452 bp, 9 predicted proteins | sample AartaG_FD_100975 | JGI IMG/M metagenome (GOLD analysis project Ga0114922, IMG submission 100975) | Deep subsurface microbial communities from Aarhus Bay to uncover new lineages of life (NeLLi) - Aarhus_00045 metaG | ecosystem: Environmental > Aquatic > Marine > Oceanic > Sediment | place: Aarhus...
AAAAAACAAACCCAATCAAACCCAATTCAAACCCAATTCAAACCCAATTGTCGAAAAGCCAAAAATGAACACAAGTATCTATTATACAAAGGTATATAAAAATAAAACCGCCTTCAGGCGGAACAAAAACAAACCCAATTCAAACCCAATCAAAGCCAATTTCAAAAGCCCCACCGGCTCATACGCCGCAGCATGGCTCTGTCTGTACTACATCAGCAGTTGCACGGCCGTCTCATGTATTGAATTAAAATGGCTTTGCACAGCTAACGCCATCTCTGCCCTTATCCTGCTGATCGCGCGACCCGCAAATTCCATCGCGATATCCGTATCCGAAATCCCGGATTCCACTGCCATCGCGTTCTCAATGCCAACCTCCATAACTGACACCGCCTCTGACAGACGATTCATCTGCACGCCAAGATATCCCCTGTACCCGCTTACCTGTTGTATATACTCCCGTATCGCCGCCAGCGCACCCCCGGCGTCACCTGCCAAATCCAGCCCCGAAACATCCAATCCAAGGTCACCTGACACAATAGTAATGTCCTCTCCCGTACCGAGGGCCACCGGTATCACTGTGCCCTCGCCGCCTAACAGATTATTGCCGTTGAACTGGGTATTGCCGGCCACCCGGTTGATTTCAGCAGCCAGCTCATTAAATTCCGCCGCTATTGCCGCCTTTTGCACGTCCGAAAATGTGCCCGTCCCCGCCTGCATCGCAAGCCTTGCCATTTGCCGTAGATTTGTATTGATTCTGCCCGCGGCCGCGTCGAATGTCTGCACCATCGAGATTGCATCATTAGCGTTACGAACACCCTGCATATTCACTGCCACGTCAGCCCGCAGTTGTCCTGCTATAATTAAAAGCGCCGTCTGGTCATGGACATTCTGACCCGACGCTATTGCTTTCGTGGAATCAGAAACGCCGTCGTAAGCTTCGTTAATGATTAATGGACCTAAGTTGGCAGCCGATAAATTTCCGAGTCCCATTCTTTATGCCCTTATCGTATTAAGACATTCTTTGCTCCATCCCAAACCCCCAAAGGTGACTCTTTCCAATATAAAGCCTAAAAAATAAATTGCAAATAGCCAAAAAAAGATTCGTTTATCCCGGCATTTTATAGATGATTTTATGCTGCAATGTTAAATAACAACTCTTGCGGCAGGAGGGTATGATTTCTCAAAGGTCTTCATGCCGCCTCGAACGCAATCGGCAGGGCACATACCTTCTGTTAATTCTACATTCTCAATTTTTACCCACTTAGATAGTTATTTTAATCTAACCGGGTCTAAATTCTTTACTACCTGTCCTGAGCGTAGTCGAAGGGCCTTCCCGAATCGCGCTCTCAGGCAATCTCAGCAAGGGCGCTATTGATGCGCGTAATGGCCTCATCGATTTCACCGGCATTCTTGAAGCCAATCACAACCGCGTCAACCAGACCGGACTGCATCGTAAAGCGTATCGATTTCTCACGATCCTGGGCTTCTGTAAAATCACCGTTCCCGATGATTTTCATACCGATAACGCCGTGCCGGTTTTGCCGCATAATCTTCACCTGCTTGAGAACATCTGGTAAATGAGACGAATCACTCACGGCGTTCCATATCTCAGCCGGCGTATCCATATGCGCACCTTGAGGATTTATCCGCACCAGATTAACGTCAACCCAATCCAGCTCGGCCGCCTTGGTCGTCGCAGGCAGCGTATGACACGATACACCATGTGCCCGTATAATCTTCCTGTCCTTGGCGTCCTCGAAAACATCCATCATCCGCTTGTGGTCGTCCTCCCAGTTGGACTTGACCATACAGTGACATAGCAGGCTGTCGATATAATCAACACCTAATTCCGTACGATAGCGGTCCAGAACCTTACGGGGCTTCTCCGGAATCCCCGGCATCTTCGACTGAATAAACAGCTTCTCACGTGGAAGGCCCTTTATCGCCTCCCGGACCATCGTGTGCGTCTTGTAGCTGTCGGACGTATCGATATACGTAATCCCCTGATCATAGGCATAACGTATCAGCCGGTTAAAGCCGTCGGCCCCCAAAGCCCGCTGAATGCTGCCGCCCCTGCTGCCCGTACCGATACCAAGACGGCTTAGCTTAATTCCTGTCTTGCCCAAAGACACCTGATCCACGGCCGTCGGCTTGCGCCCAAAGGCCAATGGTCCGGTTTTACATGATGACAACAAAGTGGTACCCGCTAATACGGCCGTACCCTTAATGAACTGACGCCGAGAAATGCCTTTTCCGCTCATAATGGATTCCTTTCATACAACTTTAAGTAACCATTGACCTGCTGCACCTGCCGCTTCTCTAATGCGGCATAATCGCATATAATAACCGCTTCAGGTCGATATGGCAAGCCCCGCTGATTTATCTAATTTTGAGGCGAAAAAGCAATTGCCATGAGCCGGATAGATGACTCTTGCCCCGCGCGCTCGAAGCTTTCGCCAGCTTTCATAAACAGTCTCGATGTTATCAACGTAAATCGGCCTGTTCCCAACCCCTGTCCACCGAAGGAAATTCATCGCAATATCGCCGACAAAAGCGCTCCCGTCAGATAGCAAAACTGAAATAGAATCTCCCGTGCTCGTATGGCCGGGCGTATGTAAAATGACCCCGTCAATGCCGATCCCCTTTAGAAACTCATCATTATCACCATCGATTACAATGTCCCTCTCGGTGAGCCTCACCGGTGGAAAAGTAAAGTCTTTATTATATAGCCTGCAATACAACGTATAACATGACAAGGCTATCCGGACGCGCCGATTGAATGGTTTAGCAGTACCTTCATATTTGCCCTTTTCCAGCGCCGATAACGCATTGCGGTGAGCTATGACCCGGCATCCCGTATACCGAACCAGCTCTGCCGCAAAGCCGGCGTGGTCATCATGATGATGGGTCAGAAACAGATACTTTATTTCCGAGGCCGCTATCCCTGTCCTGGCAAGCTTCTTCTCAAACTTAGCGTAATAACCGGGGTAATAAACGTCAATAAGCAAATAGCCGCCGGTACACTTCAACAAATAGCACCGCGTCCAACCCAGTTTCACACTTTGAACACTATGGCTGCACGTATTTTTCATAGCATTGAAAATTATATAGTAAAATCCGCATAACAAACATAGAGCATAATAAACATCATTAATTTCTCAATTTTGTATTCTCTTGCCAAAAACAATCATCGCGGCCCCGTCCGGAAGATAATCCTCTATCCGGCCAATCTCGGAAAAACCCTTCGCCTTATAGAAAGAACGCGCCTTCTCGAACGTCGGACTGTCGTATGTCTCAATCAGAAAGTTCTTATAACCTGCCTGGCTTTTTCTGTTATCAAATCCATTAACGCGCTGCCTATCCCTTTTCCATGATGTTCCGGGTGCACTGCAAACCACGACAGCCAGACATTCTCTACCGGCCCCCATATTTGTCGATGCAGCCCGACCAGACCGTGATTTTTACCCTCATTTCGCCAGACATAATACTCCCTGCCCGAATCAATCCCCTCTTTCCGGCACGCAAAATAAAGCTTCATCGTCTCCCGGGCCCCACCCGTTTAGCACCACTAACCCAATTCGCGCCCACGGCACCGCCGGTGACGCCAAAGTGGTAAGGCATTCAAGATACGTGATATTTCAGATGACAGAGGTGGCCGTGCCGAAGGCTTTGTTCTGTGAAATCCTTGAGCGTATTAGTCGCTTGACACTTGTTGCAGTGACTCCGGGAGATGGATAATGCTAAGGATAACTGGAAAACTTGTTTTTCAGGCGGAGACAATGGTAAAGGTGCGTCATAAAATTGATAATCAGCTGCCAAATTCTTATTTTTTGCGATTATTGTGGCTGAAATATCCTCGAAATGAAGTCAAAATTTTTGACTTTCCGAGATAGGTTTGATATTCTAATGGAAATTAGGCTTAGCGGCGTAGCTGAGCGTTTAATATGGGAAATGTCAGGTCAGATATAGTAATTATTGAAAGAATATTGCCTTGAGACCAACAATCAGATTTTTGACGGACCAACTTATCCAACAAATTGTCTCCGAGGCGACTGACATACTTTGCACGCTCGGGGTTGAAATTCACAACAAAACTGTACTGGTCATGCTTTCGGACTGCGGCTGCACGGTTGACATGGAAAGAAGTCATGCCGTCCTCAACAATGAGATTATTGATAAGTCCCTGAAAGCCGCCCCCGAATCGTTTGGTCTTTACGATGTCGCCGGAAAAAGGACGCATGATTTCTCGGGTGACAATGTCTATTTCACTCCCGGATCGACCGCCCTGAATATTCTTGATTCTCAAGAAAGGAAAATGCGTAAGGCCGTCACCGCTGATTATGTCAACTTCGTAAAAGTGACCGAACAGCTCGACAATATCGAATCGACGAGTACCGCTTTGATATCCACCGATGTACCCGAAGTAATTTCCGACAGCTACCGCCTTTATCTCAGCCTGCTGTACGGCAGCAAGCCCGTAGTTACCGGCGCTTTTACAATCGAATCTTTCGAGGTAATGAAAGATTTCCAGCTTGCCGTTCGAGGCGCATCGGTAGCTCTCAAAGAAAAACCTCTTACTATCTTTTCCTGCTGCCCCACCTCCCCTCTGAAATGGTGCGAGGTCACTTCGCAAAACCTGCTGGATTGCGCAAGGTATTTTATTCCGCTTGAGTTTATCGCCATGCCGTTGTCGGGATTCATGGCCCCCGTGACATTGACCGGGACACTTATCCAGCATACGGCCGAAACTCTCAGCGGCATCGTCATCAGCCAGACGGCCAGTCCCGGCACGCCCATCCTTTACGGCGGCTCGCCGGCCATATTCGACGTCCGGCACGAAACCACCCCAATGGGTGCTATCGAGACCATGATGACCGACTGCGCCTATAATGAAATCGGCAAGTACCTAAACCTGCCCACCCAGGCATACATCTCTCTGAGCGACGCCAAAGAGCTGGACGCCCAGGCGGGTCTGGAGAGCGGAATCGGTGCCATACTGGCTGCGCTGTCCGGCATAAACAACATCTCAGGCCCCGGTATGCTCGATTTCGAAAGTTGTCTTTCTCTCGAGAAACTCGTACTGGACAACGAAATCTGCTGCATGGCGCAGCGATTAATCGCCGGGATTGAACCGAAAGAAGACTTCCCCGCGATGGGAATATTCCGGGAATTGCTCAAAGAAAAACACCTGCTCATCTCCGAACATACCCGGCGATATCTTAAGACGGAACACATTTTCCCAGGCCCGGTCATCGACCGCGCCCGCAGGTCGCGATGGGAAGAAAAAGGCGCCCTGACACTCGGGCAGAGGGCCCATCGTGAAGTGGAAAAACTGCTGGAAAATTATCAGCCACCGGACCTGCCGGAAGATGTTAAAAAAGAGCTGACAAAACTAATGACCGAGGAGGCCCGCCGCTACGGACAAAACAACCTGCCGAATCTGCCATAAAAGCTATTTCCTTACAACCTTTGGGACAATAACAAATTTCTTGAAAAGATGGGTTTTTGGCAATTTACCACTTTTCCCTTTTTACTTTCTTCTTTATTCGAACTGCAAAAACTCAACCGGAGCACCATTATCGACTATAAATGCCACAGTAACTCCATCAGTGGGACTGTTAGGCTTGATCAGAATATCCTTGCCGTCAATAGCTTCCAGCATATCTTCAACTACAAATGCCACATGCGGAACAGTTTTAACAAGCTCTGGCAGTGGTGAGTCTGTTTCAAAACGCATCCACTCAACTCCGTATGGGCTTGTGTCATATGCAGTGCAATACGTCTTAAACTTCTCAAGATATTCCTCATTCTCTCGCGGAACATCGGTCGGGATTCCAATATGGTGATACCTGAGTCCTTTTTCCATTTTCAAATTCCTCGAATCGTTCTATACACATTCCAAAAGGAAAAGATCAAGTGGGATTTCCACTCGTCTTTTATAAATTTTATTTCGAGCATTCTTAAGGGACCTGTTGAGCTTCACAGTTCAAAGTTTAAGCATCATGAAGTAGATTTGAAGTTTTGGATTAGAAACAAGGGGTTCACGCCGGCCGGTGTCTGTAAATCCAAGGTATTTATAAAAACTTTTAGCAGCTTCATTGTTCTCTGTAACTTGTAGTTCAAGTCGCCCAACACCCTTTTCGCACGCCCAGTCCTTCACAGTATCCGTTAGCACACTTGCGATTCTTTTTCTTCTGACTTCAGGATCAACCCAGGTTCGTGCTATCGTAACACTATCCCGGCATTGCCAGTTCATTGAGCCATTTATGAAGCTGCCTGTTAATCCCATAACAAACCCGCACGGCCGATTATCATCATAAGCAATTAAACCAATAGCATCAGGGCTCTTCATCCCATAAGGGAATGGAATCCTTATCTTTCGTATCCCAGACCGCTACTGCGATCTTCGAGTCTGCTGTGCCGTAGTATAAAAAATATTTTCCTTTGAAATGAACAAGCCCCTCAAGAAAACACACAAGGTTGATCTGTCCCTTAGTTTCGTATTCCTTGTCAGGGGTCATAAAGTAGTGATCTGTGCGGTCGACAAGCCGGCTCGGATCATCGAGGGCAAAAAGGGCCTGACCGGCTGAATATGTGTCGGCTTTTAAGCGCTTGTCCCAGTCAGGATGGTTTCCGGGCAAGTTCATTCCGTTATAGATCAGGACAATTCCTTTGTTCGTAACCAACGCATGAGGGCCCGGCTCATTCAGACGGCTGTCAAACATGCCCTTCCGCGGCTTCAATACAACCTTCATTGTACCGTCCTGTTCCATAACAGGGTCCCAGTTCTTTAAGTCCTTAGAAGTCGAACAGCATATATGACGAGTGAGACTAGTTCGATCATCGACATCATTAAACCAGTACATCCAATACTTGCCATTGATCTTCGCAGCAACATGCCGATCTCCCACCTGGCGGCACACAATCGCTCCGGCCTTGGACTTGAAATAGATATTCTTTTCGTCAGCGTAATCTTTGTGTGCGGGCCCGTGCTTTTCCCAATTAAGAAGATCCGTAGAAGATGCGATCATCAACTCTACGTTGCAGCCGTCATAGGCGGTATACGTTATGTAGTAGGTGCCGTCCTCGTCCTCAACAACACGAGGATCCTCGATTCCCCCTTCCCATTCGTAGTTTCGCAGACGATCATTGTCTGGATACAGGACAGGTTCCCACTTACGGTCGAAGTTTAGCCCGTCTTCACTGACCGCCAGCCCTATTCGTGAGGTGCCGTTAAACTGACCAACCGTGTCTTCCGCACGATAGATCAGATAAATCTTTCCATCTTTGACCACGGCAGAAGGATTGAACACGTCCTTCTCTTCCCATCGGACCGCTTCCTGCCTGACCGGGCAGGTGAATTTGCTGTCCGCCCTGGGCTCCATGATTGGATTGACCAAATCCTGCTTGAAGAACGGCCCCAATGACCAGGACTTGTAAGCCTGCCCTTGACCGGTGGAAACGGCAGATACTGTACATCCGTTCAATTGAACTAGGGCAATAATCGTCAATAAAATCTGGACAGTCACTTTAATCCGTTTTCGCATCTTTGCTTCTCCTTTCTTTGCCTTATTATCCTTTATGTTAACTTCCTATCAGAAAACAGACAACATCATCAATTCCATGTTCCTTTATTAATTATCTCTTCAGCATCATCTATGATCCTATCCAGCGCACTCCGTCCGGCCCGCACTGTGTCTGAAATCAGCCAGTTTCTTATGTCCTTGAAATCTTCTTTGTTGCTTTTTTTTACGTCGCTCCAAAATTTATCATCAGACCTTAGCTCATCCAAAATCTCACACACATGGTCCACATACCAGACCTTCTTCTCGTTTCGAGTAAGATCCCTTAATGTCAAACATGCCTCGTGGAACGTCTCTATTGCCTTGAGGGAGTGTTGATGTGTATCCAGTTTGTGCTCCGTAAGGGAAAGAGCGAAGAGATTAAGTACAAGATTTGAGTAATCCTTAACCGGTAACTGCTCGTGATAATAATCCCTTGCATCTTCAAGTTTTTCATTCGCTTGCTTATAAATCTCAATACTGTTCGGGTCTTTGCACGCCTTCCTGGTAAGCGCATAACCATAAAGAGTCAGACACCAGGCAAGATCATCTGTCAAGCTGTAGTTGTACTCTTCGTGTCTTAACTTCTCGATCCATTCGCGGTCCTTGTCAATGTCCAGCATCTTGTGGGCACTCTCATAGCAATCACTGGCAAATATCAAGAGTCTGCAGGAAAGTGCTATGTCCTGCTCGTTGGGATCAGGCTGGTTAATATATGCATCAGCAAGATTTAAAAGTGAAAAAGCCAGGTGGTGAGCAGTTTTATTTTCAACCGCTTTTGTTATATCGCTTTCAGATCCAAAAGAATCTGAAAGTAAGATCTCACTTTTATTCTCATCCATCCACATCTTAACGGCATCTTCATAGGACTTTATAGCCTTCTTCGTCAACTCCTGTCTGCGGCGATTAGGGTCGGTCCTGGGGTGTTCAAGGTCGTCGAGTTTGCGGTAGACATTGCCGATACGAGTCAGTTCTCCCGCAATTATGCTTGCAATGCGAGCCTGTTCTTTTTCGCTCGTGTTTGGGTCCTCCTTAAATTTAAGCCAGATGTCTCTGGCTTCTTCATGGTAGCCTATCGCCTTTTCAACCACATCATTTTGATCCTGGGCCCTATACGCTTCTCCCAAATGGCGAAGACAATCAGCACTAAGCTCACGTACGCTCTTAGGTTCTGAAATCCCTTTGTTCTCCAATTCTTTAGTGATATCATAAGACTCATTCAGGCATGAGACAGCCTGCTCCGTATGTTTGTCATCCTTGAGTTGAGGCAGCGCTAATCGAAGATGCGACTTTCCAAGGCCTAAAAGGCTCCGCGCAAGCAGAATACTATAATCTATCTGCCGGTTGGGATCAATTGCCTCTTGGCGAAGTTCCCGATACATCTCAACGGCTGTTTTCAGTTCCACCCCGGCATACGCACCGTCTCTGTTCTGTATATACTTTTCACCGCGATTGAGGTAACCGCCGGCCGATGTCTGCAATACTTGCCTGCTGTAAGAACGTGGTTCTTCTAAGCGCCGCCGTCGAATTCCGTCAGTAAGTGGAGAAAACTTCTCGGCCTCTCCGAAATCTCTGGCCGCAAGTTCGAATGCATTCTTCTCTCGATAAGCAATTCCACGATTCAATAAAGCATGAGAGACAATATAGTCGTAGCTTATGTCAATCGCAGAGACCTCCCTCGCCAGCCGGACTGCTTCATGAAAGTGTCCAATTGCCAAATCGAGCTGTCGCTGATTGAGCAGACAATTCCCAAGATATAGCGTGAGCATTGCCTTGTCCCCTGCTATACGCTCCTCGGAATACACCCTCTTTTGTCTTGACTTCAATGACTTTTGTTCAGTTGCCTTGCTCTTCTCCAATGCCTCTTTCTCGCTCTGCTTAATTCGTTCCAGAGCTTCGCCAAAATAGTATTCCGCTGTCTTCCAATCTCCAGCGGCATATGCTCCGGCCCCAATCATCAGAACAAATTCGTATTCCAGCAGGCTTGCCAATGTAGAATGGACAGTGAAGTTCTCGATTTCCTTTCTACTGAAAATCAACGTCTTAGGATAACTTTCCTCATGTCTGCGAAATATGGCAGGAAGGCTTTGGGGGACACGAACAACATAAAAGTTGGCAGTGAATAATATCTCAGAATCTCCTTCCGGAGGTTCAGAATTCATTTCCGTATACCATCCTGAAATGACCATATCGGCGCGGTACTTTAGTGCGCGTTCATCAAGCGGGATATCTTTTCTGCTTTCCCTGTCGTACTGTTTTCCCAGAACAACTGTAATACGGTGTCGATCCAACAGGCGAATACTTCTCTCAAGCTGGCTCTTCACTGCCTTGGCCACATAGTATGGGTCCTTCCCAACTCCATCGAACGACTCGACGAGGATCACTATCTTCTCCGTATTGCGCCAGTGCAAGGTAATGCTACCTAGGATAATACCTAAAACGAGAGCAGGAAGGGCAATCATCAACAACGCATTCAAAGAAACCTTGATTTTCTTTTCCGGCGATTCTGACATATATCCACAGACCGCCATCAGCCAAACCACATTAAGAGCGATTGCTATTGTAATTGCGACCCATGCGCCTGGCCGGAACCCGAACCACCACCGCCCGAATCCATCGCAAAATGCAAAGATTCCAGACGATATCGCTGCCACACCCAAAATGAATTTTCGATATTTCTTTACTTGTGCTTCGCTCAGTTCCATCCTGATACGACTAAAGATGCTATCCTTTTTGCCTGGTGTTTTGTTCGGCTGCTCTTCCTCATTCTGAATTACATTATTATCAGACATAACTTCCTCTCCTTTCTTTCATTCGAGACCCTGCATATACGCATTAGGAATTATTCTCGCTCGCATGTTAATCTAAGCAGCTCAATTCCTGTGGACGG
>Ga0114922_10006824_pt1 | contig 10452 bp, 10 predicted proteins | sample AartaG_FD_100975 | JGI IMG/M metagenome (GOLD analysis project Ga0114922, IMG submission 100975) | Deep subsurface microbial communities from Aarhus Bay to uncover new lineages of life (NeLLi) - Aarhus_00045 metaG | ecosystem: Environmental > Aquatic > Marine > Oceanic > Sediment | place...
ACTCTGGTTCGGGCTCAGACCCAGTACGGAGCCAACGACTTCCAGCGTAGCCTCCGCTGATGCAAGACCCGAGTAGACTGTCGCCTTACCTCTTTCCGCCGAGAAGATACCAGCTGACAGGACACTGTAGGCGAGGACTGATGCAACCGTTACGAAGGCAATCAGGACGATGGCTGTCTCCAGCCCCGTCATGCCCCGTTGACGCCGGTGCATGCTCTTGAGAACTCTGGTTAATTTGTGGTACATTTCTTACTCCTTTTTACTAATGGATAACCCCTTATGGAATCATGTCCAATAACAGTCTTGACTATCACATTCTTCTGTACCTCCTTCACTAACTTCATCTGCACGTGGCACCCTGGCCTATCCGCAGTTTGACTGCACCGAAAGTGTGTAAGGTGACCACTGGCGTATTCTGTATATTATTGAAAGTAGCTCCTCGCTATCGGCACCGGGTGAAAAGAGACCGGCCGCTCCGGCCTTGATTGCCGACACCAGGTCCTCTGCTATATTCTCCGTAATGATGACCACCCTGGCAGACAGCCCTTCCCTGGTGATTGCGCGGGTGGTCTGAATACTGTCCATCCCCGGCATTCCACTATCGGCAAGCATCACTATCACGTCCGGGGAGAGGTGCCTGGCGGCTGCCAGGGCTTCCTCGCCGCTGACTACCTCACCGGCTATTATGATGCCTGTTCCAGTACTCAACGTCTGGTGTAACCTCCCTGTGGTGGCCTCATCGCCACCGCCGTCCACTACCAGTACACGAATAATATCGTCAGTATTCATCATCATCTTACAGTTGCGCGGTCGTCCTGAGAGAGAAAGCGGTGCCCGCAACATCATCTTTCTCAGGAGCACGCTCATCAACTCAGGACGACCCTGCATCATCAGTGTCGCATACGGCAATATTCGTTGTAAGGACTAACTGGACAAGAACAAAGGGCTAAAGAGGCAACGTTATTCTGCGTCTTGAGGGCTGCCCGATTGCCTCCCAGAGGCCATGAATTTGACCCGAAAGAGTCATCATACGCACTGATGGGCACACAATCGCAGGCTACTTTCAGGGAAAAGAACACCAACCGGGTGTTTGATTACACCCCGACCAATGACTTAACATCAGACTGACAGCTTGAGATGCTACCGCAACGAAACGAGGCCGTCATCATGCTGGTGGCCGTCCTGACCACCATCGGCAGCCTGGCCTAAGCCATGACCACTCCGGGGCAGGGCGACAGGTACACCGGGTTCTATATCATGGGGCCGGAGGCCGATGCCGCAGAGTACACGTACGAGACCACGGCAGGGCAACCGGTATACCTTACAATGGTTATCGTCAACCATGAACATGAACCACTGGGCTACCGCGTGGAGATAGTGAGTGGCGGTGGCTCAATTCACAGCCTTACCACAGGAACCCTTGACCACAACGAAGAATGGCGGAGCAGAGTTGACTTCGTGCTCGGTGTATCCGGCGAGAACCGGAAGGTCGATCTCTACCTGTACAGCGATAACTCGGCCGAACCGTACTTCGATGAACCGCTTCATATCTATATAGACATCCGCTGACCCTCAGGTCGAACGGTGTGAATCCCGCACCGAACCCGGATTTCCCACATGAGCATGAATTCTCCGGCTCACAATTACCAATTTGGCTCACCACCATGAACCTTCTATATCTTACCGATGACCCCGCCTGATGCCAGAATAGGTCTGTGAGATTATTAGACTGGCCCAGGAACGGGGGTAATTAAGACTATGATGCAATTCCAGGAATCGCTCCAGATATCTACCACGGTCATCGTGCCCGCATATAACGAAGAGGACGGGCTGCCGGTGACGCTGGACAAGCTCCAGAAGGTCCTGGACGACAGCTACGAGGTCATCGTCGTTGACGACGGCTCGACCGACCGGACCCCGGAAATAGCCCGCCGGTTTTCCTGCCGGTTTGTCAGGCACGAAGTGAACCAGGGAAAGGGGGAGGCCCTCAGGACCGGGATAAGGCACGCCCGTGGCCACAACGTCATCTGGATCGATGCCGATGACACCTATCCCGTGGAGACCATTCCCAGGATGGTCGAAGCCCTCAATAAGTATGACGTGGTGGTTGGCTCACGCGCCTGGGGGAACGAAAACATCCCTCGTTTCAACCGCCTGGGCAACTGGATATTCCGCACCATGATAAAAGGCCTCTACGGATTTCAGGCTCACGACCCGTGCACCGGACTCTATGGTGCCAGGAAGGTCTACCTGGAACTGATGGACCTGTCCTCAAAGCGCTTCGCCATTGAGCCGGAAATCTCCATCAAGAGCAGTCGAATGAAGCTGAAAACGCTCGACATCCCCCTGCGATACCGTCCCAGGATTGGTGACACCAAGCTCAATGCCATCCAGGTCGGCTATGAGGACTTGAAGACGATTCTCGGTCTCGTTTTCTGGCGGGGAAAGACAGAAAGCCCGGAACAAACCGCAAGCGTTGGCGTCAAATGACCATCTCCGGACACAGTACTATGACTCCGAAGCAAATATCTCAGCCCGTGAGTATCCCGGACAGGTTTCAGGCAATCACGGACGGTCTTTCGCCTGCGCCGGAAGTCTCCGTCGTTATCTGTGCCTACACCATGGAACGCCTGCCCTACATATATGAAGCCGTGGACTCGGTGCTCCGGCAGACATGGCCGCCGCACGAGGTAATCCTGGCGGTTGACCACAACCCCGAGCTCTTCCAGAATCTCAATGACGAACTCGGGGACAGAATCAGCGTGATACACAATGATGGACCGGAACGGGGCGCCGTAGTGACCGACAACATCGGCACCAGGTACGCTACCGGCGACATCATCGCCTTCATGGATGATGATGCCACCGCCGCCAGCGACTGGCTGGAAAAGATGGTGAGACACTACCGGGACCCCCGGGTTATCGCTGCCGGTGGCAAACTGGTCCCGGTATGGCAGGAGCACCGTCCCCGATGGTTTGCCGAGGAGCTGGACTGGGTTGTGGGTGGTACCTATAAAGGACATCCGGAGACACAGACCGAGGTTAGAAACCTGATACTGTGCAACATGTCCGTCTGGAGGGGAGTCTTCCATTCGGCGGGCTTCTTCACCACCGATCTGGGCCGGCGCAAGAACTGGGGCACCGGTGCCGAATCCGAGTTCTTCCTGAGAGTGAAACGGCTTTCCCCTGACTCTACCATCCTCTACGAACCTGAGGCAGTAGTCTATCACAAGGTACCTCCCCAGCGGGCCAGCCTGAAATATGTGCTCCTGAGGTCCTACAACGAAGGTTTTCACAAGGCACTTATCCGCAGAACCTTCGCGGGTATGTCCGGGGAACCGTTATCGATGGAACGCTCGTACCTGCGCTACCTGGTACGTTCCGTGCTGGGCAAGCTGGTGCGGTTCTACAAGCGTGGCAACACAAGCCAGGTAGCTTCCATCACGTCGAGTGTAGCTGCGACCGGAGCGGGCTACCTGATGGGTATGTTGAAATGGTAAGATGACCAGAATGAAGCGGTGGACACCACAACACGTGTCTCTTTTGCTCACGGCCATAGCCCTCCTGCTGTGGTCGCACAGCATTGTCTCTGCCAGATTTGAGATTGGCTACTTCGGGCTGATTCACGGTCTGCCGGTGAGCTTTTTCCTGGCCCTGGCCGTCCTCACCACTGCCTCCGGCGTCCTCTGGGCCTCCCGCGAAGCCAGTAACAGGCTAATGGCTTTGCAGCTATTAATACTACTATCAGCCCTGTGGCTTATCCCTATCATAACCGGCGGCTCGGCGACATACGCCGACCACGCTTACCGGAACCTGGGAATTGCCGACTACATAGCCCAGGAAGGCCACTTCAGTCTTGACAGCTATTTCCAATGGCCAGGCGTGTTCATTATAACCGCGGTCCTCGGTATCGTGAGCACAGTTAACCTCGAGCCAATACTGGACGCCATCCCTTTTATCATGCAGCTACTGTGCTTGCCCTTCCTCTACATATTCCTGCGCAACACCCTGGGTAACCACCGAAGCAACCTATGCTGGGCGGGGGCCTGGCTTTTCTTTCTGGCCCGATGGGTAGGCGATAGCCACCTGACTCCGATATCGCTGGGGTGCTTCCTGACGCTGGTATTGCTGGCTCTGGTGACCACACCCCTGGAGAACCGGACATCCTCCCAGAAATTCGCTCTGTGGTCTCTGGCAATCATCACCTTCGCGACGCTGACAATCACCCACCTGCCTACGTCCATCGCCGCGCTTGCCATCATAGGACTCTTCAGTCTTGCGAAGAGAGACAGGATACTCGTATCCGCTACGGTAGTCTGCTGCCTCCTCCTGTTGGGGTGGGACTTTCTGGGCAGCGGCTACATGATGGACAAGCTGGGTGTAGTCACGCCCGGCTCATTGGGCTCGGTCAATGCGTTCAGCGGGACCGGCACTGTCTCCGTCGATGCCGGTGCCACCTTTGATAGAGAGGCCATCTCTTTCTTCAGCGGCAGCGAATCACATACTACCATGTCCAAGTTCAAGCTCGGGTATTCCGCGATGTTTGCCATGATTGGCCTCATCGGTGCCATTTTCGCCTGCCGGACCAAGGCAAGACTGGTTCGTGCAATCCCCCTCCTGGCGATATCGGTCGCCCCACTCTCGATGTTTATCTTCTCCGGCAACTACGATTCGCTGCTGGGTACCCGAATCTACCTGTACTGCCTGCCGGGAATGGCTTTCTTCGGAGCGAGCCTGCTTGACACCAGGAAGAAGGGGGCGGTTGCCATTCTTTGCATCTTTCTGATAATCGCGGCACCACTTCACGTCATATCGCTCTACGGGAACCAGGCGCAGGAGTACGTCCCGCCCGGTCAGGTTGCCGGGGTGCACTTCTTCCGGGAAACAACCAGCCTGGACCTTGGTGAACTGTCCGTCTTCCCCATGAGCCGTAGATACACGCACGAGAGACTTGAATTGATGGAGCAGGTCGATAACTACTCGCCACGCTATATCTGGTTAACACACCAGGACAGCCCGTGGTACGATGCCGTCCTGAACAACCAACGGCTTCTCGACGAGCACCGACAATCGTTGTCCAGCAACCCAAACCATGGCCTGGTCTACGTCAATCCCGACTTCACTCTCTACACAAGGCAGGCCAGGATGCCCGAGGCGGCAGATCAGGAAACACAATAATGGCCGGTATCAGCAAGAGGGCCAGGAGGATTCGTGTATGACGGTCCCAATAAAGTGGGTACGGGAACTTCTACGCGTTTCGCTTTACCGAAACGCTGGCTATCTGATGCTGGCCTCCGGGATCAATAGCCTGGCAGGCTTCGTCTTCTGGGCAGTGGCCGCCCGACTCTATCCGGCGGAGGGCGTGGGGCTGGCCGCGGCAGCAATCTCGGCAATAGGTTTGCTGGCCCTGCTGTCCACCCTGGGTATGGACTACGGCCTGATAAGGTTCCTGCCCGGCTCAGGTGACAAAGCAAAAAATATCCTTAACTCCTGTTTTACTCTCAGCGGTCTGGTATCAGTAGCCCTGGCCGTAATCTTCCTGTCGGGACTCAAGCTCTGGTCGCCCGCCCTGCTTCGAATCCAGCAGAACCCTGTGTTTTTCATCAGCTTTGTCATTTTTGCCCTCGCTGCCGTCTACAGGGTTTTCGCCGAGCGGACATTTATCGCCGGACGCAGGGCAGGATTTGCGCTTACCCAGGGACTGGTCTTCAACCTCCTGAGGTTCATCCCCCTGGTTGCCCTGGCACCCCTCTTCAACGTTTTTGGTATCTTTGCGTCCTGGGGAATCGGACTGGGCCTGGCGGTAATCGTGAGCATACCGTTCCTCATCCCCCGCGTCCAGCCGGGCTACCGCCCCGCACCGAAAATAGACAGGAAGTCAATAGGCAACATGATGCACTTCTCCTTTGCCAACTACGGCGCCAACATCTTCTGGGCAATTCCCATTCTGTGTCTCCCCTTGATGGTGGTGAACCTTCTCGGCGCGGAGGCGAACGCCTACTTCTATGTCGGCTGGGCGCTGGGCTACCTGCTGGTGAGTATTCCGGTGACTGTCTCCTTCTCACTGTTCGCCGAGGGCTCACACAGCGAGGAACAGTTAGGCCACAACATCGACAGAAGCCTCAGGCTGCTCCTGGTTCTGGTCCCGGTGATAGCCATCGTTTTCCTGGCAGGTGAAAGAGTGCTGGCCCTCTTCGGCAGCGCTTACGCGGAGAACGCCACCACCCTCCTCTGGGTCCTGGCCGTCTCCGCCATTCCGGTCGGTCTCAACCACACCTACTTCACAGTGAAAAGAGTGCAGAAGAGAATGCGGGGTGTCATCGGTCTGAGTGCGTTCATCGCCGTGGTAACAATGGTACTGAGCTACCTGCTTTTGCCTCGGGTGGGCATCATCGGAGCAGGGATAGGCTGGCTCATTCCCCAGGCCATTGTGGCAGTGGCAATCACGCCATCGCTATTCCGGTGGCGCCACCAATCAGTGATCGGAATAGAGCAACAGCGCAGTCCGGCTTACAGGAAGGGGTTAATAGCGAATTGAAGAAGACCGCGGATATGCAAGCAACAGACCACCAGGTTGTGCTTGAACAGAATATCAGGCTGCACGAGACGGAAGCGTATTTCTACAACGCTACGCACCCGGAGGACTTCAATGTCCTTGAGCAGAAGCGATTAAAGCACCAGGTCAGGAAACTGGCTATGGAAGCCGGACCATCTCTGCCGGTCCTGGACCTGGCCAGTGGAACGGGAAACGTCTCCGACCACCTGAAGACAGCCGGCCTCAAGCCAATTGCCTGCGATCTTTCACTGGATATGCTGAGAGAGAACCGGGCCGAATACAGGGTACGGTGCGATATCACACGACTGCCCTTCAAAGAAGGGTGCTTCGGGGCAGTAACAGCATATTCGGTATTTCACCACCTGCCCGACCCCGCCGGTACGATGGAGGAAGTAGGCCGCGTAGCCGCGGAACAGTGCGTGCTCTACTTCGACCATGACCACTTCCTGCCCCACGACAGCAGGACGCTGGGTGATTACCCGTTCACGGTATCCGACCTTCTCGGCTGGGTGCCCTGGCTGGTACTGCACCCGAAACACCTGAGGCGTCTCTTCCAGTATGCTCTGTGGGGGCGGAAAGTACACCTTCGGAATATCCGTGGACTGGACCAGGCGGAATCTCACGAACGGGTCGAACCCGAGAGGCTGGTGAAAATCCTGGAAGGTAAAGGGTTCCGCGTACAGCCTGGGCGTCATCGCGGCGGTAGCTACCTGAAGGCCTGGCGGGGAAAAGACCTCGTTCTTAAATCATACTACAAGACGCGTGAAGGTGCAGAAGAGCAGTCATCTGGTACTGAAAGATTCATCCTCCAGATTGCGGAGCTTGTCCGCACAATGCTTCATGAGCGATTTCAACCCCGCAGGGTTCTCGACGTTGGCTGCGCCGGGGGCGAACTGGTCTCGGTGTGGCGTAAACATGGTGTCGAAGCTTCCGGTGTTGATATATCTGACTATGCAATCAACCATCCGAGAGATGCAAAGATAGCCCGTCACTTGCATGTTGTGGACGTGGACTGCGAACGTCTCCCATTCGATGACGACAGCTTCGACGGGGCCACCGCCCTGGAAGTCCTGGAACACCTGAGACAGCCATCATTCCTGCTCAGTGAACTCGGGAGAGTTGTCAGAGATGATGGCTTTGTTTTTGTTACGACGCCGGCTATCCCCTTCGAAAAAAAACTATGGAGAACCCTCGGGATTCAGTCAAACCCCATGCATATCAACGTCCACAGCAAGAGATTCTGGGTGAAGTTCTTCGGCAAACACTGTTTTGGCTACTACGGTGAGTTGCGTAGCTTCATCCGTGAGTCTAATACTTTTGTTCCCGCCGATGCGCCCCTGCAACACTGGGTGCTGAGAACGGTCAGGACCAAGCTGGGCAGGATCGGTGAAAGAGTCAACATGAAGCTCAAGTGTCTGGTTCACGCTGCGCTCCTTTTTCAGAACCATAAGGATAAAACAGGGAAATCGGAAGTTGTACCGACGTACCGGTAAGGCAGAGGAATTGAGAGTAGTCCATCTGGGAACAGGCTTCCTGCCGGTATCATCGAATGCCGGCCGGTCGGTAGAGGGCACAATCTACGAACTGACCCGGCATCTCGTTAGTGCCGGTGCCGACGTGGCTATTGTTGACATAAAGCTAGCCCTGAGAACCCGCGGTGATACCGGTACCAGCTTCCACGAAGTCGGGTCATTGCCGCTACGTGGGGCCAACCTGTTCAGCTACTTCCTGAAGATTATCTGGTTTTCCCTGCGACTGCTCCCCGCGCTGCGTCGCCTGATGAAGGAAGGCGGGATTGACATCATTCACGCCCACAGCCAGTTCCCCAGCGCAACAGTACTGCTTGCCCGAAGGCTGTTCCGCTGGAAGGTACCGGTAGTCTATACGGCACACAACCCCTACCTGCTGGCTCCCCCCAGTCTCACCAACTGGCTACGGTACACGCTGATTGAGGGATGGGTGCTGAGGAAAGTCGACCGGGTGCTGGCCCAGACCGAAGCTGTGGGCAGAGAGCTAGGCCACAGGTTCCGGATATCACCGGAACGGATAGAGCAGGTCTTCGCCGGAATCGACCTGGCTGCGATTGACGATTTCATAGAACATCACCCGCGCCAGGAGAATGGACACCGGACGGTACTATATCCCGCCGTAATCAATCCCCGGAAGAACCAGGTGGCAGTCATGCAATGCATACCTGATGTGGTGAAGGCATACCCCGAGTGCCGGTTCGTCTTTGCCGGTGCTATTGACGACAGGGCCTATTTCAGTGATATTCAGACGATGGTTCGCGAGCGTGACCTGTCGGAATACGTGGCGTTCACCGGTCAGCTACCCCTGGAAACACTATACCAGCAGTACCGGGATGCCACCGCCCTGGTTTTCCCCACCCTGTATGAGAGCCAGGGGAAGGTACTTATCGAGGCGATGGCTTTCGGGCTACCCGTGATTGCTTCCCGCATCGGTCCGATTATGGATGTGGTAAGCCTGGAAGAGGGCAGCGCGGTACTCGTCGAGCCTCACAACCCGGAAGAAATCGCAGGCGCGATTACCGGGCTACTTCGTGACAAGGGTCAAAGAACAGGACTATCCGCCAGGGGGAGAAAACTGGCCTCGTCACGATTCCCCTGGAGTCGGACCGCCGAAGATACGCTCGCCGTGTACCGGAAAATCATTCGAGAGACCAATATTAAGAAACAGGAGGGTTAGCCATGGAGTCGATAAAAGAATTGAGAAATATCTGCCAGGAGACCAGGGACGACTTGCTCTACCAGAGGAACTGGTTCGACCGGAATTTCACGCGCAGGATATCGATGTACCTCACCAAACCATTCCTGGTGATGGGCCTGTCCGCTAACCAGGTCACCGCGATTAGCCTTCTCGTCGGCCTGGCGGCGGGAGTGCTGCTGGTATTCCCGAACCCGGTGCTCTGGCTCGTCGGCATACCGCTCTTGTACCTGTACTTTGTCCTCGACTGCGTGGATGGAGAGATAGCCAGGTACCGCAAAACGTCGTCGCTGGTAGGCTCGTACCTGGACGGCGGGCTGGGTATGCTGATGTGGCCCTACGTGCTGGCCTGCATGACCTTCGGAATCAGCAATGCCGTGCAGGACAACACTGTGTTTATTTTCGGGTTCCTGGCGGCAGCCGGCTGGCTGCTCTATACCGCCTCGGCGCTGTTCCCGTACCCCATCCTGCACTCGCGGGGACTCCTGCCGGAAGCAGTTGAGACCTCAGACCGGATAACGGAGCCGCTGATAATGCGACTGGGACGGGCCGTCTTTGGCATACGAGGCTTTTTCCCGGTGGTGCTCGTGGTGACTATCGTGGACCTCTTTGTGACCCCGATTACCTTCGGCCAGTTCACAATGAATGCGCGGTTTGCCTACTTGGCGGTATTCGCTCTGGCAACGGTATTAGGGATTGTCCTCAGGGTATCGAGTGTGATGCGCCACGGAGTCAGTCTGCAGAAGCCCTAACGTGAGCAGCGCTACTCAAACTTGCCGGCACTGAGCAGACGGTCTACCTGGAACCTCTTCAGCAACCGTACGGCTGCACGCTCAGCAGGCCATCTGAAGAACAAGTGCCAGCACCGCAGAGAGCCTATCACCCGGGCCAGCCTGGTGAGGAAGGGTAAGCGTAATCTCAACCCGGCCATCCACCCATGAATGCGCGCTGGTTCGGGTAGTTGTTCACATCCAGGATGTTCACTTGATACCCCTGATGGCTGGCGGACGTACCGACATAGAGCAGGCCGAGGGGGATATTCATCCGCATCAGTTTCTCTGGGTGTCTGGGATTGACCAGCAACAGTTTCTTAGTCATTCGTTTCCATCCTCACAATCTGGTCTGCTTCGCTGATATACTCAAATATCTTAATCGTGGGAATCCAGTCCCGC
>Ga0114922_10006825_pt1 | contig 10450 bp, 8 predicted proteins | sample AartaG_FD_100975 | JGI IMG/M metagenome (GOLD analysis project Ga0114922, IMG submission 100975) | Deep subsurface microbial communities from Aarhus Bay to uncover new lineages of life (NeLLi) - Aarhus_00045 metaG | ecosystem: Environmental > Aquatic > Marine > Oceanic > Sediment | place: Aarhus...
GGTATTCGAGATTTTTCTTTGGAGGGTTGTGTAGTTATCGTTACGGGGAGCAGACGGGGTATAGGAAAAGGCATCGCTTTGGGTTTTGCAGAGGCTGGAGCAGACGTCGCTGTTTGTGACCTAGTGGTTCAGGATGGCAAATTGGATTCCGTAGTCGAGGAAATTCAAGGACTTGGAAGGCGGTCCATAGCCGTCCAAACTGATACTAGTAAAAAGAGCGACGTTGATAATCTTGTCCAAAAGGTCATGGATGAATTCGGTCAGATTGATGTCCTAGTAAACAACGCAGGCGTCATAACAAGGTCGACACTATTAGATCTTAGCGAAGACGACTGGGACAAGACCATCGATGTTAATCTGAAGGGCTATTATCTTTGTTCTCAGGCTGTAAGCAAGAGAATGTTACAAAGAAGAAAAGGAAGCATTGTTAACATAGCGTCTGTAATGGGAATCAAAGCAGGTACTAGTAGGGGTGCCTATTGCATCTCAAAGGCAGGCGTGATTATGCTCACTAAGGTTCTAGCTTTGGAATTAGCTACCGATAATATTCGGGTGAATGCCATCGCCCCGGGCATAGTTAAGACCGAATTCAACGAGGCAGTTTGGGGTAATCGGAAGCTGTTGAAACAATGGGAGACTGATGTCCCGCTTGGTTATGTAGGTGAGCCGGAGGACATTGCTCAGGCCGCTTTATTCCTAGGCTCAAGTGCTTCTAAATATGCCACTGGGCACACCCTGGTCATAGATGGTGGCTGGCTTGCTTAGCTGCACCCGGCTTCGGAACGATTAAATAATACAACAAAGGAAAAACTGAAAATCCACAAAAGAAACCGAGTGTTTAAGGCTGAAAAAATCAATAAAGAGAGCTGGTGTTTCGAGGCGAGCAAGGCTTCTCTTTAACTTGGCGTAAGATAGCTCTTGTAATGTCTAATTCGGCCTTTCTCCATCAAATGTTGTGTAGAAGGGGGGTGATTGATATCGCTTAAGACTTACTGAGGAAGACTCTTGCTCTATTTGCACGGGCAAAGAAAAACAAAAAAAAGACAAGGGAGGAATAAAATGAGAAAGATATTGAGGATACTTTTAGTTTCAATAATTGGTTTATTGATTTTACCTTTGCATATGCATGCACAGGAATCATCATCAGAACTAAAAATAGGCTGTCTCAGCATGACTTCAGGGGCTGCGGCTGCTATGGGCCTTTCCTTTGCTAGAGGTGGCGCAATGGCAATTGAGGATTGGAATGCCAAGGGTGGCATTAAGATAGGAGAAACTAAGTATAAACTTAAATACATTGTGGAGGATAGCAAGTACAGATCTGAGGCTGGAGTCGCAGCAGCTAAAAAACTAGTCTTGACTGATGGTGTTAAATTTGTACTCGGCCCTAATGCCGGAGTCGTTGGAGCAGCAACAGTGAAGCCTATATTTACACCAAATAAAGTTATAACTTTACCCATCTCTTTCACATCCAAAGTTTTGGGTCCTGATAAGCCATATTCGTTTCGGGTTCAGCTTTCCGCTCTCGAGTACAGCACCGCAGCATATGAACTTTTTGCTAAGATGTATCCCGATATTAAAGAAGTGGTGTCAATTAAGATCGATGATGAAAGTGGATACGCCGCAGCCAAAGATGTTCGCAAGGCTATGGAAACAGTTGGCATTAAGATAATGAGTGATGAGTTCTTTGCTCGTAGAACCACCGACTTCTATCCCCTCTGCACCAGGGTTATTGCCAAGAAACCACCGCTTATTGACCTGTTTAGTTTGTGCGGTACTGACGAGGCAAATGTTATAAAGCAGCTAAGAGAACTTGGTTACACAGGAATGTTGCTCGGGATGGGCATTACTCCCAATGTTCTGTGGGATATAGCTGGCAAGGCAGCCACTGGATACTTCATGGCAATATCCTTTGATATGAGCAGCCCATTGATGACTAAGGAACAGAATGTATTTGCTAGAAGGTATCTAGCTCGTTATGGAGAGCCTGCATTGTTTGAGAGCCAGTCAGGCTATGAGGGCTTATTTATTCTTCTTCAGGCCATTGAGAAGGCACAAACTTTTGATACTGGTATTGTAGCTAGAACCCTTGAATCTCTAACTGGCAAAACACCATTAAGTAAAGTTCCGATTAGCTGGGGTGGTAAGATGAGATATGGAATTGCGCATCAATTCAATTGTCCAACCTATTTAACCGCGATGAAAGAGGATGGTTCTCTTGACTTGCTCGCCAAAGGAGTTGCCAACGTGCCGTGATAGTTAGGAAGGTTCTGATATAAGTAGTGTCCCAACGTTGAGCAGTGATAATCCATTAAGACCTTACCAGATAAGGTTTTTCGGGCTATCTAATATGTCATTGAATTGAAGTTCATTTGAAAAAACTGATTTAGTAAAATCAACAAGTTAGGTCATAAAAAGTCTGTTTTTATCCAACGTTGGGACAGCAGTGTTCTGGTGTTTCTTTGATTTTGGTTGTAAGTGAGTTTATTGCAAAGCCTTACACCTCTTTTTATAAATAAGTATCAATTTCAAGAGGACTTATGACAACCGCTTTACTGTCGACTCTTTTGATGAACTCTCTGGTGACAGGGTTGGTGTATGCCCTTTTTGCATCTGGGCTAACTCTAGTATTCGGTGTTATGAGCATCGTTCTTTTCTGCCATGGCGCGGTTTATATGCTTGGGTCATACACTTTCTACCATTTATTCCGTACTTGGGAGTTAAATTATCTTCTATCCATAATCCTTACCATGGCGGCAACCGGCTGCTTGGGGCTAATATTGGAGAGGTTTTTCTTTAAGAAAGTGGAGTATGCAATATTGCCATCATTATTCGTAGCCGCAGGGTTGACTATGATAATCGAACAATCGGCTATGCTGGGCTTTGGCACGCTTCCCAGAAGCGTTCATTCGCCATTTGTGGGCATTATTAAAGTGTTAGGAGGGATCGTATCAGTTGAGAGATTAGCTGTTATGGGCATCGCTATAGGATTCATCGTTCTTCTCATGCTTTCTCTCGATCATACAAAGACTGGCAGAGCAATCCGAGCAGTGTCCCAGGATGTACAGGTAGCATCTAGTTTTGGCATAAACCCTACATATATGTATGCCGGGAGCTGCTTTATTGGTTGCGTGATGGCTGGAGCAGCCGGGGCGCTAATGGCGCCCATATACGGGCTTAGTTATTCTATGGGTGAACCCTGGTTAATGAAAGGGTTTATGATAATTATCATCGGTGGTTTAGGAAGCATACCAGGCAGTGTAATAGGCGGACTAATATTAGGAGTTATAGAAAGTTTCGGAATGTTTTACTTTGGTTATTTGTCGTCCTCTTTTATCTTCATTGCAGTGATGATAATACTCATATTGCGACCGAAAGGATTGATGGGGCATGCAGATTAAGGTTTTCAAAGTTATTGCACTTCTCTGTTGTTTAGTCTTCGTATTCTTGATCCCGCTGTTTGTGACTCAGCTTTACTGGCTACACACCTTCACGATGTTTGCCATACATGCCATGCTAGCCTTAGGTCTTTGGCTGATTGTAATTACAGGGCAAGTATCCTTTGGTCAAGCTGCTTACATGGGCATAGGCGGGTATGCTTCGGCCCTGTTCTGTAAAGAACTAGGTTTAGGTCTGTTTACTACGATTCTTGCAGGCGGAGTAGTTGCTGGATTACTGGGTCTAAGTTTCGGCTATTTGACCTTGAGGGTGAGAGGGGCATATTTTTTCGTACTAAGCTTTGCCTTCGCGGAAATAGTGAAGGTCCTCATGCGGAGCATAAGAAAGGATATCCTTGGGGGACCAAATGGGATTCTCGATATTCCTCATCCCACAATAACAATCGGTGCCCTCAATCTTAGCTTCGTTAGTGAGACGGGCCCAAATACGAGTCTATATTACTGGCTTGCAATGGCATGCTTAGTTATCACTATTCTTTTGGTCTGGTTTATAACACGAAGCCGCTTTGGGAGAGAGCTGCGCGGGATTGCTCAGTCTGATGACCTTGCTGAAAGTTTGGGCATCAACGTGTTTCGTCATTTACTTGTCACCTTTGCTATCGGCTGTTTTATTGCTGGGGTTGCTGGGGCTATCCAGTCTTATAACTTTACTATGGTTACCAGTGATTGGATGGAAGTGGGGCATTCCATAGACCAGCTTAGCTGGGTAATTGTGGGTGGAATGGGGTCTATTGGAGGCCCAATAATTGGTGCATTCATCCTAACCATAATAGGGGAGCTGCTTAGGGCTGTGGGAGCATATGAACCGATATTCTCTGGGGCAACCCTGGTGATGATAATGCTATTTCTGCCTGGCGGCTTGATCAGCCTGCGTGTACCTAAATTCAGTACTTTGCTTGGGATTTTCAAGAGATTATCTCGAGCAATAAGTTTTACATCGGGAGGAAGTAGTGGGAATCGTAAGCAATCTTCTTGAGGTGAAAGGTTTAGTCAAGAATTTTGGTGGTTTGATGGCAGTAGACAACGTAGATTTTTATATTGAAGAGGGAGAATTTTTAGGGTTAGTTGGACCTAACGGGGCCGGTAAAACCACTGCCTTTAATCTTGTAAGTGGGTTTTTACGCCCCACTGAAGGAAAGATAATTTTTAACGGTAGAAATCTAGTTGGCCTCAAGCCACACAAAATTGCTAGCATGGGGATTATCCGAACTTTCCAGGCCAGCACACTGTTTGGAAATTTCACTGTTGGCGAGAATTTAGATCTTTCTCTCCATCTTAAGGCCCGGCAAAAGAATAGTGAAGATAACAGTTTATTTATTAATGAACTGTTGGATTTTTTCCAATTAAGTATGTGGAAGGATAGCTTGGGTTACGACTTACCTTACGGTCACCAGAGGATGTTAGGGGTTGCTATGGCTATGGCAGCTGAACCCAAGTTGCTTATGCTGGATGAGCCTCTTACCGGCATGGATCCGAAAGAATGTATGGATATGATAAGGCTGTTATCCACTATCAACAAACAGGGAACCACTGTGCTTATGATAGAACATCACGTCAGTGAGATACTGGAATCTGTAGGGAGAATTATAGTGTTAAGCAATGGGAAAAAGATAGCTGACGGCCTGCCAAAGGATGTGGTGCAGAACAAAGAAGTAGAGGAGGCCTACCTTGGAAGAGAAGAAGAATCCATTGCTTAGTTTAAAGGATGTAGTGGTGAGGTATGGTGGTGCTCTGGCTCTCAATAGTATATCGCTCGAGGTTGAGCAAGGGAAATTAGCCACCATAATTGGCTCGAACGGTGCTGGTAAGACCACAATTTTATACACTATTCTTGGTTTGGTTCGCCTAACAAGCGGGGAAATATGGTTCCAAGGCCAGAGAATAGAAGACTTGCCGGCCCATAAGATTAGTGCTCTTCACATAGCCATGGTATTTGGGGGAAGAAGGGTCTTCCCTTATATGAACGTTCGAGATAACTTGCTGGTCGGGGCTTATTTATGCGGGGACAAGAACACCACACAACGGAGGCTAGAAGAGGTTGAGTTATACTTTCCAAGGCTAAGAGAAAGAATGAAGCAGCAAGCAGGCAGCCTTAGCGGAGGTGAGCAGCAGATGCTTGCAATAGGAAGGGCATTGATGGCGGATCCAGAACTTCTTTTACTCGATGAACCTTCCCTAGGCTTATCTCCACTAATTGTTCAAGAAGTTGTGCAAATCATTAGAAGGATCTTCGAAGAGAGAGGAAATACTATTTTACTTGTAGAGCAAAATGCAAAAATAGCTTTGCGGCTTGCCTCAAAGGGGTATGTGCTTCAAAGTGGGAATATTATGTTGGAAGGAAAAGGAAATGAACTCCTTCAAAACGAAATGGTTAAGAAAGCCTATCTTGGCGTGTAATTTGTTTGCCTATAATCTAAAGCTTATATAAAAATTGTTTTTGAGAATGCTACATTGCCAAAACTATTTCTCAGTTGAGCAAGGGAAGGCGGATTTTGAGAAAGATAAGGAAATACCATGAAAGCTAGCGGGAAAGTCGCGATAGTAACCGGCGCAGGGCAGGGGATAGGAAAGGCTATAGCCCTGGCGTTAGTTAAGGAAGGCGCAGATGTTGTTATTGCTGATATAAACCTTAAGGCTGCGGAGATCTTTGCGGAAGAGGCAACGGCATTTGGCAAAGCTATAGCGATGAAAGTGGATGTATCCAGCAAGGTTGACGTTGACCGTATGATGAAAGAGGCATTAAAGCAGTTTAGAAGGATTGATATATTGGTTAATAATGCCGGGATAGCGATTATGGCCGGGGCGGATGAAATAACTGTGGAACAATGGGATCAGGTTGTCGACATCAACCTTAAGGGGACTTTTCTTTGTAGTCAAGCTGTAGGGAGAGAGATGATCAAGAGAAAAAGTGGCAAGATAATTAATATTGCCTCTGCAGCAGCCCACTCGGCCGCTCCAAACATGGTAGCTTACAATGTAAGCAAGGCTGGTGTGATACAACTCACAAAAACTTTAGCTGTCGAGTGGGCAAAATACAATATCAATGTTAACTCAATAAGCCCAGGGGTAACAGAGGGCGTTATGCTTTCTCGGCTGAGAGTTGAAGACCCCGAAGCTTTCAAGGCAAGAGAGCAAAGGATACCCCTTAAAAGAGTGAATCAGCCAAAAGATATTGCTAAGCTTGTTATCTTTCTTTCTTCAGAGGATTCAGATAACATTACCGGGGAAGATATACGGCTGGATGGAGGTATGCTGGCCATCCATCCTGGTCTTGTTTAATATATCTGCAGGATGCCTTGGAAACTTTACGTATTTTGCCTGGTTGGCTCACTAAAAAGGGATGCAAAAGTAATTAAGAGTCATTTCATATTATATTTGAAATTTTAATGCGATGAGTTTGGTGCACAGCAAAAAATAATTAAGGAAATGAAATATATGCCAATAACTGGGGTGGATATTGTGAAAGATACGAGATTGAACGAGATCAACAAGGTGGAGATAATTACTCTTGAAGACAACTACATTGATATTGTAGCTATGGACGATTCTCAGATTGTTAAAAGAGCCATAGCGATCGATGGGAATGAGATGAGTCGTTCCACAATTCTTGCGGAGCATGGATTTTCAGCATTTGTTCGTATTACCGTTGGGAATGAGTCTCAAGCCATGATATTCGATTTCGGATATTCTAAAGATGTTGTCATACGAAACGCCACGGCCTTAGGTGTTGATTTTCGAGAGATAGATGAGGCGGCATTATCACACGGCCACATTGATCACTTTGGAGGCCTGGAAGCGGTGGGCGAAAAGATTGGAAAAAAAGGGTTAAAATTGGTTGTGCACCCTGCAGCCTTTAGAAAACATCGATTCTTTATCTTAGGTAATGGACAAAAAATTAATCTTCCTTGTCTTGAATGGTCACTCGTCAAAGCAGCGGGTTTCAAGATTATTGAAACCAAAGACCCATATGGTATGCTGAGTGACGGTGTTTTATTTTTGGGAGAGATTCCGCGCAACACTCCATTTGAACAAGGGACTCCTTATGTGTTCTTCAAAAAAGATGGCAAAGAAATCTGGGATCCCATTGAAGATGATTCAGCTCTGGTAATGAATCTTCAAGGAAAAGGCCTGGTAGTTCTCTCCGGATGTGCTCATTCTGGGATTATCAACACCATTGAGTACGCGAAAAAAATAACCGGCATACAGAAAGTGCACGCTGTTATCGGAGGATTTCATCTAACCGGTCCAGCTTTTGAATCAATTATTAGTGAAACGGTGGAGGCATTCAAAGAGATTGCTCCGAGTTACGTGATACCCACGCATTGTACTGGAAGAAATGCGATACAGACTTTTGAACGTGAGATGTCAGAAGCCTTTATATTGAATATGTCTGGGACGACGCTCACTTTTGTATGAGAAAAGGACTCGCTTTTTCCTTTTGATTCGTAATCATAGTTCCAATAGAAAGAAAGTAAAATGTGCAGGTATTCAATATGGGGTCAAATAAATCTAGCCCTCAACGGGATAATTGCTCATGTTAAAGATCTGTAGTTTACGATTGCAGGTCTGGAAATTCAAACATTGTCATGAGTTTTTAATTAGATAAAGGAGTAAAAGATGGGGGAACAAAAGATCATATTTACAGACTGTACCCTCTGTTACCACAGCTGCGGAACGAAGGTAACCGTAGAGGATGGAAAGGCAGTCAAGGTTGAGGGGCTGGAGTCTCATCCAGTGAACAAGGGTAAACTTTGCCCTAAAGGGGAGGCGATGCTCGATTATATCTATCACCCAAATCGTCTCAAGCACCCAATGAAGAGGGTCAATGGAGGTTGGGAACGGATTACGTGGGACCAGGCCCTAACAGAGATAGCGGATAAGCTCAATACGTTGAAGGCGGAGTTTGGACCTACTGTTCTCGGCGTGTTTAGTGGATCCATAGGGGTAGAGAACTTAGAGGTGGCAGGTTTGACTCAACGATTTCGAGCAGCCTTTGGCTCACCCAATTTTTTCTCTGTGGAGAGTGTGTGTTATCGAATGCGGATTCGCACCAGACAGATCACCTTTGGCAAGTACCCCACAGAGGAATTCGATTCAAACCTCTATATACTTTGGGGCCATAACCCCGATGAATCTGACTTTCCTTTGAGGCTTGCACTTGAAGAAAATCTGAAGAAGGGGGCGAAACTGGTTGTCATTGATCCCAAGCAGATTTCCCTTGCAGACAAAGCGGAGATGTATCTGAGGATCAGGCCTGGCACAGATGGGGCTATGGCACTTGCAATGATAAATGTGATTATAAACGAGAACCTGTATGATGCCAGCTTTATTGACAAATGGGCGTACGGGTTTGACAAACTCATTCCCCATATTCAAAGGTATACGCCTGAGTGGGCAGAGAAGATCACGTGGGTTCCTGCCGAAGACATCCGTAAGCTCTCCCGTCTTTTTGCCACAACAAAAGGCGCATGTATTTATCAGGGTACATGTACCCAGGATCAATCAGCTAATGGCACACAGAGCAGCCGTGCCTTTTCGATCCTGCAGGTCATCACTGGTAATATAAATGTTCCGGGTGGTTGGGTGATCAGCCCGAGGTTGAAATTCGGCAACGTGGGTCTGGGTGCTGAAACTGAGCCTTTAGGGGCTGATCGATATCCTATTTTCTATGAGGTCTTTGGTAGAAAGAGCCCTTACGGGGTGGTGACCATGGTCCCCGAAAGCATCCCGGAAAAGCTAAAGGCCTTCCTCGTTGTGGGAGGAAATCCTTTGGTATCTATGGCTGATACCAATGCCTTTAAAGAGGCGTTTAAGAAGCTGGATCTTCTCGTAGTCCATGATCTTTTTATGACCGAGACGGCAGAGCTGGCTCACTATGTGCTGCCTGCTTGTTCACATCTTGAGAAGTGGGGAGCGGCCTATACATATAATGTTTGCCACTGTGTTCCCTATCTCATGTTAAGAAAGAAAGCCATAGAGCCGCTGCATGAAAGCTGGTCAGAGTGGAAATTATGGACAGAACTTGCGAAAAAGTTGGGATTGGAAGAGTATTTCCCTTGGAAATCGGAGGAAGAACTCGTCTCATTCGAACTAGAACCATCCGGCTTAACTTTTGAGACCCTTATGAAGGAAAAAGCAGGGGGAGGGTATTATCAAGAGAAAGAGTATGAAACTAAAGAGGGCCAATTCAGGACCCCGACAGGAAAGATTGAAATATACAGTAAAGCTTTGGAAGATGTTGGATTTGACCCTATTCCAACCTATAAAGAGCCTACCAGAAGTCCTTTGAATTCACCTGAATTATTAGAAAAATACCCGTTGATTCTTCATACCGGCAACCGAAACTTCTATTATACCCATAGCCAACAAAGGATGATAAAATCTTTACATGATAAGTCTCCGGAGCCTAAAGCGGAGATAGGGCCAAAGACCGCAGAGCAATACGGAATAAAAGAAGGAGATGATATAATTATTGAAACGAATAGGGGGGAGATTAGGATGAAAGCTCGTGTGGACGAGAGAGTCGCTGAAGGTGTCGTCCTTGCTCCTCATGGGTGGCCAGGGAAGGCCAACGTGAATCTGCTGACAGACACCCAGATTCGAGAACCCATTATGGGCTACCCCCAGATGAAGGCACTTTTGTGCGCAGTCAGGAAGGCATAGCATGGCAGCATCCTAAAGAAAGGAAATGGGAGCTATGGGTGTCTCGGAAATGTTTAGACTCAAAGGTAAAACGGCGCTAGTTACCGGCAGTGCTCAAGGATTAGGAAAAGAGATTGCCGTAAGCCTTGCTCAGAATGGTGCTTCTTTGATTCTGGCTGATATTGTTTATCCAGAGAAAACGGCTCAACACATTAAAAACATTGGGTCTCACTGTATCTCCATACAAACTGACATATCCGATCAAGCTCAGGTAAAAAATTTGGTAAAAAGGTCTATATCTGAATATAAAAAAGTGGATATATTAGTTAATAATGCCGGCATCTCTCAACTGA
>Ga0114922_10006826_pt1 | contig 10447 bp, 9 predicted proteins | sample AartaG_FD_100975 | JGI IMG/M metagenome (GOLD analysis project Ga0114922, IMG submission 100975) | Deep subsurface microbial communities from Aarhus Bay to uncover new lineages of life (NeLLi) - Aarhus_00045 metaG | ecosystem: Environmental > Aquatic > Marine > Oceanic > Sediment | place: Aarhus...
CGAACTCATCGAAAATATCAGTAGTCAATTGCACTATTTGAAAACGAAATACAGCTCACCCAGCAAGCCGAAGGTATTGTGGGTAATACAGACAGAGCCTTTACGGGTGGCCGGCAGAAATACCTTTATCAACGAATTTATCGAACTTCTCGGCGGAGAAAATGCTATTGACCCTACTATCCAGCGATATCCACCTATAGGCACTGAAGAACTTCTCGCCTGCAATGTTGAAGTAATAATCCAATCTGCGATGGGAAAAAGCGATATCGGCCGGCAGCAACAGCAGGCAGAAGTTTTCTGGAGCAAATGGGCAAGTTTGCCGGCGGTCAAAGGCAAGAAAATTTACGTTGTCGATTCTGACACTGTGTTAAGATTAGGACCAAGATTGCCGCAGGGCGTAAAAATGGTCGGCCGCTGCTTACACCCGGATACATCTACAAAAAGCAACGAAACCTCACGATGAACTAAGTAAATTATATGAACCCGGATTTCCCATATGAATTCGTGCAAAAAAAATGAAATTTGTTAGAATAGAGCTTATGGAAGGCGTTTGATTGAGTTATCATTATACTAAATTGGAGAACCCAATAGGTGAAAGAAAAAAGGATGCTTTAAGAGTTAATTTCGACCGCAAATTGGAGCTTGAATTTCATGGAGTGAAAGTCACCAGCGATTCAGGTTTATTGACTTTTCGAGAACTTGATGAAGCCTTTGGATTTACAGTGATGATAAACTCAAAACTTACAGATAAGGTCTGTGCAAAAGCAGGGATTGGAAGAAAGGTGAGGCATAAAAAACATATTTTCGTGCAAATTTTCAAAAAATTGTCTCGAAATCAAAAATTCTTGATTGTTCAAGGTAATTTTGGTGAGTTCATTGATGTCGTACGGATAAATTATGTTTTTTAAGCGTGTAAATGGGAAATCCCAGATTCAATGTACTATTTCGGGCTAAGCTCTTATTTCTAAATTCATTGTACGGATTACTAACTAAGATTATAATGCTCTCCAGCAACATCTGTTTGGTTTTCATGCATTGAATATATTCTCATATAATTTGAGGGAGTTTGTGATGTGGAAACAATAAAAACACATCAAATTGTCAAAGTTATTCTATTGGTCTTGGCCATCCTATTCACCGCTCTTGGATGTGAAAGGGAATTTTCTGCTATCAAGGCCACAGAAAACAGTGGCGTATCACCCGGTCTTGATCTTGAAAAGTCCATTCAAAAGTGCGGCTATTCTACGGATACGCTGGAACAAATGATCGAAGCTACAAAAGACCTAAACTTCATGACTCGGAGAGTTGCAGTTAACCTGCTTGCACAAAAAGCTGGAAAACGAGCAATTCCGACATTAAAAAAATGTTTAGATGATCCTCAGTCAGAAGTTCGCTGGGTCGTTGCGCATTGTTTAGGTAATCTGGGTGATAAGAGTGGTCTTGAGCAAATGCAAAAGGATTTTAAGATGCTAGCTCCAAATAACGGAGCGTCATTTGTCCCTGATCCCAACATAACAGACCCGGAAGAAATAGATTTGCTTCGAGTGAGGAGAAAAATACGCCTTCTTAATGCACTTGATGTAGCGAGGGTTTTAGCCGAATTAGGCGATAGAAGAGGATACCATTTAGCAGCTAAAATTGCTTTGGAGGAACACTGCTTTTTTGGATTGGGATATAAACCAATAACTGTACTTGCAGAAATAGTAAAAACTGACAAAGCTAAATTGAGATCAGAAGGTTTAGAACCAGTTTTTGTACTTAAAGCCATAGCGGAAACTGAGACAGATGAAGGTGTGTTTAGTGTAATACTCAATTATGCTTCGATTAAATTACCGGAAGATATTGGAATTGAAATTCTTGAAGCTATAGTGAATTCACCGATACAATCTGAGCGAAGGCGTTTTTATGCAACGAGGCGTCTTGATAAAATCAGAAAAGGCCAAAGAGATGACTTGAAAAAAAGATGAGAATTTGAATTCGGTTGCGAATTGAGTATAACAAATGCTACTTTAGTATACTATAGCTTTTCTTAATGAAACAACGATTAAGCTGACAGGTGCGTATTATTTATAAACGCACCTGTCAAATCATAGAATGTATCCGGAATGAAGGAAAAAGTGATAGTTTCATGGAGTGGAGGTAAAGACAGCGCTTTAGCCCTTTATGAGCTTCAGAAAACCAAAAGCTACGAAATCGTGTCCCTGCTGACAACCATAACCCAGGACTACGACAGAATCAGTATGCACGGCGTAAGAACTATTCTGCTTGAAATGCAGGCAGAATCTCTGGGATTACCTCTCGATAAAGTGTTCATTAGCAAGGACATCACCAACGAACAATATGAGCGTAAAATGTGGGAGGTCATGGCAAAATATCCGGCCGCTGGTATCTCCTCCGTCGTTTTCGGAGACATTTTCCTGGAAGAGATAAGAAAATATCGAGAAGATAATCTATCGAAGATAGGAATGAACGGAATATTCCCAATATGGAAGATGAATACTGCTGTACTTGCTCACGAATTCATCGAGTCGGGCTTCAAGGCGGTTATTACCTGCATTGACTCGAATTTCCTTGATAAAATGTTTATTGGCAGGACCTTTGATGAACATTTTTTATCTGAACTTCCTTCCACCGTTGACCCTTGTGGTGAAAATGGTGAATTCCATTCATTTGTATACGATGGGCCGATATTTCGACAGAAAATATTACACACAACAGGGAAAGTAGTTTTGAGGGAAAACCGTTTTTACTTTTGTGATTTGCTCCCTCTTCAAAACAACAAAACCGCTCCCTGTCCTATTATCTGTTGCGGAAAACAAAAACCGACGATGTCACCCCTGCGAAAGCAGGGGGCCGGAGCGAAAAAACTGGATTCCCGCTTTCGCGGGAATGACAAATACTGTTTCCACAACAGGAACTATTTAACAGGTTAGGGATGTTAATGGCTGAATTTTTAACAGCAAAAGAATTGACAATTAAAGTTTCCATCTGCCTGGCGGTGCTGGCCGTGGTAATGAGCTTATGCGCTCTGTTCCCCAGATCGGTGGGGACACGAAAAATTTCTTGGACGAAGGCTTTCTCCGGCCCGGGACAGAAACCGGGTGAGAATATCGATTACGAAATTCTTGTTCGCGTCAGATTTCCCCGGGTGATTTTGGCTGCTCTTGTGGGAGCAGCTCTTGCCTGTTCAGGGGTTGTGCTGCAGGCGATTTTACGGAATCCTCTGGCCGACCCTTACATCCTCGGAATATCCAGCGGCGCGGGATTAGGTGTAATTATTGCAATCCTATCAGGAATAAGCTGGAACTTCTGGGGTGGTTCGCCAATAGGGATTTTTGCATTTGCAGGAGCGCTTATAACCGTCTGTCTTGTATGGTGGATCGGTTATTACGCTGGAAGGTCTCAAGTAACGAGTCTGCTATTGGCCGGCGTAGTAATTAATGCTTTCTTTTCAGCAGTGATTATGTTTTTGACGTCGATAGCAAAAAGCGAACAGTTACGCTCGACAATATACTGGCTGATGGGCAATATAACTGAAAAAGACTCGGCGGTACTGTTAGTCAGTGCAGCCTGTATTCTCGCAGGGATAATCGGGCTATTTAGCATTTGCCATAGACTAAACATTTTAACTTTAGGAGAATACGAGGCAAAGGGACTCGGCATTGACACAGCAAAAACCAAAGTAGTCGCTTTTAGCTTTGCAGCCTTTATAACTGCCGTCGCTGTCAGTTTAAGCGGGCTTATCGGATTCGTCGGCCTTATCGTCCCTCACGGAGTTCGACTTGTAATCGGGCCCGACCATCGCCAGTTACTACCTTTAAGTGCAATAATCGGAAGCATATTTTTAGTTACTGCCGATACACTCGCCAGAACAGTTTTTGGGCAAGAGCAATTACCGGTAGGCGTTATCACAGCCATTGCAGGCGGGCCTTTTTTTCTGATTTTGTTGGCTAAATACAGTAGAAAAGTTAGCTGGTTAAAATGAACGCTATTATAGAAGTTGAAAATTTGAGCTTTGGTTATAAACGACAAAACACAATCTTAAAAGATATCAGTTTTGACATCATCCAGGGCCGATTTCTGGCTATAGCAGGGCCAAACGGAGCAGGTAAGACAACGCTGTTAAATCTGCTCTGCGGTCTGCTCAAGCCCAAATCCGGAAGCATAAGGGTCGACAAAAAACCGTTGGAATCATATTCGGTTAAAAAACTTGCACAAAAAGTTGCTGTTGTCCGCCAAGAATTTGTGCCGGTATTTGATTTTACCGTCGCCCAGATGGTATCGATGGCAAGAACACCATATTTGGGCACATTCGGATTCGAGGACAAAACAGACAAACAGATGATCAATAAAGCGCTCGAGGCAACCGAGACGGCCCAGTTTGCTCTGCGACCACTCGGAAGCCTGAGTGGGGGCGAACGGCAGCGGGTTTTTATCGCCAGGGCGCTTGCGGTAAACAGTCCCATTTTGCTGTTAGACGAACCAACAAGCTTCCTTGATTTGAAGCATCAGGTCGGCATATATGATTTGCTCAAAACCGCACAGCTTGAAAAAGGTAAAACTATTGTAGCCGTAACGCACGATATCAACCTGGCAGCTCAATACTGCGACGAAATTTTACTTCTGGGTGCCAATGGCAATTATCATATCGGCGAAACCAAAGATGTTTTGTCACCGGAGCAAATCGAGAAAGTTTTTGGCGTCAGGACATTTGTGGGCAAGCTTGGCCAGGAAAAATTCTTTATTCCCCTGGGAAAATTTGCAAAAGACAGCAGACAAATCGCCGGCAAACCACACAACATCCAACAGGAATAAAAACGGCATATCGTTGATATAACTGCTTGTTATTCAATAAGTTATGGCTTTTCAGGCAATTTATCTTGAATAATCTTATTATACTGACTATACTTTTGCCGCACGAACAACAGCCTGTGCATAAAACAAATATTATATACAACATACTTTTTAAGGTGTTATAATCGGGTTTTATACGAAACGTAAAATCAGGTAGTAAGAAAGGTAAACCAGAAAGTGGCACAAAAACGTAAAAAAGCTTCCAGAGAGAAAGTGAGTTCGACTCGAACTAAGAAACGCTCTTTGACTTCCGCCAATACTGAGCATTTCAAACAAATGCTGTTGGAAAAACGCAGAGAAATCCTGATAAACGTAAACGAATTTGAAGACGAAGCCTTGAAGAAATCCCGGTTGGATGCAACTGGCGATTTGTCAAGTATGCCAATCCATATGGCTGACATCGGAACCGATAACTACGATCAGGAATTCGCCTTGGGGCTAATGGACAGCGAAAGGAAATTACTAAGGGGGATTGACGATGCACTGGAACGTATCGAGAAGGGAACTTATGGTATCTGCGAAGGCACCGGTAAGCTGATACCCAAAGCCCGGCTTGAAGCTCAACCCTGGGCCAAATACTGTATCGAATATGCACGAATGTTGGAACAGGGCCTCATACAGGAAGAATAAATGTAAGATTGATATCTTAGTATGAAACACAGATGTCCAGTCTGTAACAAAACTGTTAAAGCATCAATTCAGGACCAAACCAAACAATCAACATTCTTTCCCTTCTGCTCCAAGCGATGCAAGCTGATAGACTTGGGCGCCTGGCTGGATACCAAATATAAAATAGTCTCCAGACCAGACTCGCAAGAATCCGGCGAGCCCTCCGACACTTCCCCTGACACCAATTCCGACAAGCCGTAAACAACCACATTTAGAAACAAAATCTTAAGAATCTGTTGAAACCAACCGATAATACGTTATATATAAATTCGCGGTTATTCTTTACAAGGCCAATAATTTTTATAACTTTTTGAAAGGAAGCAAAATGGTCAGCGAAAATGATTCCTCTAAAGTTTTTTACGGCCTTCTTTTTCCGAAAATATTCCGCACTTTCCGAATGGCCATTCAGCCAACCAAATTAATAATTACCTTTTCGGCACTGGTTGTGATATGTCTGGCCGGGTGGATTATGGACTTCAGCGAAACAGTGGTTGCCACAGAAGGTACCCAGGGTAAGATCACAGAGTTGGATATATATATGACTAATCCGGCGCAAGTAGACTCGTACATCGAAGGTTTTAAGGGAAAAAGCCGGGGCTCAGGAGTATTCTCTACGCTTTGGCACTTCTCCGCCACAAAATTCCAGGGGGCTGTAGATTCGATATTCGCACATAACATTCCGGGTGTAGTGAAAAATATCGTGGATTATTTTAAGGCCGTTGTATGGGCATTAAGGCATCACCCTGTTTATTGCATCGTCTTTTTTGTTATCAAGCTGGCTGTGATTTCCATCGCCGGCGGCGCTATCTGCCGAATCGCAGCGCTGCAATTCTCCCGGGGCGAAAAACCCGGCCTGACCGAAGCACTGCGATTCAGCAAAAAAAGATTCACAAGTTTCTTTACCGCTCCTCTGGTACCGGTCGGCATAATTATCTTCATAGGACTGTTCATATTTCTTCTGGGGCTGATAGGCAACATTCCCTGGGCCGGTGAGCTGATAATGGGCATCTTTATGCTGTTAGCTTTGATTGCAGGCGCACTGATAGCGGTCGTTTTGATAGGAGCGTTTGCCGGATTCAACCTGATGTTCCCGGCTGTAGCTTATGACGGCTCAGATTGTTTTGATGCAATAAGCCGTTCCTTTAGTTATGTATATGCCAAGCCCTGGCGAATGGGCTTTTACACGACGATAGCTGCGGTTTACGGTGCAATTTGTTATACATTTGCTCGATTTTTTACGTTTCTGCTGCTCGGCGTAACACACGGGACCTTACAGTTAGGCGTCTGGGCCGAAAACAGCAAAGAGGTCGATAAGCTTACAGCAATCTGGCCAAAGCCGGAATTTATGAATCTGCTTGGCTCTTCAGGTTTAGCAATAACGAACTGGTCGGAATCATTGGCGGCCTTCTTGGTACACTTATTCTTACTGGCTGTCGTCGGTTTGTTAGTTTCTTTCATAATAAGTTTTTATTTCTCTGCCAATACCATAATCTATTCGCTTATGCGCAACAAAGTTGACGATACTGCTCTGGAGGATATTTATACATATTTCGACGAAGCAGAAATGGAGCCGGCTACAACCGAATCCCAGCCTCAGCAAGACCAGTTACAGTCGGAGCCGAAAGCAGAACCGGATCCATCCTCTTCACAACAGTAACAGAAGAACTTTTTTGTGCAAATATATTAAGGGATAATGGATAAACGGAAACTGCAGTGCCGAGAAAATATGCCTGAGACAAACACAAATACACAGTTGAACGACAAGAATCAAAAACTGCTGGAATCTTCAACTCCCCCCCCTATTACGTTGCTCCGTTTCCGCAGGCCTCTGATTATACTTGCTCATATATTTGCTTTCGCTGCCTCTTTGATGCTTTCCTTCCTGTTGGTACACAAAATGCGGTTCGAACGACCTGGTTGGGTAGATATATATCCTTCATTGTTACTTTTTTTTCTCGTCGTCAAGCTGCCGGTATTTGGACTTTTCAAGCAATACCGAGGCTGGTGGCGCTATGTAGGGATTTCCGATCTTCGCGGGATATTGTGGGCGTCATTTGTCAGCACATTAATTATCGTTTCTTTATGGTTCATAACAGCCAACATCGAAGCCGTTCGTACAAAACTACCCCCGGACATAGAAAGACCTGCCGAAGGTGTATGTATGGCCGATATGTTTGCCACAGTTTTGATGCTCGGCGGATTGCGGATAGTAATACGGCTATACTATGAGGAGTTTCGAACTGCCGAAGCAGGCCGGCTGAAACGATTTCTTATAGTGGGCGCAGGCAATGCAGGCGAAGCACTGCTGCGAGAAATTCACCGTATGCCCGTAGCCCAGTATGAGGTTGTCGGCTTTATTGATGATGACCCCGTCAAAAAAGGCATTGATATTCATGGAATACCGGTCCTCGGCACTGTTGAGCAGCTGCCCGAAGTCTGTGAGGAACGCAACATCGAAGAAATTGCCATCGCAATGCCCTCAACCAGCCATAGCGAACGAATGCGGGTTGTTCGGGTATGCGAAGGCATCAAAATTAAGTTCCAGACCGTACCATCAATAACGGACATCGCCTCCGGCAAGCTCCGTGTTTCACAAATTCGAGAGGTTGACATTAACGATTTGTTGGGCAGAGAAACTGTGCAGCTTGACCTGGACTTGATAGAAGCCTTTGCCAGGGACAAAATAATTCTGGTTACCGGCGCCGGCGGCTCCATCGGTTCAGAAATGTGCAGACAGCTATGCAATCTCAACCCGAAGTTGCTTTTACTTATTGAGCAGGCCGAAAATCCACTATTCTACATAGAGCGAGAACTGCGCAAAAAATTTCCCGCCGTCCCCATAAAAGCAATTATTTGCAACATTACCGACAGGACGAGTGTGGACGAAATTTTCAAAAATTACAAACCACAGGTTGTTATTCACGCCGCCGCCCATAAGCACGTACCTTTGATGGAGCTTAACGCGGGCGAAGCCGTCAAAAACAATATTGTTGGCACACAAGTTGTCGCTGATGCCGCAGACAATTACGGCACTACAAACTTTGTAATGATCAGCACAGACAAAGCCGTTAATCCCACCAGCATAATGGGCTCATCCAAACGAATTGCGGAAATGTATGTTCAGGATTTAAGCACAACCAGCAAAACACACTTTGTAACCGTGCGGTTTGGCAATGTGCTTAACTCTGAGGGTTCAGTTGTACCTATTTTCAAAAAGCAGATAGCCGAAGGTGGACCAGTGACTATCACTGACCCAAAAATGAAACGGTACTTTATGACCATACCAGAAGCAAGCCAGCTCATTCTGCAGGCAGCAGCAATGGGAAAAGGTGGAGAAATCTTTGTGCTCGATATGGGCGAACCAATAGAAATCGTGGCATTGGCCAAGACACTTATTACACTCAGCGGCTTCAGACCCGGAGAAGAAATTGAAATGGTTTTCACAGGACCCAGAGCAGGCGAAAAACTCTTCGAGGAGCTTTCGATAGAGGGTGAAGATATGCAGCGCACAAGGCATCCCAAAATCAGTATATGGAAGAATATTCCGATAGACCGTGACAGGCTTCAAACGAGCATAAACGAGCTGATAAATATCGCCAAAGCGCAAAACCACCGCCAAATAGTTCAGAAAATCAAGGAGCTTGTGCCGGAATATATTGGCCAGACCACCACTTTCCAGGAACCCGCCAACAACTAAGAACGCCTCCCCGCTGAAAAAATCCAAATTAGAAAGTTCCTAAAAAGTGTCTAAAGTTTAGAGTGCCTAAAGTTATGGATTATTTTTTTACTTTAGTTCACTTTCGACACTTTAGTCTCTTGTGCTCTACTACGGTATCCTCTTGTCGGTCAGTTTGCTGGGCTCATCAAGAAGCATAAACATGTCCAAGTCTTCCATCATCCCCTGACGGTCAATACGAAGAACGCGTTTATGTCTTCTGTGGCCTTCAGCCGCGGTCTCACCCATCTGGTCGTAAGACCTGCACCCCAAAGGCACTAAAAACAAAACACACAAAAAAACAACCAAAATCACCTTACACACAGAAACGCTTTTCATCGTTATTCCCTCTCTGAAGGACCCCGCAAGGCGGGAACCCAAATCCACATCTCAGCTACAGTTATCGGTCGGGCCCCTTTTATTGGTCAGCCCCTTTAGAAATTTTCCTTTTGTGTCATCTCATTACCCCGTATAGAGTTTCTGACGGGGTCAGCCTGCGTCTTTATTATTTAGGCGTTAAAAAACACACCCCTTACTAACTATATTATAGCAGCCGCCAATGCCGTTGTCAACCCCGTTGTTAATTATACCGGAAAAAGTCTCGTTCTTGCCCACGAAACGCCTTTTCTTCTGAAATCGCACCTCTTATATGCCGATAACCCCTATATGCCGATAACCCCCTTAATTAACGTGGTATTTGGAAGAGAAGCTCGGTAGTAAGCCGCAAGTGGCACATGGTAGATTGCAAACGGTAATATTAATTCGTGATGGGTGAGCGATGTTAAATACAGTTCAGGTTCCAAAACAGTTTGAGCCGATATTTCAAAAAGCCCAGGAGTATGCAAGTAAATATTTTAAAGAAAAGAAAGAAGATCCATCAAAAGGCACTATTGAAATATTTGATGAGCGCTATATATTAGTAAGAGCAGCCTCTATGTCAATTGATTTCTTCGAGACTATAGAAAACTTATATAAAGACAGGGGAAAAGAAGAAGCAATTAATGTAGCAAGAAATTTTCTTTTTGATATAGCCCATGCCATTGGTAAGCAAGATGCAAAAAACTTTCATAAAAAATTAAAACTTAAAGACCCTATTGAAAAACTCTCAGCAGGGCCTGTCCATTTTTCACATTCCGGATGGGCGTTTGTCAACATATTTCCAGAGTCGAAGCCTACACCAGACGAAAATTTCTACCTTATATACGACCA
>Ga0114922_10006827_pt1 | contig 10446 bp, 8 predicted proteins | sample AartaG_FD_100975 | JGI IMG/M metagenome (GOLD analysis project Ga0114922, IMG submission 100975) | Deep subsurface microbial communities from Aarhus Bay to uncover new lineages of life (NeLLi) - Aarhus_00045 metaG | ecosystem: Environmental > Aquatic > Marine > Oceanic > Sediment | place: Aarhus...
ATAATATCTTACCATATTATATGGGGAAATTCACCTTGATTCAGGTGCTTATTTGACTCATTCTTATCTATGATAAATAATGTCTATTGTGACACAGCCTGAATGACACTTTATCTTTCAATATCATTGCCAAAAGAGTTACCTAATTACTAAGCATAAACAACTGTCCCCAATAAAAATTGAGAAAATTGGGGACTGTCCTCAATTAATATGGTACAAAGAATGAGTGAAAGTTCACTCCCTGTATAAAGATTTTTTTCGATTCCTAAGCAGAATCACATCCCAATCAGATAAATGGGCGCTTTATAATGCTCACTATTATCAATTTCACCAGGAATTTTTGGATAGATATTTCTCTCACTTTCCCCTGATTGATTTTTCAAACATTAAAGAACGAGTGGATGCGATAAGGCCATCAGATTATTCACAGCAGAGAAGCCTCATTTCTGTCTGCCCACCGGAACCAATACTCAAAGAAGCCTACAAGAGATGCACAGGCATTGTTCCTTCAAAGGGAAAACCGGATGTCTATCTCTTTATCGGTTTTTTCAGCCCGGATGGTTTTGTCATGGATTTTAAGAGAAAACCAATCATCTGTTTCGGTCTGGAGAGATTCAAGGACTTCAAACTTCTCAAAATGCTCTTTGCTCATGAATACACTCATTATCTTTTAAAATTGAGCAGGGGAGATGTGCCTGAGAATAAGAAATACAAATGGCTGCTTCTATCAGAGGGAATGGGCACCTATTTTTCACAACTCGCTTTTCGCGAATACAAATTCTCCGACCATTTTCTTTTTCAAAGAGACAGGCTGAACTGGTGCCAGGAAAGCGAGCCCTATTTAAGAGAAATCTATTGCTCAGGGAAATACTCATCCCAGCAATTGATTGATTTTTATAAAAACGGGAATACTGAACTGGATTTGCCTCCACGCGCCGGTCAATATCTTGGATTTCTGGCGGTTAAAAGTTATTTTGATAAACACAAGAACAAAAAAATAAGCTCTCTAGTTAATGATAAGAAAACCATTCTGTCTTTGAATTTATAAATTGTTTTTAGCCTCCCTCTTGATAAGTTTTCACTCTCGACTTAATGAGTAGAAAAAAAAACTTGACATTTATTCTAACTGTATTATATTATTAATACAGTAATACAAAAGGATAAAAATGATCGAAATAGACACATCCAGCTTCATTCCCTTTTATGAACAGATTAAACAGCAAATCAAAACCCGGATTTCTCTGGGAGTAGTGAAACCTGGCGAGCCGCTCCCATCCATCCGAGAACTGGCCACTATACTCATTATCAATCCCAACACAGTCGCCCGTGCCTACAGAGAACTCGAGAGAGAGGGATTTATCTACACGAGAAAAGGAAAAGGTTGCTTTGTCACGGACGATTCGACAGCTTTGATCAAAAAGGAGCGCACATTGATCCTCAACCAGGTTTTTGATGGCGCCATCGAAGAGGCAAAAAAGCTCAATCTATCTTCAAGCGAGATTAAAAAGATTTTTGAGCGAAGACTCGGTTTAAAAACGGAAGTCATAAAAAAAGGGGAAAGAAAATGAAAGAGATCTTAGCCATAAAAAATCTTTCAAAGAGCTTTGGCAAAAAAATGGTTCTTGAAAATTTCAACTTAATCATGGAAAAAGGGAAAGTCTACGGTCTCTTGGGTATAAATGGAGAAGGAAAGACGACCCTCATCCGGATGATCATGGGTGTCATACCTCCTGATGATGGAGAGATCTTCTTCAAAAACAAAAAAATCAGCTTCCGGGATGATTCTTATAAAAAGGAAATCGGATTCATCGCCGAAGAATCCATCTTCTACAGCTGGATGTCCATCAAGGAACTGCTGAGTTTCAATGCGTCATTCTACCCGAAATGGAACACGCGAAAAGCGAATGCATACCTGGAGAAATTTTCTCTGGACCCAAAAACAAGAATAAGGCACTTGTCCAGAGGTATGAAACTGAAGTTAGGGCTGATCGTCACCTTGGCCTCCGAACCAGAGTTTCTGATACTCGATGATCCCACATCAGGCCTGGATGTGCCGACGCGTCACGATTTTCTCAAAGAGATCATAAAAGAATTATCCGAGGCCGGAACGACCATTTTGTTCTCCACTCATATTGTCCATGAGATTGAGGGGATCATCGATAATCTGGGTATCCTCAAATTCGGAAACCTCATCCTGGATGAGGATTTTCATGAGCTGAAAAATTCTGTTAAACGAGTCCTGCTGACCTCTGATGAATCCCTTGAAGATAAAATCACAATAGATGGAGTCATCACTCAAAAGATTAATGGAACTCAATGCGAAATTGTCGTTTATCCATGGACTGAAGAAAAAAAGAAAAAAATTGAGGCTCTAAATCTTAACAATATGGAAGTTAAGCCGATGAACCTAGAAGAGATTTTTATAAGCTTCGCTTCATAAAGAAAAAAAACAGGGAGGAACCCATGTTTTTAAAAATATTATTGAAGGAATGGCGGGAGAACATTCTCATTTTTTCATTGGCTGTTATTTTAATGCTGGCTCTAGTGGTTCTGAATTTGACTGATCTCAAAGAACTCACCCTTAATTTTTCAGGGATGTTTTTAATTTTCTTTCTTCCTTTTGCTGCACTATTGATCGGATCAAGCGGCTTTTATTCGGAATTCAAAGATAATGCCTGGGTCTATCTGTTTTCTCGGCCTATCAAAAAAGAGGTGCTCTGGGTCCTCAAATTTATATCTCTTTTGAGTATACTATTGGTCATTTTTTTGATGTTTTTTATAGCCAGACAATTTCTGCCCGGACTCAACGAAGTTCTCGATAATTTTGCGTTCCCTCAAGAGTTTCGTGGCATTCTGTCATTCTCGATGTATTTTGTTATTCCTCTGGTTGCGTTTGTGATTTCCTTCTCGATCTCAATTTTATACGACAGGCAGTTCGTCATTTTTTTTATTTCTGGTCTCATCGGAACAGTGTTGATGGTCATTTATCAACAGTATCTTTTGTTTATGGAAAGGGTCTATTACTACCCCGGTAGTTTCAAGATTTTTTCGTTGTTCATAGCTTTGAGCTTTATTCTGGCTTCTTTAATCACCTTCGTAAAATACGATTTCTCTCAGATGGGCAAGAAGATTTTGACTTTTTCCAAATTTGCTGTTCTGTTTTTAGTCGTATCCCTAGTCCTCAGCACGATTGGGATAGCCAAAGGCGAGCTTTTCACCGGGAGCAAGGATTTCTATCCATTTTCTTCTCTAAAATACGAGGGGGATGTGTATACATATGCCTACCAGCGAGGAATATCGAGAATCATTAAATACGATTCAGAGTCTGATAGAATGGAAAAGATAAGTGAAAAGTCTTCCCATACACGTTCTCGGTTCTCAATTGGTGGGGAAAATATCATTTATCTTAGAGAAGCCCGGTTGCCTAAGAAATACTGGCTGAATAATATCTGGATCGTTAACATAGACGGGAGTGGAGAGAAGCCTCTGGTCGAGATCGATAATCCGGATTCTCCTGTTTACAACCATGAGATTTTGGACGGTAATCTTCTATCTTCTGATGGAAAAGAGGTGATTTTTCTCACCTATTTGTTTGATAAAGATGCACGAAAAAAAATCATCACTGTCTGGTGGATGAACGTGAACGGCTCAGGTATAAAAAAGAAAAAACTGGAGTTTCCCGGAAATTATTGGGGCTTTCAACTCCTTGCCTGGTCAGAGCCTGAAAATCATCTTATTTTGATGTACGAAGTCAAATCGCAGACTTTTAAACCGATAGCAAAAAGAGTCGTACTCGTTAACCTCGAAAACGAATCGCAACGCACTCTGTTTGAAAATGTGATAGAAGGGATCTATACATTAAGAACTTCTCCCACGTATGATCATTTAGCATTAGCCTCGCGCGGAGAACCGGATGGCAAAGAAAGACTGTTCATTTTGAATTTGAAGACTTTAGAAAAGAAGACGGTCTTCGAAGCGGATTTATTGAAACTCTGGGCAGTGAAATGGAGCCAGGACGGAAGGAAAATCCTTTTTTCCAGAACGAATGAGCTGTGGGCCTACTTTCTAGATGAGAACAGACTCCAGAAAGTCAGCCAGAGGAATTATGGCCATGAAGTCGGGTTTGACTGGCTGGCTGATAATAAAAGATTTGTCCTCATTGTTCCTGTTGATGGGGAGTATCATCTGAGTGTTTTAAGTGAGGATTCCAAGGAAGAAAAAAGAATCAAAATCCCTTATCCAGTCGAAGGTCCGGTATTCGCCTGGGGATTGAATAACAATGTTCTATTGAAATTCCGTATGGGCCCGCTCTTTCGCCTCGATCTCGAAACTGAAAAGTGGAAAAAGGTTTATTAAAAAAAGAAAACAGTAAAAGGGGGCTTGATGAAAATAAATGGGAACATTTGTTCGTGTATGATTTTTTTCAGTTTTGTTTTTTTGTTTTTCGTATTTTCTAATCACATGGCATTCGGCTCAGAGCTGGTCAACATTCAAGGTTCTGAGGAGGTCAAAATCATTTCCAACCCGAAAACTACATCTCCAAAAGATGGCAAAAAAATCAGAATCGTATTCGAGGAGGAGCTTCCTATAGGAGTAGAGGAGGGTGACGAGAACTACATGTTCGGCGGCCGCGTTTATTTCAACACAGATGATGAAGGGAATTTTTATGTCACAGATTGGGATAGAAAAAGAATCCAGAAGTTTGACACTCAAGGGAAATACCTCCTCACCATGGGCAGAAAAGGACAGGGTCCGGGAGAGTTCAAAAATGTGTGGCTTCCCCGTTTTGATAAGAATAAAAATTTGTATGTAACAGATATCTCAAACCACAGAATTCACTTTTTTGATAAAAAAGGAAATTTTGTCAAGCATAAAAGCATTCCTGTAGGTTTTTCTTGCCAATACATCAATTCAAAAGGCGTTATTATCGGGACTCAATCCAGGATTTTAAAGGAAGATGCGAGCGGAGATGAGATGGCTTTTATTTTTGGATTGTTTAATGATCAGATTGAACTCGTTACCGAAATCCACAGAAGAAAAAGAGAATATAAGCCGCGAGGCAATAGAAGTAGGGCCCAGTTTACGGCCGATTTATGGGGTGAAGATGCATTCAAGCCGGAAATGAGCCATTTTATGAATGGAGATGATTTTCTTTATTTTGGTTACCCAGAAAGTTATGAAATTAAAATTTATAATCCGGAAGGAAAACTCACTAAAATAATCCAGAGAGAATATGAGCCTATAAAGGTATCCAAAAAGCATAAAGAAAAGTTTGAAATGTTCTTAGAAGATGAATTTTTCCGGTTTTTTCCCCAAGATAATGCTATGAAAAAAGATGTCTTTCGGTTGATCGAATATCCTAAATATATACCTCCTTATCAGCGATTCGCTCTAATGGAGAATGGATGGCTTTTTGTGATAGTGGACTCTGTTCCAGACGAATACATACTTATTGATATTTTCGACCAAGATGGGAATTACATATCAAAGTTTGAAACCACAATCCCCACTGAAAATTTGTTTTTCAAAAATGGAAAAGCCTATGCTCTAGCCACCGAGAACGACTACCGATATGTGAAAAGATACAGCTATGAAATACAGGAATTCAGAAACAACGAATGGGTCAGAAAGAAATAGCTTGAGCCTCGTCCGTTTCACATAACCAAGTCTGCTAACAAGCATGCATTAGCAGAATACCTTCATCGATTTATCTCCTGTTCTTCTTTTTATCATACACTTCATTTCTAAATAGCCTTTGAACAGGGAGGAAAATCTGTTATAAATGTAAATAGGCAACAATTATGAGGATATCTCCTAAAACGGTATCTTCCTCATCAATCATTATCATCCTCTTCCTAGCAATTTTCATAGGGGCAATATCAAAAATGAAAACAAGTTCAATTCGTCTTCCAAAAACCATAGATTCCTGGACAAGGCCGGATTCACCACGAAGAGTCACATCCCAAAATATCTTTGACTACATGAATGGAGCAGGAGAGCTATACGTCGGCTATCGCTTTGACCATCTTGAAGTTTATGAGTATACATCCAGCCAAGAAGACGACATCTTAGTGGAGCTGTATTTTATGGCCTCTTCGGATGACTCTTTTGGCCTGCTTTCTCTGGATTGGGGAGGCGAACCAGTATCCTTGAGTGATTCCGCTCTGAATGTCAAAAAACAATCCCAATCTCATTTGATTCGAGCTCTTTACGGCGACGGCCTGTTGCGCATTTGGGCGGATAACCTTTATGTCCGAGTCATGGCTACCCGTGAAACTCCAGCATCAAAGAAAGCTGTGCTTTCCTTGGGAAAAGCCATCACCGCAGATCAAAAGAATCCTCAAGACCCCGAGCTGTTGAAAGCTCTCTCCCCTCAAATGGTTTCGGATTGGAAAATGCGCAGAGACAGGATGAGTTTTTTCCGTTCTTATCTTGTCTTGAACTCCATTTATTATCTAAGCCCGCAGAATATTCTCGAGCTTGATCATTCAACAGAAGCTGTGACAGCCCCGTATGAAAAAGCACGTGAGACTGGGGACATTAAGCGCATTCAATTCCTTCTGGTTAAGTACGAAAATCCGGAGCGGGCCAGGAATGCACTGGACCATTTTCATGATGCTTTCCTGCCCGAACACAAGAAAGATAACAAGCCAGATTCAGCTGTTAAAAGTCCAAGCGTCTTTGAAGTCGAAGAGGGCTGGTTAGGGTATCAATTGAAAGGAAGATACCTTGCCATCGTGTTTGACTGTCCTGACCAGGAATCGGCTCAAAATATAATTCATCAAAATGCATCAAATCTAGCAAAGATAGAGGATTAACATGGAAAAGAAAAAAGGAGCATTAACCCGAAGAGATTTCATTCGGGGTACAATCGGCGCGACTTTCGGTACTTCTTTAGTGGGACTCAACTGGTCCGAAATGAAAAGCGCGGAAGCCGGCTCGAGTTTAGTGACTATCGTCCGCGATGAAGGGGCCATGGATGCCGCAAATAAAGTGAATGCAGACGTTTTGAAGAAAATGCTCGAACAAACCTTGATAAAGTTCACAGGGGAGAAAAGCGTCAAGGATGCCTGGCTGTCTCTGGTCAAACCCAGTGATAAGATCGGCCTGGTCCCGACTCCTCATCTCAATCCGACTCATGATGAGGTGACTGATGCGGTCAAAAGCTCATTGGTAGATTCCGGAATTTTGGAAGCGAATATCACTCTGGCTCAAGGTGGTCCGGATAAGCCCAAAGCCTGTACTGCCTTGATCGCACTTCCTGCCCTAAAAGCGCACTGGTTAACAGGACTCGGCACCGTCATGAAAATTTACATCCTGTATTCGGGCAATGCCCGCCAATATCACGAACAGAACAACGCCAAGCTGGGAGAGACCTGGAATCTTCCCTTTGTCAAAGGTAAGACAAAGCTGGTTCTGGTCGACGCACTCCATCCTCTCTTCGATAAAGGGCCTCAGGTTGATCCTAGATACAAATGGGCTTATAAAGGGTTGATTGCCGGGACAGACCCCGTGGCTGTCGACACTGTTTGTTTGAAGATCATCATGAACAAAAGGGAAGCCACGCGGGGTGAACCCTGGCCGATCTCGCCGCCGCCTCTTTGTGTGGAAGCGGCGGATAAGGAGTACGGATTGGGCACAAGCAAACTGGAAAACATCAAAATCGAGACCTTTGGTTGGAAAGAAGGCTTATTGTTGTAAAAAGGATTTAGGTTTGTCCTGTCAGTAGCCTAATTGGAAGAATTGCCCCTTTAAGTTTCTTTATGGGGAGTTATTTCTTATGATGATTGACCTTCTGTTTCCCTTATGCTATTAATTTACATGAAGACTGAGAATTAGATAAGGACTTAGAAGACGATAGGTAAGAGGGGCACATCAAGATTTCTTGCGAAATCCCGCTCCTGGCATCACAGAACGAAAAGGAATAATAAATGAGAAAATTAGTTTTACTGCTCATGCTTGGAGCTTTAATGATCCTGGCTTTTCCACAAAGCGATACAACTCTGAAATATACTATAACCCGGCTCACTGACAACGAGTACAGGGACACCGAACCTCAGATCAATGATAACAATGACGTGGTCTGGATGGGCTATGACGGGAATGATTATGAAATATACATGTATGAATGGCTGATCGATTGGGTCTGGCAAATTACTGATAACTCATACGATGACCTCAATCCCAAGATAAACAACAACGGCGATATTGCCTGGCAGGGAAGAGATGGCTCTGAACGTCAAATTTTATTCTATGAAAATGATGCAGATACGATATGGGAAATCTCCAGCAGTGATCCCGGGTCCCATTATAATGCGATGGAGCCTGATTTAAACGATGCGGGTGATATAGTCTGGGAAGAATACGATGGATTTGTCTATAACATCTTCCTTTATAGAAACTCAACAGGAGATATTTATCAGCTGACTACTGACATAGACGCGAACAATTACAATCCCAGGATAAACGATAACGGAGATATCACCTGGTTCAGGCATTACAGCGATTCATTTATCACTTTGTATGATTATTATTATGTTATGGTCTATGATGACGCAACAATTTCGAGTTTCAATGTTTGGATGCAGATGATTCCCTTTGTGGAGGACCTGTCAGATATTGATGATGTGGAGCCCAGGATAAACAATAATACACAAATCGTATGGTCTGCGTATGATTCTTCATTAACAGCGGATGAAATCTATTATTATGATGTTCTCGTTTCAGAATTCATCCAGATTACAGATAACGATTATTCCGACCTATTTCCAGATATAAATTCAGAGGGTGATGTGACCTGGTTAAGTCTAGACTCTGATGCGGATTGGGAAGAAATATTATTATACAGACATGACACTGGAGATACAGAGCAAATCACTAACACGGCTGAGGAGCCCTACTGGGCTCCGACCATGCCACAAATAAGCGATATCGGCTATGTGACATTCCTGGCAGTCGAGGCCAGACTGGTGGGCTGGAACCTGGAAGTTTATGTTTATGACGGCTCACAGATCTTGAACATTTCTGGCTCTGATGACAACGAGTACTTTCCCAGGATAAACAGCATCGGGAACATTGTCTGGGCTGTGGATACAGATGCAGATGATGATGAGATCTTTCTCGCCACCCTGCCCGAAGAAGAGGATGGAGAGGAAAACGGTGACGGCGGGGGAAGCTCTCTCGACTGTTTCATAGCCACGGCCTGCTACGGTACACCCATGGCTGATGAAGTCAAGATTCTTCGACGTTTCAGGGACCGATACTTAACGAAAAATCCCGCGGGCAGGGAATTTATCCGTCTCTACAACAAGTATGGGCCAAAGGCGGCAGCCTTCATTCGCGATAAAGAGCCGCTCAAAAAAATCATCCGCCACTGCCTTCAGCCTATCATCCTGTTCATGAGAGTTTCATCTTAATATCTGTCAATTATTTATCTCAATATGACCAGAAGGAGGCAGGAACATGACGAAAATTTCAGGCCGTTTCATATTCTTTGTTTTCTTAATCATAACGTTATTCTCGTTCTCAGGATGCCGCACAGATTCGGATGAGCGAGAAATTTCAACGGCAAAAGAATTCCCAGTTGTCGAGACCACCATTGCTGAAATTCATCGGGCCATTCAATCAGGCAAACTCACTTGTCGCGAATTGGTCGAAATTTATCTTGAGCGCATAGAGACATACGACAAGCTGACTGAGCTGAATGCAATAGTCGTTGTCAATCCCAACGCATTAAAAAGAGCCGAAGAACTGGACGAGGAATTCAAGAGAACAAAAAAGCTCCGTCCCCTTCATGGGATTCCCATAATCGTCAAAGATAACTATGACACTCATGACCTTCAGACTTCAGCCGGCTCTCTCGCTCTCAAAGGCTCGATCCCTCCTGACGATGCCTATCAAGTGAGAGTCCTTCGGGAAGCGGGTGCAATCGTTCTAGCTAAATCGAATATGGCCGAATGGGCATTCAGCCCTTATCTGACTGAAAGTTCAATTGCAGGGATAACACGGAATCCCTATGACCTTGAACGGGTCCCCGCAGGTTCGAGTGGCGGAACCGCGGCTGCTGTCGCCGCCAATTTCGGAGCTGTCGGCCTGGGCACAGATACGGGAAATTCTATCCGGGGACCATCATCCCACTGCTGTTTGGTCGGGATTCGTTCCACCATGGGTCTCACCAGCCGTGACGGGATCATCCCTCTCTATCTCAGGAATGATATCGGAGGACCTATGGCCCGCACAGTCGAAGATGCGGTCAGAATATTAGAAGTCATCGCCGGATATGATCCGGCTGACCCGGTCACTCGACGAAGCAGAGATAAAGTTCCTGAAAACTACACGCAATTTTTAAACAAAAACGGACTCAAAGGAAAAAGAATCGGTGTATTCCGCTATTATACGGATCGACCCACGACTGACGCACAGGTGATTGCTCTTACAGAGAAAGCC
>Ga0114922_10006828_pt1 | contig 10445 bp, 4 predicted proteins | sample AartaG_FD_100975 | JGI IMG/M metagenome (GOLD analysis project Ga0114922, IMG submission 100975) | Deep subsurface microbial communities from Aarhus Bay to uncover new lineages of life (NeLLi) - Aarhus_00045 metaG | ecosystem: Environmental > Aquatic > Marine > Oceanic > Sediment | place: Aarhus...
GAACATATACACTTAGCGTAAGTGTCAATCCATCACAAGCCGGTTCTGTGTCTCCCTCTGGTGGCGAATATGAAGCAGGTAGCCAGGTAACGCTCACAGTCAATCCGACTACTGGCTACATGTTTGACTACTGGAGCGGTGATGCCTCAGGCACCATACCCGCCATAACAATTACCATGGACTCCGACAAGGATATTACCGCCCACCTTGAGCCGGAGCCACTTCCCACGATTGAAGCCAGTGTGACTAGAGTGATAGACGGAGACACAATTGAGGTTAATTTAGACGGGGTAATTTACAGAGTGCGTTATATTGGCATAGATACTCCAGAGACAGTCCATCCCTCTGAGCCGGTGGAATGTTTTGGCAAGGAAGCATCAGACAGGAACGCAGAGCTGGTAGAGGGCAAAATAGTAAGACTTGAGAAGGATATTTCAGAAACAGATAAATATGGACGTCTTCTCCGTTATGTTTGGGTGGGTGACATCTTTGTTAACGATTACCTTGTCAGGCAAGGTTATGCCTACGCCTCGACCTACCCTCCGGACGTTAAATATGCGGAGCAGTTTGCCAAAGCTCAAAGAGAAGCGGAAGAGAATAATCGCGGTCTATGGGCAGCTTGCGAGGACGACACCATCCCACCAGCACCTACCGACGAGGTTTCGCTTGAGATAGTATCCGTCACGTCACCTGTCAACCCTGGGAATTATGCAACATTGGAAGCGAGAGTAACCCCCGAGGCGCAGTGCTCGATTACAGTCTATTACAAGTCTGGCCCCAGTACAGCTCAAGGTTTGTATCCTAAGCAGGCAGATAATAATGGTGATGTTTTCTGGACATGGAAAGTGGGATCACGGACAACACCCGGTAGCTGGCGCATAGTTGTAACGGCAACCCATGAAGGCCAAACTGTCTCCCAAGAAACCTACTTCATAGTGAGCTAGATTTTATGACGGCAATGAAGATCGGCATAATCACAGGTATAGTCGTAGCGATTGCATCTCTTGTCGTTTGCCTTGTTCCTTTGAAGGAAATAGCCTATGCCGTCACGGTTGACTACGAGGATACAGAGACCTATTACGAGAATGAGCCCTATCAAGTTACAGAAAACTATACTGAAGATGTCCCCTTGAACTTTGAGGCTGATGCCTATGTGGATGAAGATGTAACTTACGAGCACCATCAGATAATCATAGGTGATGTCGTGTTTCAAGATGAGATAGTGGAAGTCACAATCTATACAGCTTGTGTCGAGGTAAAGAACACAGATGACATCGCCGGGGAGTTCGTTGTGTCCTTCTCTGGATTCGAGCCTATGTTTGGCAGTCACTTTTTAACGAGAACCCTGAGTCTAAGCCCTGGCCAAGAAGAGACCGCTGAGTGCCTCGCCGAGTCTATTGATGATTGGGATTATGAGATTACAACCAGCACCAAGGAAGTAGACCAGGAAAGGACAGTAACCAAATACCGGCAAGTAGAGAAGCAAAGAACAGTAACAAAGCAACGCGAGGAAACACGATATAAGAAAGTAACCTTGCTCGATTACCTCTTGCATTACTAGGGAAGATAAGGAAATCTCAGAAATGAACCCCAGGAAATCAGGACGCAAAGGAGGATTAAAGACGAAGGAAACCCACTTCACTCTATGCCCCTGTTGCGGACAGCCTGTGAAAAGCCAGTTCTACAAAGAGACAGGCAGACATGGAGGGCAAGCTACATTAAGAAAATACGGCAAGAAATTCTATACGAACATGGGAAAAATGGGAGGACGCGGGAACACAAGGGAGAAAAGGAGAGGGAGTAATTCCGAATCTTCTACCCCTTAACTACGTCCTTTAGTCTTAACCCATTTACTTTCAGCATCTTAAAAATATACCCCTGGCTGCACCCGAGTTCTTGAGCTGCCCTTACTGCGTTACGATGTTTTCTAAGGCACTCATAAACGTTTTTGAGTGGGATATTTAGCGGTTTCCGACCTAAACCATTGACCACTACTTTTTCACCGCATTTTGGACACTGAATTATCATTTGCCTAACCTTACTTAAATTTCTCCTGAAACCTCTCAACTTCCGCAGCCTCTTCCCAGGGAGTAGGCGGAGCCTCTTAATCTCCTCTATCCTGAATAGGCTTATAGCCAAACTTCAGCACTAGCCAGGCGTCCAGGTCTAAATGTTTAGCCCTGAAGTCATATCTTGGAGTCCCTGTCGGTAGCCCTAAGTATGTCTGGTATAAGTTCCACACCTCCCGGCTAGGCACTTTACTGAAGTCTCTTGGCTGCCAGAAGCCCATATCAACCATCATATTGTAAAAGTCTTCGTGGTCAAGAAGGAACCAGTCATCTTCGTAGTCCTTGCGTTCCACCTGATAGTATTCAATATAGTCAGGAATTAAGTCTTCAGGAATTTCATTGTCTAGTGCTTGGAGTCGGCGCCTATCATCCCTAAAATCAGGGTGAGCGTTAAGGAATTCAGCCCTTGCCTTCTCACCCTCAATCACCCCATATTCAGCTTCCATATCTCGCCACTTGACCTGAAGCTGGTAATACTCTATGCCCTTATATTCCTCCGTGCCTTCCCAGTCCCAGTTCTCCATCGCCCAGTCAGTGAAATCTGTATGCTCTAACCGCCAGAGTTTAGCTTCCGCACTGTTCCCACTAAATTGAGTGGCAAGCTGATTGTAGTTAAAGTAATTTTCTATGAGGTTATAAGGTGGCAAGCCAAGCCCCATACTTTCAAGAGGGATATCGAGCTCTTTGCCCCATTGCACCACGAGATTATAGGCTTCCATACTTTGCAGCTTCCCGCCATAACCCCAGAGTGCCAGCATAGCATCAGCTTCAGGATTATTCCTTCGGTATTCTGCCCGCCAGTCCTTAGCGAGTTCAGAATGAAGTTCAACAAAGCCCTCTTTGTCCGCATCCGGTAGTCCTTGATATGTCCTCCATAACCCGTAGTATTCAGTAGGGATATTGCCTTCGTTGTAATCTTCCTCAGTCATCTCAGCAATCGGCTTGTAAGGCAGATTCCAGTATTCCCTACTTAACTTTTCGGTGTCCTGCCCCCGCTTTACCCAGACGGGATTAAGCCCCTTCTCCTCCTTTTCCTTGCTGATGTAGTCAAGGATGGAGTGATAAAGCTCTTCCCCATGCTTTTCAATAAAGGTAGTGATACGCCTATCTCTTTCATCCCAATTATAGTCGCCGTTAGGAAGATAAATGCCGGGATCGTCAGCGAAGCGTATCTGAGTATCGTATTCGGCTAGAGCCAAATCAAAGGCGAACTCATACTTTGAACCCTCAGCCTGTTTTTTGTCGAAGTATTCGAAGATTTCGGCATAATTCGGGTCCCTGCTGATGGACTCTATGATAGAGCCGTAATTTGCACCAGCATCACTAGCCAGTTCCCGGTATATCCTTGTGTCAATCTCCCCGTTCTGCAGCCTTGCTGTGAGTTCGTCAACCCGGTCATGGTAGATTCCCCGTTCTTCATCTATCCTATTGGTGTAGGCTTCCCACTCTGGCGTTTGCCTTATCTTACTGTCATTCTGAGCATCTTCGTAGAGTTCAACTAGTTCGGGATAGCGGTCCAGTAGGTCTTGCTTTTGCTTCTTGGTTAATTGTCCCCAACCCAGCTTTCCCTCTTCCCATGCTTCTATTTGTTTATCATCAAGCTCATCTCGCGGTATTTGCGGTGTATACTCTTCAGCCTTGTCATAAAATCTTACCCAAGCGGACTCCGGCACTGAGCGCCAGCCAAATAGCTCGAAGGGAATTAGGGCTGCCCTGGCTTCATCTTCGGGTATCTCATAGTCTCTCGCAAGCCCGGGGATAAGCCAGTTAATGCCCTGCTCCATCCATATCGGTTCGAAGCGGGTGAGGATATATTGGGCGTATTCCCCAATCGTTTCAATCGGGTAGCTGAGAAAATCCTTGTGGGTCGAGAGTTCAAAACCCAAGCCTGTCAATGGCGAAGCACGGCAATACCACCAGTAAACGAAGGGGTTATCTCTGTTAGGTGCTCCGTGTTCCATGATTTTAATTAAGTCTATTCTCTCTTTATCCCCCACCTCGTTGATAACCCCACAGATGTTTCCTACTAGCCTGACAAGCCCATACCAGAAGCTCCCTAGCCCAAAGGTGTAATTGCCTATCTTGATACTGAGAAAGTCGCTACGAGGCTGCCATGTTACCTCATGGGTTATCGGGTCCTCCCTGATACCAAGTCCTTCCTTTACTTCGTTCCAAGCATCATCTTCATCTTTGCCTGAAAGTAAAGCTATAGCCATCTGAATACCCATGTAGTAAACAACGACAGCACCAAGCATCCCTCCTAGAGCCTGCTTTGCCATCGCACCAGTATAGCCTCCACGAAATACATTACCTAATAGTGAAAGGCAGGCTCTTGTATAGTTCGGAGCAAACCACATAAAGGACGACTCTAATTGCCTTATTGTCAATGGCACTCCTGTAGCTGTAGCCTGTGCTATTCCTGTCATTAAGTCTAGCTGATTGGCTAATTCAAAAGCCTTACCGTCCTTTATAGCTTTAGGAGAGAGAGCCTTCCAGAACTCATTACGCACTATCTCACCAGCAGAATAGAAGGCAATCTCGGCCCTCTGATATGGCTTAAATGGCATCTTTCTAAATACCCAAGCTGCTATGCGCCCAAGCCCATGCTTCGCCTTCAGCGCCTCAAAGTAATCAATAGCCATAGAGCTACCGCCAAAGCTGATTCTTTGATTAGCAGTAGCTTCATTTTTCGCCATATAGCCATAGAATACTCCGGGGTTGAAGAAAGCAGCCGTAGATTCCCCTAGAGCCTTATACCATGCACCCATTAGCTTCACCCCTATTCTTGGATTTCTCAAAAGATAAAGATGAGCCATACCGAAAGATGGCATACCCTGAATTGACATAGCTGAGAAGTCGAGGGCTGCCTTAGTCATTCGGAGAATACCAGCAGCATCGCTAGTGACCTTGAGGACAGGATTCCCTTTCTCTACGCCAAAGAACTTATTACAGGCATCAATGAAGTCTTGATTATACATCTTACCCCCAGCAAAAGGCATAGGGATATAACCTTCTCCAATCCCCGGCTGTCTCACAATCTCCATCTTGGCAGCCCTTTCCGCCCTTGCCCGCCAGTATGGAGCTTTCCTTGCTTCCACTAATGCCTTTGCCTCACTAGCCAGCTCGTTAAATGCCTCCTTGCGTTCCTGCACTGTCTTTTCATCTGGCACAGGGAATGTTGCTTGCTGGATTTCAGTATCCCCGGCAAGTTCGCTTATTCCCTCTACCTTCGGTTTGATATTCACATTCGGCGGTGGCATACCAGCTTCCTCTCGCATTTTAGCTAACTTCTGGTAGTCATCTATGCCCATCTGCCTTATCTCACCTTTGCCTCTAGGCTGAACAGGAGTTTGATAGCCGAATATATCTGTCTGTAAGCCAGCTTCAGGCATACCAGCTTCGGCTGTGGGGATTCTAGGCTCTTCTGGACTAACATTCTCAGGCTTGCCCTCTACCTCTGCCAGTATATTGAGCATCCTGTTAATACCCTCTTCCCTCTGGTTAGCAGCGTCCACCAAAACTCTGAGGTCAGCAAGCCTCTCTCTTGAATCTGCCACTCCCTCAATACGGGTTATTAGTTCGCCTTCGGTCAGATTAAAGTGGTCTGCCAGTTCGTCTATGACATAAGCCGAAGGCACTCTACCCTCTTTTGTCCGCGCCTGAACCTGCTCCACAGGCTTCATTGTCAAGGCTGCTGCCTCTTTGAGTGTAAAACTCTCAGGCCATTCTCCATGCTTCAGGAAATAATCGAGATGACGCTTTATCTTGCCTACATGAACTATAAAAGTCGCCACTGGGTCAGTTTTCAGAGTTTCATCCAGTGCTTCAATCTCCCCTTCTTGATTAGCCACCATCCCCCCTATCTCTTCAAGCTGAGTATCCATCGTGTTACGGAAAGCCAGCCTGTCCTCATACTCCATAACCTTAAAGGCTTGTCGTATTTTCTGGTCAGTCGGTATCTCAATAGTCGGTTGCTCTTTGGCCGCCTTGATAGCCTCTTCTGTCTTAGCCTGAAGGGATTTAACAAAGTCCTGCATCTGTGCTAGAGCATTTCGCAAGCCCTGAACTTCCGATGATTTCTCTCCTATCAAGGCTCTCAATCTCCTCCCGAGTCCAGGAAATCGCCTCTCCATCGCCCTCAAGGTTTGCTCCGGTAATTTCTCCCCTCTCTTAGCCCTGCTAATTACAGAGTGTAATTTAGCAGCATCGGCAAGCTCTTCTTTTGTTAGCTCTGCCCTCTCAGCTATTTCAGGGAATCGTTCAAGTAATCTCTCAGAGGGAGTAACCCCAAACTCCTCAATGAGCTTGGTAAACCTCTCTCCCGCTATCTCTTTATATGCCTCTTCAATATAGCTACTGACAGGCACTTCGATATTCGGTTCGTATCTTATAAGAGCCTGTATTCCTTCAGCCATAGTCTCAAAGGCACGAGGTTTCTTATATGCTGGAACAGCCCCAGGTTGAACTCCCGCTCTTCCCGGCCTACCTCTAACCTCCACTACTTTACCTTCAATCATTCTGCCGGTAACTACTCGATGAATCCAGCGTTCATTGACAGCATCAAGCACTACGCCTTCCTTTTGTAGAAGTTTACGAATAGCATCGTATATTTGATTAACCCGTGCCACATATCGCAGCCCCTTGTCCATCTTCGCCCAGTTATACATCTCAGGGTGAGTGAACACATGCTCTAGTGTTCCCGAAATAGCCCGTTCACTCTTATAAGCGGGAAGTAGCCTAGCTGCCATCTTCCCTGAATACCCTACATCGTTAAAGCCAAAGTATCTCACAGGGTTAGGCACTATATCTTTGAGCGTATTAAGTTCTATTCTTGAGATATTCGTGCCCGTGCGCATAATAGCCCCATAGACAACGGCAGCTCTCCCCACAATGTCTTCTGTAGCTTGGCTTTGCTTGTCTATCAGGGACCGCCAGCCCAAAACCGCCTCGTGAATCTTCCTAAATACGGGGACTCTGGCAGCACCTTTGAGCTTTGTTCTAATCCAGTTCGGGATTAGCAAGCCATCAATTATCTCCTGGCTACCTGGTATCGTTAATTCAGCTTCGGTAACTCCCGTTTGGGGAAGGACAACATTGGCATCTTTTACCCCTAAACCCACTTCACCGCCGACAGGCACGGTTAAATTGGGATTAGTGGACTGTATTTGGTTCAGTGCCGTTTCCGCCAGTGTTTCATCTACCAACCCTTGTGCCCTCTCACTAATCGGCTGAACTTGGTCTGAAACAGGCTTAATGGCATCAACTACTTTTTGAACTTCGCCTATCTCCTTAGCTTTCGCTTGTTCCTCCTCCATTATCTCCTGAACAGTCTCAGTTATTATGGCTTCCCCTTCTGGTGTTTCAGCGAACTTATCGAGTGCCTTCCCTTGAGCTTCTTGTTCCGAAATCCCTTGCATCATTCCTTCGGTAATATCCTCCTCAATCTTCATCTTTTGCTTATCCGTCATCTTAGTCTCTATTCTGTTTTGAATAGCGGAATAGACAGAACCAGCTCCACCAAAGGTCAAACCTCCAACTAAGCCCAAGTTGAAGTTCTGCCAGAATTCATCATCAAATACGGCAACCTTGTCTCCCAATGCCCCTCTAGTTATGAATAATTGCGCACCTTCCTCAACGCCTTCGGATGCTGCCTCAAAGCCGAAAATAAGAGCTTTAGTAAGAAAGCGCGCCGTTGCTCCTCCTGGCAGCATAAAGGCAGCACCAAACTGAGCAGTGTTAGTTACTGAAAGCAAACCGATATTACCGAGTAGCACCTTGTCAAAAACGGCGTTCATTTCCTCTTGGGTGTATCCTCGTGCTTCAGCCTCGTGATAAGCGTGTCCCGCTTCTATCACTCCCTCGCCAACTGCTGAAGTTGCACCACCGGTAATAGTTCCAACTATACGGCATAGGAGCGGGCCACCACCAGCGGTCCTCGCTACTGATATTGCTCCGCCACCAGCAATCAATGCCGTGTCTATTATAGACAATATAAACGGCACCATCCTCATCAGGTTCTTGGCATACCATATTGGGCTATTAACCTTTCCATAATCTACAGGAACGGCTACGATTTGAGCCTGCATCCCAATATTCTTGAGAGTGTTGCCGAAGCTATCTGCCCCCATCCTATCTACCAATCCAGCTACACCAAGAATCAAATCAGCAACACCCACACCATAGAGTTTCCAGTAATCTTCAAGCGGACCAGGTAGCCAATCACCGCGAACAAATCGCATTGGTGCAGTCCCATGATACACCCTATCAATATCTTCCTCACTCCAACCCCACCCTCTCATAATTGCTGCACCCTTTTCGCTTCGTCCCTCCCAGAACATCGCTTGCTGGACGGCCTGTATATCGGTTCGAGCCCACTCGGTTATTTTATCAATCGGCTGGTCTGTAACCCTGAATGAGCCAATAGGGGCTTCAGATAATGGCCCCTCAATAATAACAACACCTCCAGGTGCAAAGAACTGCCTTATCTCTTCTTCGGTAAGGTTGCGAACATTCCCCTCTTCATCTTCAAATTCAATCTTCTTGAGAAGTGCCACCATGTCCTCAGTCGGCCCAATCTCCCTTATATCAGTAAGGAAGCCTTCAGGGTTCTCTCGCATATAAGCCTGAATTTCCGCTATATCTTGCTCAGGAAACACCCTGCCGAAGATTTCCTCTGTTTCTAATTGCTGTCTCTCCCTTAGTTGCACCCATCCTTTGACATCTAGTTCTCCACCGGCCTCTTGATATTCCCCATATAAACTTTGCCCCTCTTCTGTCAGGTTCTCTATAGCTAGGGGATATGGCGTAGTTTCTAAGCCCCCTACTGGCTCACTTAGTAATGCCTCTATATCAGCTCTGGTATATCTTTCGCCAGTCGGTGAGGTGTAAAAACCCTCTTCTGAAATCTCCCACTCTTGAGGGGTGATAAGACTGGAGGTATATCCTTCTCCTGTTTTAGTTGGGCTCATCTTCAGCATCCAGCCTTCCTGAAGCCCCAAGCCCATCTCAGCAGCCTCAGTAGAGGTAAAGAACAATGGCTGTGTGGGCAAAGCAGTCGTTAGCTGCCTTCGCTTGATAGCGCCTGTTAACTGAGGATACATTTCTCTGACTTCCTTTAGAGAACTCCCATATTGCGTCAATAGGCGTTCTATCTCTATGTCCTTCGCCTCGCGATACCTGCTTAATAAGTTCTTTTCATTAAAATCCATCATCTTTAGCTTACCCCCTTGGTGTTTTCTTTATTATCCGCAGCATACTTTTCCCGAAGCCACGCTAGGCGTTTCCCAAGTAAGTAGTGAAGTATGTAGTTACAGAGTGCGGTTTCTGCTCTTCGCCACCTCTCACCTTTTCTGAAGTCGGGGTGTGTAGCAAGAAACTCACCAAAGGCAATTATCTTTCTTTTCCGTTCAGCGTAATTCATACTTACCTCCACTTAGATTAGTATTTCCAGACTGGGATTGTCTCCTGTCTTGGGGATGTCGTTGCGAAGCCGAACCTCTCTGTTATCCCCAGAGAGGCATAGCGTCCAGCATCACAGGCATGATCCCGAATCTTCACCGGCTCTTCCAAAACATTGCCGTCTTTATCCTTCTTCCGGCAGTAGTTCCTAACTTCCTTTATAGTGTCCACGCTGGACTTAGTTATATGCAAAGGCTGCCTTCTTACAAGGTCAATCCCCATCTTCACATCTTTGTGTGCCGGGTAAATCACCCAGCCTGCCCTTGATATTTCCTCTATCCTGGCTGGCTCGGCCAGGTCAGCGTAGATGTCAGCCTTGTCCTCATGTGTTAGCCGTTCTATCAAGTCAGAATTAGTTAGCCCTGTTTGATATATGCGTTCATCCCAATATAGCTTTTTATCGGATAGAACGACCTTAATTAAAGCTGTCGCGTTCACAAAGCCGAAGTCCAGCCCATAAGCCCATGCCTGCCAGTCGTTCTTAGGCGGTAGTTCCTCAACAACCTGAAAATCAGGCCAGATTATGTTCTCAAGATGCCCTAACAAGCCTAGCCCATAGACATTCCACCAGTTAGTGTCCTTCCCTTTGTTTGATTCGATATTGTCAACAACTTCCTTTGGTAAGACCTTCAGAGCGTCAAGATAAGTGCTGTGGACATAGAAAGTCGTGGACTCATTTCGCCAGTTTTCGTGAGCCCAGAACTCAGCCACCGGGTTCCAGTCGGCGATAGTGAACTTTGAAGCCCTAATATCTAAAGCCCGTGCCGTCTCCCAGGGTATGTTGTTGGCCTCGTTCAGAAAGAGAATATCACGCCGGGGACCTCTAACCTTATCGGGTTCGTCAGCTCCAAAGAACTCTATCTTTGCCAGCCCAAAGTCATACCTGAATAGAGTTTTAGACCAGTGAGTGTTATTCTC
>Ga0114922_10006829_pt1 | contig 10444 bp, 8 predicted proteins | sample AartaG_FD_100975 | JGI IMG/M metagenome (GOLD analysis project Ga0114922, IMG submission 100975) | Deep subsurface microbial communities from Aarhus Bay to uncover new lineages of life (NeLLi) - Aarhus_00045 metaG | ecosystem: Environmental > Aquatic > Marine > Oceanic > Sediment | place: Aarhus...
CCCCAGGCCACTCCGGCCACGCCCACCGCCGCCTGAGCCTTACGCCTCGGCCGTGATCTTCATGCCCGACCGCCCGGCCCGGCCTGACTCCGGCCGACATGTAGTTCGTCGGAGGTTTACAGACAAAGAGCTTCCTGGCACAGACCCAGCTTGCTGATTGGTCCCATCTGGAACGAACAGGGGAGAACCGGGATTCCCTCGGACTCCTTCGTGAGGTGTTCGACTTCTTCTTCTCACCGAAACGGTTCGTGGGGGCCAACTTTGACCCCCAGCAAGCGCCGTCAGTCGATGTGGAGACACCGGACGGCATCCTCGACGTTGATGATCTGAGCGACGGGGAAAAGGAGATACTCCACACAATGGTGCATCTATACCGGTTCAGTGACCTCCAAAACACCATCTTGTGGGACACGCCGGAATTGCACCTCAACGCCGCGCTAGAAGGGCGGCTTTATCAAGCGCTGACGCGCATTGCACCTGGCAATCAGTACTGGATCGCAACACACTCTGTCGAGCTCATCAACTCAGTCCCGCTAGAAAACGTGTTTGTCATTCGCCCGAGCGCCGAGGGTGCCGTTCTGACCGGGGCGGCCGACCCGAGTAGGAAAGCTCGGGTCGAGATGTACCGGGAACTCGGGGCACAGGTTGGCCTCCAGCTCGTATCTTCTGTCGTCGTGTTTTGCGAAGGAAAGGATGCCTACTCAGACAAGAGATGCTTCGACCGGCTCGTGGCCCCGAGCGCTCCGGGCGTTAACTTCCTAGCGGGCGGGAGCTGCGAAACCGTTTTGGCAGCAGGCACGCGCGCCAACGAGCTGCTCGCGGAAGCCACGCAGAACGGCGATTTCCTGGCCGTCGTAGATAGAGACTACAGGAGCGACGAACAGATCGAGGCGGTGGAGAAACGCTACGGCCCCCGCCTGTTCATGCTCCGAGTCCACGAAATCGAGAACATCTTTCTGGCTCCGGAAATCGTCCACGAGACCTTAAGGTTCCTAGATCGCCTAGAAGGGCAGCAGAGCGTCGACGATCTCACCCGACGCCTTCGCGAGGTTGCCGTAGGTCTTCGCGACTGGTTCGTGGCAGATTGGATCGCGTGGGATTTCCACCAGCGGTTTCAGCGCCCACCTCGGCGAATAGCCGGCGATGACCCAGAGGCTTCCCTCAGGAATTACGTTTCCGAACTTCGTTCCAGAGTCCGGGAATCGACTTCTGACGCTGATGTCGAGAAGCAAAAAGAGCAAAAGCGGAGAGAAGTGGACCAACTCATTGAGAATGACCGTGCTTTGACTCGTTTGCCGGGTAAGCAACTGCTCCAGCGCTTTCTGGAGCGTTTCGGCGACCTGAGCGCTGAATTGTACATTAGTTCAGCCGTGAGCACCATTCTTGACAAAGACCTCCGCGTGCCCGAGATCGAGAGGCTCAAGAAGGTCATCGACGACATCCGGGGTAGCACGTGACACTCTCGGTCGCGCGCCCAATGTCACTCCTGCTAGCACGGCCGTAGAAAAGGTGTCAGGAAGAATTCCAGGCATCACGAAAACCTCCCTGACACCTTTTCTTCCCGAGTGCACTCCGTTGTTTGCGGTCCTACTTCTCGTGGAGGTAGGTTGCCTTGCAGTTGAAGCAGTGGTGCACGCGGACCTTAGCTCCGTCATAAATCTTCCGCACTGTGTTCTCTCCGCATAGATTGCATTTAGCTCCCTTCCCACCACCGGGTTTCTTCGGCTCGTTGATCCACCCGATGGCTTTACATTTGGAGATTGAGCACTTGCATACGCCTTTCTCCTGGTGAAATGTCAATCCCCCGCATGATGGACAGCGACTTCCTTTTGGCATCGATCATCCTCCGCACTTTTGTTCTGCCCGAACAATAACTATACGCTCTGCATGAACCAACGGACGCAAACTGCTTCTTTCTGTATAAACCTGCTGAGCCTTTCATCGTTCAGGAGCGTGAGTCCTTGATCGGTCAGTCTCAGGTTGCCGTGGACTTCTTGCACCGCCAAGACTCTTGCCGGCGGACGGGCTTGGGACCCGACTTCGCCAAGCTTGCCGTCCGTATTGGTCAAGCATTCCGCTCGAGTTGTTCAAGACTCGGATAACATACCCCGAGGTGCTCGAGGCCGCAAGGACGCGACTTCTGGTCCGGCGCGTCGCATGCTTCCACGCACCCCGCTCAATCTCTGCGGGCTCTTTCCTGCAAACGGTCGGTTTCTTTGCCGTTCGCGCAGGTTTTCCATGCGGCTGCCATCATCTGTGCGGTTCACGTCACCGGACCGTGTTCCCTTCCGCGCCTGCGCGGGCGATCAGATGCCATGTTCTATAAACGAAGGGCACGAGCGAGCTCGTGCCCTGCGCAGGCCCGACGGCCTGCTCGGCGGCCGCACGTCGTCGAAGGGAGCGGATTAAAGTGTGCCAGCAGATAGTCCAAAACGCCCGGTTTTCACGAAACCGAGGGCCCCCGAAATGAGCGCAACACCGAACAAGACAATGAGTTATAGACGAGACCGCCGGCGGGCAACCCCGCGAAACTCGCCTCAAGACCGCCCAAGACGTGCAAAAAAGCGCGCCCCACGCGCCGACTCCCCCGTCAACCCGCTCCCATCGGCACGAAAACGCGCGCTCCGCCGGCCGACCTTCCCTCACCACCGCCGTTTGCCGTCGAATCGGGTACGAAGTGCTCGCTCACGCTTGTCACCCGTTGGGTGCCCCTGTCAAAAAAAAGGGCCGGAGACCCTCGAATCACAGGCACCAGCCGCACGTACCGTGCCATCACGCAGACGCTATCTGGGAGATGCGCGTCAAGAGGAAGCAATCGGCCCAGCCCACCGACCATCCCGGCAGCCAGACGATCTTGCACCCGGCCACGGTCGTCAACTTCCGCAGTGTGCTGCGGCGTCGTCCGCGCCGGGCCCCCGGGCGGCGGGCAAGAGAGACCCGCCCCGAGTCCCGGCCGACCGGTCGGGGCCTTCGGACGGGGTTTCTGTTGTGCCCGATCCGAGCGAGCCGGAGTTGCCGCTTACCGGCTGGCGCTCTGCACGACGGCATCGAGGACGTAGACCTCAACGCGGCGGTTCTTGGACCGGTTGGCGGACGAGGCGTTGGGTACGACGGGGCGGTGCTCGCCGCAGCCTCCGGCCACCAGCCTCGTCGGAGCCACTCCCCGGCTTTGGAGATAGCGAGCCACGGACAGGGCCCGCTGGGCGGAAAGCTCAAAATTGTCCTTCCAGCCGCTCTTCTTGATGCGTTCGTCGTCGGTGTGCCCGTAGACCAGCACATCCCGGGCGGCGTACTCGGAGTTGAGGACCCGGACGATCCGGTCCAGTGAGGCTCGAGCCTCGGGGCGGAGGTCGGCCTTGCCGGAGCGGAAGAGCACCTCGCTGTCCAGGGCGATCATCGCCCCGCCGGGGATGGACGTCCAACCCTCGGGGGCCGCCGGCTCGGGCGGTTTGGACCGGGCGTCGGCGAGCTGCCTGCGCAGGTCGGCGCTGTCGGTCCGGAGGGTGGCCAGCTCCTGTTCGCACAGGTCGCAGTCACTACGGGCCTGTTGCCCCTCGGCCCGCGCCCGGTTGAACTCATCGAGCAACTGCTGGTTTTCGTCCTCCAGCAGAGCGATGCGCTCCTTGGGATCCGGGCCGCATCCGGCGGTAGCCAGCAGGCCACCCAAAACCACCAGTAGGGGAATCACTGCAAGTGGACGGGTCATGTCACGTACCTCCCTGTACCGTCCGCACCACCGCGGCGGTGCGGAAGCCTCCGTTGCCTGACTATTCTTTCTCCGCGTTCTGTCCGATCGCTTTGCCGATCTTTTCGTCGATCCGCTTCTCTTGTTCGCGGAGCTTGTCGGCCAGCTCCTTCTGGGATTCATCCCATCGGCGCAGTTGACGTTGTCGGCGAAGCTCCCGTGCGTCCTTGACCAGGCCCACCGCCATCCACAGGACCGACCAGGAAAGGACCGACCCCAGGGCTGTACAAAGGATCAACCAGAGGACGTTGATTTCCTTTGTGGAGTCAACCAGGCCGAAGAACCAGAACCGAACCGCGTGTTTCCGGTTCTCGATCAACACCGCCCCGATCGCCAGCACCACGATCAGGACCAGCCCACTCTTAATATAGACCTTGATCCGCTTAAATGCAAGGCTCATTGCGGCACTCCAAAGGTCAGGGGTTGTGATTTGTCGAGGATCAACACGTTAACCACCTCGATGGTGTTGCGGACCGGCGGGAACTCAAGGAGCGATTCATAGTGGATCACCACCACGAGATAACCCAGGGCCAACCAGGGCACCAGGGGGATGGCCCGGGTTCTTTTGAAGGGCAGCATGGCCAGCCAGGCGATCAGAGCGACGAAGATGGTGATTAGGAACCCGAGCAGCACGACCGGCCAGCCGGCCACGCAGCCCGCCGCCGCCATCATGTGAATGTCGCCCAGGCCGAACGCCTCCTTGCCGAACACCAGTGTGAAGACGATGCGCACCGCCCAGCCGATCCCGCCGCCGATGACGTACCCGGCCGCCGCCGTGCTCAGGCCGTGGAGGGGCTGCCAGGCGAACCCAACCCGGCAGTGCAGCAGGTCCGTCAGGCGCTGCCCGAGGGCGGCGTCTGAGAGTTGCACCCAAACGGCCAGCGCGCCCAGAGCGATTGCAGGCAGGAGGGTGGCCAATTCCGCCAGGGCCATCCGGCGGGCGCTGAATCGCTCGGCCTCAGTGGCCTCGATGATCTCCTGGTCCGCCCGCCGGGGCACGGACGCCTCAGCCAGGATCAGGACGAAGACCAGGGCGATGGGCACCAGGCTTCGCAGTGTCGGCAACGGCGACGAGGCGGGGTCGGCCGCATCCAGGCCCATCGTGACCAGCATCCCCAGCAGAATCAGGCCGACGACAACCGCACTCCACAGAGATCGGTGAGCCGGCACAGGTGGCTGGTCAGACAGGGCCTCGTCCAGGTGACCGGGCGCCAACTCACCTGAACTCTCGTCCGGTCGGCTCGCAGGATCGGGAACATCGCTCCGGAAACCGCCGTTCCCGTCCGGGACCGGCTCGGGGCGGTGGCGCATCCGCGCCCAGAGCCAGACAATCCCCAGACCGGCCAACGCCCCCAGGGCCCCGGTGGCTGTCGGGTCAGCCGGGCGCAACCACCCGTCCTGCCCGGCGGGGTCGGCCAGACTGTGGTAAGGAGTCCAGAGCGTGTGCAGGACGAAGCCGAACCAGGTAGCCACCGTGGTGAAGCGAATATCGACCCAATAATGGCGGAGGTCGATGGCGGCCATGGCCAGCAGGCAAGCGAACAGGGCCGCGTGGGCCAGGAAGATTGGCCAATCCTCAGCCAGAGCCCAGGTCAGGTAGGGTTCGCCGCACAGGCCGGCCCGTCGCGTGCGGGCGATAAAGAACGCGTCGAAGACAGCCAGGATCACCAGGGCGGCGGCCATCTCCACGACCGGATAGCGGGCGGAGATGGGGGCCCGGCAGTCGCGGCACCGGCCGCCCAGCAAGACGAAGCTCACCACCGGGAGGTTGTCATACCAGCGGATGCGGTGCAAGCAGTTGGGGCAATAAGACCAGACCGGGTCACGAAGCGACTGGTCGCGCGGGAGGCGGCAGATGACCACGTTGAGGAAGCTGCCGATGCACAGCCCGAAAGCAGCCCAGAACAGCAGCCACCAGATCGCGGTTACGACCAACAACGTGCCGGCGTCCTTTGGGTGATCCCCGTCGCTCGGATTCTCGGATCAGCGGCTCCGCAGCGCATGGTAGGCCAAGGGCCGCTCCGCGGCAAGCGTCGGTCATGCCGGGCCAGGAACCGTCGTCCCCACCCGCGGTGGTGGCGGCAGCGGGTCGTTGCGGGTACACGTAATACTGCAGGACCTCTCGATCTAATCGAAATCGAGCGCTAATGAAGATCGCGGTGATACAACTCAACTCGCAGGACGACCCGGAGGCCAATCTCGCCGTCGCCGGGGAATGGATCCGGCGGGCCGCCCAGGCCGGCGCGGAGCTGGTGGCCCTTCCGGAGACGTTCACCTTCTGCGGTCCGCTGGATCAAGCCCCACGCTACGCCGAGCCTGTCCCCGGACCGACCACCCGGGCGGTTGCAGCGGTCGCCCGCGAATGCGGCGTCTACATCCTGGCCGGCAGCCTGCACGAGCGCGTCGAAGGTCAGGCCAAACCCTTCAACACCAGTCTGCTGATCGACCGCGACGGTTCCATCGTCGCCCGCTACCGCAAAATCCACCTGTTCGACGTACCGGGCCCGGACGTCGAGTCGGACAACATTCAGGCCGGCTGCGAGGTGGTGGTGACCACGGTCCGGCGGCGCAGGTTCGGTCTGTCGATCTGCTACGACCTGCGCTTTCCCGAATTGTATCGCGAGCTGGCCACCCGGGGGGCGGAGATTCTGTTCGTCCCCTCGGCGTTCACCATGCAGACCGGACGCGATCATTGGGAGGTCCTGCTCCGGGCCCGGGCGATTGAGAACCTGGCCTACGTGGTGGCTCCGAATCAGTCCGGGCCTCATCCGCCGGACAGGGACTGCTACGGGCACAGCATGATCGTGGACCCCTGGGGCACGGTGCTGTGTCGGGTTCCCGACGGCGTGGGGATGGCCACAGCCGAGGTGGACCTGGCCCGTGTGGCGGAGATTCGTCGAACCCTGCCGGCCCTCGACCACCGCCGCCTCGGCCGCTACTGATCGTTGGATTCCCAGGCGGAGCCTGCTGCGTCGTCCGACGCGCTTTCGGGCGGCAGAACGGGCTGGCGGCTCCGTTCGAGGGCCTCCCCGCTCTGGTAGTCGTAGAAGGTGGCCATCTGCTCGCGGAAGTACCCGCCCCGACGGGTCTGGGCCACGTTGAGCACCGCTCCAAAGATGTGGGCGTTGACGCTCAGCAGCAGATCGCTGGCCCGCCGGGCAATTCCGCGCGAGTTCTCCTTGGCCCGGCAGACCAGGATGGCCCCGTCCACGCCGGTGGCCAGCACGCTCGCGTCGGTGGCCAGCAGAACCGGCGGGCTGTCAATGATCACCTGGTCGTAGCGGGCTGTGGCGGCTTCGAGGAACTCCTGAACCTGCGGGCTGGCCAGTCGCTCGGCCGGATTGGGCGGGGTGGGGCCCGAGGGGAGCACGTCGAGGTTGGCGATGTCGGTCCGGCGGGCGAGCGACTCGACCGTCCCCTCGCCGATCAGCAGGTTGCTCAACCCCTTTTCACCAGCGTTCGGAAAGATGGTGTGCAGGGCCGGCCGCCGGAAGTTGGCATCGACCAGCAGGATCCGCCGCCCGCTCTGGGCCAGCGAGGCCGCCAGGTTGCAGGCGATGGTGGTCTTGCCGTCCTCCGGTCGGGGGCTGGTCACGACGATGGTGCGCTGCCGCTCGGCCGGGGCGCTGAACTGAAGGTTGGTGCGGATGGCACGGAAGGCCTCGGCGATCATCGAATGGGGTGCGTCGCGGACGGCCGTCTCCACCGGATCGATGGGCACCTCCTCGTCGTCCACGTCGGGAACCACGCCCAACATGGGGATGTTCAGGTGCCGGATGATGTCCTGCGGAGTGCGTACCGAGGTGTCGAGGAACTCGAGCAGGACGGGGATGGCTGCGGCCAGCAAAAGGGCCAGCACCACCCCGGTGGGCAGCAGAATCCAGGCGGGGGAGCTGCGCTCGATCGGATCAACGGGGTCCTGGCGGATGCCGACTTGCAGGGCCCGCCCCGTTTCCTTGGTAATGCGCTCGACCTCGCGACTGACGTCGATAGCCCCGTCCCGGGCCTCTTTGAGGAACTGGAGCTCATCGTTGAGAGTCTGGAGCTCGGCCGCCCGGCGGTCGACGTCGGACTGGACGGCCTCGGCCTCAAGGAGCTTCTCCTGGGCCAGCAACAGGGCGTTCTGGGAGTTGAGGAACGCCGTGCGCACCTGCTCGGCACGGTAATCCTGCATCTCGATCAGCTTGCGATCGCGCTCCGTGTCCAGTTGCTCTCTGGCCATGTCCAGGTGGTTTTGAAACTCCTTGACCTCGCGATGATTCGATCCGAACTTGACCCCTAGTAGCTGCAGTCCCTGTTCCAGCATCAAGACCTGGTTGGCCAGGGCGCTCACCAGCGGGTCCTGCTCGACGAGCCGGCGATCCTCGGTCGAGACGCCCGGTCCGAAGGCATCGTTGTACAGTTGGGAGAGACTTTCCAACTCCATGGTCTGCAGCTCCAGGGCCGCGACCTGCTCGGCGTAAATGGTCAACTGCTGGTAAGCAATCCCACCGTCGCCGGTCTGGAAGCCGGGGGGCAAGTCGGCGGTGAAGTCTCTGATTTGTTCGAGCTTCCGATTGATCTGTAAACGGAGGTTCTCCGCCTCGGCCTTGTAGGTCTCCAGTTCGACGCGGTAGGGGGCCTTAGCCCGGTCCCGAACCTCCAAGAGGTACCTGTTGACCACCTGCCGCACGATCTTGGCCGGATCCGTCCTCTCCCGGCAGCTTATCGCCACGCGAACGTAGTTGGTGTCCCGGATCGGGGCGCTGCTCAGGTCCTCCTCCAGCTCTAAGGGGCGCTCGTCCGGTTCCACGTCTTGGAACCAACGAGTGCTGCGGACCTCCGGGGTCTTGAGCACGTCCAGCAGGATCCCGGGACTGGTCATGAACCGGGCCTGACTGTTGATGAACCGCTCGTGCTCGTGCTGCTGCAGGGCGGGCTGGCCGATGGTTTCGGCCTCGAGCGGACGGTTGCTGATGCACTCGACCCAGGCCTCGGCCTGATAGCCCGGGAAGTAAATGTAGAAGAGGAAGAACAGCCCGACGGCGATTATGCTGAACACCAGCCAGAGAAGGACGATCATGACCGCCCGCCCCTTGAGGATGGAGAACAGGTCGGCCATCGACAGAGCGGTGGTCGCCGCAGCCGGCGGTGCCCCCGCTGCCGGAAGGGGAATTCGCTCTTGCACCGTCGCAGGGATGGTGGTCACGTTCGTTCCTTCAAAACTCAAACCGGCTCGACCGGTCGGCCGCGGCAACTGCCCTGCGGCTTACGGTTCCTCAGCCTCCTCCACGAAGAGGTTCTTGAGCACGTACCCGACCAGGGCGAATAGCCCCAGGGCAATGGGCAGCATCGCCAGGCCGAGTAGCTCGTGCGGTGTACCTGAGGCCAGGCTCTCGTACTCGAACACGTGGACGCACCCGGCCGCCGTGACCCGGATCACGTTGCAAAACAGGGCAATGGGAACGCAGGTCAGCACCATGATAATCCGCTGCCACAAGGGGCGCTCTCCGAGGTAGGCCATGGCTAGGCCCAGGGCCACAAAGGCCATCATCAAGCGCATCCCGCTGCAGGCCTCTTCCACGTTCAGCATCCCGACCTTGCTGCCATAGGTGTAGTCGATGGCCACGCCGGAGGTCTCGGCGTGCAGACCGGGGATCAGCGAGAGCAGGGCCGCCCCCGCGTCGGAGGCGAGTTCCCGCAGCGGCATGGTCACGCTCACGTACAGCCCCTGGGGCAAAGGGATGGCCAAGGCCAGGAACAGGATCGGGAACCAGACGACCCGCAAGACCTGCCAGCCGCCTAGAAACAGCGTCAGGCCCAGGATGGCCACCACGATGGAAAGCGCCTGCGGATAGCCCATCCGCAGCAACAGCATCGATCCGAAGTACATGAGCATGGCCGCCAGCAGCACCGCCAGTCCCACCAGGCTGGTCCGTGGCCGGACTCGCAGCAGTTCGTCGCGCCGGCTGCCCAATAAGTAGAGGCTGAACAGCGGCATCAGCCAGCCGTGCGACCAGTTCGGGTCGTTCCACCAGTGGTGGAGCACCGAATCGGTCAGCGGCACCCGATAGGCCAGAACCAGCAGCAAGGCCAGCACCGCGATCTGCAAGCGCACGCCGGGGTGGACCAGCTCGCTCAGGCTCGCGGCGGCGGGCCCCGGTGCGGTGGCGTGGGCAGGAGTCTCGGATGACGATTTGCTCTTGCTGCTCAAGGTGTCGCCTCTCAAGGAAACAGGCCTGGGAAGCGATTCTGCTGCTGGGCCTCCTGGTAAGCCTTCGCCTGGGCCGCAGCCTCGTGAGAGGCGATGTCCACGTCCGCGAAATTGCGGTCGTACACGAAGCCGAACCCATAAGTGAGGCGGAACGCGTTCCGCACCACGGCCAGGAACACAGCGGCCGGATGCGTCCCGACCACGATCAGGTCGTGGTTCTTGAGGTAGAAGTCCGACTCCTTCCCGGCGAAGATGCGGTCCAGGTTGACCTGGATCATCTCCTCGCGGTCCCCCAACCGGCGGTAGACCGTGCAGCGCTCCGGCCAGGCCAGCGGCGCGAGATCACCCGCGGCCGCGACCGCGGTCTTAAGGGTCAGCTTGCGACCACCGAACGCATAGGCCCCAGGCCGATTGATCTGGCCCATCACGTAATACTCGCCCGGTTCGCCGGCCATCAAGCGCAGCGTGTCGCCCGGGCGGACTATGATGTTCTGCCGGGGATCGCC
>Ga0114922_10006830_pt1 | contig 10443 bp, 9 predicted proteins | sample AartaG_FD_100975 | JGI IMG/M metagenome (GOLD analysis project Ga0114922, IMG submission 100975) | Deep subsurface microbial communities from Aarhus Bay to uncover new lineages of life (NeLLi) - Aarhus_00045 metaG | ecosystem: Environmental > Aquatic > Marine > Oceanic > Sediment | place: Aarhus...
ATGCTCTAGGAAAACAGCCGCGTCTGACCGATAACCAGACAGTTAACGGCCACGTTTGAATTCAAGTCCGCCCGCACCATAATTACCCCCCGTATGGGGGCCCCCGGACGTCGCGCTGGGAGATTTTTATGTGGACTGAATTCGGGGTTTTCGCAGGCGATATGGGGATTTCTTCAGTAATCAGCCTACCACGGCGAATCGACTTCATCATGCCATCGTCATTATGTTGCACTGGGGTGGGGGAGCCTCTGCCCTCTACCGTTACAATACTGAATACGGCTATATATGTAGTTGATAGGAGAGCGCCGCATCGACTTGGCAAATTTATTCCATTTACCTCTTGACAATAGGTACCTAAGTGCTTATAATTATAAGTATGAGAAGGAAATCAGACAATCTTTTCCCTTTCGAGATATCTATCCTCGAGGCGGCAAAGGAACTACTTCGGCCAGGGGATGGGGGGTTCTACGGTTTTCAAATCGCGAATGCAATCAAAGACCGCGAGGCGAAACACTTTCTAAGTGGTTACGGGACTTTGTATCGCTCGTTAGGGAGGCTTGAGAAGCTAGGGTTCTTGAGCAGCCATTGGGAAGACGCGGATATTGCTCATGAACAGAAGAGACCTCCTCGCAAGATGTACGAGTTCACCGGTAAGACTGCTCCTGTGGCTTCTGAGTGTGTTACAGAACGTCCACCTGCGGATTTTGCCTTGGAGGGGCTGCAATTATGACGCCATTATTGCAGTCAGTTCTGGGGCTGTTTATTGCACTGGTTGTGGGGGCTTTCGCCCTGCCCATCATGAAACATGTCGTGATTGGGTGGGTTAGGCTGTACACTACCTTCGTCCCGAAAGAACTGCGTGAAGAACGCCGAGTTGAAGTCCTATCGGATATTCACGAGCAAATAAGCTCTGCATTGGTGAATAGGTATAGGCCTGTAGAAGTCGCAGGTCATATGTTCGTTCGCTGGTTGACCGGGTTGCCAGACGAATTCGCATGGTTCTCGCCCTTTGTTCCCTCGTTGCTTGCCAGCAAGGCGGCGAGATTGAGCCAGTCCGTTAGCAGTTTCCGTACACCGAAGATATTGATTCCATCTTTGGCTACATTCGGCGTTATGAATTGGGCATACCTCAGTTCAAGCGGTGCCCGAACGTTTACGACCTGGCTGGGTCTCAACGTCATGACGGGAGCGATGATTGTGCTAATCTCGAAGCAGCAACATGCGTGGGCGCGGCGCGTACTCTACACCTTCATGGGCGGGGGAGGCGTTATGGTGCTGGGCTACATGGCATGGTGGATGGGCCCCTCCAAATTGTATGAGATGATTCAACTGCCAATGTTTAGGGGCTTTCTCATTGCGATGGTGGTTATCGGCTTGGGGATGCTAGTTGCCGATAAGTCCATTCGCACTCGATTGTTCCAAGGACGGTGGCGGTACGTCATCATCTGCTGGCTGGCGATTATCGCCGTGTCGCTGGTTGCTTCGATGGCCTTGGCTGGAAGTGTCACGCCTATGCTCTCTGCGTTGGCAGTGGCGGCTGGGTTAATTGCCTCGATGTTCATATTCTGCGGAATCATAGGGCTCGTGACGGCCGCCTTCTGGCATGGGTGCCTGAGGGGAACTGCGGCAGGGTTGCGGGCAGTAGCAGCCGGACTTCGACGCCTTAATTGAGACTTCGGCTACCCTACGACAATCGGCTGGCCAGTCTGAAGGCGGAATTCCTTTTCCATGATTACCTTGACTGTCTCGGCGTGCCTGCGGGTAAAGACTCAAGGTCAGCATCTCCTCCACCCCACCACCCCAGGTGCATTACAATACAAATCTGCAACTAAGCATATAAAACCCTTTACATGTATTAGAATAACGCCTAGTGTGTATTTTGATGCTTGTGGGAATTGGAAATTGCCAGTAATTGTGTTGGAAAAGGGGGATGGGGTAGTAGTGTTCCTGGGTCACGGTCGGCCAGGACTACTTCCGCTTCAACGACATCGAGTGCTCGTAGAGCGATGCCTATCATACCCCGCCATATTTGACCGCACTTTGGCAGACCTGAACTACCTTGGTGGCAGCAGCCAGCAGCAAATGAACCGCTGGTTCTCATTAATGAACACGCATAGTGGGGGCATAGCAACAAAAGAAGAGAGTGGCTCCACGACCACTCTCTTCTCTTTGGTTATATTTACCTGGGGACTGGCGGCTACCTAAACAATGCCTCACCAAAAGGACGTCGGAAAAGCCATGACATTAGATAGAAGAAGGCATCAGTGTGTAATTACGTGATCGGTTATAATAAACTGGTGATTAAGAAAGCACAGGGAGACTGCAAGAGCTATGAAAGAGGATGAATCTATCACCGAAAGACAGTATAGAGCACAAGTTGTGCAATATGACCCGAATGTAATACTAGAGCTTTGCAATCGATTGAGTGTTAGACTGTTGAGGGAAGGGGAAACGATGATTGGTGGTACTTGGCCAAGCAGAATTGGCAGCTTCGTCCATCATAAGGCTTTTCACATTACGCATCACAAAATAGCTTTACTAGCTATGATTGCTCTACAGAACCACAAATACGCACATGGGAAAACACCAAGTGATAGGGAATTTGTTGCTCTGGTGAATAATGTCTCAACTATTCATAATCCGGTTGACGATATCAAGCCTTCAGACCCGAAAGAAGCATTATTCAGCCTCATGATTCGTCTAGCCTACCAACAATTCCCCTTCCAAGAGGGAATCCATAATGTACTGCCGAGACATTTGCTGCTATATCTGTATTCAAGAGTCAAGGCACATGCTATAGAACTTGATAGTGCAGCTTACAACCATTTCGGACTACATATTCAAGAGTATTTGACAATAGGATTAGGATTCTACGGAGTATCCTTGGGAGATTCTGTGTTTTCTCGCTCATTCGATGAGAAAACAACGATTGAGAGCATGAAGAAGTATATGATTCCCGAAAAGATTGATAGATTCTTAGATAAGATTTCTGCTGACTTCAACATGTTTCGCGAGATGTGCATGCAGGAGATTGAGGATTACCCGAACGGTGGCACTTATAGATTTAATCCGCTCTTTGACCGGCCCATCATTGTTAGAAGGGATGGGAGGTTTTGCATTCCTGTTCCAATGCTCGTTCCGTATGCAGTTACAAAAGGTCTCTATTACGATTTTCTGGATCTATTTAGTAGTGAGACCGGAAATCCTTTTGCCGAATGGTTTGGTTATGCATTTGAGCATTATGGAGGCGTACTATTGAAATATGCTTTTGGAACGCAGAATGTTTTCCCAGAACCTGTATATGGCAAGGAGAGTAAACGAGGGCCTGATTGGACTGTTACGCAGGGGAATTCCGCAATTGTTTTGGAATTCCGCTCTGGCAGGTTAAACAAGAAATCTAAGGTATACGGTGACTATTCGGAGATAGCAGCTTTGGTGAAACGGAATATCATTGATCCTTTGTTAAAATTGCCTGGGAAGATTGAGGATATTAAATCTGGCTCTACAGATATTCCTTCAAACGATAGCATGGAGTTCTTTCCTTGCATTGTGACATACGAGCCACTTTACTCCAATCAACTCTTTCATGAGATAGTCCAGCAAGAACTGAAGGGTGAAGGGATTCTGGAATATGAATTTGAATTGATGTCAATAGAAGACTTAGAGTGGCTAGCATCTTGGGCTGTGCATGAAAGTCCTGTTGACTTTCTGCGGGCTAAAAGGGGAAAGCCAGAATGGAAAGATATGGATGTAAGACAGTTGGTAGGAATGAAGATGAAAGAAAAGGGGATAACGGACCTTAGGAACCCGCTCTTGGACAAAGTGTTTAACAAATTCTGGCAACAGACAGTTCCAGAGTTGTCTCAAAAGCCCGAAGAGCGCAGTTAGGCTGCCTTACCATGTATTGGCCTAACGCCATCAGGAGTCGGTTCAGCCAGTAGAGAAATCCCTTGTCCTGCCTATACTGCAGAGTTCTCGCATTCCAGGTGGATCTAATTCCGGGAGGCAGATTAAATACAGTAGACTTCTTCTATGGTCGCCTTCGGCTGATTGGGCGAAGAACCTTCACATCGGTTTGTCGAATCATGGCGGTACGTTCGCTCAGTGCTGTCCGGCCCTTCTCCCATATCGCACGCATTGCAGGATCCGAGGGCTTGGGACCAGGGCCTCGGGTCGCTTCCCAATGTGCCAAGTTGTTGTATCGAGACATCATGTAGATGCGAGTCTCCGGTGCTACTAACGACAACCACTGACCCACAGGCCTGATGCCTTGACCTGCTCTAACCCAAGGCCACCATCCATTTTCTGACAACTCGACGAGACGCTTGATATTCCCTCGTTCGACATAGAACCTTCGTAGCGTGTAGATTCCCGGCTCGGTTTCAGGCGCATCACCTTCTGGCTACAGCTCTGTTAATGGCCTGTAGCTGCTAACTATTTCTCCAAGCCTGCCTTCTTTATATGCCTTGATCCAGTTCCCCAGCGTTGATAGCGGTAATGACAACCGCCTGGCTGCCTCCGGTACTGATAACTTCTCCTCCAGTACCATCTTTACCGCTTCTTCCCGTAATTCTTTCGTGTATCTCCCTTGTGGACCCCTTTTCATTCCGACACCTCCGTCTTTCTATTCTATCTGACTTTGGTGTCCGTTTTTTCCATCCTACCTCAATTTTGGTTTTATCAGCAATCTAACCAAGTAAGATTTGGGCTTCCGGGCTGAAACAAGAATCACTTTCATAACCGAAACTGCTCCAATAGCATACATCGGGTGATAGTTTGGAAGAACAAGCGGGGTGTGGCGAGTACTCACCACACCCCGTACTTCTGTAGAGTCTCTATTGTTTGAGTTACCTCTGGCCAGTGTATTCGTACTTCAGGTCTTGGTCGACCCACATGTAACGGTATTTCTCAGTGGCGCCCATCTCAGAGGTAAGACCAAGTCCCAGTTCTCCACTGTAGTTCTTTAACCAGGGTGACCAGAACTGGTACCAGGAAGGTGCTGGTAGAGGTATCTCCCAGACGAGCGGTATTTCTCGTATATACTCTGCCTTCAGAAAATTGCTGGCTTCCAGCGAGTCTTCGATTACCTTCCACTCATCATATGCATCTTCAGCAACCGGGTCAACGACCTTGGAGAAGGCATAGATTGACGACGGGACACCGCCATGAGCATGACTGAAACAGGATTGCGGTGAGCCATTGCCCCAGTATGAATAGCACATTGCCGGGTAGTTCATGCCGTATATCATCGATGAATGAGCAGCAGATTCTACGACATTGACCTCCATGTCTACGCCAACCTCAGCGAGGTATTCCTTGGTTATCAAGAGAAGGTCAACATCCAGGTCGCTGGGGTATATAATGCACTCCGTCTTGAAACCGTTGGGATATCCGGCCTCAGCTAGGAGTGCTCTTGCCTTGTCGGGATGGTACTCGTATAGTTCCCGACTGGCATCAGGAAGTTCATCCAATGGTACAAAACCCTCAACATTGCCAGGCTGGCAGGGCCAGGTATTTACAAAGGCATTGCCCAGGAAGAACTCTTCGACTATCTTGGGCTGGTCTATAGCCAGGGTCAGTGCCTGCCGTACCTTTACGTCATTGAACGGTTCGATATCGGTTCTCATGAAGATAACACGGGTACCCGTCGGAGACATCAGCTTATGCAGCAGTTCGGGATTTGTCTCCATCATTGAGCTTGCTTTGTCCCATTCAACAGGACCAATGTCAAGCTTGTGTGTCCGCAGCGCCGCCAGGGCTGTAGCCGTTTCAGGTATTATCAGTCCCCTGAGAGTATCGGCATACGGTAACTTGTTGTCCGGATGGAAGGGATCGCTCATCCAGTAGTTGGGATTCCTTTTCCAGGTAACGGAACTGCCGGATACAGAGTCCTCTACCATCCAAGCCCCGGTACCGCAAGCATTGTGCCAGTCATTGAGGTTACCATAGGCATCGATTGATTCTTGGGCGTATACATACATCCAGCTTGCGATGCCTAATATCGCACTATTGGGCTCGTAGAGCTTGTATTCAACAGTCCATTTATCGAGCGCAGTCATATACCCAGCAGCGACAGGTGCTCCTATCTCTTCCAGCTTTGCCAGCCAGGCAGCCAGTTTCTCCGGGTCCTTCTCCTCTTCTGTGGCCAGCCAGTCGTTCAAGACCTCTTCAGAACCCCGGTAGGCGGTGAACTTGGGATGCTCCTGACCACGGCGATACGAGTAAACAATATCATAGGCCGTCATTTCCCTGCCGTTGACTGGTAGTACATTCTGAAAATGGACTCCGTGGCGAACATGAAAGATGACCGTGCTGATGTCAGGAATATCGTAGGTCTCGGCCAGGTGGCCGGTCCGGAAAAAGTCCGGAATGTGAGGAGCGATAAACGAGTTCTCACCCGTTCCACTGGGACCTTTGAACCAGTCTCCCGTAACCAGCTTGTCATAAGTAACGGAACCCAAATGACCACCAATTGCCGAGATTATCGGGTCGAAATAGTCGGTAGCTTTCTCATGCGTCAGCTGGAAGGTAATAGACCCGCCATACCGGGGCTTCTCTACGAGCCTGCCCAGTGCATCGGTGACCATCTCCGGACCCTTTTCTTCAGCAACTGCTGCCTCTTTTTTCTCTTCCACTGTGGGGGCTTCCTTCTCTGTGACCTGCCCCTTAACTGCTTCTGTCTCTTTCTCCTCCTCAACCACTGCCGGCTGACAGGATGAAAGGACCAGCGCCGCTACCATTAGCGAAGACAGCAGGAGCCACAAACTCTTCTTAAACATTTTTCCCTCCTGTATTGCAAATATTGCCTTAGAATAACTACCATCAGTCTCACATCTCGCACCTCCTTCAAGCCTGCCCCATCTGAACACGGAAAGTACAACCGTTTCAGTCTGAAAACCGGTTCTGCTAGGTTCTCCTTGTTATCTTCCGAGTGGCTTTCTCGGCCTGTTTCATCCCGTAACTGCCCATACCACCAACACCGCCCCTGAGCCGCGGGTCCAGCAGGTCTCTTACTGCGTCTCCCCACATGCTAATACCAAACACGGCTGTGGTAAGAGCCACGCCAGGCCATATGGCCAGCCAGGTTGCCTCGTACATATAACGACGTCCGGAACCACTTAGCATGCGACCCCAACTGGGGACCGGAGGAGGAATACCCAAACCCAGGAAACTCAGACTGGCCTCGGCCAGAATGTTACCGGCCATGGCCACACTGAAAATAATAATCATGATAGGCATGATATTGGGTAGGATATGCCTCCTGACCATTTCTCCTGTTGAACAGCCAATCGCCTTTGCAGCATCTATGTACACGTTTCCTTTGATGGCGATGACGGCACTTCTTACCACTCTTATCCACCCGATTCCCCCCCATATTCCGAGCACAATAATAACCTGCACTATACCCGTTCCTATGAGCGCCATAAGGGTGATAAGGATAATCAGCATAGGGAAAGTCAGCAGCGCATCAACGAACCGCTGTACTACAAGGTCGAATTTACCCCCGAGATACCCTGAGATGAGACCAATCGATGTGGCGAAAATGACATTGATGGCACTTGCTCCCAGGCCGATATACATGGAGATTCGTGCACCGTAGATAACCCGACTGAGCAGGTCCCGTCCCATGTTGTCCGCACCGAGTAGATACTGCCCCGATGGTGCTGCCAACCTGTCCGCCATATGAATTTGTTGATATGGATACGGCGCTATGACCTCAGCAAGAATTCCGGTCAACAGCAGCAGCAGTACTATCACTGCTCCCACAGTACCCATCGGCTTCTCTCTAACAAGCCTGATGAAGAAATCAACGAAGGCTGAGTGCCTCTTCGGTTCTTCCGGTGCTCCGGGCACCATGGTGTTCGTATCCTCTATCTCCATATCTCACTCAAGCCCCTATCTCTATTTGTAGCGGACCCTCGGGTCAAGCCAGGCGTAGCTAAGGTCACACAGGAGTATCAATAACAGACCAACTACGGCCAGAATAAGGTTTAGCGCACTGATATAAGGGTAGTCTCTGGTCACGATGGCCTCCAGAAAGAGGCGCCCCATCCCGGGCAACGCAAATATCTGTTCAATGATGACCGTGCCGCCTATCATGATGGGTATCTGTCCCGATATGATGGTAATTACGGGTATCATAGCATTCCGCAGACCGTGCCTGATTATTACTATCCGTTCCTTGAGTCCCTTTGACCAGGCAGTCCTTACGTAGTCCTGCCGCAGCACCTCCAGCATCGTGGTACGCAGCATCCTCATGGTTGTCGCCGACATAGCCGTACCAAGCAGGATGGCCGGAATTGTGAACTGTATCAGGTTCCCCCCGGGGTTTTCGACAAGGGGTATGTACACTGCCGCCGGTGACCAACCCCACCAGATTGACGGAAAGACCATTAGCATTGTTGCCAGCCAGAACGCAGGTGTTGCCAGGCTTAGTATGGCAAAGGCACGCCCGAGATAATCACCCAGGGTCTCCTGCCTTATTGCTGAGTAGATACCTATCGGGAAGGCTACCAACTGTGCAATCAGAAATGACAGGAAGCCAAGCTCAAAAGTTATCGGCAGCCTGGCCGCTATGTCCTCGTTAACAGAGCGTTCTGTCCATAAGGATAGACCCAGGTCACCCTGAAGGAGGTTACCTATCCATTCCCTATACTGCACATACCACGGCTTATCCAGCCCCAGCATGGCCTCAACCGCGGCAATGTCCAGATTTACCTCCCCTGCCTGCTCCTGTGAGTGCTCCATCACCATCAGCTCAATGACATTCCCCGGCATCATGCGGATTAAGAGAAACACTACCACAGTCACGACAAAGAGCGTGGGTATCATCAGTATGAGTCTTCTGATTACATAGTTGCGCATCTGACCCCTTCCGAGGATTAGTGAACCGTGCTTAAACCAGAGCGCTCGGGTGGCCCCGGTAAATAATATAGGCAAGCTCGTGGTACTCTGCTTATCAGGTTATCTAAACTGGTATTCCCCATATCAACTCGCCATGACGAATTCCAACTCTTAATACCTTGCCTTGAATTGTACACCCACCGCATTCGGCAGTCAACAGCCGTCTCCGAGCCCTGCAGCATTCAGAATCCTCATACTACCAGCGTCCGACAAGCTCTCTATCCGAAAGGAAGCGATACTTCCCCCCATCTTTCTCATCTGATTTCCTGTATCTCCTCGGCTGCACCTAGCCGGGTGATGGACATAACCGGGTTACCCGCTTCAGAATAGCGGCAAACAGGTTTCTGGGCACCGCTACTTCAGCCAGTTGGAAGACGACCCACCGGGCATGACGCACAATCCGTCCTCCCATGTTGATCAGCTTCACCTGAAGACTGCGCAATGACCAGTCGTTGACTGCCTTCGGCAAGCATAGCCTGCGCAGGAAGTACCGGCCACCAGCTCCTGAAGCTAAACTATCTTTAACTGTAACATAGGAAGTGGTATCCTTTGTGGGGGCATGCCAAAGCCTTCACCCAATAAAAAATAACAAATTGAAAAAAACAATATCCGCGTTTCAGGGAGAGATTGGATCTCCCCCGTCTCCCTGTCCACGTACATTGCACGAAACGTCAGAATGTGCAGAAACCGGCTTGCCTGGGAGTTGAGCCTGTGCCTGACCCACCGACGCAAATACTGTAGTGAAAGCACTGCCTCTCGATGAGTACAGCCTGCTCTGTTTCGGAGACCAGCCCTTGCTTATGAGTCAAGGAATAGCCTGCATAGTTCGCGTAGCTAATGAAAACGCTGTCAGTGAACCTGCTAGCCTACTTCAGGTAGTCTGTCACCAGCTTCACTCTCAATTATGCACCCCCACTAAATGAACCGTCACACTCTCCTGCAAAGTGCGAACAGTACACCAAGGACTTCAAACCGATGGGGGCGACCACCAACGTCACCACGGTCCACTACGGTACTACCTGGGACGACACCACCCTGCTCGAAGAGGTGAAACAGGCCAACATCGAACTGGAAAAACGGGACGGCATCAAGCGTCACTTTCACTACGACTGGCAGGAAGTAGCTGTGCATAACCCGGACTACAGGGCACACGTGGAGGCCGAGCGAGAGCGCCTGGGAGAGAACCACCCCCTGTTCCTGACCCAGTACTGCCTGCTGCCCATCCGGGGTGGTGGGGGGTTCCTTTCCTCCCAGCAGCGGGTACAGCTAAGCGGCGACCACACCCGGAAACACTCCCCGCAGCGCGGCCGGGTCTACGTGGCCGGTATCGACCTCGCCGGTGAGGCCGAAGAAGGGGAGGATGCCCTGCTGAGAGCCACCAGGCCAAGACAGGACTCGACAGTGGTCACTATCGGCGAACTGGACTTCCCTGCCGCCGATGACATCCAGAAACAGCCCCGGGTCAGGGTCGTCGAGCACTACTGGTGGACCGGCCGGAAGCACACCGAGCTCTATGCGCAACTGGTGGACATTCTGAAG
>Ga0114922_10006831_pt1 | contig 10442 bp, 11 predicted proteins | sample AartaG_FD_100975 | JGI IMG/M metagenome (GOLD analysis project Ga0114922, IMG submission 100975) | Deep subsurface microbial communities from Aarhus Bay to uncover new lineages of life (NeLLi) - Aarhus_00045 metaG | ecosystem: Environmental > Aquatic > Marine > Oceanic > Sediment | place...
AAGACAAGCTCATCGTGAATCTGCAGAATCATCTTTATCGGCAGTTTTTCAGCGTTAATCTTCTCTTGGATATTTATCATTGCGACCTTTATCAAATCAGCGGCGGAGCCTTGGATGATTGTATTGACGGTAAGCCGCTCGGCCTGGGAGCGCTTGTTGTAGTTCCTGCTGGTAAGGCCTGTAATCTTGCGGCGCCTGCCGAGGCTGGTCTCGGCATAGCCGGTTGATTTTGCCTGCTCGACAGCCTGCTCCATGAACTTGCGGACGGAACTGTAGCGGGTAAAGTAATCGGCGATAAATCTTTTCGCCTCGGCCTGGCTTATGCCGATACTTCGTGACAGGCCGAACGGACCCTGGCCGTAGATAATGCCGAAATTCACGGCTTTACAGTTTGAACGCATCTCGCCGGTAACTTCTTGTGGCTTAACGCCGTAAATCTGTGAGGCGACAAAGCGGTGAATGTCCTCATCGGCCTCGAACGCGGCCTTTAGGGCCTTATCCTTCGAAAAGTAGGCCAGCAGACGCAGCTCAATCTGCGAGTAATCCGCGCTGAGGATGCAGTCGGACTTTTTCTGAGGAACAAAGGCCGAGCGAATCTTCCTGCCCAATTCGGTGCGGATGGGAATATTCTGCAGATTTGGATTACTGGAGCTGAGTCTGCCTGTAGCGGTGATTGTCTGGTTGAACGAAGCATGGACCCGGTCGGTGCGCGGGTTAATGAGTTGGCCGAGTTTATCGACGTAGGTGTTTTTTAGCTTGATAAGCTGACGGTATTGCAAAATCAAATCGATGATTTCGTGGTCGCCTCGTAGTTGCTCAAGAACATCCGCATCGGTGCTCCTCATCGTTTTACCGGAGCGGATACTCGTCATACCCAGTTGGTCGAAAAGAATCTCAGACAACTGTTTCGGTGAATCGATATTAAAAACCGTCCCGGCTGAATCATGTATCCGTTCGGTCAGCCCTTCAAGTGTCCCGGTAATAGTGCCGGACATGTCCTTCAAAAGCCTGACATCAAGAGAAACGCCCGCTAATTCCATCTGCGCCAGAACCGAAACGAGGGGCATCTCCAACTCGTAAAAAAGCCTCTCGATGCCCGGCTCATTTGTAAGCTGTTTTGAAAGGTATTCATACAGAAGAAACGTTACATCCGCATCCTCAGCGGCATATTCGGCGGCAGCAGCGGTATCGACCATATCGAATGTCAGTTGGTTCCTGCCTTTGCCGATGAGGCTCGACAAACTGATAGGCTGATAATTGAGAAAGTCCCTGGCCATCGAGTCCAGCGAATGACTTCTGCGGTCGGCGGCCAGGCAATAGGATGCAACCATTGTGTCAAAATACACGCCTTCAAGAGGCATCCCGGCGTTGGTAAGAACGATTATGTCATACTTAATATTTTGTCCGATTTTCTTTACCTTCTCGTCGGCCAGTATCGGGGCGATTTTTTGGCGTACCATACCAATATCAAGATGCTTCTGTCCCAGAGGCGCTCTTACGGGGATATAATAACCTTGATGCTGCTGCCACGAAAAGCTCAAACCGACAAGGTCCGCGCGCACCGGATTAAGGGCGGTGGTTTCCGTATCGACGGCAAAGATGGTTTGCTTCTTTAGTTCGCTGCAGAACTTGTTGAACTTTGTCCTGGTATCTATCAGGTGATAATCCTTAGAAAGCGTATTTATCGTATCGAGGCCCTCGTCGCCGGCGACCGGCAGGTCTGGGGGAATTGGCTTCTGTTTTTTTGTCTCGGCCTTTTGTTCCGGGGACTCCGCACGCTTCAGACCGAGTTTAGACATCAATCGGCCAAAACCCAGTTCGCCGAAGATTTCAGCCAGCTTTTGGGCGTCCGGCTCAGTCAGTTTGAAGGCGTCGTAGTCTATCTCAATTGGAGTCGAGCAGTCTATCGTTACAAGCTCTTTGCTCAAAACGGCCTTGTCTTTTGAGCTTCGAAGGCTCTCGCCTCGCTTGCCCTTTATCTCGTCGGCGTGAGCGTAGAGGTTTTCGAGCGAACTGTACTTCTGTATCCATTCGAGCGCGGTTTTTGGGCCTACGTCGGGAACACCCGGCACGTTACCTGCTGTATCACCCTGCAGTGCAAGTGCATCCAGAAACTGTTCGGGCGACAGCTTCATCTCTGCGAGCATCGAATCACGGCTTGTTTCCTGACCGGTTTTTATGTCGTATGTGAAGATATGCTTATCGAGAAGCTGCAGCATGTCCTTATCTTTTGAACATATATATACATCAACGCCGGCGGCCGATGCATCTTTGGCGAGTGTGCCGATTATATCGTCGGCCTCGAAGCCGTCGAGGCGAAGGGCGGGGATGTTCATCGCAGTGAGTATCTCTTCGATTCGGTCAATCTGGGCGGGCATATCATCAGGCATCGGCGGGCGGTGAGCCTTGTATTCGGGATAAATCTCAGCGCGAAAGGTGGGTGCCTTGGAGTCGAGCGCCACAACGAGCATATCGGGCTTTACCCGCTCGATAAGACCCAACAAGGTGCTGGTAAAGACGTATGTTGCCTTTGTCGGCTCACCGGCGGGACTGGTCAGCGGACGCATCGGGGCAAAATACGCGGCATAAATATGCGCGTGCCCGTCGATTATGTAAAGACTCTTTCCCATCGCCAACAAGTTTATTTGTCTTTGCCCTGCTCGTCAAGAACCGCTTGTAAATTTCTGATTGCCGCGGGATAATCGGGTTTCAGGCGCAGGGCCTCTTTGTAATTTTGAATCGCAAGGTCATACTTGCCTAACAGGGCATAAGCCCGGCCCAGATTATTGTAGGCCACCGGCCAGTCCCGCCTGAAACGCAACACCTCTTCGAAACACTCAACGGCTTCTTCGTGCCTGTTCTGTCTGCTGAGCGCCACGCCCAGATTGACACGGGCCTCCAAATGCCCCGGATTGATTCGCAGGGATTCGGCAAAATGCGTTACGGCCCGGGCAACCTGACCGTTTTGCAGCAGCACGTCTCCGAAATTGTTGTGCATTATGTAGTTATCTTCGGTCGCCTCAACAGCCCGCTTGTAAAGTGTATAATCATTTTGCCAGTACCCGACCTGGATGTATGTACAAATCATAAGGAAAACAAGCACAACCCCAGCCGATATTCTCAGCAAAATTTCTTTATATCGCCGGTTGGCTGGTGCTTCGGCAACACCCCATGTAACCATGATGAACAGTCCTATGGACGATAGATATGTGTAGCGGTCGGCCATCGCCTGGATTCCCACCTGAACCAGTCCGATGACCGGAACCAGCGTTATGAGAAACCACAACCAGCCCACAAGAAAAAAAGGCCGTTTGCGCACCGCATAAATTACAGCAATGGATACCGCAACTAACAATACGAAAGAGACTATCGGCTGCCACACGGGCAAACCCTCCAGCCGAAGCGGGTACAATACCGCCAGCCGGGTCGGGTAAATCGTTTTACCGACATATCTGACATAAGAGACTAAGGCATTCGACAAACGAAACCTCAGACCGAAAGCCGCCATTGGCGCCATTGCCTTACCGCCCCTCTGAACGACAAAAGTAACGACAACCACAGCCGCTGAAAGGAGGAATAAAGGAATCTTTTCCAGAATCAAACCGCCTGCCGATGCAAAGTACTTATCGGGAATCTTTTGCTTGATGTGAATTGATGATTCGTGCCGGTTTTTCCCGGCCCGCCGTAAAGGCCAATAGTCTAACAGCAGCAACACAAACGGCAGAGTAACCAGCATGGGTTTAGCCATCAGGCCAAGACAAAAAAGAAGCACTACCAAAAGGTAACTCGCCAGGCTTTGCCGGCGGATATACCATAAATACGCAGCTATTGTCAGCATCCAGAAGAAGCCGCTCAGAACATCCTTTCGCTCGGCCACCCACGCCACGGACTCGACATGTACGGGATGCAGCGCAAACAGCGCTGCCACAAATGCGCTGCGCCAGAGTAAGCCGGTCATTCTTCTGAATATCTCGAACAACAGTAAGGTATTGGCGATATGAAGAAGCAGATTTACAAAATGATACCAGAATGGATTGGGCCCAAAAAGCTGAAAATCCAGCATGTAGCTCAGCCAGGTCAGCGGATGCCAGTTGCTTTTGTAAGAGGTAGTAAAGGCCCAGGCAACAGAATCGAGCGTTATCCCTGCCTGCACGCGAGGATTCCCGGTAACATATTGTAAATCATCGTAACTGACGAAGTCGCAGGAGGCAACCGGCTCAAAAGCGACGACAATCGCCAGAACCAGGGCCGGGCAAATCAGAAAAACGTGTCCTTTTTTCACCATAACCGACAGTATAGGTATATCTGATGAAAAGCGTCAAGGGAATTATGGCAAATTGACAGCGAGTTTACTATTTAACCGCTCGCCAGGTTGGATTTCATAAACGCGTGTTTTGGCATTTTTGAAGGTGGAAAATTTTTTTGTGAACCTGTCCTTTTGGTCTCAATTAGATAAACATATTGAAGCTTTCGTAAAAAGCGTTACATTGGACCAGTTCCCAAAGAGCAGTGGGCCGGCAAGAAAGACAGCAGCTAAGAATATCAAGAGAAGAAAGAATGAGCGACAAAAACCAAGACGAAAGCGTACTACAGGCCTGTCTCGGTAAAAGCCGGCGACTGGCGAGCCTTATCGAGTACGCTGCCGACTCAATCGTGAGCAAAACGATACTGGATAAGGCCGCCGGAACGGTTACACTGTTTGCCTTTGACAAGGGGCAAAAATTAAGCGAACATACGGTGCCGTACGATGCAATCGTGCAGGTGCTGGACGGCGTGGGACGGATCACTATTGACGGCCGCGCCAATGATGTTTGCGGGGGTGAAATTATCATAATGCCGGCCAATGTGCCGCACGCGGTTACGGCCCGGGAAAAGTTCAAGATGCTGCTTATAATGGTCCGTGCATGACTCGGATAGCTACGCACGGAAATAGCAGAGGACCCGAATATGGTCAGATGTCCCGGACAGGACCAAAGGTTTTGGAAGCCCGGTGATATTTTCGAAGTGAAGTGTCCCGGATGCGGCCGGCCTGTAGAGTTCTTCAAAGACGAGCCAAAGCTGAAGTGCCGAAAGTGTGGTCGGCTGGTGCCGAATCCCAAAATCGACCTCGGCTGTGCCGAGTGGTGCAAATATGCGGAGCAATGCCTGGGTATTAAGAAAAAATCCGATGGACCAGGCAATGGTTCATAAAGTTCACGATGAGGGATTTTGAGATGACTGTGCGAAACATAGTCAGGATTGACGAGGAAAAGTGTAACGGCTGTGGCCAGTGTGTCAACGCCTGCGCCGAGGGAGCGATAGAGATAATCGACGGCAAAGCAAAGCTGGTCAGTGAGATTTACTGTGACGGCCTGGGGGCGTGCCTTGGTGAGTGTCCCGAAGGTGCAATTACCATAGAGCAGCGCGAGGCAGCCGAGTTCGACGAAGAAGCTACAAAAGCGCATCTGGCCCAGGCGAAAAATGCCCCTGCACAAAGCAATTTCGTCTGTCCCGGCATGAAGACGGCCTTACTTAGAGACCGCTCCGAGAACGCCCAATCGCAGGGCGGCGAAGTACCGTCACAACTTGGTCAGTGGCCGGTGCAGTTAAAGCTCGTTTCGCCTAATGCACCATACTTCGCAAATGCGGATTTGCTGTTGGTTGCCGACTGCGTCCCTTTTGCAATGGGCGATTTTCACAATCGATTTCTGAAGGGCCGCAGTATAGCGGTAGGCTGTCCGAAACTCGACAATAGTGAGTTTTATATTGACAAGCTCGCCCGGATATTGAAGGTCAACAGGCTTAACAGTTTGACGGTAATCCATATGGAGGTCCCGTGCTGCAGCGGCTTGACGCACATCGCACACGAAGCCGTCGCCGCAAGCGGTGCAAATATCAGCTTTGAAGATATAACCGTCGATTTGCGCGGAAACGTCAAAGAAATCAAAGTATGCGAGGCAAAAAATGACTGATACTTTTAAGGCAGAAGATGATTCCGAAAAACAGCCTGTGCCGCTGGAAAAAGGAAAGTGTGTCCCTTGTCAGACAGGCGGTATGCCGTTGAACGGCGAAGCCATTGAAAAGCTGCTGGGCCGACTGGCCCAAGGCTGGAAGGTGACCGAACAGCGCTGTCTTGAAAAGGAGTACAAGTTCAAAAATTTTCGCCTGGCCCTCGACTTTGTCAACAAAGTCGGCGAATTAGCCGAATCCGAAGGGCACCATCCCGACATTTATCTCGCATGGGGAAAGGTCAGAGTCAAGCTCTGGACACATAAAATCAACGGCCTGCACAATAATGACTTTATCTTGGCGGCAAAAATCGATAAACTTTAGTTGAGAGAAAGAATCTCAATCACTTGACTTTTTTTATAGTATAAGACTTGGGGGAAAGACAATGGATATATTTGAATATGCCATGCAGATGGAAAAAGACGGCGAAGATTTTTATCGCCGGGCCTCCCGGCAGTCGTCCAATAAGGGCGTCAAAGCTATACTCACTATGCTGGCCGATGAGGAGGTCCGCCACTACAAAGCAATAGAGAAGATAAAATCGGCCAGGCCGGTGCAGTTGGCCGACACCCCTATTTTGACCGATGCAAAGAACATCTTTGCCCGGCTAAAAGAATCCGGCGAAGAATTCACATCCGAAACAAACCTGACAAGCCTCTACAAGAAAGCCCTCGATATCGAAGAAAAAAGCCGAAAGTTCTACACCGAAAAAGCCGGCGAGGTCTCCGACCCAAACGCCAAAGGGTTATTTCTTCGATTGGTCCAGGAGGAGCAAAAACATTACGTGCTGGTTGAGAACATAATTGATTTCTTAGCCAGACCGAATACCTGGCTCGAAAATGCGGAGTTTTACCATTTGGACGAATATTAAGAATGTACATGGTGAAAAAGGGGATCGAAAATGAAAAGTGCATTTAAGAGTAAGTTGGTTGCATTGATATTGCTTGTTTCGACTGCTGTATTTGTGTCGGTTGTCTATTCGCACTGTCAAATACCATGCGGCATCTACAATGACCCGGCCAGGTTCGACGAAATCTCTGAGCATATCGTCACAATTGAAAAGGCAATGAAAATGATAACAGAGCTTTCGCAGCAGGATAAACCCGATATGAACCAGATCGTTAGGTGGGTTCAAAACAAGGACAGCCACGCCGACGAACTGAGCCATATTGTTACTTACTATTTCATGGCCCAGCGGGTAAAGCCTGTTGATAAGAATGACGCCGTCCATCACGAGTTGTATGTGAAGAAGCTGACGCTGCTGCACGAGTTGCTCGTTTACAGTATGAAGGCCAAGCAGACGACCGACCTTTCAAATGTCGAGAAACTCGGAAACACCTTGAGCGAGTTTAGAAAGGCCTATCTTGCGGAACACACCCATTAGGCGTTGACGGATTTTGGTGGTCGGCTCTCAATGACTGGGCCGGGACATGAGTTCATTAAAAAAGACAGGAACTTTTGTGGGCAAGCAATCTTCAAAAGAAGCCGTCGGTGTTTCAATTGTTCTATGTGGGCCTGCGGGAATGGGAATCCAGACCTCGAACTTCCCCTGTACGCCAGCCGTGGTGAAGTTACAGGATATGATAGAAAACCTTAAAAAAATGTAGTTTTAGGAGTGCTGAAAATGTTACAGGACGGCGAAAAAGGAGTCATTATCCAGCGTGACAAACAAACTTATGCGGTAGCTCCGCACATTCCGTGTGGGGTTGTGTCGCCTGATACTTTGCGAAAACTGGCGGACACAGCCCAAAAATACCAGGCCGCCGCGCTGAAGATAACAAGCGCGGCGAGAATTGCTGTTGTAGGCCTCGCCGAAGAAGATGTTGACAATGTCTGGAAAGACCTCGGCATGTCGCCGGGAGCGGCGGTCGGACTTTGCGTAAGGAGTGTCAAGGCCTGCCCGGGCACAACATTTTGTAAACGGGGTATGCAGGACAGCCTGTCTGTCGGAATGAAGCTTGACGAGAAGTATCACGGAATGGAGCTGCCGGGCAAACTCAAAATCGGTGTCAGCGGTTGTCCGAACCAATGCGCCGAGACCTGTATTAAGGACATCGGTTTTGTGGGGATGCCAAAGGGCTGGAAATTGTTTGTCGGCGGCAACGGCGGAGGTAAACCCAGATTGTCACGAGAGATTGCAAGAGACCTGAGTACTGAACAAGCCCTGGAACTGGCAGATGTGGTTGTTGAATTTTACAAGGAAAACGCCCGGCCACGCCAGAGGCTGGGTGCAATGATTGAGAAGATGGGCTTTGAAGAATTCAAAGCAGCGATTCTTGGCAGTGAGTAAACATATTATGGAATTTTCATATAGACATTGCTCCGGATTTGACAAATTAAACACAGTGTAAATAAAATATGCCTATAAGAAAAGTCTACATCTTGATATTAGCATATATTACCATAAGTCTGTCCCAGGAAATTGTCCGGGCGGATAATTTTTACAAAGAGGCCATCATTGTTGGTGGCTATTCTGACAGAGACCAATGGGTTGGCAAAAAAGACAAAGGGCTGAAGAATTCTGTCGGGTTTGAATACTATAAGAAATTCTCAGATGAATATGGCGATTTTCTTACACTGAATCTTCAGATGCGGATGGCTTATGATTCCAAGGAGGATGGCTCCGGTGCATTTGGAGTTGAAATTCATAATGCCTGGCTTGAATACAAGTTGGGATTGGGCAAATCAATCAGATTAGGGCATTTCGACCCGGCATTTGGCCTTGAGCCTGTTTTGGATACGCATGGAACTCTGCTTCAGACCCTTGCATTCAAAAACATAGGCTTCAAAAAGGATTGGGGTATTGGATATAAGGATTTATTTGGCGATTATGATTATCAGCTTGCTGCTCAGCTTGGCTCAGGCATGGGGATAATGAGAAAAGACGGCAGCTTTCTTTTGACAGGAAGAATAAGTACGCCGCAATCAAGAGATACTCAGATTGGGCTTTCTTTTCTATATGGGCAAACATTAGCAAGCAGCCAATCGTGGACAATTCCTGCACCTGAACTGATTTCAGGAAATACTATTAGAAAAAAAAGAATAGGGATAGATTTTCAATGTCCGTTAGGGCTTTTTGACTTTAAAGCCGAGGTTGCAGCCGGTGACAACGACGGTACAACAGTTGCGGGGGGGCTGGCTGAATTTGGTTATACAGTCCCGCAGCTACAAAACCTGAGGTTAAAGATGCAGACGTTGTATTGGTCAAATGACTGGGAAGAAAAAGACGCTCGAGATTTGACACTTTCGCCGGTTATTGAATATAAAATTAATCCTAAAACTACTATGCGGCTGGGTTATTTCCATGATGTTTATTCAAGCAGTGACGAGGACAAGATGATAGTGCTGCAATTTTATTATTTTGGATTGTGAGGCAAGCGAAAATGTACAAGAAAACAGTTTTGATAATTCTGATGACTCTTTGCGGTACTGGAAATTTATATGCCGCGGTAGGGTGCACTTTGAACGACCCTGATCGTGACATAAAACGCTTATTTTCAAAAGCAACAAATTACAAGACCGAATTTATCACAATCAAAGACCATGGCAGCGAGGAATTGGCGAAAGAGATCGAAGCTAAGCTTGCCGATAAGCTCGAGCAAACATATGAGTCTATAGATGTGCCATACGCATATTATACTGTTCTGAAGAAAAAACAGACAATAGGATATGTACACGGTGTGAATCAAAAGGGAGTGTACGGCGGGATTCAGATTATTCTCGCAACGGACCCGAACGGTGTAATCATAGATTGCTACTACCAGAAGATAACTTCACCGGAATCCAAGAAGTTTAAGGATAAAAAGTTCACAAAGCAGTTTGTCGGCCTGAGTTTAGCTGATTTTTACACTAAGGACTTAAAGAAAAAGATCAAAGACCCAACTAAAAACAGTGCCGGTGATTACTTTGCCACTTTGCGTGGAATAAAAAAGAATCTGATTCTACACGATGAATTTAAGTTGAACAACAAATATGACAAATATTTCTACGAAGACAAAAACAAAGATGAGAAAGAAAATAAAAGCGAGAATAGAAAGGGGCCAAAAAGTGAAGATGTATAATAACATACTGTTGATTGCCTTATTTTCAGGCATGGTTTTTACGCTTAGCGGCTGTGGCAAGAAAAAGCCGGAGCAATACGGACAGCAGATCGGTGACCGCAACTCCACGCAGATAAGCGCCGTGTTAAAAGAGCCGGAGACTTTCAGTGGCAAAACTGTAACTATTGAGGGCAAGATTGTCAGGGAGTGTATGACGGGCTGCTGGTTTGATGTCCAAGGCAAGGGTGGGGAGCTTCATGTTGACGTAAAACCGTCTGGTTTTGCAATTCCTCAGAAAGTCGGCAAAGAAGTGATTGTAGAAGGAAATGTGTCTCTGCGGGACGGTCAGCTCACCCTCATTGGAAAAGGAGTTGAAATAAAATGAATGTGATATCAGTTGCATACAAAAATCTG
>Ga0114922_10006832_pt1 | contig 10440 bp, 8 predicted proteins | sample AartaG_FD_100975 | JGI IMG/M metagenome (GOLD analysis project Ga0114922, IMG submission 100975) | Deep subsurface microbial communities from Aarhus Bay to uncover new lineages of life (NeLLi) - Aarhus_00045 metaG | ecosystem: Environmental > Aquatic > Marine > Oceanic > Sediment | place: Aarhus...
ACGCCTTTTTGGGCTGTGTGGGCCGGTTTTGGGAGAAGGGCGATTATTTTTTATGATTCGGCCAAGATGGCTGTATGGCTGGTAATATTTGGCAATTTTTGGGCTTGTTATTTGTCCCAATTTGTGAGGTTGTTTCCGAAAGGTTCAGATTTGGTGTGAATTCTGAACCTTTTATTTGCGCTTATAATGATTTTTTCAATACCTCATAATAAGCGTGCCAAACTTGGGAATTTGGGACTGATTCGCAGAAAAGGCGGTCATCGTATTGAACATACGTTTGCAATCCTGAACGTATAATTGTGATAAGAAGTTATAGTTGCGATAGTTATAAAAAGCTAAGAATTATTGCTATTCCTAAAATACAACCAAAAGTACAATTTGAAGGCAGGTAATTTGGTATAATGAATACAGATGGTTTATCGTACAGCTTGCAGATTCCGGCAATTATCAAAATATGCCGTGCCAGGAGGGTTTCTTGTATAGAAAATTGATGTTTTCAGTTATCCTTTTCCTGCTCCTTACTTTGAGCATCTCGGCACAGGCCGCGCAGAGCCTGTACACCGAGACCTTCGCGGGCAATGGTGACGTCAACCTGGCGGGCTGGAATGGTGTCTATGATGCCGGCGGCAGTGCCGGTGGTGTTGTTGGGGGCTTCGCGTGGGTTTGGCATTCGGGGGACTGTGAGAATCTCATTTACACGAATGAATATACCGTCGATACTTCGACGTATCCTGATGTTGAATTCCAGGTTGAGCTCCGCAGGCACTCTGCCTACGGCAGCACTCCCCAAGTAAGTGTAGCAGTCGAAGTTGGCGCCAAGTGGTACGTTTCAAAAACGACCTTCGTTGAAACCACCACTGTTTTTCAGACGCAAAACCTCGCTTACAACCCCACAAAGAACAACTGGGACAAACTGACCCTGGCAACAGCCGGGCGGGGAAATACCGCCACATCCGACCTTTCGGGAAATATTACGGGCTTCGGTTTGTACTCCAACAGCCAGAACGTCGGGTCCGACTGTACTGCCGAGTATGACGATTTTACTATTATGACTGTGGATGTGAATTCTCTGGAGCGGTCCTCAGATTTCAATACCGACGGTGCGGTAGATTTCCTTGACTATTCAGCGATTGCTGGCACTTGGCTGAGCGAATCGGGAGAGCCGAATTTCAACGAGATTTATGACCTTGACGATGACAATGATATCGACACGAACGACTTGGCATTATTCGCGGAAGACTGGCTCTTGGGCGTCAAGTACCCGTATTTACCGGCGCCGACGAACAGGGAAAAGATTAATTTCAACGCCGGCTGGAAGTTCTATCGGGGCAGTGTCCCCGGCGACACAGCCAAGAATCCCGGATTTAATGACTCTTCGTGGCAGGACGTTATTATACCGCACAACCCACCCAAGAATCCCCCTGACCCCGATCCGCTGCGGCCCTGCTGGGATGACCCCGGCGGGTACCATTACGAGGGCACCTCTTGGTATCGTAAACATTTTACACTGGATAATGCCTATCAGGGCAAAAAGGTGTTCATTGAATTCGAAGCAATCAACACCGTAGCTGATGTGTGGGTCAACGGTACACACTTAACGACACACTACGGCGGATACCTGCCATTTACGGTTGATATCACGGACCATGCTAATTTCGACGAGACGGAGAACGTTGTAGCGGTAAAGGCCGACAACACCGACAATCCGGATGTCCCCATAGGAAACGCCGGCTGGTTCAACTGGGGAGGAATTTACAGAGACGTGCGGCTGCATATCACAGACAAGCTGCATGTCACCGACGCTGTGGATGCAAACATTGTAGCCGGCGGTGGAGTTTTCGTAACTTACCCATCCGTCAGTACTGCGCAGGCTCAAGTCCGGGTAAAAACTCATGTGAAAAATGAACACGCTTCAACAAAAAACTGCACCTTAAATACCTATATCGTCGATGCGAATGACATGGTCGTTAGGCAGATGTCCGACACGAACGACATTGCAGCGGGCTCTGATTTTACATTTACTCAGTCGGCCACCGTCTATCAGCCGAATCTTTGGCATCCAAACCACCCTCACCTATATACCGTTTATAACGAGGTCATTGACGGCAATACGTGTGTCGACAGTTACGAGACCCGTGTCGGCATCAGGTCGATAGATTTTACCCATGCCGAGGGATTCAAGATTAACGGAAAGCGCCTGATGTTTATTGGCGCCAACCGGATGCAGGATTATCCATACCTTGGATATGCTGTGGGCAACTACGGCCAGCGCCGCGACGCACTGAAACTGAAGGAAGGTGGGTTTCAGTTTATCCGCACTTCACAATATCCCCAGGACCCAGCTTTCCTTGACGCATGTGACGAACTCGGGCTTATGGTGCTGGCTCCGATACCGGGCTTTCAATATGTCGGCGGTGAGACATTCAAAAATCACTCATATCAGGACATGAGAGACTTGATACGCCGGGACAGAAACCGCCCGTGCGTAATAGCATGGGAGCTGTCTCTAAACGAGACGTGGTGGACAGACGCGAACTATACTCCGATGGCTATGAGTATCGGCCACGCTGAATACCCCGGCGACCAGTGCTTCATTGGAGGCTGGAAAGATATCGGTGTCTGGGGCGGGCCGGCACTGTACGACATAGCCCTGCGAAATGCCGACCACGACCCCAACGCATGGGACTATACGGGACCCTTGCCGCTGATAATCGATGAGTACGGGCACTGGAGGTATAGAGGCAACCCGCCCGGTCAAACCAGCGATGTCCATCGGATGGACGGTGAACAGGCAATGCTTGGCCAGGCATGGAACCATCAGCATTCGCTGCACAACAACCGCGGCGTGTCATTTCTTAGTGGAGACGCCTTGTGGTGCGGCATAGACCTGGCCTGTTATGCATCCGGGGTTCTGGATAGTTTCCGCCTCCCGAAGTTTTCCTATTACTTCTATCAGAGCCAGCGCGACCCGAATTTGATTATACCCGGCATCGATTCGGGCCCCATAGTCTTTATAGCCAATTACTGGACCGCCGCTTCACCAAATGATGTAAAGGTTTACAGTAACTGCAACCAGGTAAAGCTGTATATCAATGATGTGCTGCAGGATACACACAGTCCCGACACTGGGACCAATACAGCCAACTTGCTGCATCCACCGTTTACATTCACAGGCCTGATGTGGGAAGCGGGCGAGCTCAAGGCCGAAGGCTATATTGGCGGTCAACTGGCTGCGACACACATAGTCAAAACGCCAGGCGCAGCCAGCTCGCTCGAAATCAGCTTTGATACCGGTGTTGGCAATCCAACGGCCAACGGCGAAGACGTTATCTTTGTATTTGTTTCGGTGGTCGACAGCAATGGTATTGTCGTGCCTGATACCAGTAATGAGGTTACACTTGGTCTCAGCGGCCCGGCTGCTTTCGCAGGTCCGAACCAGTTTGAGGCCGAAGCCGGCATTGCAAGCTTTCTGGTCAAGACTACGACTATCGCGGGCGAGATTACGGTCACCGCCACAGCTACTGGCCTAACCAGTGATACCGCCTATATTACCAGTGAGTAAGAAAATCAAAAAGCCCTGGAATTTGAGTTATGTGCAGAATGAAATTAATGTCACTGGCTTGCTTTGTTTTGCTGTCGGCTTTGACGGTCGCGACTGGGGCCGGTTCTTCGGAGCTTTACCGGGAGGATTTTGAGCATCCGACCGGATGGGGCCTGTCCGATGTCGGCTGGACGGGCGTCTATAACGGCGGTAGCAGCGGCGGTCTTCATACAACTGACTCGGGCACTGCCAACGCGGCGTGGGTCTGGCATGCCGACAACGTGCCCGATGGCTACGAATGCCTTATCTACACCAATGAGTGCACTGTGGACGCATCGGCGTACCCGGGTGTAGAATTCAGCTGGGACATGCGGATGAACTATAACGGTACGACGCCCGCGGTGAGTCTGGCCGTAAAAGTAAACGGAAGCTGGTATGTTTTCAAGACCGCGGCCACGACAAGCAGCCGGCCTGATTTTGTGACATTTTCGGTAACTTACAACCCTGCGCAGCAAAACTGGGACACGCTCAATGCCTCGACGGCAGGCCGAGGCCCAGCAGCAGCCGGTGACCTATCCGGCGATATCACGGCATTCGGTCTTTACTCCGGCACCGGCCCCGTTGGCGGCCTGGATTGCACCGCAGAATATGACAGCTTTACAGTCAAGGCCCGGACCTGTGATTTCAATATCGACGGGGAGGTGAACTTTAGTGACTTTGCAAGGCTGGCCGGGGCCTGGCTGAGCGGTCTCGGTGAGCCCGACTTCAATGACATTTATGACTACCACGATGATGATACTATTGATGGCTCAGACCTTGGAATATTTGCCAATTACTGGCTCGACCAACCGGTACATATCACCGTCGACGCCAATAATATCATCAGGGACATCAGTCCTATGCTTATAGGCTATAATATGAGTTACTATCACGATACCGATGCCCTGTGGGCTGATGGCAATATTGCAAATTATCTAAGCCAGCTCGACACCGGTATTCTGCGCTACCCCGGCGGAGAGGAAACGTCATACTTTCACTGGGAATACCCCGGCGCCGATGGCTATCACGATATATGGGAGCCGAACCCAAGTAACTGGTGGTACGCCGACCCGTGCCAGGCACGGGACTTTGAGGGCTACATGAACACCGATGAAAGCGGTTGACCCGAACATCAAGATTATCGTCAACTGGCGTCCCGAGGCCGACCATGCCGAGTGGACCACCCTTATCCAGCAGGCAGGGGCGTACTTTGATATCGCAGATGTGCATTTTTACTACGACTGGGGTCTCGCCAATTGGGACACCTGGCTCAACCAAAATCCCATGCGCAATAAGAACCAGTGGCATGATGGGCCGACCTACAAAGAAGAGATTGAACAATTTCACATAAATGCAGCGTCTCTCGGCTATGACATCAAGATGACGTCGCTGGAATGGAATATTGCGCCGAACGAGAGTGTCCATCACTCGGTCTTCCAGCATGCTCTGATGCAGTCGGAGATGCTCGGCCAGTTCATCGAAGGAGGCCTGTCCATGGCGTGCCTCTGGCCTTTGATATGGGATGTTGGCGACGAAGAATTCCGCTCAATCCTGAACCAGAATACTTATACTCCCACACCGGTATTTGAGATTCATAAGATGTACTCGGAGGTTCTCGGCCATCGCGTCGTCCAAAGCAGCACTGACATATCACATGTCCGGCCGGTTGCGGCCCTGAGCCTGGACGGTAAAACCGTATGGCTCTACCTGCTGCATAAGTCGGGAGAGGGCATGACCTTCAATACGAATATCCAACTGGATGGGTTTGCTCCCGATAGTGTCCAGGCTGTATCACTGACAGCTAATAATCTCAATGACGATGATGGCGTGCTTGTCAATCCCACTGTTGAGATGGGTGCTGGTCCGGGGCTGTGGCGATGTACACTGCCGCCGCACTCCTTGACAATGATAACCTTTACTAAGAATTGACGGGCCCCTCTTATACCATACAACCACAATCAGAACTCATATCACGAACGGCCTGCTTGCGAACGTGCACAGATTTTTCATCGGTCGGCTTACCAAAAAACGATATAGAACGTGATCACCGCCGCAATTACCGCGGCGCCAAGCCACACAACCGCTGGTGAGGGTCTTAAATCAAAGTCTTCTCTTACAGGCATCTTTTTCGGCTCAGCCAGCGGTTTGACAGCGGTGATAATTGCCATTGCCGAGAGCACGACGCCGAACGTAATTGCCATTCTGTTCAAAAACGCAATCTGGCTGACCTGCCAGTGCAAAAAGCCATAGACAGGTACCGTCAGAAGCAGGGCTGTAACACCTGCCGATGCCGGTGCACGCTTAAATATAAATCCGAATACAAAAACCGCAACAATGCCCGGTGAAATGTAGCCCTGGAATTCCTGAATATAATGGAAAACACCTCTGAATCTCGGGTCGCCTAACTGTGGAGCAATCAGGCAGCCCACAACAACAAATATTATGGTCATAACTCGTCCTATCATCACGAGCGTTCTCTGCGAAGCATCTTTATTGAAATGACGCTTGTACAAATCCATCGTGAAGATGGTCGATGCAGAATTGAGCATGGATGCAAGCGAGCTCATAACCGCTCCACAAATGGCGGCGAACATAAATCCTCGCAGGCCGACAGGTATTAGATTGCGTATCAGCATCGGGTAAGCCTGGTCGGCCGTAGTAAGTTGGTCCCCGTAAAGCTGCACCGCCATTATACCCGGAAACACTATTGCAAACGGTACAAGTAGCCAAAGTCCGGCGGCAAAAATTATACCGAGCTGACCCTGCCGAAGCGTCTTGGCCGCGAGCGTCCTTTGCACAATGAACTGGTTTAGCCCGCAGTAATAGAAGTTCGGAATCCATAAGCCGATGACAAGGGCGGTCCACGGTATTTCAGGGTGGTCAGCGGGAAGTACCATATGGAGCCTGTTGCCGCTGCCTTCAAGAAACGCGCTTATGCCGCCTACCGCGATAAATCCAAGAACCATGGTTGTCAGGCCGCCTAAAATCAGAGCTGAACCCTGAAAGAGGTCGGCCCAAGCGACGGCCTTTAATCCGCCCCACGTAGTATAGATCGCCGCAATGATTCCAATGAGCCAGACCGCTTTGACCAGGTCCATCTCAAATATTGTGTGCAGTGTCAGCCCGCCCGAATACAAGACAGCCGTGATGGTCACCGCCACATAGATTACCATCATGTAAAATGCCATTATTCCGCGGGCCGAGGAGTTATAACGATATTCAAGATATTCCGGCATCGTGTAGATGCCTGCTCGCAGGAACCTCGGTAAAAAGAAAAAGGCGACAAAAACAATAGTCACCACCCCAAGTAGCTGATAACCGGACACAGCCAGTCCGACGTTTCCTGCACTTTGACCCGCCATCCCCACAAATTGCTCCGTAGAAATGTTGGCTGCGACAATTGAAAAGCCTATCAGCCACCACTTCAGATCCCGGCTTGCAAGAAAGTAATCCTCGCTGGTCTTCTCTCTGCGGCTCTTGAACATGCTGAAACCGACCACCGCGCCGACAAATGCCAGAAACACGCCAACATCGAACCAGTTCAATTCCATAGCGTACCTTTCCTTAGCCTACGTTCATAGAACCTGTATAATCAGAGCGTTTACAATTTGACTCACTCCCGCGGATTAGAGTTCTCCAGCAGGATGCTTTCTATCTCTATGCCATGTGGTCCGTCAGCCTCATTTTTGAAAAGCCTTTTACCCAGTGATACCTGCAGACCGGCGAGCTCTTGAGTGTTCAGACGGTCGCCATCGCCCCCACGACCTGTCGGCGGCTTTTCCCAATAGGGCTGCTGGCGCGAAGCCCCTACATAGCCAATCGCTCGGTAAGTATAACCGCTCGGCACACAGTAATTGACCCCGAAAAGCGCCACTTCCTCACCGGTATCTCGCCATCTAATTACACCTTGCTCATCTACTTCAACCGCCCGTTTGGCTGGCCTTGATTGTATGACGTCACCACCCCAGAGGTTCCCCGTCGCGCCAAATAAAACACAGGCCAGGGCCGTGAACAAAATCTTCTTTAAAATTGTCATTCTTCCAATTGAACATGCCCACGGTACATAGGGGATTTGGCGGCCCCCCACCGCCAGTTTAACAACTTCTCTCTTGTTCATTACAGGTTCCTGTCTACCTGCTCTTCAGCCGCTCTCCTCTAAGCTGACCATAATTATATATGGTATTATGCTAAGCTATCTTTGCTTAATTTACAAGAAAAAAGGTGTTGCTTCGGCGTTCTAAGGAAGTGAGTAAACGGGCCGGTAAGAACGCCCGCAAAAGCGGTAGCAAAAATCCAGAACATATTACAATCCTTTCAATCCAAACCACCCAAAAGGGAATGGTACTTTTTAATTTTCCGTTGTCAATTTCATTTCACCATAGTTGTCCATCGTAACCCAGAGGTCAACCTGTTTAGACTTATTTCTTCAGACTGGATTGTTGCTGCTCAAAAGCGTGCAGAAAGCCATCGCAAATGTACAAAAAAAGACCTGAAGGTATCTCCAGGTCTTAATAGGGGGACACTTTATGAACCTGCGACCGCTGTGTTGTCGAACTTACCGCCGCCGTATTGTGGGTACTCTCGGAGCCATTCATCCACCGGTAGTTGTTCCACAGCATGTCTCAATACAGGGTCCACGTTTATGTATACCTTGTTAGTCAGATTCGGCGATGAGTGTTCGAGTAGTCTCTGCGTTACTGCTGTCGATATGCCACGTTGGGCCAGGGAAGAAGCGAATGTCTTGCGCAGGTCATGGAATTTTAGGTCAGGTAAGCCAGCTAGCCTACGAACTCTGTTCCACTGCCGCTGAGACAGCCTGTCACTAATCAGCCGTTCCTGACCATCCGGCAATGTAGTCATGTAACTGCCAATCTGTTTCATAATTACCTCAGGCACAGGGCGAGAGCTCATGCCTTTCTTTGTCTTCTTGCTTCTAGTGGTTATTGAGTTGTTAGTAACATCAACATCTTTAACTTTGATTGTCTCTGTATCTCCACGCCTGAGCGCCGTACCCAAGACAAGCAAGAGTCGCATTCGTATATTTGGATACTCCTTCGCAGCTTGCAGGAGTCTCCGCACTTGGACGGCAGATAATGATTTGACTGGTCTATCTTCCTCTTTGAGCTGTTTTAACTTGAGCTTGTGGTTGAAGTACTTCTGTTCTTTGCCCCAATTAATGAAGGCATGCAGATTTCGTATGTCTTTGTTGAGTGTCGATCGTCCGACTTCCCTACCGCGCTTCAAAACGAACTCGTCAACCACCTTTTGGGTAACCTGCCGCGATTGCAAAGCTCCAAAAAGACGTTCGAAATTCCTCACCGTCAAACTGATTTCATAAATGGAAGACTCAACCAGCCCAGCCACCCTTTTGCTCTGCAAGTATTCATCGTTTAGTTGTTTCCAATCCAAACTAACAGTACCGGTGAAAACCTCGGAGTTGAGTTGAGCGTACTTAATACTGCGATAATGCTCTGCGAGTGATTTGTTAGGAAGTGCTTTAGCCTTACGCCGACCGCTTTCATACCAGCCTACCCACCAGCCCGTAATATTTTTCCGCTTGTAAACCCAAACCTTTTTCATAATACCCATTCTATCGTAATTATAGGGGCCTGAATCAAGTCAAAAAGATGGCTGAGATTGAGGCGAATCAGTGTCAAAGTGGAGACACGAATCGAGGAGTTGAAATTAAGTGAAATGTAAATCTGTATCTTAGAAGAAGTTATGTGATGGCGGTGTTTCTTTGCAATAGTATGTTCAATACGATGACCACCTTTTCTGCCAATCGGTTCAAAGTTCCTAAGTTTGACACGCTTATTATGAGGTATTGAAAAAATCATTATAAGCGCAAACAAAAGGTTCAGGTCTCGTAAGAAGCCTGAACCTTTCTGGTGAAGATATCGCCATATATACAGGCTCGACACACGTGCAAACCGCCTTAATAGACAGGGCACTTCCTCAAGCCAATAAGTCGACACTTGACAAATTGTGTGTGATATCGCATATAGAAAGTGTGCCCGACCATTGTGGCCGGTCGCGAATATTGACAGATTATAATAGGAGAATTTGATATGCTGAGGCGACTGACCGCTTGTCTTTGACAATTGAAATGACGCGCAAGCGTTAAGAGCTACTTCCCAGAAAACCGCCAAACTGAGTTCAATACATAGGACTCTTTCAACAATACATAGGACTCTTTCAACCATCGAAGTGGCACTTGAAGCTGCGCTCCCGAAATGGGAGCGTCGGCTAAGTGCTATTCGATGGTACCCCTTGGCGGGGGTTCTGGGAGTGGCCTTGGTTCGGCGTTCCCTTTTTTATGCGCTAAAAATAATCAGGAGTGATAAGTCAATGCCGATAAGTGAATTGAGACTCATAAAAAGATGCGCGGAGTTTCTCCCACGCATGGAAATCAAGAACATTCCACCTTACAGGAGAGGAATATACGCGCTTTTGCACTACCGCCCGAAGTTAGATGTGTTCGACGTGGTTTATATCGGAATAGCTGCTGGAACAAAAACCGCAAGTATTCGGGGCAGACTCAGGATTCACGAACGCAGAAAAGGCCACTTATGGACCCATTTCTCGATTTATGAAGTGTGGGATAACATTAGAGAAGAGGAAATCCAGGAACTTGAAGGCATTTTTCGACATATATACAGGCTCGACACACGTGCAAACCGTCTTAACAAACAAAAAGCGTTCAAAAAACTAAAGAAAATACAGGACAACAACCTCAAAAATTGGGACAAATAACAAGCCCAAAAATTGCCAAATATTACCAGCCATACAGCCATCTTGGCCGAATCATAAAAAATAATCGCCCTTCTCCCAAAACCGGCCCACACAGCCCAAAAAGGCGT
>Ga0114922_10006833_pt1 | contig 10439 bp, 6 predicted proteins | sample AartaG_FD_100975 | JGI IMG/M metagenome (GOLD analysis project Ga0114922, IMG submission 100975) | Deep subsurface microbial communities from Aarhus Bay to uncover new lineages of life (NeLLi) - Aarhus_00045 metaG | ecosystem: Environmental > Aquatic > Marine > Oceanic > Sediment | place: Aarhus...
AATCGGCTTCGAAAACGCCATGAAGATTTCTTTCTTTTTCCAGATCCACTGTAATTAATTTAGAGAAAAAAGAACTGCCAAATTTTTGAATAGAATAAGTTTTGCCTACTTGACGGGCTCCCCTTACAATCAGGGGCTTGCGCCTGGTTGATTTTTTCCACTCCAGCAGGTTCTCTTCAATGAATCTTTTCATTTGTCTATTTCCTCTTCATTTCCATTTTAGACAAATTATTTTCAAATAACAAGGGTTATTTTAGATTATTATTTTCAAATAACAAGGGTTAAAAGGTGCGGTTTCTTCCCCAAAGAGAAATAACAAAAATGCCTCTCCATATAACTTGACAGAAACTTCACACTTCCTTAACGTTTAATTAAGAAAATTGGATTATTACATTTAGGGGAATACGTAGGTCACTTTGATCTGATATGCTCGAGAATTTAAGGCTCGCCATCAAAAGACAGAAAAAACTGATCCTCATTTTCTGCCTGACCATCTTCATCCCCTCCATCTCTCTCAGTATCTTCGGAATCAGGGCTATCCGGAACGAAAGGTTCCGTTTGGCCGAGCAGGTCGAAAATGAACACCGAAGGGCAGCTCAGGACCTGAAATCCCAGATCAGTTTTCATCTCGAGGAACTTAACTCAGTTCTCCAGAATCTGATTCAATCGGACATCTTTATGCAACAGGATGTTGCGGCCATCAGAAATCTGTTGGATGAAGAATTGGCCGGGAATGCCTTGGTGGATCAAATCTTTGTCGCTTTTATAGGGGAGGAGCCGTTTTTTCCTTTATTCCAGCCGGTTCCTTATACGGCACCGTCTTCTTTCGAATCAAGCTCAGGAGGAATCTTCCGGGAGAGACTCAAAAGAGCCGAAAACTACGAATTCAATCAGAAAAATTACAAAAGCGCTGCATCTCTGTATCGAAATCTTTTTGATCGATCTCAGGATACGAACTTCAAGGCCAGGATGCTGGCCAATATGGCTCGGAGTTTGATGAAGGCCGAAGACTACGAAGGAGCCATCCGCAATTACCAGAGGGTTCGTGATGATTATCCCAAAAGTTTATCCTCCCCAGGTTTACCGTTGGCTCTTATCAGTCAACTACAGATGGCAAACTGCTATCGCGAATTGGGTGAAAATCAAACCTCTTTACAGGCTTTTTTAGATCTGTACAGAGACATCCTTCATATGCGTTGGCCCTTTAAAAAAGCCCAATTCAATATCTATGCAAATCTTGTTGAAGGTTCCATTCGTGAAGGTCTTTCTGAAAACAAGTCTGGGGTGTCGCTTGATGAATACAAAAAGGATTACGACCGGTCAAAAATCCTGCATCAGGAGATGCTGGAAAAGTGGAAGGTCGTTGAAGACATCAGACAGGAGATCGTACCCGAGCTTCGATCCCGACAAAACGGACAAGAATACAGCTCCAATTATCTCCAGTACCAAAAGAACATAAACGGCAGGAATTACCTAATAACTGCAGCCCAGATTCCTGACTTCTCTGAAAATCGACCTGTTGGTCTTCTGGGTCTCAAGATCGATGAGCAACACCTGATACAGGATATCATACCTGCGGCCATAGAGAACATTCCATTCAGCCATACTTCGCAAGTCGTCATTTCCCATCTTTCAGGAAAAATTCTCCTGGGTGAAAAAAATTCATCGACAGAACCGGCAACAACCACGGAATTTTTTGAAGATAGCTTTCCTCCCTGGAGGATCGATATTTTCCCAAGCGGAGGCGAGACTTTAGGCGCCTTTGATTTAAAACGTAGTTTCTATTTTTGGACCATCATCACTTTGGTTGTCGTCCTTATTTCGGGTGCTGTCCTCATATCCAGAACCATTGCCCAGGAGATGGCGGTTCTCAGACTCAAATCGGATTTTGTCTCTTCAGTCTCCCATGAATTTAAAAGCCCCCTCACCTCGATTAAATCATTGGCCGAAAGATTACGGGATGGGAAAGTGAAGGATTCCGACAGGATGAAGCAGTACTTTTCTGTTATCACCCAGGATGCGGACAGATTGGCGCGCCTTGTCACAAACATCCTGGACTTTTCCAAAATAGAGGAAGGGAAAAGGGAATATGAATTTGAGGAAACCGATTTGGGGAAGCTGGTGACACAGAGGGTAGAAGATTTTAGAAGAGAGGAAATCGCTAAAGGAGTGAAGATTCAAACCCAAATTTCCGAGGACATTCCTCTTCTCGATGTGGATAAAGAGGCATTGACCCAAGCCTTGAATAATTTGCTGGATAATGCCGTGAAATTTTCGCCGGACAGAAAAGAAATCGATGTCATTCTTAAAAAGGATGACAAAAACGTCATCTTAAAAGTCAAAGACAAGGGAATCGGAATCCCTCCAGATGAATGGGACAAGATATTTGAAAAATTCTATCAAGGGCGAAAAGAGGTCAGGCAATCGGCTAAGGGTACAGGTTTGGGATTGACCCTTGTCAAACACACGGTGGAAGCCCATGGGGGAACGATAGAGGTGGATAGCCGGGTTGGTGAGGGAAGCGTTTTTTCCATCATCCTTCCCATCCAGAAACAAAAAAAGTGAGGTGAGCATGCCTAAAGAAATCTTGATAATAGAAGATGAAACCGGGATTTTGATGAGTCTTAAGGATGAGTTCGAGTCGCAGGGGTATGTCGTGCATGCTGCAGAGGATGGGGAGATGGGATTAGAATTGGCCAGGAAAAAGAAACCCGACCTGATCATCCTGGACATTATGCTGCCGGTCTTGGACGGTTATGAAGTGTGCAAGCGGTTGAGGATGGAAGGAGACAGGACACCGATCATCATGTTGACGGTCAAAGATAAAGAAGTGGATAAGGTTTTGGGTTTGGAGCTGGGCGCTGATGACTATGTGACCAAACCCTTCAGTTTTGCGGAGCTGACGGCCCGGGTGAAAGCCATTTTTAGGCGAACAGAAGATATGACGAAGGATTTGACCCAATACAACTTTGGAGAGATCGACCTGGATTTTGAGAAATACGAGGCAAAAAAAAGGGGAAAAAGACTGGATTTGACCACACTGGAATTCCATATGCTGAAGTTTATCATCCAGAATAAGGGGAAGGTTCTCTCCAGGAATGATTTCCTGGACAGAATCTGGGGAGAGGATAATGTTTCTGTCTCCTTCCGGACTGTGGACAGCCACATCTCCAACATCCGGAAAAAGATTGAGGACGATCATGCTGATCCGAAACATATCCTCAGCATCCGCGGCGTTGGGTATAAATTCGTCGGATAAAATGACTCCACGAAACTTTAAGATCTCTTCATACTTCCTGAACACATCGAAGCGGAAAAAGTTTTATATTGGGAGCGATGAAACAACAAGGAGGAGATCGATGAGATTTGGACGAAAAATTTTGCTTCCATTTTTGCTTTCTGCTTTTTGTCTTATTTTTGTGTTCGGGAATTTGTCCTCGCAGGAGTCGGCTGAAGAAATCTTCGAGAAAGCTGTTTATTACGAAGATGTGCAAGGTGACCTCCAGAAGGCTATAGATCTCTATGAAAAAATTCTGGAACAGTTCCCCGAAAACCGCCAAATTGCAGCCAAAGCCCAACTCCACATCGGCCTGTGCTACGAAAAATTGGGTTTGCGTGAAGCCACAAACGCCTATCAAAATGTTATCCAGAACTATGGCGAACAAAAAGAAGCTGTGGCCAGGGCCCAGGAGCGTCTTTCGAAATTGACACAACCAGAAAGAAAAACAGAGGAGCCAGAGGGAATCAGAGTCAGACAAATCTGGAAAAAACCTTATACAGATTCTTTAGGATCCGTTTCTTTTGATGGTCGGTTTCTTGCTTTTGTCTATTGGGGAGAGGGAGATATCGCTATCCATGATTTAAAAAGTGGGGAAGACCGGATACTTACCCATGATGCGGATGCAATAACGGGAGGAACGGGTTTTGCCCAGGGACCGACGATTTCCAAAGATGGCAAGCGAATCGCTTATTCCTGGTGGAGGCCGCACCATACCTACGATTTGTTTCTCATCGATGTGGATAATCCATCCCCTAGTCTTCTTTACAGAAAGAAAAATGAGCATGTATACCCACTGGAATGGCTTTCGGAGAATGAGCTTATTTTTACGAGTTACGATTGGGAAACGAAAAAAGAAAGGATCGTCTGCTCCCTTAACATCTCCGATGGGACAATACGTGAGTTGATGACTTTTAAACCAGGATATTGGCCTGAGGTGTCCTGTTCTCCGGATGAAAAGTATATCGCTTATGATTTTCCAAACGAAACCGACAAAGGGAATTCCGATATCAATCTCCTGGTGGTAGAAAGCGGCGATGAAATCTCTCTGGTTGAGCACCCTGCTAACGACAGAATACTAGGCTGGGTTCCGGGAAGGAATGAGTTTATGTTTCTTAGCGATCGGAAAGGGACATGGGATTTATGGGCAGTCCCTTTGGACGACGGAAAGCCCTCAGGACCGGTTGAACGGATATATACGGATATCGGCGAAGTGCGGACCGTGGGTTTTACGCAAAATGGAGAGTGTTTTTTTGGTTTTTCCAGGCGAACTTTTAATGCTTACATTGCTCCCTTTAACCCAGAAACGGGTAAACTTGAGGAGAAATCAAAAAAAACCTTATTGGGTTCTATTTTCGGGATTGGATGGTCTGCAGATGGACGACACCTGGCTTATATAAAATTGAATTCTAATGCGGCTAATCCTATACAGCTCATTGTTCAGGATCTGGAAACCGGCGAAGAACATAAGCTTGCGAAAAACCTGAGAATAGCGGTACCGCCTTGCTGGTCTCCCGCTGGAACTTCGATATTGGTTGTTGGCCGGGATATAAACAAAGACATAACCAAAGGATATAAAGGAGGAATTTACAGGGTGGATGCTAAAACAGGGCAGAGCTCTGAAGTGCTTCTTTTATCCGACTACGAATACAACACTCCCGGTGACGATGCTTTTCCCCTCTCCGACATCCAGTGGTCGTTGGATGGCAAGAGCGTTTTCTATCTATTCTTTAGAGATCGTCTGGTCAAGCACGATTTGGAAACCGGCCAAGACAAAATCCTTTACGAGCACCCTCGTTTCGAGAGGGGTGTTTTGATGCGATCCCCTGATGGTAAGCTACTGCTTTTCGGAGTTAAAGAAGAAGGGGAAAGTCATCTTCTCACGATCTCCGTAGGAGGAGGCGAAGGAAAAGAGCTGTTCGCTAGCCAGGGAGGATTTGAAAGGGCAATGTGGTCTCCCGATGGGAAATGTGTGTATTTTACGAAAAGTCAGGACGGAACCAGTCTATGGCGATTACCGGCAACAGGAGGAACTCCTCAAAAAGTCTGGCAATCGGAAAATAGAGTTGAAATTTTTGGTATCCACCCCGATGGAAAACAGATGTCTTTTGCCATGCGTGAACGGGAAATGGAAATCAGGGTGATCGAAAACCTAGTCCAGGAACTTGAAAAGATATACGATAAATAAAGAAATAGGGTCGGCTCAAAAGGCTCCCTGCCTATCAGGCTGGATTATTCACGAGCTAAGATTGCTGCAGCGATAAAGAAGCAGCCTATGAGCTGTATTTGTATACTGCGATTGGGCTGCAATGAAATCGATGTAGTGGGATTAGCTCGCCTTAAGGGAAAAATTGTCGATTTTGATATTTTTTTTATTATGAAATTTGATCTGTTTTGTTCTTGATAAGAGAGGAAATCGACAATTTTTATGAATAGTCCAGGCTGAAATCTTTACAATTTCATGACAACTCAGTATCAGGAAATGATAGAATAAATCTATGCATTCTCTTCCGTCCAGTCGGTTAAAGAGAAATCTTCGCAAGCGGGTCATTCTTTTCGGATTATCTGTCCTTCTGCCTGCTCTGGTTCTCCTTGTTTTCATAGTCCGTATGAACAGGCAGGATATTGAGCTAAGAAAAACGAGGGCAACAGAGGCCAAACAACAAAAGGCCGAAGAGATTGGCCAATACCTGGCGGATTGGCTGGAAAAAACGGAAAGAGTTCTTCTACAAGAATTGGCCTCAGACTTCGCCAGCATCCAAACTTCCTACCGAACACATCCTGAATTGGTCCTTGTGGAATACATAGCAGAGGATGAACTTCTGATGCCTTGGGAGAGATCCAAAATGCAGATGCTGTCCGCCGAGAGGGACCGTTTCGGAGAACTCGTTCTTCAAGCCCAGCAGGCCGAGTTTGCAAAGAACGATCTACAGCTTGCAATGAACTTATTAAATCGAACTCTATCCTCTTCGGTTTCGCCTTCCCAAAAATGTTTTGTCCTGCTGCAGAAGGGAAGGATTCTTTCAAAGTTGGGTGATGAGGAGGGAGCTCAAAATGTTAACAGAGATATCCTCGATCGATCAGGTGATCTAACCGATGAATATGGTATCCCTTTTTGTCTTTATGCTGCCGATCGCCTTTCGGTTTTGAGCTCTGAAGTCGAACCCATCCTGAACCGGTTGGAAAGTCTCAAGGAAGAAATTCGCTGGCTTCCTTCCAGCGCGCTTCATCTCATCCAGGACATTACTTTACAAATTCAAGCCAGGTCACAGGATTCAATCCTGTTAGATAGGGTAGAAAGTCTAAGGCAGTCAATCGAGAATGCTCTGGAAGATCTTGAGAGGCTCAAATCACTTAAAGGCTTTGTCTCAAGTTGGATGTTGCGCCGCCTCTCCGCTGAGCAGGTCAGGGAATCATTAACTTGGGAGTCCCACGGAGACATTCCCTGGATCGTCGGCCTTGGTAATTTAAATGAGGCCCGATCGCAGGTCCTCACCGCATTTCACGGACCCCAAGTCTTGAGTGCGGTCTTAGAAGAAGCCGGTTTGGCTGAGTCCTTTCCAGGCTCCTGCCGCATAATTGTAGGTCCCAGCGGAGAGGGCTTCTCTCCGGGAGGAGCGTTTGAAGGATTCCGTCTCCAGTTCGATAAGACGGATGTCTCTGCCTGGATCAAGTCTGCCCTCCCGTTCCCCATCCTGTACTGGTCGATCCTTATCCTTGTGTTCGGATTCACCGCCTTCGGAGGCTATCTGCTCTGGCGTGATATCGGCCGGGAATTGGCGATAGCGGAAATGAGGTCACAATTTGCGGCCAGTGTTTCCCACGAACTCAAAACCCCCCTGACCTCCATACGCATGTTTGCCGAGGCTTTGACCATGGGAGTGCGGAAGCAACCAGAGGCACAGAAAGCGTACCTGCAAACGATAATCAGCGAGAGCGAACGCCTGAGTCGTCTTCTCAACAATGTCCTGGACTTTTCCAAAATAGAACAAGGGACTCGGACGTACAGTTTTATGACAACATCTCTTGAAGAGGTTATCCATGCTGCAGAGAAAGCCATGGCCTTTCCGATGAATCAGAAGGGATTTCATCTGCAGACTGAAATGGAAAAAGGAATCCCCCCGATTCTTGCCGACAGAGATGCTCTAGAACAAGCTGTCCTCAATCTCCTTCACAACGCGATGAAGTATTCAGGGGATAGCCGGGAAATCAAACTCAAGCTTCGCAGAAATGGCGATATGGCCCAAATCGATGTCATCGACCACGGCATCGGGATATTGGAGGAGAACAAACATCAAATTTTCGGGAAATACTTCAGAGTGCCAGGGATCGAAAACCAAAAAATTCCGGGGACTGGCTTGGGCCTGACTATTGTCTCGCATATCGCTAGATCGCATGGAGGCGAGATAGAAGTTGAAAGCCAACCCGGAAAAGGCAGTACTTTTTCCCTCATTCTTCCTTTGGAGGCCAGATGAGACGGATTTTGATCATCGAGGATGACATTTCCATCCTGAACGGTCTCAAAGATGTGCTGATGTTCAAGTCCTATGAAGTTCTCACGGCCACCGATGGAGAATCGGGATATGAAATGGCTGTAGAAAAGAGCCCCGATCTTATCATTTTGGATATCATGCTTCCCAAGATGGATGGATTCACTCTGTGCAAAAAGTTGAGGGACGAGGGAACGCTGGTCCCGGTGCTCATGCTGACTGCCAGGGGGGAGGATCCGGATAAAGTCCAGGGATTGGACATCGGAGCGGATGACTATGTTACGAAACCGTTTTCGTTGCCCGAACTCCTTGCCCGGGTGAGAGCCCTGCTGAGACGAAGTCCAGGAGAGGAAAAGGAGAAAAAACCTCCAGATACCATCAGGCTGGGGAGTATTTTTTTGGATTTCAAAAAGTACGAAGCTCTGAAGGGAGGGCAATCGTTGAATCTTACTCCCAAAGAGTTCGGTGTTTTGAGGTGCCTCGCTGCACATGCAGGCGATGTCCTCACCAGGGATGAACTCCTGGACGAGGTCTGGGGCTATGATAGATACCCGACCACCCGGACCGTGGATAATCATCTTGCCCAGCTTCGATCCAAGATCGAAGAAAATCCCTCTGATCCTCAGTATCTGATCACTGTCCATGGCATCGGATACAAATTGGTTTGGGATGAGGAAAAATCATGAGAATAGATCCTTACAAAATCATTGCAAAATTCTTACATGTCCATGACAAACAAGAGATTCAAAACGCGTATCTTCGGAATGAAACCTATCCGAGGAGGCAAACGATGAGAAAAAAATCAACATGGTTCGGCATAACAGGGATCCTTGTTTTTGCGGTTTTGTTGGGAGCGTTCTCTCAATCTGGAGAGGACCTTTTTCAGAAGGCACTCCGGCTGGAGCGGAACGAGGGGAAATTGTTGGAAGCCATCGAGCTTTACAATAAAGTGGTGGTTGAGGGAGGAAATGAAGCCCTCGCGGCCCAAGCCCAGTTGCGGATCGGTTTGTGCTTTGAAAAGATGGGACAAAAAAGCGTCAAACAAGCACAGGAGGCATTCCAAAAAGTCCTCGACAATTTTCCAGGACAGATGGAGGTTGTCAAAGTAGCGAAAGAAAAATTATCAATCATACGGAGTGCCGGGAAACCTGCTGAGAAAGTCGAGGAAGGATTCCAAATCCGTTTAGTTGAACAAGGCTTAGATAGCTCCGGAGAGATTTCGCCGGATAACAAATATCTGTGCTGTGTGGACTGGGAGACTTCGAATTTGGCAGTTATAGATATGGCATCCTTAGAAATGCTTCGCCTTACAAGTCATAAGCATTCCGAGTCTGAATCACCTGATGCATATGAAGCCCCTGGAGGCTCCGTATGGGCGCCGGACCAAAAGCGGATTGCTTACACTTGGTACGGAATCCATCCTGAAACCTGTGACCTTCGCATGATTGGGATCGATGATAAAAAACCACGCATTCTCTACCGCGGAGATTATTACAAAGATTGGGTGATGCCTCATGATTGGTCGCCTGATGGCAAACACATTCTGACCGGATTCCTGAGTGAAGAAGGCTGGAAATTAGGATTGCTCTCTGTTGAAGATTCGTCGATCCGTCACTTAAAAACCATCCCGTTAGTGGAATCTCGCGCACGTTATGCCCAATTTTTGCCTGATGGCCGGTATGTTGTGTACAATCATCCTCAAGAGATAGACTCGGGAAAAAGCGACATCTCCCTACTTTCGATGGAAGACAAACAGGAAATTCCACTCGTCCAGCATCCGGCGGATGACAGATTGATGGGGTGCTCTTCTGATGGAAACTGGGTACTCTTCAGCAGCAACCGCACAGGCACCTGGGATGCTTGGATCATACCTGTTTCTAACGGTAAGCCCCAGGAGGAGCCTCAGCTCATAAGAAGAGAAATAGGCTTGATCAATCCTATGGGAATTTCCCAAAAGGGTTCTTTTTACTACAGCACTCCTGGATTTAGGACCGATATTTTTTATGCTTCCATCGACCCAATATCAGGGGCAGTCATAGAGCCAGCCAAGAAATATCCTCTCTCTTATGAAGGATACAACCATCGCCCCGATTTATCGCCCGATGGAAAAAATCTCGTTTATGTCTCTGATCGAAGTCAAAGAGCTCTCTGTATTTATTCATTAGAATCGGGGGATGAGCGTGAAATTTCGTTAAAGGGAAGATTTCGCGGCTTTGGGCGTTCTCGATGGACTCCTGATGGAAGGTCTATTCTTATAAGTGGCGATGAAAAAGAAAGAGGTCGTGGTTGGTATAAAGTAGATTTACAAACTGGCAATACCACTCTCATAGTCCCTCATGGTTCGTGGTCGCTGGCAGCAGCTCCCGATGGAAAGACAGTTTATTACGACAAGCTAACATCAAAAGAGTTTTTCCAGATCATGAAAAGAGATATTGAAACAGGAGAAGAACAGGAATTGTATCGCATCCCTCCCTACGATAACAATACTCTCGCTCTTTCACCCGACGGGAGACGCTTGGCCTTGATGATGAGGGAAAATGAAACGACAAGAGGACTTAAAGTCTTACCTGCTGCAGGGGGGGAGCCGACTGCATTACACAGCTTTGAAAAAGACCGCCAGGTTAAGTATATAGGTATTACCTGGTCTCCTGACGGCCGTTATATCTACTTCT
>Ga0114922_10006834_pt1 | contig 10439 bp, 7 predicted proteins | sample AartaG_FD_100975 | JGI IMG/M metagenome (GOLD analysis project Ga0114922, IMG submission 100975) | Deep subsurface microbial communities from Aarhus Bay to uncover new lineages of life (NeLLi) - Aarhus_00045 metaG | ecosystem: Environmental > Aquatic > Marine > Oceanic > Sediment | place: Aarhus...
AGCGGCACGTTCGGTACGTCATCGAGCAGTACGTCGAGCACTACAACCTGGAGCGTCCTCACGGCGGCATCGAACACCGGCGTCCTGTCGAGCCGGATGGCCCACCCCCCTGTCGGGACGGCCCCGTCCTGTGCCGGGAACGCCTCGGCGGACTGCTCAAGAGCTACTACCGCGAGGCGGCCTGGCCGACCTCCGCCGGTGCCGCCTTCGTCAGGGCCAGCTTCCCGGCCGGATCGATCCTGCAAGCGTCCCGGGAACCGGATTAGGCTTGCACGAGCTCCCCGCCGCGGACACTATGGCGTAGGCAGGACTTGCCGACAGCCCGGGCGGCCGACGTTCGCGGCAATCTCGGGTAACGCAATCTACGCTCTGCCCAATGCGAGAGGCCACGATTCATGCGTCTGTACCTGATAAACCCGTGCAACCCGCTGGTAAGCTTCGCCAGGACACGCCGCTGGAGCAAGTATCGTGTGTGGAAGCCGCTGGGCCTTCTGATCCTGGCTGGGCTGACCCCGCCGGAGTGGGAAATCAAGATCATTGACGAGAACCTCAGCGTGCCGGACTACGAGGCCCTGCCCCGGCCGGACCTGGTGGGCATCACCGCCTTTACCTCGCAGGCAACCCGCGCGTACGACCTGGCGGGCGAGTTTCGCGACCGGGGCGTGCCCGTCGTCATTGGGGGCGTCCACGCCACCATGTGCCTGGAGGAGGCGGCCGAACGCGTGGATTCGGTGGTCACAGGGGAGGCCGAGAGTGTCTGGCTGCAGGTCCTGGAAGACGCCCGGCGAGGCCACCTGCAGCCGGTGTATGCCGGCGAGGCCGTGAGCATGGGGGATCTTCCGGCGGCTCGGAATGACCTGCTGACCCAGGGCTACGCCTTCGGTTCGATCCAGACGACGCGTGGCTGCCCGCTGGATTGCAGCTTCTGCAGCGTGTCAACCCTCAACGGGAAAAGCTACCGGCATCGGCCCATCGAAAAGGTCGTGGAGGAATTCCGGACGGTTCGGGAGAGGCTGGTCCTGATCGTTGACGACAATCTGATCGGGACGAGTGCCCGCCACGTTGCCCGTGCCAAGGATCTTTTCCGGGCCATCATCCACGCGAAGCTGGGCAAGAAATGGATTTGCCAGGCGACCATTAACATGGCCGATGACGACGAACTGCTGACGCTGGCGGCCAGAGCAGGCTGCAAGGGGGTCTTCGTTGGCTTTGAGTCGCCGACGGAGGAGGGCCTGGCGGAGGTGGGCACGAAGTTCGGCATCTTGAATGGCCGTGATTTCAAAGCCTCCGTTCGCCGCTTGCAGCGCCACCACATCGCAGTGGTCGGTTCCTTCATCATGGGGTTGGACGCAGATGAACGGGGCATTGGCGAGCTGATAGCCGACACCGCCGAACGCTATGGCGTGGACCTCCTGAACGTGCTCTTCCTGACGCCCCTGCCCGGGACGCGGCTGTGGGAGCAGATGAAATCGCAAGGCCGCATCGCCGCCGACTCGTTCCCGGATGATTGGAAGTACTTCACGCTGACTTTCCCCGTGGCCCGGTATAAGCATCTGTCCTGGGCTGCTATCCTCCAAGAGATGGACACCTGTGACCGGAGATTCTACTCCCTTCGGCGGATCCTGCACCGCATATGGTGCAGCTTCTGGCGAAGGCGCGGGCTCCTGTTCGCGACAGTGGCTAATCTTTCTTTCCGCCACAACCTTCGCACGTATCGTGACCTCTGCAAGCAAGTGGACGTATCGCGAGGTCGGGCCCTTGACGCATCATAGAAGAATGGGCCAGCCAGCGTGCAGGAGGCGTGGTCGGCGCGGCGCGCCGCCCAGGTCCGGCTTCTCAGGCCTCAGCCGGAGATGCTGCGGTCGAGGCGGCCGGGGAATGCAGGATTCTAGTCCCGACGCAACGGTCATCGCTTCGGTACGCTGCTGGCCGACGCTGGCTACGACGCCGAGTGGGCCCACGAACTGCTGCGGCTGGACCTGTCGGTCCGGTCGCCGATCCCGCCGGTGATCGGCTGGCGAACGACCAAGCTGCCGAGCGGCCAGTACCGTCGATTGATGCGGACGCATTTCGCCACCACACCGGGTAAAGCCCGCGGAGGTATATCCCGTAGAATGCCATTCTCCGCCCCTTCCATGCGGCGCGCGACGGAGGAACTACAGCAACAAGACCCACGCGGTCAAGCGGAAACAGTAAGGTCCCCCGATTTGTGTGTCTCACGAGTTACTCCCCGAGCAGCGTTCTGACGTGGGATTCGACTGCCGACGCCAGGCCTTCGACGTTGTATCCGCCCTCCAGTGCCGAGACCAGGCGCGAGCCGGCATGCGTTCCCGCAATGGCCATCATCCGCCTGGTGAGCTTTGCGAACCCATCGTCCGTTACGGCGAAATCGCCCAGGAGATCGCCCTCACGACTGTCGAAACCTGCGGAAATGAGCACTAGGTCAGGCTTGAAGCGATTCGCCGCCGGAGCCATCTTGCTTTCGAACGCATCCAGAATCGCCCGGTCGTTCGCGCCGGGCGGCAGGGGGACGTTGATGTTGTAGCCAAGGCCGCTGCCCTTTCCTTTGCGCTCGGCGAAACCCGTGCCGGGAACCGCTTTCCGCTCGTGGGTGGAGAAAACCAGGACCGACGGGTCTTCATAGAAGGCCCACTCGGTGCCGTTGCCGCGATGGTAGTCCCAGTCGACGATGAGGACTCTGTTCAGCTTGTGTTTCTTCTGTGCGTAGCGGGCGGCGATGGCGACGTTGTTGTAGAAGCAGTAGCCGTTCCGGCCGGCATCGGCGGCGTGATGCCCCGGCGGACGCAGCGCGCAAAAAGCGTTCATCACCTTCCCGCGGCAGACAGCGTCTACTGCCGCGAGGGCCCCCGCCACCGCCAGGCGGCAGATCGACTCGTCATGCGCCTGCTCGGCCACGCGTCTGATGTGCGCCTCGGGATGGACGGCCTTGATGAACGGCAGGGGGTCGCCGGACGGGCGGATGGTCTTGACAAGCCTGTCCAGGCCAGTGGCCTTCATCCGGCGCAGGATGGCTCGCAGCCGTTCGGGCGATTCCCGATGCCCCTTGCCAAGGGTATGGTTCACGTACTGCTCATGGAACACAAAACCGGTGCCGCCTGCCCGTTTGTCACCGTTCTTTCCGGCTTTCCCAACCTCCTCGGCGCCCGGCGACAGGCACTCAGACATGTTGTCAGCCCTCCTTGCCCAGGAGGGCTCCGGGATGTGGGTGGACCTTCGTCCGCAGGATTCGAGCCACGCCCTTCGGCATCGCAGCATGCGTGGAGGTGTCGGGAAGGACATGGGGGGAGGCGCAGCGATACTCTTTGCTCACGTGGGGCGACGTCATGGCCCTCAGCAATGCGCTGTAATTGACGTCGAATGCGACTTCGCTTCCGACCCGCAGGTCGGTGTCTTTTGCATCCAAAATCAGGTGGTCGCTTGTCGCCCCAAGAAACTCGACATCGATCCTTGCCGCGATCCCTGAAACGTCCACATCCTGCTTGCCGATCCCGAGGATGGCCTTTGCGACGGTCCCCCTGTCTTGGAACACGGGGGTGTTGCCGAAGGCGTCCTGGCAGCGCGGGCCCGCGGCCGATGACGGTTTGTCTTTCAGCTCGATGACTTCGGCAATGAGCGCGAAGGCGTCGGTGTGCAGGCCCGGAATCCTCTCGCGAGACAAGGTTTCCCGGCCCAGAAGAATCGATTCGCCGATCCGGAGGTTATTGATCTGTCCCACCTCCGGCGTCGAGACAAACCAGTCGTAGTTCGCCGAGTTCCCGCCGGAGATCACCTCCAGAGCAATGCCATATTCGTTTCGAAGACGCTCGGCGATACCGGAGAGTTCCGCCATGTTCTCTTGGGTCGGCTTCACGCCGCCGTAGCAGGCGAGGTTGGTCCCAAGGCCGATCAACTCCACGCCTGCCAGGTCGAGCGTGTCGGCCACCACTTCTCCCAGCTCGGAGGGCATGATGCCCTCTCTGAGATCGCCGAGCTCTACCATCAGGATAATCCGGTGCCGCCTTCCACGCTCAACGGCGTGCCTGGAAAGCAGCCTGATGACGGCTGGTTCGGTGTTCAGGCTGATGTCCGCGTACTGAACGACCTGTTCGGTTTCACTCGGCACGGGGCTTCGAATCAGTATGAATTCGGCCTGGATACCGGCCCGCTTCATTCTGCGGATATTCTGGATGCGTGAGTCGCCGATGGCCCGGATGCCGTTGTCCACGAGCACCTGGGCGACGCGTGGGTCGCCGAGGACCGCTTTGGTCACCGCAGTGATGCCAACTCCTCTTGCGCCGTACAACGTCCGCAACGAGCTTGCGTTGCGGCCGATCTTGTGCAGGTTGATTTCAAGTCTTGGCGAGGCCATGGATCTCCTTAGCTCAGCACAGGTTGTATCGTTTGAGTGCGGACCGCACGATTTCGTCCAACAGGTCCTTGCCGCCGATGCCTTCCGCCACAGCCATGACGCCGACATAGCTGTGAGGCTTTTCCGCGGGCGTGCACATGAGTCCGGCGAACGTATTGGCCTCCAGCAGGAAGGGCCCTTCCTCGGTGAGGATGGCGTCGATTCTTCCGAAATCCCTGAAGCCCAGCGTGGCGTAGGCTTGTCTCACCAGTTCCGCCATCATCTCGGCCTCGTCCCCGGTGAGGCGGGCGGGGCAGATGAAGGTGTCGTCGTCGATTTCCTTCTTGCCGAAGGTCAGCGTAACGGCGGCTTCGGCGTACGCGATTTCCAATGGCGGCAGCACGCGCACATCCCCGTCGTTGCCCAGCACGCACTGCGTGATCTCACGGCCCCTCAGGTACCTCTCGATCAGCACCGGCTGGCCTATCGTCCGATACCGCTCCCGTACGCCCTCGACCAATTGATCGTAGTTCTCGACGACGGATTCTTCCGTAATGCCAGCGCTGCCTCTTCCGGCCACCGGTTTGATGAAGAGCGGATAGGCAAAGGGCGGATCGCTTCGGAATACCTCGCAGTCCTGCTCCGTCCGGGCCACGTGGAAAGGCGAGGTCGGCAAGGCCGCCTTACGCCACAGCTTCTTGGCCAGAGATTTATCCGTCGCCAGCGCGATCGTGAAAGAGCCGGAGCCCGCGAAAGGTATTTCAAGTTCTTCCAGGATGGCCGCCTCCACCAGGGATGAAACATTGAAAGCGAGGTCGATGTTCGCCTTGGTGAGGTCCCGAATGATGTCCGGCCCCCAGTCGATCACACGCACGTCGTATCCGGCATCCCGCAGCGCCTCTTCGTGATGGGTGACCTCGGCGGACGTTTCGTCCACAACCCTATCCGGCCCGGCGAACTTCTCCTGGATCTGGAAGTTACCTCGCTTCTTGTTAAGCAAACCGATCCTTGCAGCACTCATCCGACATGTATCCTTTCTCTTATCCGCGACATTCGCTCCCTCGGAAGCAACGCCTTGCCGTCCTCGTAAACGTCCACTCGGCCGTTGCGGACTTTCGTGGACCACCTGATGGCCTCGGGAAAATCGCCCCTGCAAGACATCAACTGCGGAACGGGCAGAAAACCCAAACGGAAGATGTCACAAAGCCCCTGAGGCGTATATGGCCGGTCCACACACTCCTCGATAGCGGCCAGAACATCGCTCGCACCTTGGATCAGGAAGGACATTCTTTCGCTGACGTCGCCGTCGCAGGCCATGTCGTCCACCTGCCCTCGCCGGCGAAGCAGCCTGTAGCGGTCCAGGGCGTATCTTGTTATGCGGACGCTGTCGCTGATGATCTTCGGCGTCGCCAGATCGCTGCCCTCGGAGTAACTCACGACGTGGATGATATCCGGGCTGCGGGGGTTATCCGGTTCGATGTCGTCCATCAGCGCCGTGACGGCGGCCAGTTGTGACTTTGCCTTGGTCATGTGATGCGACAAGTAGTCCAATCCGGCCCTTGCCTGGAGGTACACGCGGAAGTTCAGATCCTCGAGCCCCCTGACCAGCGACAACGTGGCACGGGCCTTGGCCAGGTCGTTGACGCCCCAGGTGTATTTGGGGTCGTTGAGCATTATTTGCAGGATCAGGTCGCGGATCCCAAGACGCTTTGCGGCCCTTGCCGCCAGCACGGCCGAGACTACGTACGTAACGTCATCGGCTCCCCGGAATGCAAAGTGGTGAGAGACGTTGGGTTCATAAGGCTTGCCCGCCGAGGCAATGACCCGGAGGGCCTCGAAGTGCTCATGGAGGTTCTCAAGCATCGGGTTTGGCCCGCGCCCGTCGATTCGTGAGAACCACCACAGCGACAGGGCATGCCACGCGATGTGTATCGTCTCCTCATGCATCGCGGCGAGGGCGGGTATTCCGCGAGTGCCCGCGTACGTCCTCACCAGCATGGGCCTGGCGGCCTGCCATATCCGCTCGTATTCGTCGGGCGAGTTGATCGGCACTCCGCCGCCATTGGGCCTTCCGGACCAGTCCTCGCCGAATCGCTCCTGGGTGAGCTGAGAAGTGCCGATCGAAAGCACGTCCAACACCCCGACGTGTGCAAGCTGCCGACACCAGGACTCAAAGAGCTTCACGGCCTGTCGCCGGTTGGGCTGATAGGGCCCCGCGTGCGCACGCATCAATGGCGGCAAGCCGCGTTTTCGGCCGTGTTCTATCCTGTCGACAACCTTCTCCCGCTTCGTTCCGAAGGCCGGGGATGTTTGCCTGTCCACGGGCGCCACCGAGGCCCAGTCACCTGTTTCGACAACATCTCGGCCGAAGCTCTGGAGGGCGGCGTCGTAGGGGTGCACGCCAACCATGTCGCTCGGGGCCAACGACGGGTCGATGCCCATGATCGCCAAGGTATCGGCGGGGGTTTCATCACCACGAAACACGCCCACGCCATCCGCGTAGATTCGTTTGACAGCGTCACAGGCGCTCGGCAGCGAAGCGAAATAGACGGCCTTGATCGCCCCGCTGTCTTTGGCGAGAAGCCCGTGGAATTCCAACTGATACATCAGCTTCCGAAAGATATCGACCGCATCGTCGGCGCCGAGCCGATAGCTGAAACAGAGAATGCCTATCCGGTTGACTTTCAGCCACTTCCGGATCAGGGACGAGTTATCGGCCTCGGACGGGTTGCAGAGGGCCTCGCAGACAGCCTCGCCGGCGACGACGGTCTTGAACCCGCAGGCCTGAAGGAGTTCGTCGACGCGAGAGATCCCGAGCATGTGTGCGTCTGTCCGGGGCTTGGCCAGACCAATGACGCCCGACATGATGGCCGGCTCAAGCACGGGCAAACCCCGGGGCGGTCGTTCGTCCGGCGATGATGCTTGCCAGCTCCTCCTTGACGCGGTTCCGGTTCAGGCCGAGCTTGTCCAGGGTCCTGCCGGCTCTGCGGAAATCTCTTCCAAGTATCCCAGACGCCTCGTCAATGAGGCGGTCGATGGCCGGGGTCTCCACGCCAACGGCGCCGGCGACGTCCGAAATCGGCACAAGGCCCATGGGGACGTCTTCCCAGAGATAACGGTGGTCGAGCGTTGTCGGGGCCTTGACGCTGCGGTAGTTGGGGTTGGAGCGGAGCATGGTGTAGATGTCCGCCAGTTCCAAGCCGTACCTGGAGCTGAGCCATTGCGTAACGGACAGCGGATGGACGCCCAGGGCCGCGGCTACGGCACCACGTTCACTGTCGACCTGCTCGAGATACCGTGCTGTTTCCCTGGTGACACCCTCAGTGTAGAAGTCGAACGGCAGCTTTCGCAGGATCCTGTCCTTGTTGAGCAGGGCAATGGTGGGATGAAACATCGCTCCGATGTTGCCGAGACTGGTTTCCAGGAAAGACCCAGCCGGGGCGAATTGCGGGAAAGCCTCGCCCAAGCGGTCCAAGAGGCTGGATGTGTCGTCGGCGCAAAGGGCCGAGACCGACACTTGTTTCTTGACCGCCTTGATGATAGCCGTTCCAGGGACCAGAAGTCTTGAGACGTAGATGAGCGTATTTGCCTCTGCGACGATCACGTCGGCGGTGCAGCCGCCCGCGCGAATAACGTGCCGGAACTCCAGTGCCCCAAGGGTCCTGCCGGGATTGAGAAGAACCACCTGACCGTCCTGCAGGTGCGGGGCCATTTTCTGCGCCAGCGGCCGATGCCCCGTGGCGGTCGTGACAATCATGATGACGCTGCGGCCGGCCATCGCCCGTCCCAGGTCGCTGCCAATGTAGGAGAGCGTCCCAATGCCCTCGATCTTGCCGCGAAGCTCGATACGCCCTCGGCCTTGGAATGATGCGATTCTGGCGCGAGATCTGTTGTAAAGGGCCACGTCATAGCCCGCCAGGGCCAGGTGCCCGGCCATGGCCGTCCCGCCGCATCCGGCTCCGATGACGGCAAACGTCGGTTTTCCTGTGGCAGTACATACGATCACAAGGTCGGCCCCAATCGCGAGTTAACTCAGGTTCGAAGCTGCTTCTCGACCCCGTCCGAACGGTGGCACAAGCATTCCGGACAGCAGCTATGAGGGGTAAACTCGAGGCAAACAAGCAGAATACCAAGAACCACCGCGAAGGGCAAGAAGAATGTGCATGGAGAGGGGATGGGTGCGAGGAAGAATCCTGGCCAGCTCATGCGGCGGTCCGTTGGGCTTGCCGGTGGTAGTGCTTGAGCAGCCCGCCGAGCCACCGCTGGCATCGGACCGATCTTGGCTCAACCTCGGCGGTTTCCGGTGGCGGGTCACCGCCGGCGCCCACGGACCTGTTGCCCAAGCCCTGGTGCGGCCGGAATTCGTTGTGATAGAGGGCATACGTCTGCACGATGTGATCCAGCTGTCGGAGGCTGAAGCAGAAGAAGTGGTTCAGGCACTCGCGTTTCAGGCTGCCGATCCACGACTCGACGAAGCAATTGGCGATGGGCGCTCCGTAAGGCGTCAGCACCGGTCCGCCGTCGTCCCGGCGGAAGTGCTCGTCGAACGCCTCGGCGAACTTCGTGTCCCGGTCATGGATCAGGAACCGCACGTCGATCCCCTCGTCCTCTGCCCACATACTCGCGTTCCGCGCCTGCTGGCGCATCCATTCGTCGGTGGGATTCAACGTGCTCGGGGACAGGAACACCTTCCGGCTGTCGAGGTGGATGAACGCCAGGACGTACGCGACCCTCTTCCCCAGCGGTGTCCAGACGGTCTTGCAGAAGAAGTCGCAGGCCACCATCACGTTCATGTGGATCGCGATGAACTTCCGCCAGGGCGTCAGGACGCCCTTGGGCGCGTGGCGGTCTGGATCAGGGAGGATCTTTACGTCGACCAGTACTCGGCGCACCGAGCTGCGGCAGGTCTTCACGGCCAGCTTCTTCAGCTCACCCACAATGCGCCGCGCTCCCCACGCAACGTTCTCCCGGGCAAGCCGGAGGATCAACTCGCGGAGCGACCTGGTCAACCGCGGCCGGCCTACCTTCCGCGGCTGACGGCTGCCACATTCCTCCCGCAGCCACCGGCGATAGGTCTTGATACTGATGATGCCCAAGGTATGCTCGACCGCATGCCTCAGTTCCGCACCAATCTTCATCAGCCGCTTCCGCTCGACTGGATCGGGAATAACCCGATTGCCCGGCAGCCGAGACCGAAGAATCTCAAGCTGAAGCTTGAGGAACCGGATCTGGGCTCGCGTCGAGCGGACCACGCCTGCTGCAACAGCACCAGCAACGCCATCAACCATCTCGGCACCATCGATCACGCCTCCTGCCCGCTGGCGGTAAGTCCAGTGTTCGCAACGGCCCGACATTTTGGGCCACCGCCAGCAGAATGCAAGAGCACGCCCTCGCTGGCCCTCCGTCATCCTGCTAGCTTGAAGCGTTTCCAAAACAACGACTTAGCGAAAGTCGCGTTACCGGTTTCGTAGCGGGCCCCCGCTAGGCAGGATGTACGGCGAGCTCAAGAAGCTGGGCTACAAGGTGCACTGGCAGACGGTCCGGCGGGTCATGCTGGACCACGGCCTGCTCGACGATCCGGACAAACCGCCCAAGACCTCCTGGAAGACCTTCCTGGCCAGTCATTGGGAGAGCATTGCAGCCTGCGACTTCTTCACTGTCGAGGCCTGGACGAAGGCTGGCCTGACGCGGTTCCTGGTGCTGTTCGTGATGGACCTGGCCACCCGGCGCGTCAGGATCGCCGGCATCCACCACGATCCGTGGGAGACGCAGATGCTCCAGTGGGCTCGGAACCTTACCGACGCCGAGGACGGCTTCCTCAAGGACAAGCGGGTGCTGATCCACGACCGAGACCCGCTCTTCACCAAGAGGTTCGGCCAGACGCTCCAGGCGGCCGGCGTCCGCTGCCTGAAGACGCCCAAGCAGTCGCCGAACTTGAATGCCTACGCGGAGTCGTGGGTCCGGAACATCAAGCGAGAGTGCCTCAACAAGATGGTCCTCTTCGGCGAGCGGCACGTTCGGTACGTCATCGAGCAGTACGTCGAGCACTACAACCTGGAGCGTCCTCACGGCGGCATCGAACACCGGCGTC
>Ga0114922_10006835_pt1 | contig 10439 bp, 10 predicted proteins | sample AartaG_FD_100975 | JGI IMG/M metagenome (GOLD analysis project Ga0114922, IMG submission 100975) | Deep subsurface microbial communities from Aarhus Bay to uncover new lineages of life (NeLLi) - Aarhus_00045 metaG | ecosystem: Environmental > Aquatic > Marine > Oceanic > Sediment | place...
CATCGTTCCATACGGCACGGGGCTGGACGATGATGGCTCGGCGCTGACCCGGCCCATACTGTCCGTCGATGGGCCGGTGAAGATTCTGTTCGTCGGCCGGCTGGTGGAGAGAAAAGGCGTGGAAGTCCTGGTACGAGCGCTGGCTGGACTCGCTTCACTTCCGGACGCCGAACTCACGGTAATCGGCGCCGGAGAGCGGGCCGGGCTGATCGAGCGGACGGCGCGGGTTCACGGTGTGGCGGACAGGGTTCACCTGCGAGGTGCTGTGACTCGCGACGAGCTGGTCCGGAACTATACCAACCACGACCTCTTCGTCCTCCCCGCTGTCGTCGACGCCAAGGGCGACACTGAGGGCCTCGGTGTGGTGCTGCTCGAGGCGTTGAGATTCGAACGGGCGGTCATTGCCAGCGATCTCGGCGGGATTCCCGACATCATCGAGCATGAACGGACCGGGCTGCTCGTGCCACCAGGCGATGCGGCTGCGCTGGGCGCGGCGATCGAATCCCTGGTTCGAGATCCGGAGCGGGCCAGGGCAATGGCGAAGGTGGGACGGCAGGTGGCGAGCGACCGATTCGGCTGGGACCGGGTGCTCGATAGCACAAACCAGGTGTACCGTTCAGCGATTGAGAGACGTCGTGGTGCGTGAACACGCGACGGCAGATCGCTACGGTGAGCTGGTCACATCGGACGAATACCGGGAAAGTCGGGTCAGAAAGGCAGAGGTGATCTGGCACCTGGTTGGCGCGCAGCTCCGCGATGCCGGGCTCTGCGCGGATCTCGGCGCTGGAACGGGAATTATTCGAGCAGCACTTGAAGAAAAGATGGGTAAGCCACTGTATGGCTTCGAGATCGACACATCGTTCGTCGAGGTTCGCGCCCGCATGGTCGCGGCCGATGTCGAGCGGCTTCCGATATCGGACAATGCGCTGGGTTTCGTACTGATGAATCACCTGTACGAGCACGTTGCCGACCCGGCGGCGTTGTTCGGGGAAGCGTTTCGCGTTCTGGCGCCAGGCGGAATTGCGTATGTGACTGCTGGAAGCAGGCTGGCCGTGATGGAACCGCATTACCGATTGCCGTTTCTCAGCTGGTTACCGATTCCAGTTGCCACCATGTACCTTCGTTTGTCCGGTCGGGGGCACGCCTACGAGGGCATCCGATTCATGACCTACGGGCCGCTGCATCGCCTGATGAACCAGGCCGGCTTCGAAGTACACGACATCACGGAACGGGCTATTGATGAACTGCTGGGGCGTACCTGGGGCGAACCATGGACCGAAGTCTGGAAGCGGCTCGGAACGTTGCCTGCCAGGACGCGGTCGCGCCTGCTCCGCCTGGCCTCGCCGCAGTGGTTCTTTCTGCTCGAGAAGCCGCGGCTCGACCGGTCAGACGGGTTTGGCGCCGGTGCCGCTGGAAGGGGCGCGGGATGACTGACGGCAGATTCCGCTTGCCTCCATGGGTGCTGTTTGCCGGTGTCTGTGTGCTGCTCTCCATCCTGTTCTATCGGGAATTCGTATTCGGCCCCGGGACGATGCTGTTCGGCACGGACATGCTCGATCAGGCGTATCAGCTCCGGAAATTCGGGGTCGAGGAAATCAAGAGCGGTCGCGGGTTTCCCCTCTGGAACCCCTTCGTGTATGGAGGACTCCCATACCTGGCTGTGCTGCCGGGGCCGGTATTCTATCCCACGAGCCTCCTGTATCTCGTGATGCCTCTGCACCGGGCGATCGGCTGGACATTCGTCCTGCACACGGCTCTCGGCGGGATCTTCGCCTACGCGGCGGGGAGGTCGCTGCGCCTCGGGCCATGGGCCAGCGCCGTCGCCGGCCTCGCCTTCATGTTCACGGGTATGGTCGTGTCGACTCTGTACGGTGGACACGACGGCCGAATGTTCGTCATGGTGCTGGTGCCGCTCGCATTCGCATGCCTCGAGCGGGGATTGCAGACCGGACGCCCGGGCTGGTTCGTCGGCATGGGCCTGGTCGTGGCTCTGCAGGTGTTCACGCCGCATGTGCAGTTGATGTACTACTCCGCGTTGTGCCTGTCGCTCTACGCCATGATCCGGATCGTCGAAGTGTGGCGGGGAGAGCAGGTCGGGGCCGCCAGGGCCGCACGTCTGCTTGGCTGGTTCTGTTTCGGCTTCGTGGTCGCTGCGTTGATCGGGGCTGCGCAGTTGGTCCCCACGTGGCGGATCCTGGAGATCGCCGTCCGAGGCGGGACGGGCGAATCGGGCTATCCGTTCGCCGCTTCGTGGGCTCTGCCGCCGCAGGAAGTTACTTCGCTGTTCCTGACCGACCTGATTGGCTCGCTCGGCACATACTGGGGATCCAACCCGTTCAAGCTGCACACTGAATACCTGGGGGGCGTGACGGTCGTTCTCGTGCTGCTCGGTCTGACGGGAGTCAGGTCTGACTCACGCGTCCGGAATCTCGGCGCGATTGCGCTTCTGTGCCTGTTGTTCGCGCTTGGCGCAGCGACTCCGGTGCACCGACTGATGTACGCGGTAATTCCGTTCGTGTCCCGGTTTCGGGCCCCGTCCATGATGCTTGGACCGGGAGCCCTGTTCGTTGCGCTGCTGGCCGGGATCGGGTGGCAGCGGTTGCTCGACGCAGGCCGGGAATTGGAGCGTGCCCCTGGCTGGACGGTCACGGCGGTCCTCGTCGGTCCGTTCTTGCTGTTCGGTCTCGCCGCGCTGGCGAGCCCGGCGGGGCTGGCCCGATGGGCCCACACGGCCCTGTATCCGGCGGGCTGGGAACGATTCCCGGGACCGGAGGCGCTCAACGCACTCCGGGGCAATGGCGCGGCCGTGGTGCTGAGTTGTGTCGTCGTGTTGGGGGGGATGTGGGGACTCATCAAGCGCGGCTGGTCGCCGGCTGCGATCGGACTCGTTGTCCTCGCGGTGCTGGTCGGCGACCTGTGGCGTGTCGATGCGCGGTACCTGGAGACCACGACCCTGGCCGAAGCGTTTCCACAGGACGAGTCCGTGCGGCTGCTGCGCGGCGATTTGCTGCCGGGTGAACGCGTGTTTCCGGTCCCGGGCCGCGTCGGCTACGGGCCGAATGAGCTGATGGGATACCGGGTCCCTTCGGTTACCGGCAGCCAGAACTTCCGACTCGAGTGGTTCGAACGCCTGAGCGGCGGACTGTCGTACAGGAATTTCGGAGCTCCCATCATGTGGCCGCTGCTCGACCTCCGGTTCCTCACGACCGATGCCCCGGTCGAGACCCCCCTGCTGGTACAGGTAGGGCAGGGAGCGCGGGGTGTGGTCTACGAGGTGGCGGCGAACCTTCCCCATGCCTGGTTCCCGACGACGGTCGAGGCGACCCGCGACACCGCCCGCGCGCTGGCCATAGTGCTGGAAATGACCGATCCGGCCGCCCTGGCGGTCGTCGAAGCCGATGTCGCACCGCCAGCGGGATCCGGCACGGCCAGCGTCTTGAGACACGAGCCCGACGAGGTCGTGCTCGACGTCGAGGCAACGGAGGCCGGGCTGCTGTTCGTGAGCGAGATCTGGCACCCATCGTGGCTGGCGTTCGTCGACGGTGAGCAGGTCGAGGTTCTTCGAGCCAATGTTGCCTTCCGGGGAGTAAGCGTCCCCGCCGGCCGGCATGAGGTGCGGTTCGAGTACTCGGCTGCGGAATTCCGGTTCGGATTCGGTCTGTCCGCCCTGGGAATCGCGGGGGCGCTGGCAGTGCTGGTGGGCGGAATGTTGCGCAAGGCGCCAGAGCCGAATGCGGAGACATGAGGAAGCGGGAGTGACCGCCGCCGTTGCCAGGGCTCGCGGGGGGAGGGCAGTCGGGTGGGCTTTCGTCGCCGTGTCACTCGGATTCGTTGCCGTGCTGCTCATGCGACAGGGCGGGGATCTCCCGCGGCTCAGAACGGATCTGGAGTCGTTCGGCTGGACGCTGAGCCCCGGGTGGCTTGCGGCAGCACTGGTAGTGGGGACCGCAAACCTGTTTCTCATGGGCTGGGTGTGGGTGCTGCTGTTCCGATCATTGGGCGGGCGCGTCGGGGCGGGGGAGGGGATTCGCGTGTGGATGACCACGAACCTCGGCCGCTACATTCCGGGTAAAATCTGGCAGCTGTCGGGTCTCGCGATGTACATGCGCCAGAGTCGCGGCGCCGGCGCGGCCGCGCTCACGGCTGCCGGGCTGTTCCAGGCGCTCGTGCTCGGAACTGGTGCTGCCGTGGCGACAGCGACACTCGGAGGAGTGTTCCTGGCCGACGGGGCATTGGTCCCGACAGTCATCCTGCTCGGAATGCTGCTGGTGGTGTTCCTGCAGCCCTCGATCGCCAGCCGCATCTCGACGGCACTGGCGCGGCGGTTCGGCGAATCTGCCCCAGATGCGCCGCCGAACAGAGGCACGCTGTGGGCGGCCGCCACCGGACTCGTGGCCGCGTGGTTGATCAACGGGCTGGGGCTGTGGTTCGTGTGGAGGGGAGCAGGGGGCGCGGTTGAACCCGGCCCGCTGACGATGACGGGCGTATACGCGGCTGCTTACGTTGTCGGTTACCTCGTACTGTTCGCGCCGGGAGGCCTGGTAGTCCGGGAAGGAGCGATGGCGGCGCTGCTCGCGGCGACGGCGGGTGTACCCGTATCGGTGGGGGCAGCCGTTGCGATTCTGGCGCGACTCTGGACCACGGCGACCGAACTACTGGCAGTCGCCATCGTATGGGGCTGGAACGCGGCCCGTAAAGAGCCGTCCGCCAGCGGTGAACGGGCGGAACAGATCGGAAATGAAGATCGAGGTGAGACTTGAGCGATACACAATCGACGGGAATCACGAACGAGAGAATGTCGAGCGGCAGCGGCCGCGCACTCGTCGTGCTGCCCACGTACAACGAGGCGCGCAATCTGGAGGGGATCGTCCCGCTCATCATCGGGGTGGACAGCCGGATAGACATCCTGGTGGTCGACGACGCGTCTCCCGATGGAACGGGTGAGATCGCCGATCGAATCGCGGCACAGGCTCCACGGGTTTCCGTGCTGCACAGACAGGGAAAGCTGGGGCTCGGGTCCGCATATCTCACCGGATTCGAGTGGGGCCTCGAGCGGGGCTACGAGTGGCTGATCGAGATGGACGCCGATTTCTCCCACGACCCGGCGTATCTGCCCGAGCTTCTCGAGGCCGTCGCGGGTGATGTGGACCTGGCGATCGGCTCGCGGTACGTGCGGGGGGTCAACGTGATCAACTGGCCGATGAGCCGGCTGCTCCTCTCGTGGTCCGCCAACAAGTACGCCCACTTCGTGACGGGACTGCCGCTTAAGGACGCGACGAGCGGATTCAAGTGTTTCCGCCGCGAGGTACTCGAGGCGATCGACTTCGACAGCGTCGGGAGTACCGGCTACACGTTCCAGATCGAGATGGACTACCGGGCGTGGAAGAAGGGATTCAGGCTCGGCGAAGTTCCGATCGTGTTCACGGATCGGGCAGAAGGTCAGAGCAAGATGTCGGGCGCGATCATGCGGGAGGCCGTGTGGCGTGTCTGGGCGCTCAGATTCAAATCGTTGTTCCGCAGACTCTGAACGACCGGAAGGGAGCCCCGAATTTCCGGGGATCCTCGGACAGAAAAACCTAACTTAACATAAGATCCGTTATGTGCCGTTTATCCAAAAATGCGGCAATGCAAGCTCTTTCCGTCCCAAAGCCCCTGTTTGAGTTCAATCGCCGCTCGAATCGCCTTCCGGGGCGGGTTCCACGCCTGCGTCCGTGTACGTTGCAGCTGGCACGGTAGAGAATGCGCCTCCGCTGGAACGAAGCGCTTCGACCTCTCCGAGCCTGATGGCCCAGAGAGATGCCTGGTCCGGGCCCGCTGTTTCCTCCGCGTCCAGCAACTGCCTGTATAACTCCGATGACCTTTCGAGTCGGCCGGCCTGAGCGTGAATTCGGGCCTGCTCAGCGATCGCGTCGAAGCGCTGGAACTCGAACTGAGCCTCGGCGGCGATTCTCTCGTGCCACTGGATCGCCTTATCCGGCCTGTCCGCCATCTCTTCCGCGGCCGCGAGCGAACTCGCGGCCCGAAATGCAACGGGCGTTCCCGTGCTCAGATCGGCGACCGGCTCGAGCGTACGGATCGCGCCATCGAGGTCATTCTCCCGGAGCTGGAGCTGGGCCAGGTACAGGCGGGCCTCGCCAGCGAACGGAGTGCCTCCGAACTGGCTGACGAACTCTGCCAATTCGGCCTGAACCTGCTGCGAAGGCGCCCCGGCGGAAGAAGTCATCCGGATCTCGTCCAGGCGCACGGCGGCTCGCTCTGACATCTTTCCCCGATAATCGAGATAAGCCCAACCGGCGAGCAGGACGGCGACCAGGGCGACAGTCCCGAGGGTCACGAGCCGACGATTCCGGTCGGCCCAGTCGGCTGCCGTAACGACCCCCTCCATCACGCGGTCTTCGGTGTTGACCTGTTCCTTCTTGGCCTTGGTGGCGATCGACTTTGCCATACCAGGTGAACCGTTTCTCTTAAGTGTAGTAAACGCAACGAGATATGATGTCGACACCCGGTCTTGACCGGGCGCCCGTCTCCACAGAAACTCTCAAACCTACGTTCCAGAACGGCGATGCGTCAACGCAGCGCCATTCCGGCGCTCCCGGAGTCTCGCGTCCCCTTGCCCTGCCTGATCCGAAGCAGGTCACAACACGAGGGAAACGACGACGAATCCGAGAACCAGGAGTACGACGAAGGCGATCGTCAGCAGGTTGAAGTACTTCTCGATGAACACCCGAATGGGCTCACCAAACAGGCGGATCAGGCCTGCGACCAGGAAGAACCTCGCTCCCCGGCTCACCGCGGAGATCGTCACGAAGGCCGGAAAAGAGACGCCGAAGGCCCCGGCGGCAATCGTGAATACCTTGAAGGGGATCGGTGTGAAGCCGGCGGTGCCCAGGGTAACGAGGAGGTTGTCTTCGAACAGTTGACCGAGCTCGTTGTAATGGTCCATCCCATGATACAATTCGATGATCGGCTGGCCGATCGATGCGAACAGCGAGCTGCCAATGAAGTAGCCCAGCATGGCCCCCGCCACCGACCCGGCCGTGCACACGAGAGCGAACCAGAGCGAGCGTCGCACATTGCCGAGCGCCAGGGGAATCAGCAACACGTCCGGGGGAATCGGGAAGAACGACGACTCGGCAAATGCGATGCCGAACAGCGCCCAGGTCCCTCCGGGTCGATCCGCCCAGCCAAGTACCCAGTGATACAGTCGATGCAGCGGACCCTCGCCGGAGTTTTTCGACCGCCCGGCGGCTTCTGTGTCGTGCAGTTCAGCCCCTGGTTGTTCGGTCCCGGAATTCCGGTCGGGAGCGGCACTCCCCTGCCCCGAATCGTTCACCAGCCCTCCTCTCCTATGAGCGGCACGAAGCGCGCGCTATCCACTGTCTGCTCATGCCAGCTCTCGCCAGATCGCTCGATCAGCAGCAGCCGCTGTCCGGCCTCATCACCGATCGGAATCAACAATCGTCCGCCTTCCGCCAGTTGCTGTCGAAGCGAATCGGGGACGGCTGGAGCTGCGGCTCCAACGAAGATCGCGTCGAACGGCGCTCTCTCCTCCCAGCCCATGCTGCCGTCACCAACTTGAAGCTCTACGTTTTCGATTTCGAGCGCTTCCAGCCGGTCGTGGACGAGTGTAGCGAGTTCAGGCACGACTTCGATCGAGCACACCTGCTGCACGAGCCGGGCCAGCAGGGCTGTCTGGAATCCGGAACCGGTACCGATCTCCAGCACCCGCTCGGAGCCAGTGAGACGGGCGAGCTGCAGGTGCAGCGCGTGTACCCCGGGCCGGGATATCGTCTGCCCGAACCCGAGCGGAAGCGCGACGTCTTCATAAGCACGGTGCTGTACGGCCTCGGGAACGAACAGGTGCCTGGGTACGCTGTCGAACGCGTGCAGCACTGTCAGGTCCTCGATGCCCGCTGCGCCAAGCCGTTCAATCAGTCGATGCCTCGACCTGCGGTACACAGATTTCAGACCGACAGCGGCCAAGTCCTCACCTCGTTGATCAAGGAATAGTTGGTGAGATCGAGGTGGAGCGGGGTCAGAGAGGCATACCCGGCCCGCACGGCGCGAAAATCCGAATCCTCCCGACCCGTCCAGCTCGATACACCTCCCCCGATCCAGAAATACTCTCTTCCGGACGGATCCTCGCGGCGGGTCAGAGAATCTGAGTAGACGCGTCTTCCCAGGGTCGTCATGCGAATGCCCTTCAACTCATCGGCCGGAATGTCGGGCAAGTTGATATTGAAGAACGTCTCGTCGGGGAAGTCCGGGCGGCTGACGAGGCTACCGAGGAGTCTCGTCAGTGCGGGTCCGAATCCGGTCAGGCGGTCCTCCGCCCGGCTGGCGAAAGACACGGCGATGGACGGAATGCCTAGGATCGTCCCCTCCATCGCGGCAGCGACGGTCCCGGAATACAGAACATCCTCACCCATGTTCGGACCGTGGTTCACCCCCGAAAATACGAAGTCCGGGGGGCTCGGCATCAGACTGTTGACCGCAATGAGGACGCAGTCCGTCGGGGTCCCATCGATCACGTGACTCGATTCATCTCTCCGCGTCACGCGTAGAGGTCGATGGACGGTGAGTGAGTGACTCGTAGCACTCTGCTGGCGATCCGGCGCCACTACGGTGACATCGCCGAGCCGTGCCGCGACTTCGACCAGGAGGCCAAGGCCAGGAGCGTGGATTCCATCATCGTTCGTGCAGAGAATGCGCGGCCGCCGGGCCCGCGGCTCGGCGCCAGTGGTCACGTTTCGAGCAGCTCCAGGAGTGCGTCAGCCTCACGCCTGAGCTGACGGACAGTCTCGGCCTCCCACGCGACACGCGCAGCACGCGTCAGCTTTCCTTCCTTCCGAAGCTGGTCGAGCTTGTGACGGGCGCCTTCGATCGTGTACTTCTCGTTGTACAGGAGATGCTGCAAGAGGTGGACGAGCTTGATTTCCTTGCGCCGGTACACCCGGTTCCCCGCCCGGTTCTTGGTCGGGCGCAAGGCCGGGAATTGCGTCTCCCAGTACCTGAGCACATGTGGTTTGAGGCCTGTCAGGGAGCAGACCTCGCCGATCGAGTAGTATTCCTTCGGCGCGATTCGCTGATCCACTCTAGTCAACTCCAGCGTTCGGGCTTCGGCTCACGTGCCATGAGGCGGGCAAGCGCCTGTCTGGGCTCGACATCCTCGTACAATATGGAGTATACGGCCACAGCGATGGGCATTTCCACCCCATGACTCTCTGCGAGGTCGACTGCAGCCCTGGTGGTCCGGACTCCCTCTGCCACGGATCTCATCCCCGACAGCACCTCCGCGAGACTCTGACCGCGCCCGATCTGCAGTCCGACGGTGCGATTGCGGCTCAAGTCTCCGGTACAGGTGAGGATCAGGTCGCCAACCCCGGCGAGGCCGGAAAGCGTTTCCGGTTCGCCACCCAACTTGTCCGTGAGGCGGCTGATCTCCGCGAGACTCCGGGTGAGCAGCGCGGCTCTCGCGTTATCACCCAATCCCAGCCCATCACTGATCCCCGCTGCCAGGGCGATCACGTTCTTCAGACTACCACCGAGCTCGGTTCCGATCACATCGCTCTGCGTGTAGAGCCGAAAATGTTCGTTCTGAAACAGGCCCTGGACCGCTACGGCGTTTTCCTCGCTGCGAGATGCGAGTGTCACCGCCGTAGGTAGCCGGCGGGCCAGTTCAGCTGCGAAGCTCGGGCCGGAAAGCACGACACACCCCTCAGCGAGATCCGATCCGAGCACCTCCAGCAGTACCTGGCTCATGCGGAGATCCGAACCGACCTCCAGCCCCTTCGACGCGCTCACGAGAATCGGACGTCCCGAAATGGACTTCCGGGCTCGCTCCATCACGGGCCGGACGAATTCCGAGGGACTGACAGAGACGATAATCTCGACACCATCCAGCACCTCCGCCAACTCACAGGAGGCGCGTAGCGTCGGGTCCAGATCGACTCCGGGAAGGTAGGCATCGTTCCGGCCGTCGGATTCGATTCCGGAAGCGACTTCCGTTTCATGAGACCAGAGACTCACCGGGTGACCGTTGCGGGCCAGGCAGTCCGCGAGCGCGGTTCCCCAGCTTCCCGCACCGATCACGCCTATCTTGCGATTGCTCATCCGTCGCCCTCCTTACCGGGCGGCTTCCTGGTGTCCCCGAAGCGCAACTCCTCGCCCCGGGCGATTCTGCCGAGATTCGAACGGTGGGTCCACCATACGAAGGCCGCGATCCCGCCGCAGAATAAGACCGTGGAGACCGGAGCTCCCGTGAACGCAGCTACGAACGGAACAAATGTGGCTGCGACGAGCGAGGCGATGGACACCGTGCGAGTCAGCAGGACAATTCCGATCCAGATCAGCAGGGCCACGAGGGCGGCGAGCGGAGCGAGGGCCAGAAGAACTCCCGCTCCGGTGGCGACTCCCTTTCCGCCCCGGAAGCGGAGCCA
>Ga0114922_10006836_pt1 | contig 10435 bp, 10 predicted proteins | sample AartaG_FD_100975 | JGI IMG/M metagenome (GOLD analysis project Ga0114922, IMG submission 100975) | Deep subsurface microbial communities from Aarhus Bay to uncover new lineages of life (NeLLi) - Aarhus_00045 metaG | ecosystem: Environmental > Aquatic > Marine > Oceanic > Sediment | place...
AGTATAGAAGAGTGCAAATGCTTTATCTTTATTGCTTGCCATAATTTGTATTGCTTTGCATTAATTCCATTAAATCGTAGAGGAATTGACAATATCAATGCAATACAGAATGCATAAATGATGCATGGATTTTGGGTGATTCCTTTATGGTTTAGTCTCACGCCATACTAGGAGGTACGAAGGGCGGGCATAACAAACAATCCGATGGGATGTATAGTGCTTAACATTATGGGCTATTTGACTAGTGGGGGAGCAGTGTAACCATCTTAATGGTTTATAGTCATGGCTCTAGCCTAAGAAATATCTCTACTTGATTACCTCTGATCTTCCAATATTTGGGGTACTTTGGGATGATACTGCCATCATCGCCAAAGCTAAATTTGAATATTTCACTTTCGATCTCAACCAGAAGACGAGCTTTCTCCTTGGCTAGTTTTTCCAAGGTATCTCTATCAGATTTCACGTTAGAATTCAGATGATGATAGTCATCTCTTTTCTTCCATATTTTGAGCAGAGCTTTTTGTAGTTCATCATCAATGAATCTCCTTGTATGAAGCTTTTCTACATTTTTCTCAAAGACTTTATCATGCTTACCGAAGTCTATATCGCAGGCATACCTTACTATAGCTTCTGCTACGGCTTGAACAAGTGCTATACAAGCGTAGAAATGACCATCCCGAAACAATAAACTACACTCTGCCGATGGTACAGCAAAAGGTGCGTTGGGGATAATTTCATGAGGTTTTACTTGTAAATAACGTTCTACCCGCTCTGACAAAGTCTGTTCGAACTCCTGTTTTATCGAATTGGTAGCTTGCGCTCGTTGAAAAAGCTCTCGTTTTGTCTCTTCGTCCATTGTTACCCGCTCCATCCTTTATTGTTTTTATGTATATTATACACTGACGGCGTTTAAGGTAATGGCAAAGTAATTGATGACTATCTGGCTTTTTGTGCAACTCAAGCTCTCACATTCACGTGTTTATCCCCATGTTCGTGCAGTGGTAGTAAGTTTTGGCCTCGAATAGTTTGAAAATGAGGCGTCTGATTTTCACCAGACGCCTTTTCGTTTCTGTTGGGCTAGGCTTCGTTCAGTCAATGTACGGCTTCATACCGCCGAACCTGACGATACTGCCGGCAGGCATCGAGTTGAGTTTACAGGCTTGTGCTATTTTGTGCTTGACCTTCAGTGCTTACACGACAGTAGATAGCAGCTTTATTCATTGTTATTGTTCACTTCTTGCATATGTTCTTTCTCATATCTCCATATAGTCCTTATGAGTAGCAAGATACCAATCCCTGCATAAGGGATTATTTGCCACTTGTTGACTTCAATATATATCAACACTATAGATAATGTGTTAAATGCTAATGTAGCCAGCATCAAAGTTGGTATATAGCTTAATACACCCCTCTTCTTAATCATGTATATCATCGCAGCCAATAAAACGAGCAGGAATATGCCAGTGATAGTAAGTAACAAAATTAAATCGTTGGCATAGAACAGTACTGCATTTATTGCAAGTTGCACGACTGAAATGGTGTATAGAACCGGCAATAGTCGTGCTCCCCATTTATCTATCCATCCCTTATAACCCTTACGAACAGGAAACACTGCGATAATGATGCTAAATGCGACGAGTATGAGTACCCCTCCAATTATCCATGACATAAATTGGGCTGATTTCAGATCTATCCCAATGGTTGGAAATTTAAGAACCGTTACAATAAGAAAAATACCGGCGAGGAAATTTGAAACACTGTGACGTAAAAAGTGAAGTGATTGGCCATTTTCTGCCTGTTCCATTTAATGACTCTTTACCTCCTTTCACTTTGGCTTATTTCAGTAAGGAGAATAGCATTCCAGGAAATGTTTCCGCTTGCGTGATCTTCGTGAAGTTCATCCATGGCTAGCTATTTCTAGAGTAAATCCATATAATATGTAACTCGAGGTTTAACACCCATCCTCAGTATATTCTTGACCTGTTTTGTCCAGTTTGCTGGAAATTCGTCTGAGTTCATCATTCATTTCGACGACTCCTCATGGAGTCGCATGACTCTAAGAGGCGTTTCGCATATGCCTCAGCCGGAATTCTTACCCATTTTGGGGTAAATAGAATAATCCAGCCCAATAGCAAGAATAGGCTTACTGACCCACATGCCACCTCCATTGGTGAAGGGGGAAGCGCTTCACTGAAATAATTGAAGGCAATGACCACCCCAATCGCGACAACGCTAAGGCTCGAGATCGCTATACCTAAAGGTCTCATTCCCCACAAGTTTCGACGCAACCCATAGTTACAATTTTCTTCAAATACGAGGGGGAATTTCTTCTTATCTCGAGTTTGACCTCTTAGGAAATCGATACACCTCGCGTACAGTTGCTCGGCTTCCAATGGATTTCTTTTCTCTTCCTCAGGTGTCGGTAACTTCAATCCCGGTATCAGTTGCTCCAACTGGCTGTGCCAATACTTCAAAGCTGTCTTGTCAGGCGCATCACGATGCCTCAACATTCGAGTCGTAGGCTTTCCACCCCATAGATGAAAAAGTCGTAGTTCTTTCTTCTTGCCAAAATCACGACCGATTTCTGCAAGCAGGGCTGTTCCACCACTAAAAACAATGAGACTCCATAACACATCCCATCCTCGAAAGTCACCAGGTAGTAGCGCTAACGTTGTCAATCCCAACGGTAAAGCAACGAGCAAAGCCGGCCAAAGCCGTGCTCTGGTAGTATATACATCTAACATTGTGCTCATAAACTTTCTACCTTTTTGACCTGACTCGACTCTTAATTTGTTATCTCCTAACGAACCGTAAATGTAGTGGAATAGTATTTCTTACTAAAGGGATGTACAGTACAAGATAACTTGAGTTCATTAGAAAAGATAATCATGATAGGCTTATCCAATACATACTCCTTTTGTTCCGCGATTTCAGTTAAACTCAGCAAGTCAAGGTTGCTTGGTCTATTATCTGAAGATGGATGATAATGCCACTCACCAACATATAGGCCTTTATCCCCGTACTTTCGATAGCTCTCGTCCACTATGTTCTGGCAGTAGTCGACATCTCGGCTGAACCTAGCCGTCTCTTTGATAGCTTTCGGTCCCGGCTCTGAGGCCGTTTCCACATAGATTGCCCTTGAGTTGTCCTTGTAGCCAATCAAGATACCCCCTGTCTCCAAGATGGGATCCATGCTTATTTCCCTTTTCATACACTGCAAAGCTGCTTTATTTATTATGATCTGAATTGGATCCTCTATCATGCAGTATCTGCAGTTAGGGTGTGGTGGCAAGAAACTCGCATGCACTGAAAATGGTGCCTGCTCATTTGCTGCTATCACTCCTGATTCTTCTGTGGTCCACACCCAATGGTTATTATCTCTTTCCCCTTGTTGTAAATAGTCAACTATCAACCTAGATGTTATTCCAGCAATCAGTTTTAGGTCCGCAGCACTTGCCGGCCTTATGGGATTATTGCACTCGTTAGAAATCGTCGGCAGTGTTTCATCTTCCGGAATAACAATAAAACGCGGATCCTTCTCTTTGTAGTATAGAGCGAGGCAATTCTTACATGCATCTTTTCCTGGTATGACCCGGAAAATACGAGCTACCCTTCCTCCCCTCATGGCCCGTGCGTAAAATATTGTCTTGTCATAGACAATTGCTTGTTCATTCAGATAGGCCTCAACGTTATCATCAGCTATTGTTGAGACTCCAATTGATCCTTCTAAGAAATATGCATTTATATTGCTTACAAGAATGTCGACAAGGTGGTTTCCATTCAAGAAATCGACATCCACAAATGGATTATGAAGTATTAGTCTTTCTGCGACTGCAAATACCTTAGGTATTCCCATTCTGTCAATTGCGGCTAGGTGTCTAACTGCATTATGTGCTCTCAGCATCTCCTTATCGATTAGGCAAATCTGTCCTATACCTGCTTTGGCCATGATATCGGCAATTTCAGATCCTAAAGCTCCACACCCAATGACCGTAATCTTTTTGTTCTTTAAAATGTCTCTGTTCGCCAATGTACTATTTCTAATATGAAAACTCTGATCGGCGAATATTTCAGAATATAAAGCATAGATATCATACTTGGAGAGCATCTCACATTTTACTTCGAAGCTTTCGTCTAAGAGGTATTTAAGATCTGGCCCTTTCTTCAGTATAAAGAACTGCCATTCTTTGCCCCCTCTCCTTCCGGGGAATCTCAATCCAACGTAAATCAGATTAAATTTCCCGATTGCAGGCCCTAACCACTTCACTAACCTCTTTTGCCCTATACCTACATCACCATTTCCAACGTAATACGCCAACTGTTCTACTTTCTCGAATGGTTGCGGCTCCAAAGATATGTCAAACCAGTAAACCTTTACCAGCTCCTCAGATTCAAGTTTGGATTGTATAATATCTTGTTGTTCAGTTCCTTTAATTTCATGCTGAATTATCTCCTCTGGTTTTGGACTCCGTGTAAAGATTAGATGTTGTTGTCGGTCATAAACCCTCGGAGGCAAAATTACTCCTGATTTGTTTTGGCCAAATATGGCTACAGCAATATAATTCCTCTTAAGTGCCTGTGGGGTAGGAGTCTGCGCAGCATAGAGTATGCCATCGGAAAGGGTATCATCGAAGTCAAAATCAGGTACGAGGATTTCCATAGTCCTATCTTTATTCCTAAAATGGAAAAAAAGCTCAACTTCTGGGCTATCCGGAGGCAGTCTGCCACTATCCAGACCGGCAAACCAGTCACGTAAGCGATTGAGTACTTGTCGGATTGAATATGTTTGTGCACCCTCCAGATACAGGTTGTCGCTTTCCAATAGGCACAGGCTACCATCTTCTCCTTGATGCCTCAAATGATAAAACCTAATTTTGTCCCTTATGTATTCACTTACCTGTGAAAGCTCAAGGCTGCTGACTCTTTTTATTTCCTCCTCAGACAATAAACGATCCAACAAAAAAACTCTAGGTAATGAATAAGGCGTAGATTCTGGATAGACTATTAATACGGGAAACTTTTGGGTCTCTGCTTGCCTGACAATTATTTCGCCACAGGAAACCAAGATATTATCTCTGTAGGTATGACCTACTTGATAATTACTATTAGTTTCCAGTTCCTTGACCTCTGATTCTAGGTAATCAGGGTGCTTCTTAAACCACTTCATCTCATCCCATCGGCTTTCTATCCATTCTTGACGTTATAGCTCCGATGCTAGCACCTAAATATTTATCACTTTCATTCTTTTTCCCAAGGCCGTATTGTTCAACTAGGTCTTTATCTAAAGTAATATTCATGTCTCCGTCTTCATAAATGTCAACAATTACACATTCTCTATTTCCCCCCAAGTGATATATGTTATCCTTATTGACGTATTTCCTATAAATTTTAATAGCCTCAGCATCCGGATGCCCATGAGGACTCTCCGACTGTTTTGGTGCGCTAATAATCAGATGATTGGGGCTGATTCCTTTTATATGTTCTTCATACGGGTCTTCTCCACCAATTTTGAAGAAAGTCACTGAACCATGATGAGGCGCAGTTAGAACATCGGCTGGTAATCTCTCCGCGTGATAATCCGTAATGTGTTTCTCCCAAGCTGGTTTGTCAGCATCACCTGTTATAAGAATGCAACGCCTAATAGTTCCGTAAAAGAATCTGATGACTGCACATTGTTCATGAATTCTATTGTATCTATCCTCTGGCTTTTCATCCTCAATTTCATCAGCCACATATTCAGCTGGCGACAAAACATTAAATCCAACGTCTCCTAACAAATAACCTTGATCATCTAACTTGTTTTCGTCTCTGCTGCCCTTCAAAAGAAATACATTTTCGTCGCCTAGCTGCTTCATTATCTCCCTCAACTCTTGGTAAGCTGCGTCGTGATCTTTCCCGGGCTTGTGACCTGAATGCCAGACTTGTTTGACGGGTGTTCTTTCGTTAATGTTCATGATTCCTTTGAGATGGTCGTTATGTGGGTGGGTGTTAACAAAAATATCTAATCCGTCGTCTAGTAGATCCTCAAGCAATTTCGGTATGTCTATACCACCTCTTTCAATGTCAGTGTTCGTATCAACTAACATGTACTTCCAGCTTTGACCGTTCGGAATCACCAACAAGGTCGACGCGCCTTGACCAACGTATAGAAATACAGTCCTAAATACGCCCTGGGTTTTAGGTATGATAATCTCTCTGGCATAGTTCATTGTTCTGCCTCCTGTTCTGATGCCTGTAGCCTACATATATTCTTTAGTTGCCACTTCTGAATTAGGTGGTCAAAGAGAGAGTGAACAGCAGTTCCTACGACTGTCCCGAAAAAACAGCGCTTGCCATAACAATGACTGACCAGAATGGATTCAAATTAGCCATCCCGTAAATCCTTCCCTTTTAAGTCCATTATATCGAATATGACTTACTAAACAAAGTGATGGTCTGTGCAATTAGGTAACAAAACATCGGTTTGTGCAGTGGCCAATTTATTTTCGATAGGACATGAACCGACTGGTAAACAAAACTGACTTTTGTTTAGACGTGCGCAATGTAATCACAACTTTAGAAAGGGAAGTGGTTCTATTCGAGTAACTTGACGGACGGGACGTATCTGTGGCTCGAATCCATCACTACTCCTCTTTGACTATTCATGAGCAGGTCGTATAGTATACTAACAAATCCAGCAAAGGGTGTTCCAAGAGGCTGCAATTATTGGGATATACGGCGTTTTGGCCGCTATGTCTTGGCATTTAATGTTGTCTTGGAGGTGATGTCATGAGGCAGGTAAGAACAATTATCGGCACGGCAGCAGCTATAGCGGGCATTTTGGCACTGGGTATCACCATCGGCTACTTTGTTTGTGACGCTCAGACTGTTGAGAAGCTATGTGTTCCCGATTTAACCATCACCGCACTGGAGGTCGACGGAGATCAAGTGACAGATTTCGAGCATGAAATTCGGGTCCCGTGTCGGATTGCGGTCTGCGGTGAATCTGAGGATTTACCCAATGATGATGACCTGAGCATCTGGATATGTGTTATGCCTCCCAATGGGCGGTACTACGCCCAGCGGGAACCTATAGAGTGGCAGGGCAAATGGGAATTGAGTAACATAGGCGTTGGCAAAGAGGGATCAGACGACGTTGGTAAACAATTCTCTATCTGCGCAGTTGCTGCAGAAGAAAAGGCCACTGAATGCCTATTCAGTGACGCGGCTGTTTATCATCGCGGGTTGCCTTCTCTTCCTGACGGAGCCGTCATCTGTGATCAAATCGTCGTAATACGGGAGGATGAGAGTTCATGGTCATGAAGTTCCTGTTCATCAGTAGGTATGCTGGCATAATATTAACAATCCTTCTGACCATGCTGTTTGGTTTGCTTACTACTGTGGGCTGCTCTTGTACATCTAATCATGGTTCAGAAATCAATCTGACACACATACCCACCCGCTGGATTTGCGAGATCAAAGTGGAAGATGAGCATACGGAGCATCCAACTGGAATTGAGCCTATAATCGTCGTTGTATATCCCCACAATGCTGATGTCGAACTTGTGGGCCCCGGCGGACTTGTCCAAGTGGATGACGACCCCATGGTGAGCCCGTTCGGCATCTTCGCGGAATCCTTTACCACACTTGAAGAAGGATTCTACTCTCTCACTGTCAAGTACAAGGGAGGTCGAGAAGTTGTCGCACACGAGTTAATCCGGGTGGAAACAGATTCTTTGGTCACGGTAATCGTATCGTGTAGATATGAGTAAGCTATGAGGAATGAGCTACCTTACCGCATTTCTAAGTGTAAATATCGGAGAAGCGACCCAGTAAGATAGGATACCGTAGTAACTAAATGCCGCAGTAGCAGAATATATATGCCCCTGCAGTTACTAAGGCAACGCGCCTCGAGAGCAAGGCTCTGCTATTGCGCTTGGCAACAATCCTCGGGATTGTTAACAAAAACTCATTTTGTTAAGCCAAAGTTCCGCAACTTTCAGGCAGGTAACACTAGCAGTGAACGGCTGGCGAATCATGTTGATTTTGATGACACCCTGAACCTAAGTCAAGATGTTAATGACTGAGGACAACACAGTAGAAATGAAGATGTCGTTTCAATGATGAATGAAACCTATTTATGTTACGTTGTAAATGCGTAGTATAATAGTCATAGTAGTGGTAAGTACATATACTTGAGAAGTATGCTAAGCGTTCTAGGCTACTAAACAAGAGGATATGCATGGCTAATAAACGAAGGGGTAGCCAACTTAGGCAAGGCATTTTGCGTTACCTACGGGACAGGGAACGGGCTCCTGATTCCAGCATACCAGGGCTGGATGAGATTGCTGGCGTACTTGGGGTACCCAAGGAAGACATTAATTACCAATTGGACATTCTTGAGAGCCAGGGCGCAATCAAGTCTAACAGAACCTTCACAGATGCTGCGCCCATGTTAACGGGTACAGGCAAAGCCATGCTAGAGGAAATGGAAGAAGGCAATGAACCCCCCTCTCGCAAAGGAATAACAAAAGCAGAAAGAGACAATACCCCGCTGGCGGAGCATGAGCTCCAGTGGGACGCTTTTATATGTCATGCCTCGGAAGACAAAGACACATTCGTAAGGCGTCTGGCAAACGAACTCATAAGCCAAGGGATACGTATATGGTACGACGAGTTTACCCTTCGTATTGGTGATAGCTTACGGAGATCAATCGATAAGGGACTTGCGAAGTCACGCTATGGAATCGTAGTTCTAAGCCATGCATTTTTTGCAAAAGAATGGCCACAAAAGGAACTAGATGGACTCGTGGTGCGTGAGCGGAACGGTCAACAGGTTATATTACCGGTCTGGCTGAATGTGTCCGCTGAAGATGTAGCTGGGTACTCGCTGCCTCTTGCTGATCGAGTTGCGGCAAAAGCAAATGAAGGGTTTGACAAAGTAGCAGCTCAGTTGTTGAGCATATTACGTCCTAATTCACTCAAGCAAGAAGACATTAGCAAAGCAGATAACAAACAGCAGGAAGCAGGCGGAGATTTGCCAAATATCGCTCAACCTACTAAGTCGGCAACCCACAATCAGCGAGCTGCATTGTATCGCGTGGTAGCATCAACGCAACTTAATATGCTAAGAACGGAACTCACGTCAGAAGCCTCTCGGTACGGGTTTAGTCCCGAAATGGGTTACAAAGATGTATGTATCGCCCCACAAGACCCACCAGACCTAAGAATCGACAAAAGCAGGCTGATTCCACTTATCCAAAATTGCAGAGTGCGTTTAAGAAATTGGGGAGGACTAGATTTTCCGTTCGAAAAACGACCAGAGACAAGGGAAATAAGGCTTCGTAATGCTATTCGATACATTGACACGACGCCTTTACCTTATTCAACTAAATCGTTTCACTTCTGGCAGATTGATGAGAAGTTGTTTTTCTTTCATAGAAACAGCCTAGACGAAGACTATGATACTGATGAATCAGGTGAAACACCATTCAAAGGTAGTCTAGCCTATTCTTGGATACTCATGGACATTATAAGACCGTTAATATTCGCCCGTAATCTTCTTAGGCAAGAGAATTCGTTGCGGGTCTTAGCTGTACAATGCATATGGGGTGGAATACTTGGCCGCTCGCTATTAATGCTTATGCGAGGACGTAGGGGATTCACCAGAGATTACTGTTGTGCAGGGGTCAATGAGTGGAACTATCGATTGATCGTAAATAGTGAAACCGACATGTTAAGAGAGGCCCAAGGTGCGGCATCTGAATTATTTTGGCTATTCGGTTGGGAACCGTCAGGGCAGGCCAAGGAAACAATTAGTCGAGACCTCCAGACATTTCTGAACGGGGCCTTCCCAGATTAATTAGGTATAGATGAGCCGCCATCCTGTCTTGTCAACTTACTACAATATGACCACTTTATAACTATACCTATAGTATTAAAAAACAAAGGTATTTTATTGAAGAAATCATAGAATCAGAGTGTATCCTCACTTCATTGTACTTTGTAGCGTATTGTTCACTAGTCATCAGGCAAAGGTGGAGAGTCTTAGCTACCGTTTAATCATTGCATGCCGGCTTGTATGGTCCTAATATTAAATCTGATTCCACTTTACGTCTTTGCTCATCCGTCGAATCCAGCATACGGTGAATACCGATATAGAGGTTGTCTTCCGAACCAGCCTCTCGGAGCCAGCAGTCATATTTGTCGTGTGCACGATAGAATCCTCGTTCCGACAAATTACCAGACTCTCCGAAATAGACAAATTTATACACCTTCATTTGAGGGTGCGGCTTCATCATGATTGCGTAGACAGCGGCACTATGTGGAGGTTCCCAGTCCGTTATGGGATAGGGGCCCTCAAACTCAACCTCTCCCCACTTTATAATCATTACCACCACCTCCTCATCGTTTAGTGTTTTTAACTACATTCCCAGAAGCATGTTCTCAAGCAAAA
>Ga0114922_10006837_pt1 | contig 10435 bp, 13 predicted proteins | sample AartaG_FD_100975 | JGI IMG/M metagenome (GOLD analysis project Ga0114922, IMG submission 100975) | Deep subsurface microbial communities from Aarhus Bay to uncover new lineages of life (NeLLi) - Aarhus_00045 metaG | ecosystem: Environmental > Aquatic > Marine > Oceanic > Sediment | place...
CGGGAGAGCGGTACGTTCGCAACGTACAGGTCAGGGGTTCGAGTCCCCTCATCTCCACCAATAAAATCAAGTAATTACAAAAATCTCATCCTGATAAATCAAGCCCTTCCGCTAGTTTTGCTCTAAATTTAATACAAAAACAATATATTACGAATATCGCTTTTTACAAAACAGCCTTTTGGGCAACACTTTGCAATTTGAGGTATGTCCGCAATTGGTCAATAGCCTTGCGGGTATCCTCGTATCCACCTTATTGTATCGATCAAACATATCCCGTAGGGCAGGGGGGATGGATTTTAGGATCTCGTACAATTCATTCATGATGGGACCGTTGCGGGCCTCCTTGTCTTCGATGGAGTCGGGATCAATCCCAAGCAGATTATCCTCAATCTCCCTTCGCATGCGCGGACACTCTATGCACGAGAACCGGGAGGTCTCAGGAGTACCCGGTAAGTGCTTTGCTTGTCGGGTCGGTCAGGGCAGAAAAGATGACGAAGGGGTCTACGTTTGACTCTTGTGATCGGCTCTCATAAGAGAAGGCTATGTCGAGACCATTGCAATGGGCAAAAAACCGACATAAGGAAAAACAGGGCAGGTCTGCACCGACTTTTCAATTGTTATTTAATGCTTGACCCGCTGATATTGCGGCTTATATAAGTTCGTTGACTGGTTTTGTTTATATGTTCATACGAAAAAACGGGGGCCATGTGCCTTCAAGATTAAAGGAGGGCAGCCGTTGTCTCCTCTTTTGTCCTCTACGGTTCAAGTGATGCAGCTGAATTCTCTGCCGATATGGTCCAACGCACGGCTCAAGAGGTATTCAAAGGCAAAGTTTTTGTTAAGGGGAATAACTTCAGGCAGGAAATCAACATGAAGGGTGAAAAACAGGTAACGATTTTCAGACAGGATAAGGGTGTCGTCTGGATCCTAATGCCGGAAGGTAAGATGTACATGGAAATGCATAGCCTTGCACAAACTAAGAATGTCCCTCAAGTAGATCAACGCAAAATTGAGAAAATGGCTGAAAAAAAACATCTCGGTAAAGAAAAAGTGAACGGATATGTCTGTGACAAGTACCGGTATATTTACCACGATAAAGGTTTGGGTACCATGACCCAGTGGTTTTCAAACAAGCTCAACTTTCCCATTAAAATGGAAATGGACGGGCCATCTGGTCATATGATAACGGAATATAGGAACATAAACGAAAAAAGGCTCTCAAATTCGTTGTTTGAGGTACCCCCAGGTTATGAGAAAATGCCAATGCCGGGGATGATACCAGGCATGGAGGGAATAATGCAGCGCAGGGAAAAAAGGGGGGGCCCATAAAATCATAAGTTCCGCAGACTCAGAGAGTAGTTATCGATATTGTTTGATTTCAGTTGCTCGGCGGTAATTCGAGGTGAGGGACTTCATGCGCTATTATTTGTCTGCACCGTGGGGGTTTTGGCATGAAAATAACTAGTTTGGATAACATAGAAAAGGTAAAGGTCGCAATGAAGGTTGCAAAGGACGTCTGGAAGCAGATTCCCATATCAAAAAATGACGGCTCACCCATATTCTCATTCCGAGTATTTACCATTGAGCAAAACGGTCACACCCCTTATCACAGACACCCCTATGAACATTTGAACTACATCATAGAGGGTCATGGGGCTCTGGTCACGGAGAGCGGTGAAGAACATGAGGTAAAAAGGGGCGATTTTGCCCTGGTCTCTCCAGATGAAAAACACCAATATAAAAACAAATCAGCAAACAAGCCCTTAATCATGATTTGTGCGGTTCCCAAGGATTACGAATAAAGCATGGAGTAGGAAAAGGTGACATAGGGGTACATCCATGACACTTTGACTTTCTATACAAATGATTGATCTTGTGAAAAAATTTTTCGGCAAGAGTCCAAAGGGTGGTCCAGGAGATCAAGTGGAAGAAACATCTCATGATATCCGCATAGCAACCTGCGCTCTTTTCCTCGAGATGTCTAATATAGACGGCGAGTTTAGTAAGACAGAAAGAGAAAATATTATCTCTATCATGAAAAAGCATTATGATTTATCCGATGAATATGTCGTTACACTTCTTGAAGCTTCACATGAAGAACTAAAAGGAAGTATAGACTTATGGCAATTTACTAATCTTATCAATCAGAATTATTCAATGGAGGAAAAACTTCGGATCATTGAAGTAATCTGGAGGGTTGCATATACGGATGGGAAACTCGACAAACATGAAGATTATCTGGTTCACAAACTGGCCAAACTGCTCCGCCTTAGCCACAAACAACTCATTGAGGCCAAGGTAAAGGTGAAAAAACTGGGGTCGGATTATTAGTTGTGGAGTGATCCTTACCGCACTTGAAAAAGGGTAGTTTCTTCGTCGGTACCGGAGTGGGTTGTCCGGTGTTGGGATTTCGCCCAGCGTATGGACAAGAAAGACATCAACATTAGCCTCTCAGACGGTTTGCTCACCATTACTGGGGAGAAAAAGCAGGAGAAGGAAGACAAGAATGAGAACTATCATCGCGTTGAAAGACGTTACGGTAAGTTCTCCAGAACCATGCGGCTTCCCTCAGAGGTTGACACTGAAAAAGTGGATGCCATTTACAAGGACGGGGTGCTGAAGATCACACTCCCCAAATCTGAGACTGTTAAACCGAAAAAGGTCAAAATCAAAAGCTAACCCTATCGAGTAGAAGACGTGTGCTGGGTAGTATCGTGGCACACGTCTTTTTGTTCATTCCTCTCAAGATTTCCATCCAAAAGACATCCAGTTCAAATAGCACATGGAAAACTGGTTGGAAAAGTCGGGGGAGCCTTTACGTCATCTGGAATGATCTCCCCTTATCATCCCGAATTATACACATGGCTCAGGGTGGTCAAAATTCGGTTAGCACAGGTGGTCAATTTTCGGTTGACATTTCGATCCAAGAAGGGAACCATTACGGGCCTGTATCAGTCGGAACCCCGAACGAAGAGGTTCGTGACGAGTGTATCCAGTATGGAAAAATGATAGGCGCACTCGTCAGGCGGTTGGGTTGAAGCGGATTCGTTCTGAATGAAAGTAACGAATGAAATACACCAAGTAGGGGGGGCAGGTGTCACTTCAGATAAGGCGCGTCCCTAGTATGGCTAACACGCAGTTGAGAGTACGGATATCATAATGAAATCACAGCAGTTTTTTGACGACCCTACAGCATAGATGTATAGCAGAACGTTTTACTGCGAAAGTCTGACTTTCGACTGAAGATGGTATGGCATTACCTTGAATTGCGGCAACCAGGCCCAACCTGTGCCTGATAGACGTCTCACAAGTCATAAAAGGTGACTGTGCAACTAGTTATAACTTTCAGGCCAAAGCACTTTCTTTAGATTTCTTACTTTTGCGCTCTTTATCGTTACGGAGCCAGGCAATTTATTATGATAAAAAGCCGCAAACTGGTCAAAACTCATATCTTTATATCTCAAACCATGTAATAGAAGTAAAGTTGGAGATAATCCCTCCTGCTTTCTTAATTTCTCAAAGAAATGGCGATCTGCCTGATAGAACAACCCATAAACTCTCCTAGTTGTTTTATAAATATATTCAAACACATCCAAACCTTCAGCAAGAGGCGTTCTTAAATGTATTGGTGACACCATCTGCCAGTACCAATCATTTCCTTGGCCGAAAGTAACTTGCCTTGGTGTTCGATGAGTGATCCAATCTCTCACATTTCTTAAATTGAAAAACCAATCTTCGCTTGTTTTTAATAAGCTCGCAAAAACAGAGTCAATCTCTTCAAAGTTTTCCAACCGACTTTCTTTCAATAGGTCCTTAAATTTAGTTGATAACTCTTCATAACCTTTGTGCTGTAGAAAACAAAGCGGAATGAGTATTGCTAAATCATCTAACGCTCTTCGTATGCACCAGAGGAATGTATCTAAATCGATCCACCAACCTTCAAGATGTTGCTTCACTAATTGTCTTTGTCTTACCTTTTCCTCGAATTGCTGAATTCTTGATAAAATAACAGTTAAGTCGTCTGTAAGTCTACCAATGCCCTCAATACTACCGACCCGTTGCGCTTCTTTTGGCTTGTCCCCTTTTAACTCTAAAACATAACAACCAGTTTGCGAGCCTTTTTCTGACATTCTTATGAGGGGTTTACAACAAGAATACAGTAGCACTCTTAGATTTCCCATAATCTTATACACAGTATTCTCATCATTAGGGAAATGGTCGATATAAACCAGTGGGCCTTTATTGTTGCCATTTTTGGTCATCTATCTTTCCTTGTGAGGACCACAAGTCAGAAGCAGGGGGTGTGGCTTACTTCCCATTATCTGGACTCCCAGCGAGGCAAAGCCCACTTCAAGATTCCTTGCCACGATCTATAATCGCCCACCAAACGATTTTGTCATAGATTTGTAATGGATATCGCAACAGATCCGCTTATCAAAGTCCTATGCAGGAAAACCCACGATCAAGGTAACGGCCTGTCGCACTGTGTACATGTATTGATGTTGGTGCCAACTATCTCAGTGCAATGAGGGCATTCCTGAGTGTCATTGATTTCGTGGATTCTCTGTATCGCAGCTCGGACTGCATAAGCGATGCGTTTATCTCTAAATCTAGTGGTTTGCAGCGGCTCAAGTGCTTCGAGCAGGCCAATTTCACCAAGCAGTTCACCGCTCTCAGTCTTACCTTCCAGCGGGCGGCATCATCGAGTAGGTGGACTTACAGGGCAGCAAGATCTTTACGCTCGAAGTATCGCATCAGTTGCCGAACAGCAGGATCTTCATTTGTCCCCCTGAGCCTGTCCACGGCAATGTCTGTCTCATCAAGCAGACCTGGTTGGCAGTCACCAGAAGAAAAAACCATCATCGTTTCTGTCAGGCCGGAGTCGGGCAGACATATGCACCGATAGGAACAGATTCACCCATAATTCTTTTTCATCTCCTTCCAGCCATTGACAAACAACGGACATCCGTCGTCGACGCAGACGAACAGATATGGGGTACCCCATCCTGAACCGCACAAAAGGCCAGTTTCCGAACACTCCCATATCCTCATCCTTTGTCCACAATGAGGACAAACCGGTTTTTCAGCAAGTATGACTTTTTCGTAAACATCAGCCTTCGTGATAACCATCTCCAGCCTCATAGTTTCGTATCTGTGCATAGACTCAATCAGGCTAACGCAAGTCAGTCTCCATGACCCCAGACTGAAATCAGATCGGCCGGACGAGATCTCTTTTGGATATCACAGAAATTTTGGGATTTCAAAAAGATAGGTTGCAGAAATTGTTAGCCCAAGGCCAAATCCAAGAGGTACAATATATAGGTGTTTTCAGGGTTGGCCTCAGCTATTGGCCGGAATTGTAAAGTGGACAGTTGGCACAAAAGAAAACTACGCCGTTTCGGCCGAGGTGCCGCTTGCTGATGGCAGATAAAAACGTTCGGCATAGTCTTTGACCATGCGGTCTGCGTTGAAGCGCCAACCCAGACTCTGGATAGCCTTCTTCATCCTCTTAACCCAGTGAAGCGGAATCCCAATGGTGTCCCGCTCGTAATAGAGCGGAATCACTTCTTTTTCCAGGGTTTCATAAAGATACTCGGCGTCCCGCTGATATTGTATATCCGGGTCGTTGTGCATACCGCCATGACCGATGGCGAAACCGTTGCTACCGTCGTATGCTTCATTCCACCAACCATCAAGAACGGAAAGGTTCAAGCCCCCGTTGAGAACTACCTTCTGACCGCTGGTGCCGCAAGCTTCTAGCGGTCGTCGGGGATTGTTCAGCCACACATCCACTCCTTGCACAAGGTGACGGGCCACGTTGTAATCGTAGTCCTCGACGAAAACGATTCGCCTCCTGCACGCGGGGTTAAAGCTGTATTGCGCAATCCGCTGTAAGAGCCGCTTGCCCTCGTCATCCCGGGGGTGGGCCTTACCGGCAAAGATGATCTGGATCGGTCGGTGAGCGTCTCCAACTAATTTGGCCAGACGCTCGGGTTGGGACAAAATCAGGTCTCCTCGTTTATAAGTTGCAAACCTGCGGGCGCAACCAATTGTGAGAACATCTGGGTCAAGAATCTGCTCGATCTGTTGGACTGTCTCGTGATGGCCCAGACGCTCCGCTTGCAGAAGTAAGCGCCGGCGGACGAAGCGAATAAGACGCATCTTCAAACTCTGGTGTGTCTCCCACAACTCTCCGTCATCAATCTCCAGTACTTTTTCCCAGACATCCGAGTGCACCATCCGGGTGGGCCAATTTTGCGCCAGACGCGTTTCGAACAACTGGTGCATTTGGGGCGCCAGCCATGACAACACGTGCACCCCGTTGGTAATGTGGCCAATAGGAACTTCCACCTCGGGCCGCTCGGGCCAAAGGCAATGCCACATCAGGCGACTGACATCCGCGTGAATCGCCGAGACGCCGTTTGCCCGACGCGAGTTCTTCAAAGCCAGAACTGTCATGCAAAAGGTTTCCGACTTGTCTCCCCGATTGACGCGCCCCAGGGCCATGAACTCATCATGAGAGAGCCCCAACTTTTCTCGGAATATGCCGAGATGCTCTTCGACCAGATCTGGTGAGAATCGGTCATGGCCGGCTGGAACGGGAGTATGCGTTGTGAACACGGTGTACAGCGACACTCGTCGGCGAGCTCGGTGAAATGGGATCTGGTCGTATTCCATAACCCGGCGGATCTCTTCGAGAATGCCAAAGGCGCTGTGTCCCTCGTTTAAATGGAGCACTCCAGGGAAAGTATTCAGCGCTTGTAGGATGCGCGCGCCACCTATCCCCAACAACAGCTCCTGTCGAATGCGTACTCTATCGCCGCCGCCGTACAGTCGGGAGGTCAATTTGCGATCTTCGGTTGAGTTCCCCTCCACATTGGAATCGAGCAGGAACAGACGAACCCGTCCCGCCTGCAGTTGCCAAACCCGAGCTTGGAGGAAGCCGCTCCGCGTATTAACTCGTACAACTAAAGGCTGCCCACTCGACTCTGTAACCGTTTGCAGGGGCAATTTGTTGATATCGAGGTTAGCGTAATCTTCTTCCTGCAAACCATCCTTGTTCAAGCGCTGGCTGAAATAGCCTTGGTGGTAAAGAAGCCCGATTCCCATCAAGGGAATCCCCAGATCAGACGCGCTTTTTAGATGGTCGCCCGCCAGAATACCTAGACCGCCAGAGTAAATCGGCACCGATTCATGTAAGCCAAACTCGGCAGAAAAGTAGACCACCGGCCGATTGCACAAATTGCCACAGTGCATGGCTCCCCATGTCTTATCCTTTTCAACATATTCATTCAGCCGCCGGAAGGCGTAATTGATTCGACTGTGGAGCACCAGTTCAGCGGCTCGTTCCTCGATTTGTTCGGGTGTCATCTGATTCAGAAAAGAAATCGGATTGTGGTCCACCTGGCGCCAAAGATGCGGGTCCAAGTCGGTGAAAAGGCTCAGAACCTCTGGATGCCATGTCCACCAGAGGTTCTGAGCCAGTGCGCGAAGTCGTTCATGAAGATGGCTGGGCCGACCTGCCATTGGTAAGCCTCCTTACTTTGGTCTAATAATAGAACTCAGTTTTGTGGGGTGAGAGTTCATCAAATAGGGTGGACTCAATAGCTCAAGATGTTATGGTATCTGGCCTCACTGAAGGATTCTAATGAGTTGCCGATGTGTAAGCCGTCGATTAAATCATTTTATTAACGATTTCTATTGCATATCACAAACCTTGTCAAGCTTTTCCGCCAAATCTGGGTCAACAGACAGGCTGGATGGGTGTTTTCAGGGGTGAGACCGGAAAATTAAGGTTGGAACCGTGTAACCTTTGGCTAATGAAGTCGATACTCTTCCTTGACTGATAGTTCAGTCTATTTACTACAATCTTCCTGACACATTCTGGGTTCAGGTCAAATAAATGGCAAATCCATAAAAAGGAGCCGACTCCATCATTTTTACATCTTAACCACGTCATAGCCTCTTTACTCCTAGTATAATATCCGTTATGGTTTAGGGCATCTTCAATTGCTTGCTGGAGAACAGCAGCCCATAGACTTTTACAAGCCTCAACATTACAACTCTTGATATAAGAGATATCTTTGTCAAATGTCATGCTGAAAGAAAGCCTTAGGATCAAAATGTATTCTAAATGAAATTTCCACCATTATAGATATTCTGTCGAAAAAGGCAGAGCCATTGCCAGCCCCAAGCCGTTTACTTAAGATCTTGATCTGATATTTGGATTTCTTCTTATTGCAAATAGTTGGGTGGGATTTTTGGTGACAAAAAATCTTAGCCAAAAGAAAAAAGGCCCGAGCCAAAGAGCTTGGGGCTTTAAGCAAAATTTGCCAACACCCTAAGTAAACGGCTTATTGCCAGCCCCGCCTTAGCTTTTTGACAATTGGATATATAACTCAACAAGGGTCAGGTTCTTTTGCTTTTCCTCCTGTCCGTTCCACTTCTTCGGTCTTCACCGCTTCTTCGATCCACATCCCATCGTCGTTCTGGAATGTAGGCATGGTAAGAGAACTGTCTCCGATCAATTCCACAACGTCTGCCACCGTTATCTGGAGCTATAGCTTTCATTTGATTCGTTCCAAATGGTAAGGGCTTTCTTCTTAAACTTCCTCCTTAAGAATCCTGCAATCCCGATCAGACTAGAGCCAAGCAGCAGCATAATGGCGGGTTCCGAGGCGGTGGGATACCAGACGTGTGTGAATTCAATCGGAATAGCCATAGCAATTCCAGTCACACCAAAAAACAGTGTCACTGCAAACAAGAGCAGTAAAAGCATTTTTATTCTGATTCTTCCATGTGTAGGCTTGCAAATTCGCACCGTAACTATCATAAACCAGACAAGCCAACTGTAGATGAGAATTTCGTAATATCTACATATTGAAAGAGAGAATCTCTTGTTCAATCCCCTTTCCACCAATCGGCAATATACATGAAGTGGATTGAAACGATGTTGAATGCTTAACATGATGTTTAGCATCTTGTCTGAGTCTCCTTTTGCTCTTTGACATTAGGGTATCCAATTGACAAAGACATAAATTGCAACTCCATCCGTCACGGGCGGTTGATGTTGATCTATATCAAGCACCATGCCAAGATAAGCTGACAAGACAATATCCTAAAGTTTCTGAATAGTTAGCCCGCGCTACCGCAAAAGCGAAATCCAAAATATTGGTAATCAAGGTTATACTTTGTGAAAAGAAATGCCACTTTGGGGCATCAAAAGTAACAGAAGCACGACCGGAACTAAACAGGATGATAGTGGAAAGCATCCACAACGATGTCATGGAGGCCATGACCGCAAAGGGCAAGATCGTCTATGACATGACCCCGGCTGAACTGGACAAGCTCTTTGAAACCATTGCCTTCAACGTCAAGGAGAAGGTTACACTACACTTCAAGGGGATATCACCGGATACACTGAGGGGCCGCTTTGAGGCCATAGACGATTCAATCGAGGATGCTAAACAGAGGCTCAATAGCGGGTATTGAAATTATGTATGACGGAAATCTATCTTTTAGCTTGACATCCTGTGTCTCATATGTTAGCTTATAGACACAATTGAGCAAGGGAGGTGAGGCGAATGGCAACCATTTATCTTAGGAACGTGCCGGAGAACCTGCACCGGCAAATCAAGTCAGAGGCCGCCTTGCAAGGGGTGACTCTGCAAGACCTGGTTATCAAGGTATTGACTGAGTACTTGAAAAAGGCCAAGAAGAAAGGAGGTTGATTCACATGGGCGTTACCGTCAGGCAAAAATCTAAAGAAGGAGGTGGTTTGAATGGCATGTGTCAGAAAAAGGCGAGATAGATGGATCATTGATTTCTATGATCAGGAGGGCGTAAGGCGATGGCTAACGTTGCCAAAAGGCACAAGTAAACGTGAGGCGAACGAAAAGTTGGGCAAGATGGAAAAAAAGGTCCGGCAGGGAACTTATACTCCTGTCAAGGAGTTGCCTAATTTTTCTAAAGTGGCCGATAGCTGGCTTGCATCAAAGGAGCCGGATATCAGGCACAGCACTTATCATGGGTATGAAGGTCATATCAAGAATCATTTGAACCCCTATTTTAAGCGAGTGAAAGTCAATCACGTCAACTTTGAGGTCATTGAGAAGTTCAAGAAACATTGTCTGGATACAGGGGTTACGATTGCCACCTTGCGGAAGATCCTAATCACCCTGGGGGCGGTCTTAACCTACGCGGTGAGGATGCGCTATATCGATTTCAATCCTTGCAGGGAGATTGAAAAGCCCAAGGGTCAAAGTACTCACAGTGATAAAGACGAAATAATGATCCTGCAACCTGATGCAATCCGGGCGCTATTTAGTGCCTGAACGAAAACCCCCGATTTTCGGAAGATCCGAGCTGTAACTGAATACCGTTTATAGATTTTATCTATTCGTGTTAGGTAAAGGGAAAACTTCTCTTTATCAAA
>Ga0114922_10006838_pt1 | contig 10434 bp, 8 predicted proteins | sample AartaG_FD_100975 | JGI IMG/M metagenome (GOLD analysis project Ga0114922, IMG submission 100975) | Deep subsurface microbial communities from Aarhus Bay to uncover new lineages of life (NeLLi) - Aarhus_00045 metaG | ecosystem: Environmental > Aquatic > Marine > Oceanic > Sediment | place: Aarhus...
CCAGTTCGACCAGGGGCAGGTTGTTGGGAGCATCTCCATAGACCTTGTTTGTAGATGTAAAAATGAAGACAGCTTCCGGACAATATTGTCGAGTCATTTCGAGAAGCATCAGGGTTCCGTTGGCATTCACAGTGAAGTCGGTGAAGGGCTCCTTGGCTGCCCAGTCGTGAGAGGGCTGAGCGGCTGCATGGATGATGAGTTCGAGATCTGATCCATAATCGGAAAAGATTTTCTCCATGGCCTTTTCGTCACGGATATCCTCATCCAGATGGTGATAATTGGGAATTTCTTCAATTAATTGGTCACGATTCCATTTGGTCGAGGCATTCGGACCAAAGAATCGGCTCCTCATATCATTATCTATTCCAACAATATTATCCTCTTTACCCGAGAAAAAACGAACAGATTCCGATCCGATTAATCCGGTCGATCCGGTGACCAATACAGTAGACATACTATTTCCTCCAATTTCGATTCTGTTTACAACAACGTCTTTTCGATTTCATTCTCGTTTGCCCTTATCCAGTGAAATATATCGGTTAAAATTTCTTCAGGATTTTTCTTCGGAAACCAACCCGTATCATGATGCACTTTTTCATTATCTGAGATATAGATAGGGATGTCAGCTTCACGTGTCTGTTTCATTTGGCCAATATCGATTCTCGAACCCGTTATCTTCTGACACAATTCGGTGGTTTCCAATAATGAAAGACTGATATCGAATCCGCCTCCCACATTGTAGATTTTACCATTACAATTTTCCATTTGTTTTATCTGGATAGTAATCAGTTCGAATAAATCATGAATATGTAATAAATCTCTCACCTGTTTGCCTGATCCGCCAAATCCAATGTATTGCAAACTCTTTTTAAAATAGTGGTGCAGCATCCACAGAGAAAACACACCCTGGTCGACTTTTCCCATTTGCCATGGACCGGCTATGACGCCGCAACGATTGATGATGCCCCGGAGATCATACATATGGATATATTCTTGCAGTATGAGTTCTGCAGCCAATTTTGTGGCGCCGTAAAGAGAACGATAGCCATTCAATGGAAAATCGGGAGATATTCCTTTCCCCGATGCACCCGTAATGGTTTGCTCCTCTGTGAGAGAGAATCGGTGGTCGGACTCTGTGTATGAGAGGGCTTTGAGGGTCTCTATGGGATAAACTCGACTCGTGGATAAGAAAATAATGTCCGCCTTGTGAGAACGGGCCACTTCAAAACAATTTATTGCTCCCATCAGATTGGTATCTAAAACATAATGGGGCGAATTTCCATAGCCGGCCAGTACAGATGGTTCCGCAGAACATTCAATGATCAAAGATATTTTTTCCTGGGAAAGGTCGAGATCTTCCCGGTTCCTGATGTCACCGTGGATGAATTCGATACCATGAATCTTTAACCGATTCAGGGTCATTTCTGACCCACGTCTTTTCAAATTATCCAGGGCGAGCACCCGTGTGGAAGGAACGTTTTTCTTTAAAAGGACGGCCAAATTGGATCCGACGAAACCCGCTCCACCCGTAATGAGAACGCAATTCTTCAAATTGTTTGTTTCCTATTATATCGATAAATACTCAATTGTCCATATTCAAATTTTTTTTCAATGAATGTTAGGTTCGCCTCATCAATCGCCTTTGTCCGGTCATAGGATATAACATGAGTCAGACTGTACTTGGAAGCCAGGCCATGAAATCCATCTTGATTGCCCTGTTTTAGATAGACAAACAATGAATCGTGGTCTGATGAACGGGACCAATAGTCGACGTAGGGATTGGAAAAAAGAGGATCTACAACGACGACTTTCCGCCCGGCAGCTCCAACGACGAAGCGTGAAAAAGGCTCCGGAGCTAAAAAAACATCCTCGGGTTGTGTGTTTCCCCGTATCCAATGGAAGGCCGCTATAAAGTCCGGACTCTCTTCCATATAGACGCGACCCTCCCGATAATCATCCCTCATCATGTATGACGGGTAGACCTTCACTGATGTCGCAATGAGTAAAAGGATTAAGACGATTTTATCGATGGTTGGTCGAAGGAAGAGTCGTAAAGTACGATGTTGACTGATCGAGGGCTTCCAATAATTAAAACCATTCACTAATAGACGACAAGCAAAGACCATTCCATATCCGTATAGAATGGACAGCATCACCCTGAAGTAGAATACAAAATGGTAAACCGGCAGTATGCGTACTGTATTGATGTCATGCTGGTTCAATATCTGCCAGATATAATTATGAATAATGAAACCAAAGGTGATAATCAGCCAGAGCAGTAGAATGTTTCTTGCGGTGCGTTTTGATTTTTGTAAAATGAGGCCGACCAATCCGATACCGACAAAAATCATGAGCAAAGGCCTGGATACAAAACGGTTTATGAACAAACCGATATTGGATATCTGATAAGGGGGAAAGACCATGTTGAGGGGATCCGGATGCACGATTTTGAGATGATAGTGTCCCAAAATGGAATAGTGATAGGGCGTGCTGACGATAAATGCTGTGAGCAGTAGAATAGTAAGACGTACGAAGGGACGAAATATTTGTGAAACAGGCTCTCGTTTTTTCCATGATTTGAACATGGTCTGCAGAGTGGTTATTCCCATTATCAAACCAAGAAGAATGGCCGGGGCCGTGTGTCCCATAAAAACAAGACCCAATAAAATGCCACTGATGATGACATATCTTAACCGTGTCGTTTGCAGGGCCTTGATATAAATAAAGAGTGCCATATAGAACAACCCCTGGACAAAGAGTACCGGGAGTAGCCAGGGTGAATAACTACCACCAAGCCAGGTTGGGATACCATTGCTGGTCACAAATAGAAATCCAAATGTACATGCAAGAGCCGTCCATCTTTCGGAAAAACGTACCAGTAGGATATAGAAGAATATCGGAGCCAGAAGATTCAGATATGAACCCATTCGTGTATAGAGAATGTGGACAGACGTCTTTGTTAACCATGACAGTCCCGCCACGATGGTCGGTACCAATGGATTATACCACTGCTTTTCACCGAGATAGAGATCATCTGCAGAATAGTGACCATCTAATATAGTCTGGGCGTGACCGATATTTCGATATAAATCTTCATCATAGGGCCAGGAGAGATCTTTGGTTATGCGTAAACCCTGACTAAATGCGAAACTAATGAAAAGAATGACGATCAAATCAATCGTGACTGTTTCAGGTTTTCGGAATAATGGTTGAATAGTCTTTTTCAATGACATTTTCATATTCTATATCAACTTTATATGCTTGATTCACCGGTAAACCATTTTTTTATGGTATACTGGGGCCTTTTATTTTGTGCGATGAATATCCTTCCCACATATTCACCAATCATGCCTATGGCGATTAATTGAACACCGGAAAGAATGGAAACCGAGACGATTAAAGAGGCCAACCCGGGTGCCATATCCGGATTCAGTATTCTTTCTATTAAGATAATCATCCCATAAACGAGGCCATAGACCGAAAAAATGAAGCCCAAAACAATGGAGACCCTCAATGGAATGACGGAAAAATTTGTAAACATATTAAGCCAGAGAGAGATCAATTTTTTAAGGGTATAGTTTGATCCTCCTTCTCTTCGTGGTTGATGATCTACATTTACTTTTCCGATATTATCCGTTGTTTGTAAGATGAGGCCATCGATGTATGGAAAGGGTGATTTATATTTGGTGATTTCATTGACGAGGAATTTGCTGATCAGTTTAAAACTGGAGAGATAGAGATCCCTGGGTTTATGTAGCATGATGTTCGCTACTTTGTCATTAAACCAACTTCCAAAATTTCTGAAATGTGAATGTCTTTTCCTCTTGGAATATGTGTAAACGACATCGTAATCATTTTCCATGGCGACGGTAATGAGTTTAATGACTTCTGCCGGAGGATTCTGAAAATCATCGTCCATGATGATGACATAATCGCCGGAAGTGTGGTTCAGCCCGGCGAGTACGGCGCTGTGTTCGCCGACGTTCTTGGCCAGAGAGTAAAAACGTACAATACGAGGATACTTTTTATGAATCGCGATACAGACTTCTTCGGAATTATCCGGAGAATGATCGTTGACCAGAACGATCTCGAGTCTAAATTGATCGAGCTCGGTGATTAATCGGTCGACCAAGTCGCCGATAGAATTGGCACCATTATAGACGGGAATGACGATGGAACATTTGATATCATTTTCCAATCGGTACGACCTCCCTTGTTGTGGCTATTTGACTGCCGGTCATGGCCTCGAGGCATTTCTCCAATTCTTGGATTTTCCAACGTGTGGATTGCTTTGTATAGCCTTCGTTTAGGGTCTTACTTCTTTGTGTCAGTTTGTTCCCTTCAGAAACCCGGAAGAAATCATACAAGTAATGTTTAATGGTTCGGATGAAGAGATCGATGTATTCTCCAAGCGTATGCTTAAAATAGAAAATCTTTTTTCCGTATGCTCGGATGGCAAAAAGATAGTGAATGATAAAAAAGATTTTATTCGGTCGCCAGTAGAGGAGATGATTAACGATGAGATTTCGTAGAAATGGCAATTTGACTGCCACGATGGCCAGCTGACAGATGTTGTATTGTGCTTCTCTTTCCTTCTTTGTGAAACAGGTTAAGGGGCTCATATTTCGCATACCAAAATGGATGTCCTCTTTCTTTGAATCATAGATACCGACACGCTGGCAATAATCGCCCAGGTCGGTGCCAGGATAAGGCATAAAGATGGAAAAGTTGGGCATGTCGGGTTTCACTTTTATTGCAAAATCGATGGAGGCAATGTCGTGATCAAGAGAAGTAAATGGAAGGGCGAGCATCGTATTGGCATAAACATTGATCTTATGTTGTTTAAAAATACGAAACGCATTTTCCAACTGCTCTTTATTAGCCTGACGGCGCAGCATACGATTTCGTATCCGATCATCGGCTGCTTCGATAGACATGCATATGGAGAAACAACCTGCTTTTTTCAAATAAAAGGCCAGTTCATCGGTCACACTTTCAGGACGCAACAGGCAGTAAAAGGGAATGCCGATATCTGAGGACCATCTTTCGGCAAACTCTTTCAACCAGTCGTCCACTTTTAAGATGAAAGCATCGTCCTGGATGCGTATAAACTCGACCCGGTAATTTTGAACAAGTTCCTTTGTCTCACGGATCATGGAATCCACACTGCGCCGTCGGACGATTTTCCCCTTGCCTTTGTATAGCCTATTATAGCGGTTGTTAAAACAATAAGGACACTTAAAAACGCAACCCCGCGTTGCCCACACGCCTTTAATGCCAAATCGTGCCATCTGGGGATAGGCATATACCAGTTCCCGATCCATGAAAGGAAGGGTGTCGAGGTCTTCTATAAAATTGTTTAAATTGAGGGGTGTGTCCTCCGAGACCATAATGTTGGGAATCGTTTCAATATCTTTTCCATTACCCTTGTCCAGGTGATCGACAACTTCGACAATGGCTTCATCGCCCTCACCGACACAGATGGCATCGATTCCCGGATCGTTAATACAGCTTCGTTCCAGTGTGGCGTGGGATCCCCCCAACAATGTGAAAATATTGGTTTTTTGTCGTAATGCGTCATTGAATTTTTTCATGTCTCCCATGTCGACACTCATCATGCTGTAGGCCAGCATATCGGGTTTCCAGGAAGACATTTTTTGTATCACATCTTCTTGCTGTATCACGCCCAGGATGGTCTCATGACCTTTCTGTTTCAGAATGGCCGATAGAATCATGGGGCCAAAAGGCTCGTTGACACCCAGGTCGTTTACAACAAACATTACTCGCATACTCTATTCCCGTTGCAGTTTTCGTGAATCGCATATCAATTACGATAGATAAAAACTTTATAATTTACAATTTCGAAATGGTTATGTCAAGTCTTTTCATTATCGCTTCCACCCTCATCATGCAGCTCGATCGAGGGCCTCAAATCTTCGGTCTCTCTGCCTTTGGCCTTACCGGCTACCTCATAGCCGCTGTTCTGGGACTATAGCTCGTCATTGCGATTCTGCGGTTAGTGAATCCCTCGTTCCCATGATTTTGATTTTCGTGGGAATGCAGTATGAGACGCTTTGCGTCGATGACTTTTAACGACTCACCGGACTTTATAGCGTCCGGACGGCATTACCACGCAAAACGTGGTAACGAGTGTGTATCTACTCAATATCCATAGGATTTTTGGATATAAATAATAATTCATTTTATTTAACCGGAAACCAGTAGCCAGTAACCAGTGGCCAGTATTTATCGGTTTGAGGCGAAGCTTCGCTCGTTATTATTCGCTTTTCTTTCAAGAAATCTTCAAAAAACACTTGATTTATACCTTATTTATACCTATATTTCAACATGAACCTTACAGAAAAACAACAGGCCGTCTACCACTACCTTCAGCGGTACATAGAAACGCGGGGCTTTTCACCCACTTACGATGAGATTCGGTGTCACTTTGGGTTCCGGTCTTTCCAGTCGGTTCAGAAACATCTGGCACAGTTGGAGCGAAAGGGATACATCCGCATCCCGGAGCGGAACAGGAGTCGTATGATTATGCTGGTGGAACACGGCGGAACGACGGCTGTGCTTCCCCTGGCCGGCATTGTTGCAGCAGGGAATCCCATCGAGGCCATCGAGCAGCAGGAGGCCATCGATGTGCCCGAGGAGATGCTCGGAGCAGGAGACTATTTTGCCCTCAAGGTTCGAGGAAACTCCATGATCGATGAAGGGATTGTCGATGGAGATACCATCGTGGTCCGGAAACAGGAGACTGCGGAAAACGGACAGACCGTTGTGGCCCTGGTAGAGAACGAGGCCACAGTTAAAAAGTTCTTTCGGGTGAAAGACGGTGTGGAACTACGTCCTGCCAACGCATCGATGTCTTCCATTTTTGTCAGGGAAGGGGAGTTTGCCATCCAGGGGGTCGTTGTGGGGCTCTTGCGGCGGTATCGCTAATGGAACGCGGATTGAACGCCTGCCTGCGCAGCAGGGTGTTGTGAAATATAAAAATATCTGTCATTCTGATCCCGATGCTTCGGGAGAAGAATCTCCTTTTTCCCCTTGCCCCTCCCAGATCCTTCCCGATGAATCGGGATCCTAAAAAGAAGGATCGGAACTCCCTCAGGATGACATTTTTCTTAATCTGCAACAGCCTGGCAGGCAAGCGTTGAATCCGCGTTCTATTGAGGTGAAACACGATCATGATTCGTCATATTTTACATCTTCGGGTCGATGGATTTCCCGTGGCCGTGGAGCGGTTGCGGGATACTTCCCTCAGGAATCGTCCGGTGGTGGTCTGCTCCCGGCATTCGCCCCGTTCTCTTATCTTCTCGGCATCCCGAGAAGCCCGGAAGGAGGGTGTCTGGGAGGGTCTTCCTCTGACCAAGGCGCTCAGGCGGTGCCGACGTCTCGTCGTGTGTCCTCCGGATGAGGGCATGTATCGGAAGGCAGCGGGCGAGATCTCCCACGTTTTGGAGAGATATTCACCCCTGGTCGAGTCGGGGCACCGGGGGCGTTTCTATGTGGATATGACGGGAACGAGCCGACTCTTCGGTGCTGTGCAGGATTCGGCCTTCCGCATGCGGCGGGGGGTCCGGGAATCGGTGGGTCTTGAGAGTACGTTGGGGATCGGCTCCAACAAACTGGTGAGCGGTGTGGCTGCCAGAGTGGTGGAGACTCATGGAGATCTCTACGCGGTACCCTCGGGGAGCGAGGCCTCTTTTCTGGCGCCCTTTCGGGTCCAGATGCTTCCCGCGGTTCGGGTCCGGAAGGACAGGGCAATGTTAGAGGAGTTCAACATCAGGATCGTCCGACAGTTAGCGGTTCTCTCGATCCTCCAACTGACCTCGGTTTTCGGAAAGCGGGGATTGCTTCTCCACAGGCAGGCGCTGGGGATCGACGAGAGACCAGTAAGGCCTCCTGCATCCAAGCCTTTTGTCCTGGAGGAGGAGACTTTAGGCGAGGACACCAATGACGATGGCGTGCTCCTGGGAGTGCTGTTCGGGATGATGGAACGGGCATGCCGCCGGATGCGAACCAAGGGGGTGTTGCCACGCAAGATCTGGCTTCACATCCGGTACACCGATGGAATGGACGTCACCCGGTCTCTCCGGCTCCGAGGTCCTGTGACCACCGATCCGCTGTTATATCAGAAACTGGAACCCCTGTATCTGAAGGCCAGCTTCCGGCGTCAGCGGGTGCGATATATGAGCCTGACGTTTACGGATCTGATCCTTCCAACGGCGCAGATGGCGCTCTTCGATAAACCTTCTCATTCCATACGGGAGGAGGCGCTGGTCTCGGCACTGGATAGACTCCGGGGAAAGTACGGGGAAAGCGTGGTCCAGTGGGGAAGGGTGTTAAATTAATTCTACCACGGAATGGCACGGAAAGACACGGAGATTTAAAAATGAAAACCTTGCTATACCGAGAATTGACTTACAAAATTATTGGAGCTGCAAGAGAGGTTTTTCATGAACTTGGATCTGGGTATCTCGAATCGGTTTATGAAGATGCTCTTTGTTATGAGCTGGACGTCCTCGGAATACCTTATCAAAGGCAGATTGATTTGGATGTTCGTTATAAGAATGTCGTTTTTGAGCGAAGATTTCGGGCGGATTTATTGATACAAATTCTGTGTATTTCCGTGTCATTCCGTGGTAGAAGAATAATAATAATATGGATTTCATCCACTTACATACCCACAGCCACTATTCCCTGATGCGGGGAACTGCCAGTCTGGAAGGTCTGTGCCGCCGGGTCCTGGAACTGGGCATGGACACCGTGGCGCTGACCGACACCAACGGTCTCTATGGTCTCATCTTCTTTCTCCGGATCGCCGGGGAGATGGGGGTGTCTCCCATCATCGGTGCAGAGGCGGTCACCGACGACGAGCGGGCCGTGCTCCTGGTCAAGAACGGGGAAGGCTACGCCAATCTCTGCCGGATTCTGACCCGGCTCCACTGTGAGGAGCCTTTTGATCTTTCCGGAACTTTGAAGGAGATAGGAAGCGGACTCGTTATCCTCAGCGACACGATTCCCCTCCTGAAAAAATTGAAGGGATGCAGCGATCTGTACGTCGAACTCATGGGCGGCCGGCCCAACCGGTCCCTTTTGGATTTTTCCCGATGGGAAGGGATCCCGCCGGTGGCTACCAATGGCGTTTTTTTCCTCGATCCCCAGGAGTATCATTTGCACAGTCTCCTGAGGGCCATTGATTTGAATACCAAACTCTCACGCCTCCCGTTGGCATCGGTGGCTCCCCCCTCGGCTTGGCTTCAGTCACCGGTAGAAATGGCCGCCCGATTTCCCCACGTGCCTGATGCACTGGAGAATACACTGGTTATAGCAGAAAAATGTACCTTCCGGGGAGATTTCGGTTCAGTAGTCTCTCCCGATCCGGCTGGCATGGACGACTCCGATCTCATGGATCGCCTTCGCAGGAAAAGCATGGATGGGGCATTACGGAGATACGGGGAAATGACTCCGGCCGTCCGAGATCGTCTGGAGTATGAACTGGATATCATCGGGGCTAAAGGATTTGGCGGTGTTTTTCTGATGGTGGAGGATATCGTCCGGCAGGCCCCCCGGACGTGCGGCCGGGGATCTGCCGCTGCCAGTATCGTGTCCTACTGCCTGGGCATCACCCATGTGGATCCTTTAAAATACAACCTCTACTTCGAGCGCTTCCTCAATCCGGGGCGTAAAGATCCGCCGGATATAGACGTGGATTTCCCCTGGGACGAACGAGATGATATCCTGGATTACGTCTTCGAAAAGTACGGTCCGCAGCGCTCCGCCATGGTGGCCAACCATGTGGGATTTCGTCCCCGGGCTGCGGTAAGGGAGATCGCCAAGGTGTATGGCCTCCCGGAGGGTGAGATCAAACGGGTCACGGATCGGTTGGCCCATCTGTGGAGCTGGTCCGGACAATCGGTGGAGGAGGTGGTGGACCATCATCCTATTTTCCAGGGACTCCATCTTGATCCTCCCTGGCCCGAAATTTTAGCCTGGTCTTCGCATCTGGAAGGCATGGTGCGCCATCTTTCGGTGCACTGTGGAGGTGTGGTCGTGGTACCCGATGAATTGTCCCAATACGTCCCCACGGAAGTGGCACCCAAGGGTGTTCGTATTGTGCAGTGGGAGAAGGATCAGACCGAGGATTCGGGGCTGGTGAAGATCGATCTCCTGGGCAACCGCTCCCTGGCTGTCATTCGGGATGCACTGGAGGCCGTGCGCAGAAATACAGGGCGCGTGATTGCGTATGAGGATTTGAATCCCCTGGACGATCCCGAGACCCAAGCCATCATCGCCAGGGGCGATACCCTGGGCGTATTCTATATCGAGTCTCCGGCCATGCGTCAGCTCCAGAAAAAGACCGGGAAAGGGGATTATGAGCATCTCGTGATTCATAGCTCCATCATTCGACCGGCGGCCAACGAC
>Ga0114922_10006840_pt1 | contig 10434 bp, 4 predicted proteins | sample AartaG_FD_100975 | JGI IMG/M metagenome (GOLD analysis project Ga0114922, IMG submission 100975) | Deep subsurface microbial communities from Aarhus Bay to uncover new lineages of life (NeLLi) - Aarhus_00045 metaG | ecosystem: Environmental > Aquatic > Marine > Oceanic > Sediment | place: Aarhus...
AAGGGTTGTTCACTGGTCCGTTCCGAAGGGCGAATTCGGCGATCCGGCGCAGGACCTCCCGATACGAAGAGGGGAGCTTATCGTAGCGTTGCCGTACCGCCCGGTAGGCCTTCTCATTCTCATCGGTCGACCAGGCCGCTTCGAGCGCACGATCGATATATCGCCGCACACGAGGATACAGCGTCCCGGCCAGGTGCCGGTCGCCGCCGCTCAGCACCTCGATTACGCGGTCCAGGTCTCCCCCGGCGGCGACAAAGAGGCGTATGGATTCTCCCTGGAGATATCCGGTCAGGGTCCCACGATCGGTGATCGGAGGCGCCTGGTAGGGGTCTTTGCGCGCCTGCTCCTCAAGGGTCATCGCAGCCGACTTTATGTTGAACGCATGCTGTCTCAAGACATCGACGGCCCAGATCCCCAATCCACCCCGGGTGACGTTGAAGGTGGGATCCAGGGAACTGCTGTGAGACGTCTTGGCCAGCGGCTCCGTGACCGGTCGCGGAGGTTCTTGTCTCTCCTTCGGGGTCTGCAGGGTCTCAAGGTCGTCGAGGAGCCCGGCCTCGAGTTCTCCCCCGCCACTGCGCAGGACGCAGCGTTCCAGGACATGGCGGAGTTCCCTGATGTTCCCGGGATAACCGTATTCGACGAGGCGCTTCAGGAAGGATGGTCGCGGTACCGGGATCGGAAACCCGTTCTCCTCGGCACAGTGCTGCAGGAAGAGGTCGGCTAAAACAGGGATGTCCTCCATCCGTTCCCGGAGTGGAGGGATTCGGATAGGGTAAACATAGAGCCGGTAGAAGAGATCCTCACGGAATCGCTCTTGCCGGACCGCCTCACGCAGATCGCTGTTCGTCGCCGCGATCACCCGGACGTCCACCTCGATGTTCCGGGTCCCTCCGATCGGACGGAAGCGCCGTTCCTGCAGGAACCTGAGCAGACGACCCTGGACCGACCAGGGGATATTGCCGACCTCGTCCAGGAAGAGGGTTCCTCCATCGGCCAGCTCGAAGATCCCCTGGCGATCACGGTCCGCCCCGGTGAACGCCCCCCGGGAATGCCCGAAGAGCTCGCTCTCGATCAGGTTCTCCGGGATGGACCCGCAATCGACCTCGATGAAGGGTGCGTTCTTCCGGGGCCCCAAACGGTGCAGGATCTCGGCGGCGAGTTGCTTCCCCGTCCCGGTCTCCCCTTCCAGTAACACGGTGCAGGAAGTTCCCGCAACCGTCACCAGATGATGGTAGAGATCCCGCACCACCGGGCTCTCTCCGGCGAATGCCCGCAAGGCCGGGTGTCGTTCCCGAAGATCCTCGATAGGCGAGATATCATCCCGCGGGTCCAGGTCTATCCCATCGGTCAACTGTTGCAGAACCAGCGAGGTCAGGAAAGCCGTCTCGCCCAATAACTCGAGCAGGGGCGGGTCCAAGGACCGGTCCAGGAAGTTGCGCCCCAGCAGGACCAGCCCGTTCAACCGGTCGCCACTGGCCAGGGGGAGGAGCAATCCCGGATCCAGGTCGATCACTTCAGACGGCAACGGTGGGAACAAGGTGCCTTCACTGCCACCGCCCGACCCGTACCCGTCCGCCGGCAGCGGGACGCCGCGGACAGCCAGACGATCCATCCATTCCGGGGTCAGCGTCAGGTGTCTGAAGGTGAGACGTTCGAGCCCACACTGATGGGCGAGGAGCAGTTTTCCGTTCGACGGGGACTTCAGCCAGAGTATCCCCCAGCGGGCACCGGTCAGACCGATGAGCGAAGTAAGCAGGTCGAAGGTGAGGGGGACCGGGTCACGGGCCCGCCGGAGTTCCCGGCAGATCTCCTGGAGCGTGGTCAGCTCGAACAGTCGCCGGCCGGGGGACCGTTCGGTTTCTGGGATTCCCTGATACATGATACCCGGCACTCCATACGGAAGGGCGGATCCAGGTGAGACAGGTCGTGCGCTCCCAAGCATGGTACGGGGAACGTCGATAAAGAGTTACACGGCGGACAGCCTTCACTGTCCGCCGTGTCGCCGCCTGTTCAGACCGGGGTGTACCGGATATCCGTGCTCACGGGATGAAGTCGGTGTTGAAGTCCTGTCGTGGCATCGCGACCTGGCATACAAGCATCCGGAGTGGAACCACACCGATCCCATCGAGGTCAAGGATGACTTCCTGGTCCGCCAGAGTCACCTGCTCGGTGATCTCATAGACCAATCCCTTGAGCTCCAGGGTCCGCTGCAGCACACAGCCGAATTCCACACAGGCACCGGTCTCCGCGAACGCGAGGAACTTCGGATCCGTGACCACCGGGATCAGACGTGTCTGGCGGATCTCGACCAGATCCGGGCGCTCAGCGAGGATGCGATCGGCATCGATCTCGACGGAAGAATAGAGGTCATCCGTGAGCTGAGCCCGCCAGGCTTCGGCAATCTCGTCCACCATCTCTTCCCCTGGGCCAGCTGCCAGAATGTCGGAGATGTCCGGACCGTAGGAGAGGCTGATGATCTTGTCCGGGCCATCGGCCACCGGATTCTCGATGCCGGTAGGACTGTTCGAGCAGGCGGCGAGAATCAGGAGTACGGAGGCCGCGGTTAGGATGCGCTTCATGAAAGGTCTCCCTGCTTGGCGTAATGCCTCCCCGGCAGAACAGCGACTGACTCGGAGAAGACCGATCACGGTTGGCGATCAGCTCGATCTCCGGACTGGACCGCATCACCAACAAAGCAAATGGCATGCCATCGCAGCAGTTTGTGGGCTCGTGGAGTGGATTGAGGCGCAACAGGTTACGATGGGTGATCGACCGCCAGGCGGGAGCGGGATCCGGCTCTGCCGACAATCCCCGCACAGAATGCGGGGCTCCCCAACCCGTGCTGGGGAGCCCCGCTTCAGCGATCCTTCAGAGCGTCCGGGTCAGCGGCCCCGCCGGCCCTGACGCTGGTCGGCTTCCTGCTGGCGACGGACCTGCAGCATATCGACCGGCTGGGAGAAGTCACCCAGCAGATATTTGGCGAAATAATCGAGTCGCAGGTAGTGCCAATAGTCGCCCATGTTCCCATAACCGTGCCGCTGACCGGGGAAGACGAACATGTCGAAGCGCTTGTTGGCCCGGATCAGGGCGTTGGCCAGCCGAAGGGTGTTCGCCGGGTGGACGTTGTTGTCGATGTCCCCGGTGGTGATGAGCAGATGTCCCTTCAGGTTGGCGGCGATCTCCGAGTTCTTGTCGATCTCATACTCGAAGTCGATCTCCCCTTCCCGGTTGATGATCTCGGTCACCCCGTGGTGCTTCTCACTCCACGGCTTGTTATAGACGTTGTTCTCGTGGTTTCCCGAAGAGGAGACGGCCACCTTGAAGAAGTCGGGGTAGATCAGCATCGCCGCAGTCGACATGAAGCCCCCGCCCGAGTGGCCGAAGATCCCCACCCGGTCGATGTCGATCCAGGGATGGCGGGCGGCCAGCTGTTCGATGGCGGCTTTCTTGTCGGCCAGTCCGTAGTCCCGCAGGTTCCCGTAGCCGTAGTTGTGGTACCACTTGGAGCGTTCGGGATGCCCGCCGCGGTTGCCGACCGTGATGACGATGAAGCCCGCCTGGGCCAGCGATACATTCTGGGCGTTGGTCGAGAACGACTTGTCCACGCTCTCGGTCTGCGGACCGGGATAGACATAAGCGATGATCGGGTACTGCCTGTTCTCGTCGAAGTCGAACGGCTTGTAGATCACTCCATAGAGGTCGGTGATCCCGTCGTCCGCCTTAACCCGGTAGGGCTCGGGGAACCGGTAACCGGCCTCGAAGAGCAGGCTGAGGTCGGCTTCCTCCAGGTCGAGCAGTTTCTGTCCCCGGGTGTCGAAGAGAGCGGCCTGGGGTGTGGTGTCGACCCGGGAATAGTTGTCCACGAACCAGCGTCCGTCCTCGTCCAGGCTGGTGCTGTGGTTGAAGTCCCCGGGGTTGAGGAGCTGCATCCCGGTCCCGTCCAACCCGATCCTGTAGAGATGCCGGTAGTAGGGGTCTTCACCCGCTTCCCGACCGGTCGCCTCGAAGTAGAGGACCCGGTTGCGTTCGTCCACCGCCTCGACACCGCGGCAGTTGAAGGGCCCACGGGTGATCTGCCTCTTGAGTGTGCCGTCGGTGCCGTAGAGATAGTAGTTTCCCCAGCCGTCCCGTTCCGACCACCAGACGATCTCGGTCCCGTTGTTGATCAACTCCGGGCGCTGGGTCTCGATGTAGGTGTTGAGCCGTTCGGCGATCACGACCCGGGCCTCGCCGGTCCCCGTGTCGGCCACACAGACGTCATCTTGGTGCATATCCCGGCTCTGTCGTTCGAACCAGATCTGTCCGGCGTCGCCACCCAGCCAGATGGAGGCCGGGGGATCCCCCTGACGGCGGCGCTGAGTGAGGATGGAGACCGACTGGTCCTTGAACTCGTCGATGTCGATCCGGACCTTGCCTCGGGAGGCCACGTCGAACACCCACATCTCGTACTGAGTGACGTTCTCCTCGCCCGGCATATCGTACTTGTAGGTCTCGAGTGTGGGCCTCGGATCGCTCAGCGAGTTGATGACCCAGAGGTCCTTGACCTTGCGCCGGTCGGAACGGATGGTCGCGAACTTGCTGCTGTCCCGCGACCAGACCAGTCTTCCCGCAGACTGCCGTTCCCCTTCCTGCCGCCGCTCCTCCTGTTGGGTGTTGCTGCGTCCGCTGCCCGAAGCGAAGCCGTAGTCCTCCTCTCCGTCCTCGGTCAACTGGTGTTCGACCACATCGGTGGTGTCCTCCTTGTCGCGGATCTTAACGAAATCCGCCCAGGACATCAGGAAGAGGTTGTGCTCGCGGGCGAAGACGACCACCGAGGAGTCGGGGGCAATCGAGGCCCAGCGCGGGGCGTCCGGCTCCTCCTCCCAGTCCTCCAGCAGGGTCAGCCGGCGAGCGGCCAGATCGTACTCGAACCGCAGGTCGACCTGCTTGGGCTGGATCACCTTCCCCTTCTGGGCGGTGTCCGGTTCGGCCGGCTTGGTGGTCTGGACCGAGAACTGTATGGCCCGGTCCTCCTTGACGAACTCGATCGACCGGATGGGCAGGTGGGCGGCGTCGTAGGGGTCACGGGTCTGGTGGCTGAGTTCGGCCGCCATCCAGACCGGGTCGAAGACCGGGGTCTTCGTCTTCCGGGCCGGGTCGACGAGGTAGAAGATCCGTCCAGCTTGGGTCTCCCATGCGTACCAGAAGCGGTCGCTGTGCTCCAGCCAGTTGGTGCGAACCGAGGTGCTGAACACCATGGTCCGCATGTTGGGCGGGGAGAACCGTTCGGCCAGGGCGTAATTGGCCTGATTCACCCGCTGCCGCTGCGCCTCAGCCGGTGTCGCCTGCAGGAGGGGCAACAGGATGAGAGCGAGGGTCAGGATCCGGAGGGTTCGCTCGACCACGCTCCGGTCGGTGGCGGTCCCGGTGTGCATGACGTGTTCCTCCTGTGAGGCGGTGCCGGGGAAAGAGGTAGAGTCCGACTCTACTCCGGCATACAACGGAGGGAAAAGGCCTATTCACCGGTCCCCGGTCCGATGCCGGCACCGGCTCGTTTCCGGTCTCCTATGGGACCGGGGGCAGGAACCTCTCCAATCCCCTCACCGGACCCGGAAGCGCAAGGTCCAGGCATGCTCGGACGGCGGCTGGTTGCGCACTTCCTCGGGGATCCGGAACACCGTCCCGCCGGGGGTCGAAAACCAGTCCAGCGGCCGTCCGTACCCCAGCAGGGTCACCTCGCTCATCGCCCGGGGGGAGAAGGCCTTCAGGACCACCTGTTCCGGCAGTCTCCCCCCCTCAGCCGAGGCCAATACGATCGCATTGACCAACCCGTCCGGGGAGAGGGTGTACCGGACATCTCCCTCACCAAAGGGAGGTAGAGCCCGGGTGCAGTGGATCGCCGGGGCGTTCACCGTCATCCATGCCGAGAGTCCGGCGAGTCGGTCGAGGGCTTCGGGGGGCAGGGTCCCGTCGGGAGCGGGACCGATGTTGAGCAGGAAGTTCCCGCCCTTGGAGACGATCTCGACCAGCAGTCGGACCAGGGTGTGGACACTCTTGTAGCGGTCGTCCGGCCGGTACGACCACTGGTCCCCCATGGTCATGCAGGTCTCCCAGACATAGTCAGGCGGGACGTCCGGGACCTGTTGTTCAGGGGTCCGGTAATTCTCATACCGACCGTGGACGGTCCGGTCGACGATGATGAGTCCGGGCTGGAGTTTCCGCGCTTCAGCCGCCAGCCTGGGCATGTCGATGTCCTGATCCTGCGGTACCGGCCCGGCCCAGTCCCGGCTTTCCTCGGTCAGGGTCTCGATCGGCCGGACCCAGCCGCCGTCGAGCCAGAGGATGTCGATCGGACCGTATCCGGACATGAGTTCCCGGATCTGACGATGGGTGAAATCCTTGAAGCGCTCCCACCGTTCAGGGTAACGGTTGATGCGGTAGTTCACGTTGCGGTCAGGGGTCGCCCACTCGGGTGCCCAGTAGTCCTCATGGTGCCAGTCGGCCTTGGAGAAATAGGCGCCGATCCCGAACCCCTCCGCCCGGAAGGCCTCGAAGATCCACCGGGTGACGTCCGCTCGGGGATCGTCACCGAAAGCGCATCCGGGCGAGGTTATCCGGTATTCGGTCTCCCGGGTGTCCCACATGCTGAAGCCGTCATGGTGCTTGGTCGTGAACACCACGTACCGCATCCCGGCTTCCCGCGCTACCCGAGCCCAGGAGGCCGAGTCGAACCGGACGGGGTCGAAGGTCTCCGGCAGGGCTTCGTACCGCCGTTTGTACTCCTCGTAGTCGCGGATATGGCGCCGGATCCAGGGCTGGTCCTCGGAACAGATGCTCCAGGATTCCACCACGCCCCACTGGCTATAGGGACCCCAGTGCATCATGAGGCCGAATTTCCAGTCCTGGAACGCCTCCAGACGGGCCAGGACCGCCGGATCGGTCTCCTGTTCGGAGGGGTCGTATCCCTGAGCCTGGACACCGTCCGGGGAGAGACCGAGGATGGACACCGCCGCGAGTGAGAGGGCCAGACAGATGCATCTTAGAATTGCCGGGTGAGGACCGGTCACGATCCCACCTCCGTTCAGGGTCTGACCCGTTTCTAGCCCCCCTACTCCAGCCGGTCAACCCGGCTCGAACAGGAGAAGACCCCCTCCGGACCGTGCCGGCGGGGGTCTTCTCGGCGCTACTGACCGTTATACAGTCCGGTCAGACCTCTCTGAACTCAGCGCTCCGTCCAGAGGTCGGGCAGGATGACCGCCGAGGTCGAGACCTGCCGGCCGTCCACGCTCAGTACCACCCGGTACTCGCCGGGCGGCATCGGGACCTCGATGAAGTCGGGGTCGCCACGCTGCTGGCCGCCTGGGCCAGCGAAGCCGCCACCGCCGCCTCCCCGCCGCTGTTGCTGCCGCTGGAAGGCTTCCTTCTCCTGGGGGGTGCGTTCCCGGGTCCCCTGCAGGTCCCAGGCGACCTGGTGGAGTCCGGCCTCTATCTCACCCTCGTACTCCCGGATGAGCCGTTCACCGGCGTAGACCATCACCTTGACCTCGCGAGCGTCCGACTTCAGCCAGTAGTTGACGAGGGCATCCGAGGTCTCATTCTCTCCGGCGAAGTTCTGGGATGAGTATTCGGGGGAGAGGCCGCGGACCCAGCGGATCCTCGGCTCCACCCGGAAGAGTGCAAAGGGCCCCGTCAGAGCCTCGGTCGTCATCCCCTGCAGCGGGGTGATGTCGGTGATGAAGAAACCCCGGCCGTGCGTACCTGCGATCAGGTCGTTCTCCCGCGGGTGGATCTTCAAGTCGTGTATCGCTACCGCCGGCATGTCGTTGCGGAGCTTGGCCCAGTGACCGCCGCTGTCCAGTGAGATGTAGACCGCTTTGTCGGTCCCCACGAAGAGCAGACGAGCGTTCACCCGGTCCTCACGGATGACGTTGACCGAATCGTCCGGCAGTCCGGCCGAGATGGCGGTCCAGGTCTCCCCGTAGTCGGCGGTCTTCCAGACGAAGGGACGGAAGTCGTCCCGCCGTAACCCGGTCACGGTCACATAGGCCACCGCCGGGTCGTGGTATGAGGCGACCACCCGGCTCACCCAGAATCCCGGCCAGCCGGGGATCTTGTCGTTGAGCAGGGTCCAGTTCTCCCCTCCGTCCCGGGTCAGCTGGACGTTCCCGTCGTCGGTCCCCACCCAGAGGACCCCAGGGATGATGGGGGACTCATCGATGGTCGTGATGGTGCAGTACTGGATGTTCCCGGTCCCCTGTATCTTGGCCGGATCGTTGGTGGTCAGATCGGGACTGATCTCCTGCCACTCCTCGCCCCGGAAGGAGGAACGGAGCAGGACGTTGGCCCCATGGAAGATGACGTTCGAGTCATGCGGAGAGATCAGGATGGGCGCACACCAGTTGAACCGCAGCGGCTCCTCGCCCTGGGGCCGGTTGTACCGGATGGAGCGGGACTCCCCGGTCTTCTGGTCCAGTCGGCGGATCGGCCCGAACTGACTCTCGTTGTAGAGCCAGCGGCTGTCGACGTGGTCGACCTCGTTGTACATCCCGTCACCCCCCCCGACGCCGTGCCAGTCCTCGAGGCGGATCGCCGCCCGGCTGCCCCCGGGAATGGAGCTGGGCCCCTTCTGGGAGCCGTTGTCCTGGAGACCACCGTAGACGTTGTAGGGATACTCCATGTCGTAGCCGATCGCGTAGATCTGGGCCAGCGGGAGGTAGTCGGGGAAGTACCAGTTCTGACCGCCGTCATAGGTGATCCCCATACCGTGGTCGTGTCCCAGCAGCATGTGGTCGCTGTCGTTGGGGTCGATCCAGAGAGCGTGGTTGTCCCCACCGAAACGGAACGCCCGTTCCCAGCTCTTGCCGCCGTCGGTCGAGTGCGTAACTCCTACCCCGAGGTTGTAGACATGCTCGGAATCGTTGGGGTCGACCCGGATCTGACCGTAGTAGTAGGGCGGACTGCCTCCCGGAGACCCCTCCTCGTTGACTTTGAGCCAGCTGCGGCCCCCGTTATCACTGCGGAAGACCTCGTTGCCGATGGTCCGTACCCGTGGGGGGCGTCCCTCGAGCAGTTCCTGCCGGCGCTCCTCGACCGGGACCTCCTCGGAGTTCGCGTTCTCGACGATCGCGTATACGATGTCGGAGTCCTGAACCGAGACCGAGATACCGATCCGGCCCAGCATCCCGCCTGGCAGGCCGCCTTCCAGCTTCTGCCAGCTCCGACCGCCGTTGGTGGTCTTGTAGATCCCGCTTCCCGGCCCGCCCTCGTTGAAGGTCCAGGGCCTTCGGACTTTGTCGTAGGCGGCGGCGTAGAGGGTGTTGGAGCGACGCGGGTCCATGGCCACGTCCACCACACCGATCTCCCGACCCTCGGCCTGGACGCTCAGCACCTTATTCCAGGTCCGGCCTCCGTCGGTGGTCTTGTAGAGACCGCGTTCGGGATTCTCACTGTAGAGATGACCCAGCGCGGCTACGAAGACCGTGTTGGGGTCGCGCGGATGGATGACGATTCGCCCGATGTGATGGCTCTCGTCCAGGCCGACGTGGGTCCAGGTCTCGCCGGCGTCGGTGGACTTGTAGACCCCGTCCCCGTAGTAGACACTGCGCGAGTTGTTCCCTTCGCCGGTTCCCAGGTAGAGAATGTTCGGGTCAGAAGGCGCCACTGCGACCGCACCGAGCGAGATGATGTCGGTGTCGTCGAGGAGCGAGGTGAAGGTCCGTCCCCGGTTCTCCGTCTTCCACAGTCCACCCGTGGCGGTCGCGGCGTAGAAGACGTGGGGCTGCTGCAGCGGGACGGCGAAATCCACGAACCGTCCCCCCTGAGGGGTCGGCCCGATCTCCCGCCATTCGAATCCGGCGAGCACGCCGTCGGGCACCGTCTGGGCCTGGGCGAACGCTGGTAGGGATACGGCCAGCGCCAGCACCGTCGGCAGCCACCCGCGCCTGATGCGGTTCTTCATGCGGTCATCTCCTCTCGTACCGGTGGGGCGGCAACAGCGGTTCCTCCCCCGGGGGGGACGGCCGCCGGCCGTTGCACATCCCCGGCTCGGGGCCGGCCGGTCTGCGCCGATGTCTGTCCCTGCTACCGTCAGTGCCACCATTTGCTTCGGCTGGATACCGAAAAGAGAGAGGGCCCGGTGTCATCGACACCGGGCCCTCTCTGGTTCGGGCTCCCCGGACCGGGGAGCGGAGTCAGAACCCTCAGCCCCAGGTCTGGCGCTGGGGGGCTGAACTCAGGTCGAGTTGGGCGGGGGCCACGCCGGCCGCCGAAGCCATTGCCTGGTTGAGGCTGGTCAGCTCGTTCTGCCCATAGCCCTCGAAGACACGGGTGATCTTGCCGTCCCGGCCGATCTCGAAGGTGGCGATGGAATAGGAGGTGTCGAAGGCATCGATGAGCTTCGAGTCAGGGTCGGGCAGCAGCGGGAAGGAAGCCGAGAACTGCGTCCCCCAGGCT
>Ga0114922_10006841_pt1 | contig 10433 bp, 9 predicted proteins | sample AartaG_FD_100975 | JGI IMG/M metagenome (GOLD analysis project Ga0114922, IMG submission 100975) | Deep subsurface microbial communities from Aarhus Bay to uncover new lineages of life (NeLLi) - Aarhus_00045 metaG | ecosystem: Environmental > Aquatic > Marine > Oceanic > Sediment | place: Aarhus...
GTAGGCTGCTGCAAGCAGTTGTGCCTCGCGAACCGACCAGGTCAGCGGCTTCTCTGTGTAGCAGTGAATGCCCATTGAAACGGCGGTCATCGACGGGGCAAAATGGGTGTGATCCGGAGTTGCTACGAAAACCACATCGAGCTGCTTTCCGTGCTTTTCGAAGACTTTCCGCCAGTCCGTATATCCGGCCGCCTTCTCCCAGCCTTTCTTGCCGAGGACGCCACCCCACCTGGTTTTGTCAACCTCGGCGAAGGCGACACACTGAAGGCCTGCCTCATGGGAAGCGCCTGTATGGGCCCCGGCCCGTCCGCCCGCAGCGATAAATCCCACCTGTAGTTTTTCGTTTAGTCCCCTGGCCCGGATGAGGCTCGGGAAACCGATAGAGAATGCCGCCCCAACGGCAGCGGTACGTTTGACAAACTGACGACGTGTAATGTTTGACATGATCTTAGCTCCTTAACTTTCAGTGAATTATAGAATCGACTCATATTCTAATTGTTTCCAACGGATTGTCGCCCAAAACAGCCTTGTGCGGCGTTGGCACATGATTCAAACATGAAATGCAACCTCCTCTTTAATAACCGATTTCGCAAACCAGACAGGACACTGGCCTACCTATTTCAAACATCATACTAAAAAGTGCCAAACCTGTCAAGGCCTCTTTTTCCTGAGTTCGTCGGGTACATATATTCATACAGCGCTCAAAGGACAACATCTAACCAGTTGCCAATCCGGTTACTTATTTTATCCTTTGGATCTCAAGAATGCAAGCTTTATCGGAATTGTTGGCTTCGTTGCCGGCTGGGTCGCTGTAGCGATGTTAATCGGTAGTGGATTACGGATGGTTTTAGAGCAGCAGTAATTTATCGGCTTTGTGTTGGTAGTCTGTGCTGCCGGAGGCCAGGATTTCAATGATTATCCCTTGGGGATAAATTGATAAGTGATTATATGACGATTGTTTTTATATTTTGCCGACAACCAGGCAGGAATTATGGCCGCCAAAGCCGAACGAGTTGCTCATCGCAATATTGACTTCTGTTTGGCGGGCTTTTAGAGGGACAAAATCCATTTTGGTATCACATCGCTTATCGGGATTTCGCAGATTAATGGTGGGGGGGACAGTTGATTCGTTAATGGCTTTTACGCACACAATCAACTCTACGGCACCGCTGGCGCCGAGTAAATGCCCGAGGCAGCTCTTGGTCGAGCTGACGGGGATTTTGTACGCCTGCCGGCCAAAAACAAACCGGATAGCCGCACTTTCAGCAATATCGTTAAGCTCTGTGGCCGTCCCGTGAGCGTTGATATAACTTATTTTGTCTGTATCGACACCTGCGTCAATCAATGCTGATTTCATCGCCGATGCCGCGCCCTGACCATCCGGCCGCGGGGCGGTAATATGATAACCGTCATCGTTGGCACTATAGCCGAGAAGCTCGGCATATATATTTGCGCCTCGCTTTTTTGCGTGGCTTTCTTCTTCCAGAACCAAAACCCCGGCACCCTCGGAAAGAATAAAACCGTCCCTGTCCCTGTCAAAAGGTTTTGATGCGCCCTGCGGGTCATCATTCTGTAAGCTCAGCGAACGAGCGGCGCAAAACGAAGCCAATCCTACCGGCGTTAGAGCCGCTTCAGCGCCGCCGGTTATCATAACATCGCTTCGTCCGGCAACAATATTGCAAAACGCTTCTCCGATGGCGTGATTTCCCGAAGCGCATGCGCTGGATACACAAAAATTAGGCCCGCGCAGACCGTAAGTAATGGCGATAGTGCCACTGGCAGCGTTGGACATAAGGCGGGGTACACAGAAAGGAGAAACCTTCTTCGGTCCTCTTTTCAAAAGCCTTATGTGCTGCTCTTCAATTTCATTAAGACCGCCTATACCGGTACCTACGATAACACCGGCACGAAAAACTTCTTCTTTTGAAAAATCAAGTCCGCTGTCCTCAACCGCCTGTTTCGCGGCAGCCATTGCAAACTGCGTAAAGCGGTCCATCCGCTTGCTCTCGCGCTGATCAACGTATTTCGTTACGTCGAAATTTCTTATCTCACCCCCGAACTTGACCGGGTATGCACCGGTATCGAACGATTCGATGGTAGAAATACCGCTTTGACCCTCGCAAAGTGCAGCGAAAAGCTCATCAGCGGATTCAGCTAAGGCGGTTACACAACCTAAGCCCGTAATAACAACACGCCGTTTACCCATGCTAAACTTGTTCGCTACTCTTGACTTTTTGTTTGTGCAACATTGACAATGTAGTCGATTGCAGCGCCGACCGTCTGGATTTTCTCAGCTTCCTCATCCGGAATGCTCATATCAAACTCGTCCTCGAATTCCATAACGAGCTCGACCGTATCCAATGAATCGGCATTCAAATCGTTAATAAAGGAGGTCTCACGCGTTATTTCTGACTTGTCTGCACCCATTTGCTCACTTATTATATCGATTACTTTATTTTCAATTGCCTGGGCATCTACTTCAGCACTCACTTTTTTTCCTCCCTAATTAAACAGGAATTTATTCCGTAATCTTCCATTCATACTCCGTTATCATTAGCTTCTACCAACGCCAATTAGTATTTATTTATATTGGCGGGTATATTACATATAAAAATACCCATCTACAAATATTTTTTTATTTTTTTTACATTGCCATTCCGCCATCGACACAGAGCACCTGTCCGGTGATATAGCCGGATTCGTCACTGGCAAGGAAGGCCACCGCTCTGGCAACATCTTCGACATGACCAAATCGCCTGACCGGAATAATCTGCTTTGCGGCGGTTTTAACAACATCCGAGAGAACTTCGGTCATTTCGGTCATAATAAATCCGTGTGCGATGCAATTTGCGGTAATATTTTTCTTGCCGACTTCCCGGGCAACCGATTTGGTCATTCCGATAAGCCCCGCCTTGCTCGCCGCATAGTTGCTTGACCCGGCCTGCCCCATTACACCCGCTACGGAGCTTAAGTTTATTATCCGCCCGAATTTGTTTCTGATCATCGACCTGATTGCAAAGGTGGTTGCGATAAAAGCAGCACGCAGATTGACGTTGATTACCTTGTCAAAATCCTCTTCTTTCATTTGCATCATCAGCTTGTCACGGGTTATACCGGCATTGTTGACCAGAATTCCTATACCGCCGTATTCGTTTGCAAGAGAATCAAGTACTTTTGTAAAATCATCGGTATTCGTTATATCAACGCATTTTGTTACGACTGCACAACCGGCCTCTTTTACGAGGCCTTCAAGCTCGCTAAGCTGCTCGGGATTTATATCCAGCCCGGCAACGATTCTGCCCTGCTTTAGCAATTCCAGAACAATCGCCCGGCCAATTCCTCTGGCGGCCCCTGTTACAACAGCCAGTCTCTTGTGGGACATCCTTAAAATCTCCAAATAAAAAGCATTCGAATATTTATTCCAGCGCCTCTTGCGCCGGATTGTTATAATAATTCCTCTATTGACTGCAAAGTGCTGATATTAACGACCTTGATTTTCCTGTTGATTCTCCTCATCAGCCCTGTCAGCACCCTGCCCGGCCCGATCTCACAAAACTTCTCGACACCATCGCCTATAAGCCGTTCCATACATTTTTGCCACAGAATTGGACAAGTCAACTGATTTATCAGGCCGTCTATAATTTTTTGGCTCGTCTGGTAATACTCAGCATTAACATTGGCAATAATCTTGATTTCCGACGGCTCCGAAATCTCACAATTAGATAGCGCTTCGGCGAGGCTCCTGGCGGCACTGGACATCATTACTGTGTGAAAAGCACCTGCAACCTCTAAACGTACGGCTTTTAGGGCGCCATACTTATCTGCAAGTTTTTCAGCACGCTCACAAGCTGATACGCTGCCGCTTACGACAATCTGACCGGGACAGTTGAAATTGACCGGCACAATCAAATCGCCTTCGGCGGCCTCATCGCAAAGCTGCCGGACTTTTTCTTCTTCAAGGCCGATAATGCCAACCATTGCCCCGTCTGTGGCGTCTGCGGCCTCCTGCATCGCCTGGCCGCGTTTGTGAACAAGCACAAGTCCATCCTCAAAACTAATCAAACCGGCTACATAAAGGGCCGTATATTCACCAAGACTGAGTCCTGCTGTTATATCCGCAGTTATGCTGCTTGTGGAAGGATTTGTCCTGAGAACCTCCAATATGGCCGCGGACGTCGTAAAAATAGCAGGCTGCGAGATTGTTGTGCTGTTCAACTTTTCGGCAGGGCCCTCAAAGCAAAGTCCTCGCAGGTCGAATCCTATGATTTCGTTTGCCATCTCGTAAATCTCTGCCGCCACAGGGAAAGACTGTGCTATCTCGGCCCCCATACCCACGACCTGAGCGCCCTGTCCCGGAAACAAAAAAGCTGTCTTCATAATATGAATCACTAAAACTTAATTATATTTGCTCCCCACGTCAAACCTGCACCGAAAGCTACCAAAATGATAATATCACCTCGTTTGATTTTTCCCGTTCTAACGCACTCATCAAAGGCAATTGGCACAGAGGCCGCTGAAGTATTGCCATACTCGCTGATATTAAAAAGACCTTTTCATCCGGCAGGTTTAACCGCTTTGCCGCAGACTCAATAATCCTTGCATTCATCTGGTGTGAGATGAGCATTGTAATATCATCGAGGGTCAAATCACAATGGTCCAGGCAGTGGTTAACAGTTTCAACAATTCTCCGAATGGCCTGCTGATATACTTCTCTGCCACGGATTTGCATATAGATTTTCTTTGGATCTTCCAACTGTTTGGTTGACGGGTGCCGGGAACCATAAGCCTGGCAATTTAACGCTTCCCATCGGTTACCATCCGAATGCATCGTGCTGTATAAAATACCCTTGCGTCCGTCACTTTTTCTTTCGAGCACGACCGCCCCGGCACCGTCCCCGAAAAGGATGCAGCTCCTCCGGTCGGTCCAATCCGTAATCTTAGTCAAAGTTTCAGCACCTATTACGAGGGCATTCTTAAATCGGCCGCTTTCTATAAACTGCTGCACAATGGATAGACCATACACAAAGCCGCTACATGCAGCGGCTAAATCAAACACCCATGCTTTATTCGCCCCCAGATCTCGTTGTACAAAGGACGCCGTCGATGGAAAGACCATCTCCGGGGTGATAGTAGCCACAATAATAATTTCGACGTCGCGGGGGTCAAGGTTTGACGTGGCCAAAGCAATTTTGGCCGCTTCGGTAGCTAAAAACGCCGTGCTTTCTTCTTCGGTGGTAATATGACGAACTTTGATACCGGTCCGAGTCGTAATCCATTCGTCCGAAGTATTTACCATCTTCGCAAGCTCGTCATTTGTCAGGGTTTTTGCCGGTGCAAAAGAACCGTAACCGGTGATAACTGCACGGTAGGGGGACTTCTCGCTAATCAGCTTACTCATCAGGGGTCCTTATGCAAGTTTCCGAAAGGCATTCAACTATCTTGTCGTTTATTTTTTCTGTGTATAATCTTTTGGAAGCTAAAATTGCATTTTTTATGGTTCTGCTTTTACTTGAGCCGTGGCAGATAAGCGCTGTGCCGTTAACGCCTAACAATGGCGCACCGCCGTAAGTGTTATAGTCATATTTTGTGTAGATTCTTTTCATCACGGGCTTAAACTTCATAGCAAGGAGACGCTTCTCTTCCATAAGCTCGTGCTTTATGGCCTTAAACAGCCCGTCAACAAGACCTTCTGTAAGTTTGAGAATCACATTCCCTACAAAACCTTCGCAGATTACAACGTCACTGGTACCTTCAAAAATATCTCTTCCTTCGATATTCCCGACGAAATTCAAATTCGGGTCGGCTTTCATCAGCTCCCGGGCCTTTTTAACGATTTCATTACCCTTTGCATCTTCCGAACCTATGCTCATAATCCCAATCCCGGGGTTTTTAATCCCAAGCATACGTTTTGAATATACACTTGACATCAGAGCATATTGATGAAGGTTCCTCGGCTTACAGGCGATATTTGCTCCAACATCACATATTACAACCGGGCCTTCGGGCGTCGGAAATACTACCGCTATCCCGGGTCGAATAACACCCGGCAGGTTCCTCATCCTCATTTGAAAGGCCGCGACACAGGCCCCTGTATTGCCGGCGGATATGACCGCGTCAGCCTGCCCACGTTTTCCTAATTTAGCAAGGACAGCGATTGAGCTTTTTGGCTTTTTTCGCAGAGTCTCTATCGGTACGTCGGCCATACCGATAATGTCCGGAGCATGGACGATAGTAATATCCCCTTTTGGGCATTTCTGTGACCTTAACTGCGATTCGATTATGTCCTCGGGCCCGACAAGTATCAGCTCGTCGCCCTTATCAAGCTGCTCAACCGACTCCAGCACACCGGCGATAATCTCATCCGGAGCGTTGTCGCCTCCGACTGCATCAATTGCTATCCGCATCTTTATCTTTAACCTTCTTCTTTTCCGAGCTTCAAGGTTATTTTCGGATTAACGTAGCCGCAGTTCTCACACGCAGCATGAGGCAGCTTGGCCTGGTCACATTTCGGGCAGACAGAATAGTTCACGGCCTTCAGACGATGATGGCTGCGGCGAGTACGTGTTCTGCACTTACTGGTCTTCTTCGCTGGCAACATTCTAAATTACTCCATACAGTATTCAAAAAACGATAAACGTAAATATCAAAAGAAAAAGCTTAAATAGTTAACCACCGCCGATTTGTCAAGTAAAAATTACCTATTAGCCCAGGATTTAGTCGCTGTGTATTTCATGTGTTTTTCAGATTTTGTCTTGAAAATAACCTAATATATGTTATATTGTTCTCATCTAATAAGCTTTTTGGAGGAGAAAATCCAAAATAGCATCCAATCAGCAATACTTTCGTAAATACAAGCTTAAGCGATATATTAACGTAGAGTTTCTAACATGATTAATAACACATTGAAAGGGCGACAAGATGAACAGGAAAATTTCACTCTTATTTATTCTGACATTGTGCTTGGCCGTTAAGATTGCGAACGCAGATTACATTTTCGGCAAGCCAACTAATCTTGGGCCGACCGTCAACACATCCTCTGACGAGGGTGGCTGGATTGGTTTGAGCATTTCAGCCGACGGTCTGTCGATCTTCTTTGACTCCAGCCGGCCTGGTGGGCGTGGCTCTTCCGACCTATGGCTTACAACGCGGAAATCGACCGATGATGACTGGTCAGAGCCGGTGAATCTTGGTCAAGAGGTCAATAGTTCGGCTTCAGACACTGGCCCATTCATTTCAGCCGACGGTTTGTCACTCTACTTTAGCTCCAAACGGCCCGGTGGGTCTGGAAATTGGGACATATGGGTTGCGAGACGGGTAACAATAAATGATGAATGGGGAACCCCAGTGAATCTTGGGCCAATAGTCAACGCTTCAGATGGGGATTACATGTCAAGCATTTCAGCAGATGGCCTGTCGCTCTACTTTAGCTCCCAACGGTCCGGTGGTTCAGGTAAGCGCGACCTGTGGACAACAACGCGAGCAACAACAAACGACGACTGGAGTGAGCCAGTTAATCTTGGGCCGACTGTAAATAGTTCGTCTAATGAACGTAACCTGTGTATTTCATCGGACGACTTAACTCTATTCTTCCAGTCCGACCGGCCAGGTGGTTATGGTTATGTAGATATATGGATGACTACCCGGGCAACGATAAGCAATGACTGGAGTGAGCCAGTCAATCTTGGTCCGGTTGTCAACAGTTTGTCTTCAGACATTAGCCCGAGCATTTCAGCCGACGGCCGTACACTTTACTTTAGCGCTTCCGAAAGACCTGGCGGATATGGTAGCTGGGATCTGTGGCAGGTCTCCATCGAGCCGGTTGTTGACCTTAACAGCGATGGCTTTGTTAATGGCGCTGACTTGAGTATCATAGCTGACCACTGGGGAACGGATGATTCTTTATGTGATATTGGTCCGATGCCCTGGGGAGACGGCATAGTAGATGTCCAGGATCTAATTGTAATTGCCGAGTATTTATCTCCGGCTGGCTCAGAAGAAGTTAATGTCAACGAAAATGATGACGGCGGACAGATTGAGCTTGAGCAAGGCCAGATACTTGTCGTTACACTCGAATCGAATCCCACTACTGGTTATAGCTGGCAGCAGGCTGAAAACCAGGAGCTTATCTTAGAGCAAATGGGCGAGGCAGAGTTCAAGCCCTCCGAGACAGGTGAGCCGCCGCTTGTAGGCGCCGGCGGCTGGGAAATCTTCCGCTTCAAGGCTATAAGTGCCGGACAGATGACTTTGAAGCTCATCTATCACAGACCCTGGGAAGAAGGTATGGAGCCTGTAAACACATTTTCCATTGAGGTAGTAGTAAACTAATCCGAAAGGAGAATATAAAAAAATCAAAACATTAGTCAGTGAAAGATGTGTTGGGACAATGACGGCTGGTTTATTTTTTTGCCGTAGATTTTTGAGTTAATCTATCTCGCTTTTCTTTTGATGGCATCGAGCTGGTCTTTGGAAACCTCCACCCCCAGTTTCTGGGCAATTTGAATATGTTTCCAGGCCAAATCGTACTTCTTCAACTGATAAAACCCGAAAGCAAGTCCGTAATGCGCATCGCCGAACTCCGGGTCAACCTCGACCGCAGTTAAATATGCAGCTACTCCCTGCTCGTAATTTTTACTATTGGAATAGGCCGCACCGAGATTATAATGAATCATGGCCTCATCAGGCTGTATCAGAGCTGCCTTTTTATACTGCTCGATAGCCATGCTGTATTTCTTCTGTCCGAAATAAGCATTTCCAAGATTTACAAGAGCAGCAAGCATATCAGGCTGAACCGCCAAAGCCCTCTTATATCCCCAGATTTCCTCATCGACGGAATTCAGCTTGTTATAACAAACTCCCAGACCGTAATATGCCTCGGCCAGATTCGGATTAAGCTTTATGGCTTTGTTATATTCGGATATGGCCTTATTATAATTGCCCATCTGCTGGAAAACGTTTCCTAACTGGCTGTAACATTCGGCGTCCTTCGGCTTCAATGCAATCGCCTGTCTCAATTGAGATATCGCCTGCTGGAACCTCTCCTGTTTGCAGTAAACTATCGCCAGATTTTTATGTGCATCTGTAAATTTGGGGTCCAGCCTGATTGACTGATGATACTCGTTAATCGCATAGTTCAGCCAGTCTCGTTGAACGTATGCATTTCCCATATTATTATGCGTCTTGGCATCAAGCGGATTGATTCTCAGGGCCTCCCGGTATTGGTTTATCGCATCGGTCACTTGTCCCTTCGCCAGATAGATATTACCTAAGTTCGCCCGGGATTCGGACAACGTCGGATTTATCTCGACCGCTCTTTCGAGCGCCAGCAGGGCGGAATCTATATTACCGACTTCGTTGTAGCTGTTCCCAAGATTATTAAAGAAACAGCCCAATGTCTGAATCTTATTCAGGTTTTTCATGTATATGCCGTTGCTGCCTCTCGGCACCTTGAACTTATTTATATAATGCTCATCGAGAGCTGTGCCGCCTTTGCTTGTCGTTTCAATATTAAATCGCATTTGCTTGTCGTCGTACCTTACGAAAAAGTGCCCCGGCACAACCACGCCGTAAAGGTCAAGTCCGAGCCGCTCTCCCAGTGATAAATAAAGAATGGACAAGCTCAGGCAATACCCGGCCTTTTTATCTAAAACTGTATGTAAAAACAAATCGTGGGGGTCACTTGCCTCTGAAATCGATTTGAATCCAAGCTCTGCGAACAAATACTCGTTGATGACAGGAACTGCTCGATAGTCCGCTTTCAGCCTTCTGCGTCTGAGCCTGTCGCGAATCTCCAGGGCCATATCATCGAGCGTTTCAAGGTATCTTCTGCCATATACCATATCGCTCCAGTGCTCAGAAACAATTAAAGCGGCGGTCGCCAAATCTACCTCGTTTTCCCTTAGCCGCAGGACCTGTTCAATCGACCTTGCGTATAGACCCGACTTCCTGTCATTAGCCAGAGGTTCTTGCCGGCGTGCAAAGACCACCGGCGAAAATATCAAAAAACAAATTATAATTGTACAAATCTTCTTCATCTGTTGTTTCCCTGGCTGTAGCCAATGTTTAATATTGTGAAAACCCGCCTTACTTCCAAACGTACCCCAGATGTTAAGTATCTACCTCAACACATCTTATCGTCATATAAAACCTCATTGTTTTGTGTTTTCCTTAATTATTATACTGAAAAAATGGTTACTTTGTGCAAATATCTGTTGTATAATCCAATTTTTAAGTGATTTTATCCAATGCACTTTTTCATAAAGGAGAATACTATGGATAACAAACACCCCATTATCAGAAATAATTTATTTAATTGTGAATATTTTATAAGACCCAAATTACTGCCAAAACTGTTTTGTACTATATTGCTGGTTCTGGCCGTCGCTTTAGGAGCATGTCGCCGCAAAACCACATCAACCCCATCGGCACCCAACGAA
>Ga0114922_10006842_pt1 | contig 10433 bp, 7 predicted proteins | sample AartaG_FD_100975 | JGI IMG/M metagenome (GOLD analysis project Ga0114922, IMG submission 100975) | Deep subsurface microbial communities from Aarhus Bay to uncover new lineages of life (NeLLi) - Aarhus_00045 metaG | ecosystem: Environmental > Aquatic > Marine > Oceanic > Sediment | place: Aarhus...
ATGGAGATGGAAATTAAAGGGGATAATCTTAACTTTCCTTCTGATTTAAAAGTAGGCGATAAACTTAATGACGGTACTGTTACTATAAGTTTTAATGCTCCCGGAATGAGCATGATGAATATGTCAACAGTTATAAAAAACAGGGTAGTAGAGACAATTGAGAGCATTACTACGTCTGCAGGAACGTTTAAATGTTACAAAATATCATATGATATTGAATCGAAGGTTGTTATGACAAATGTGACCGGGAATGCTGTACAATGGTTTTCAGAAAATGTAGGAATGGTAAGGACAGAATCATATGATAAAAACGGTAAATTAACAGGATATTCTGTGCTTACGGGGATACAGAAATAGGTAGATCTGATTATTTATGTTTTGTCATTTGGGATTTGATTTTTGGGATTTTGTATTATCCTAACTTATATTGATATTAAAATCTAATATCCAGTATGCTGTTATAGTTAAAACGAAGTAGCTATAGCATTAACAGGATTAAGTCTGGCCGCAGAAAAAGCAGGCGCCAGTCCTGATATAAATCCGATTACAGCAGAAATTACCAATCCTTTAATAATGTTACTTAAAGTCAAATGGATGTTAAATTCCGTAAAACTTCCAATTAATAATGTTATAAGAAAAATTAAAATTAGTCCTAATAGTCCTCCTATTAATGACAACAGCCCTGATTCATATAATACTTCAAGCATTATATAATGTTTTTTGGCACCCAGTGCCTTTTGAATTCCAATAATATGGGTTCGCTCTTTGACGGAAACAAACATAATATTTGCAATTCCAAAGCCACCAACCAGTATTGAAAAAAGAGCAATTAGTCCCCCGGCAATGTTTATTATTTTAAAAATTTGACTTATCCCTGAACTTAATATGCTGGTTTGGTTAAAAGCAAAATTATCATCGGCAGATGGTTTAAGCCTTCTAATTGACCTCATAATACCCCTAAGCTCTTCTTTTAATTCTGAAATAGCTACTTCTTCATTGGCTTTTACCCAGATCATTGGATTATTACGTTCATTTTTTAAATCAACTATCGTTCCGAGGAATTTTACGGGCACTATAATTACTTTGTCAAGGCTTCCTCCTCCAAGTAATGATTTACCTTCTCTGGCCAGAATTCCTATAACATTAGTCTTACTTTTATTAATCTTGATTTTTTTACCAATAGGATCTTCATTTTTAAATAATTTTGATGCTACTTCATCCCCAATAACTGCAAAATTTTTCTTATTGATAATTTCAAAAGAAGTCAGATATCTTCCTTTTCCAAGGTCGACACTTCTGGTAATTTCAAAATCTTCAGTTACACCCCAGATTTCAACATTTTCTGCTGAGTTGTTTTTATATTTTATAGTTTTATTAGTAGCGGCAAAAAAAGTTACAGCCTTTGCTTTTTTTGTTCTTCGTTTGATTTCAATGAATTCTTTATAAGTAGGTACAGGACGGTTCAGATATTTCCACCATGCATATTCTTCTCCTTCTTCTGGTGCCCATGGCCATTTTTGAACATATATAACATCATCGCCCAAAGCATCCAGACTTTTTTTAACTTCAGATTCCAATGAATCAAGTATTGTAAATACAGATATTATTGCAAATATTCCAATGGTGACTCCAAGAAGAGACAAAAAAGTTCTTAGCTTATTTACGCTAATGGTTTTAATAGCTGATTGAAAACTCTCATTAAGTAAGTTAAACTGGCGCATCTTTTTATTATCAAAAACTGAAATAATAAATCAAATTTACTTTTTAAATTGTTAAATATTTTGTTATGAATACTATTATTAAATTAGAAATAAATTTGTTGACTTTTAGTTAAAACAAATATTTAAAAGGCTTAATGATATTTTAAAATAATTAATATATTGCCGTGTAACAATAATCCCGGTTAATAATTATTAAAAGTAATCAAATTCACCCTATGAAACACCCGTGAAATGATGCTAAAGGCATTCCGGTTTTGCCGGATTTCACAGGTTAAGCAATTTTGATTACAAAATTAAAATCTTTGGTTTTATTTCATAGTGCAAAAAAATAAAATAAATAAATAAAAAAATAAACGGGTAAAATAATTAAATAATAAAATAAACAAAAAAATAACGTATGAGTGAGAAAAAAATTGAAACAGCATTGATTTCTGTTTATCATAAGACTAATCTGGATGAAATCATAAAGAAATTAAATGAGCTTGGAGTAGAGATCATTTCTACCGGAGGAACAAAAGATTTTATTAAGAATTCAGGTATTAATGTTACAGCTGTTGAAGAATTAACATCATATCCTTCTATTCTTGGGGGAAGAGTTAAAACATTACATCCCAAAATCTTTGGTGGAATTTTAGCAAGGATGGATAATCCGGCAGACAAATCTCAAATAAATGAATATGATATACCAGGAATTGATTTGGTTATAGTTGATCTTTACCCATTTGAGGAAACTGTTGCTTCAGGGGCATCCGGGCAGGAAATAATAGAGAAAATCGACATTGGTGGTATATCATTGATCAGAGCTGCGGCAAAAAATTTCAGGGATGTAGCAATTATTTCTTCTCAGGTCCAATATAACTTACTGCTTGATATACTTAATAACAAAAAGGGGATTACATCACTTGAAGATAGGGAGAAGCTGGCTCTTGAAGCGTTTAATATATCTTCTCATTATGATACTGCAATTTTTAATTATTTTAACAGAAACAGGGACAGGAAAGTCTTAAAGCAAAGTTATATTATTTCAGAAGAATTAAGATATGGTGAAAATCCACATCAAAAAGGCACATTTTATGGGGATTTAAGTAAAATGTTTGATAAAATTCATGGTAAGGAAATTTCATACAATAATTTATTAGATATTGAAGCTGCCGTTAATTTAATAGATGAATTTAATGAAACAACATTTGCTGTTTTAAAACATAACAACACATGCGGTATTGCATCAAGAAATATTTTGCTGGATGCCTGGAAAGCCGCTCTTGCAGGCGATCCTGTATCAGCTTTTGGCGGGATATTAATTACAAATGTTGAGTTGGATAAGGCAACAGCTGAAGAAATTGACAAGTTATTTTTTGAGGTGATAATTGCTCCTTCTTTTGCTGATGATGCTCTTGAGGTATTAAAAAGGAAAAAAAACAGGATAATACTTATAAGAAAAGAATGTGATCTGCCTGAAATACAATTCAGAACATTGTTAAATGGTATCATTGAACAAGACAGGGATCTTAAAATTGAAACGGCAGCGGATATGAAACCGGTTACGAAGCGTATACCTGGTGATGAGGAGTATACTGATTTTGAATTTGCTAATAAGATAGTAAAAAATTCTAAGTCAAATACAATAGTTCTGGCTAAGAATAAGCAGCTAATGGCAAGCGGTGTAGGTCAGACATCAAGGGTGGATGCTCTGAAGCAGGCTATAGCTAAAGCTAAAAATTTTGGATTCAAGCTTGAGGGCGGAGTTATGGCATCCGATGCTTTTTTTCCTTTTCCTGATTGTGTGCAAATTGCAAATGAAGTGGGCATTAAATTAGTTATTCAACCTGGAGGATCAATTCGTGATAAAGAGTCAATTGATTATTGTAATGATAATAATATGGCAATGGTTGTAACCGGAGTAAGACATTTCAAGCATTAATCGAATATACTGAAGGTAAATTTCATTTTTAATGGACTAAATCAAATAACTTTGAATTATTTTAATCATTTTAAATACTTTATACACTATATTGTTTAATTAGGTAGTAAAAAAAAATTAACTTTAACCAGTATTTAAATAACAGACTATTTATATGGGACTTTTTTCATTTTTAACTCAGGAATTGGCAATAGATTTAGGAACGGCCAATACCATAATAATCCATAATGATAAAGTCGTTGTTGATGAGCCATCAATTGTTGCAATTGATAATAATACCGGAAAACTTATTGCTATTGGTGAAGAGGCAAGGAAGATGCATGGTAAGACACATGAAAATATTAAAACAATACGTCCTTTGCGTGATGGAGTAATTGCAGATTTTAATGCAGCCGAACAGATGATTCGAGGGATGATTAAAATGATGAATACCAGATCCAGATTTATTACTCCTTCACTTAAAATGGTAGTATGTATTCCTTCAGGTAGCACAGAAGTTGAAATTCGTGCTGTTCGCGATTCATCAGAACACGCAGGAGGCAGGGATGTGTATATGATTTATGAACCTATGGCTGCAGCAATAGGTATAGGATTAGATGTAACAGCTCCTGAGGGGAATATGGTAGTTGATATTGGCGGAGGGACAACAGAAATAGCAGTAATTGCACTTGGCGGAATAGTATGTAATCAATCAATTAGAATTGCAGGTGATGGTTTTACTGCCGATATTCAAGCCTATATGCGGCACCAGCATAATATTAAAATAGGAGAAAGAACAGCTGAAGAGATTAAAATAAATGTAGGCTCTGCTTTGCCTGACATCGATAATCCGCCTCCGGATTATAATGTTAGAGGGCCAAATCTGATGACAGCAATGCCTATAGAAATTCCTATTTCATTTCAGGAAATTTCTCATTGTCTTGATAAATCGTTGTCAAAAGTGGAATCAGCTATTCTCTCTGTTCTTGAGCAGACTCCTCCGGAACTCTATTCAGATATTGTAGGTAAAGGTATATATCTGGCAGGAGGAGGAGCATTATTGCGTGGAATACCAAAAAGATTGTCAGATAAAATAAATATTCCTTTTCACCTGGCTGAAGATACCTTGCATGCTGTGGCTCGCGGTACAGGTATTGCTCTTAAAAATGTGGATAAATTTTCGTTTCTTATGAGATAATAGGAATTTTTGAGTATCCGGAATGAGAAATCTGCTTAGATTTATAGTAAGGCACAATTTTATCATTATTTTTATCTTTTTAGAAATTCTTGCCTTTATATTACTGATTCAATCGAATAAGTTTCATAGAGCAAAATATGTAAATTTTACATATTCTATTGCCGGGGGATTTTCAAAAGCTTTTGTCAATATAAAAGAATATGTTTCACTCAGGGAGGAAAACAGGAAACTTATAGAAGAGAATAATAAGCTCTATAACCTGCTGAAAAGTTCGTACCGGACAACTACGTTTAATGCTGTTCCGGCAAACGATACTACATACAAACGTATATATTTGTATATTGATGCTAAAGTGATTAATAATTCTACGAATAAGCAATATAACTATATTACTCTTAACAAAGGCAGAAATCACGGCATTGAGCCGGATATGGCTGTTGTATCGGATAAGGGTATCGTAGGTATTGTTAAAGATGTGACAAATAACTATGCTTCTATATTGTCATTATTAAATCGCAAGTTTAAGGTTAATGGTAAAATAAAAAGAAATGATTATTTCGGGCCATTATCATGGATAGGCAAAGGACACACAAAAGCCATACTAACCGATATTCCTCACCATGTTGAAATTTTGGTTGGTGATACAATAGTTACAAGTGGCTATTCGGCCATATTTCCTGAAGGCTATATGATAGGAATAGCATCAAGTTTTAAGTTAAAAGGAGGCAACTACTACGAGATTAAGGTGGACCTGGCTACTGATTTTAAAAATTTATCAAATGTACAGGTTGTAAAAAACCTGTTCAGAGAAGAGCAAATTGAATTGGAGAAATCTGCTGAAAAATGATTAAAGTATTACCCAGAAATATTGCACGCTTTATAATATTAATTACAGCACAGATTATAATCTTTAATAATATTGAGTTTTCAGGCTATATAAATCCATACATTTATGTATTATTTTTACTTTTACTTCCCTTTGAAACTCCGAAATGGACTCTTCTTATTTCAGCATTTCTTTTAGGTTTGTCAGTAGATTTATTCTCAGAAACATTGGGGATGCATACTGCAGCAACAGTATTTATGGCATTTCTCAGACCTTATGTGTTAGAGATTTTCTCTCCGCGAGACGGATATGAATCAGGCACCTTCCCCAGAGTAGCATATTATGGAGTAAGCTGGTTTACAAAATATGCATTTGTATTAATTTTAGCACATCATTTATTGCTTTTTTATATTGAGATTTTTAGGATTGGTGGATTTTTCAGTACATTTTTAAGAGTTTTGCTAAGTGTTATTTTTACTTTAGGCTTTATTGTAATCAGCCAGTTTTTTATTTATCGACGATAGAAGATGGATCAATATACAGTAAGAAGATATATAATAAGTGCGATATTTATTATTATTGCTGCAATTTATATAATTAGACTGTTCTTTCTGCAGGTTATTAATACTTCTTATAAACTTTCAGCCGAAAATAATTCGAAACGAATAGAGATTCTCTATCCTGCCAGGGGCTTGATATTTGACAGGGAAGGAGAATTGCTGGTTTATAATCAGCCGGCTTATGATTTAATGATCGCACCATATGAACTGGAAGAGTTTGATAGCATCGAGTTATGTAACATTTTGAATATTGATATTAAAAGACTAAGGCAAGGTATAAAAAAATCATACAAGCACAGGAGAGATCCGTTTATAAAACAGATATCACCTGAAACCTATGCTGTACTACAGGAGAAATTGTACAAATTTCCAGGTTTTTATGTAAGATCCAGGACATTAAGAAAATATAATAATGAAATTGCCGCCCATGTTTTGGGGTATGTGGGAGAGGTGGATGAGAAATTTATTGAGGAAAATGAATATTACTCTTTGGGCGATTACATTGGAATAAGCGGAATAGAACATTCATATGAACAATTTATCCGTGGCAAAAAGGGGCAAAATGTATTCCTTGTTGATGTTCATAGCCGGATTAAGGGACCGTATCAGAATGGCAGATTTGACAGGGATGCGGAAGTTGGAAGGAATATTACCTGTAGTATTGACAGCAAATTACAGACCTATGGAGAAAAATTAATGAAAAATTACAGAGGCAGCATTGTGGCTATTGAACCATCAACAGGGGAAGTTTTTGTATTAATTTCATCACCTGCATATAATCCTTCATTATTAATTGGCAGGCAACGATCTGCCAATTATATAAAGCTGGAAAATGACACTCTTAATCCTTTGTTTAACAGGGCATTGATGGCAAATTATCCTCCCGGCTCAACTTTTAAACCTCTGAATGCTTTGATTGCCCTGCAAGAAGGGGTTGTTACCTATAATACAAAATATTATTGTGATCTTGGTTATTACGCCAGAAATATCCAGGTAGCCTGCCATATGCATCCTTCTCCGCTCAATTTACCGCAAGCAATTCAACATTCATGCAATGCATACCTGTGCAACGTATACAGGAGAATTCTTGAGGATAAAAAATTCGAAAGTATCAGCGATGCATTTAATAACTGGCGCGCTCACGTTATTTCATTTGGATTCGGAGACAAACTGAACTCTGACTTTACAAATGAACTCAGAGGATTTATTCCTGCAGCTTCTTATTACGATAAATATTACGGGGAAAATGGCTGGAAAGCATTAACCGTAATCTCACTGGCTATCGGGCAGGGCGAATTACTTATTACGCCTATACAGCTGGCAAACATGTCTGCAGCAATTGCTAACCGGGGGTATTATTTTATTCCTCATGTAATAAAAGAAATTGACGGAATTGATACGATTGACCACAGGTTTACCCATCGGAATTATACAACCATCGACTCAGCCAATGTTGAAATAATAGTTGAAGGAATGGAACAGGCAGTTAATGGCGGACCCGGAAGTACTGCAGGAATTGCAAAACTGAGAGATATAATTATTTGCGGTAAAACGGGAACAGCAGAAAATCCGCAAGGAAAAGAACATTCTGTATTTACTGCATTTGCTCCAAAGGATGATCCGAAAATAGCCATTGCTGTTTACGTTGAGCATGGCGAATGGGGGTCACGTTATGCTGCCCCTATTGCCAGCCTGATGATTGAAAAATATCTGACAGATACAATATCATATTATAGAAAATGGTTAGAGAAGAGAATGCTAAGTCAAAATTTATTATATACTAATTGACACGAAGAATCGACATATTGGCAAATATTGACTGGGTGACTATAGCACTTTATATAATCCTGATTGTTTTTGGATGGATGAATATTTTTGCTGTAAATTACAATGAACAGTTCAAAACAATATTTGACACTAATCAAAAATATGGCAATCAGCTGATATGGATAGCCATATCACTTATTACAATATTTGTAATTTTTATTATTGATTATAAGTTTTATCCTTTTTTTGCATATGTTATTTATGGATTCGCAATAGTATTATTACTTTCAGTATTGGTTTTTGGAAATGTCATACACGGGTCCAAATCATGGGTGACTGTTTTCGGTATTAATTTACAACCGTCTGAGTTTGCAAAAATTGCTGCTTCATTGGCTATTGCAAAATATTTAAGCAGCTATAATGTAACTATAAGAAATTTTAAATCAATAGTTATCCTTTTTGCATTTGTTACAATTCCCGCTATATTAGTCTTTTTGCAGCCTGACTGGGGCACTACAATAGTGTTCTGCTGCTTCTTCCTTGTATTGTTCCGGGAAGGACTACCCGGATGGGTACTAATTCTGGGAGCAATAATCATAGGATTATTTATAGGATCATTAATATTCTCAAAGCTTGTTACAGTTTTAAGCTTGATAACTCTGGCAATGATAATAAACTATGCAATAAATAAAAAAATTAAACATATTGTTATTGCCGGATTAATGTTCATATCTATCTATTCGGCAATTAAAATTGTAAACGTGTTTATTAAATATGATTTAAGTGAGTATTTGTATGTACTTATTTCTTTAACGTTATCATCGGTTATGAGTCTGATTATTGCACTAAGATATAAAATTCAAAATGTTGCAGTAATTTTATTATTCCTGTTTAGCTTTATTGCCTTTACTTATTCAGTGGATTATGTTTTTCATAATGTCCTTAAACCACACCAGCAAAAAAGAGTGAATATTTTACTTGGGAAAGAATCTGATCTGCGGGGTTATGGTTATAATGTTAATCAGTCAAAAATAGCTATTGGCTCAGGGGGATTCAAAGGCATGGGATTTCTGAAAGGAACACAGACAAAGCTTGATTTTGTACCCGAACAAAGCACTGATTTTATATTTTGCACAGTTGGTGAAGAATGGGGATTTGTTGGTACATCATTAGTAATAATTATATTTACGCTGCTTTTGTTAAGGATAATATTTATAGCTGAAAGGCAGCGATCATCTTTCAGCAGAATTTATGGTTATTGTGTCGCTTCAATAATCTTCATTCATTTTGTAATTAATATTGGCATGACAATAGGTTTATCCCCGGTTATTGGAATCCCTTTACCATTCTTTAGTTATGGAGGTTCTTCCTTACTGGCATTTTCAATTTTACTATTTATTCTAATTCGCCTGGATGCCACAAGAATGGCTTATCTTAAGTAAGTAATTTTTTTTATTATTTTTGTGATTCCAACAGACTCTGTTTTATATTAATCTGGGAGAATTTTTAAAATTCTTGTGCTATAATAGCAAATCAGATCCTTGTGTTTAATTACTGGTTGTAGAAAATCCTTTTTTATGAAATATAAGATATATAACCTACATAATTTTAGAGAGATACCAAATCTTAATAAGTTAACCAGGCAACAGAAATTTGAGATTCAAGTTACTGCACATGTAATTCCATTCAAAACCAATAATTATATAATTGATAAACTCATAGACTGGAATAATATTGAGAATGATCCGGTATTTACTCTCAATTTTCCAACGAAAGACTTATTGAATTATGAACAATTTGAGAAAATAGCCAGGTTAATAACTGATAGATCTGATAAAACTGAAATTAACAAAGCAGTTAATGACATCTGGCTTCAGCTTAATTCCAATACAACTGATCAAATAGATCATAATGTTCCCGAATTAGATAATATAAAATTAACAGGGATCCAACATAAGTATAATGAGACATTATTGTTTTTCCCTACACAGGGACAAACTTGCCATGCATATTGTACTTTTTGTTTTCGCTGGCCCCAGTTTACAGGTAATAATGAGTTGAGGTTTGCATTAAGACAATCAGATCTGCTTATTAAATATTTGAAAAGTAATAAGCAGATTACAGATGTATTAATCACAGGAGGAGATCCGATGATAATGTCTGCAAATCACCTCGGGAAATATTTTGATGCATTATTGGATCCAGAATTGTCCCATATAAATACCATAAGAATTGGTTCAAAAGCTTTAAGTTACTGGCCGTATAGATTTATTTCGGATCCTGATTCCAAAGATATCCTGAATATTTTTAAAAAAGTTGTCGATTCAGGCAAACATTTGGCTTTTATGGCTCATTTTAACCATCATGTTGAGCTTTCAAGAGAAGCAGCAAAAACAGCAATTGGTAATATTCTTAAGACGGGTGCGCAAATTCGTTCTCAATCTCCATTACTGGAACACAC
>Ga0114922_10006843_pt1 | contig 10432 bp, 5 predicted proteins | sample AartaG_FD_100975 | JGI IMG/M metagenome (GOLD analysis project Ga0114922, IMG submission 100975) | Deep subsurface microbial communities from Aarhus Bay to uncover new lineages of life (NeLLi) - Aarhus_00045 metaG | ecosystem: Environmental > Aquatic > Marine > Oceanic > Sediment | place: Aarhus...
ATGATGATAGGTAAGACCATGTCACACTACAAGATTTTGGAGAAAAATAGCTAACGCAGCATGAGGTAAAATTTATCAGCAGAAAGGCCATAAGGACAAAGCCATCGATCAATACGAGAAATTTCTCTCCCTGCGGAAGGATGCTAATCCGGGGATAGCAGAGGTTGATGATGTGAGGAAGAGGGTGGCGGGATTGAAGATTAATTGAGGCGATTGGAGCTCAGGCCAAGAACCCAGGCTCCCATAAGTGTAAATGATACAAATCTGCTAAAGTCGGCAATATCGCAAAAGATCATCTCACTAGATAAACGATTGAGGGGGCGAGAAATTCTCACTATGGGGGAATTCTTAACAAATTTTTTACATATTCTTAACAACTTCCTGACAACTTTTCCCTTGGCAAGGATTAAATTATGTGTGAAGAAAATGAGCTGGAGGGAATGAACAGAGAAAAATTATATGTTTTGAATCAAGGCTAGGGAAATCAATGAGACATTCAAATTATGTGAAAATTTGGAGGGAGAGTTGGAAGGAGCGTTTGTGAAACGTTGTAAACGCTGTATCCTGCCTTACAGCTATCCTGGAATCACATTCGATAAAAGAGGAATTTGTTCATTCTGTGTGAACTATATGAAGCCGAATTCGGAACCTAAAACAGAAGAATTGAGACGCCTAGTCAAAGAGGCAAAACTGAGTAAAAAACGATACCAGGCAATAGTGCCAATTAGCGGTGGTAAAGACAGCTCGTATGTAGTGTATGTTATGCGACGCGTCTATGGCCTTAGAGTATTGGCAATCAACTTTGATAACGGATTCCGAAGCGCAACAGCTGAGGTAAATCTTAAGATATTAACCGATCAATTAGGAGTCGATTATATATCGATAAAGCCAAATTGGAATTTAATGCGAGATCTTTATGCAACATTTGTAAAAATCACTGGCGAATTCTGCAGCGTCTGTAACGCCATGGGATATCTCACGATTATGTCCTTCATCATTAAACACGTGAGCGAGAGTGTACCCAAACCGCTTGTGGTCGGTGGATGGGCTAGGCATCTTGAAGCAATGCCTGGAATGTATTCCTTTGATCTTAAGTATTTCTGTGATGTTATTGCTCAGGGAGGATTGTTGGAAGCCGTGCGAGAATCAGAACTGGTAAATGAACTGTGTCTGGATGCCTTGATAAATGCACAAGATCCCAGACAAGATAGGATAGATGAAACTTTTCCACTCAGATATATTATGCTGCCCGATTTTATTCATTGGGATCTGCGACAAATAACAAGGACACTGAAGAAAGAGTTAGGATGGATCAGCGCTCCGGAGGCTGAGAATGAAACTCACTTTGATTGTGTAATGTATCCTGTAGCCCAATACTTCGAACGCCAAAAATACGGATTCAGTCAGAATATCGTTACATACAGTGCCCTTGTGAGAGAAGGACAATTAAGCCGACCAGAAGCTATAAAAAATAATCGGAAAGAAAAGAAAGGAGTTCCTTTGGAATTTTCCCGCTTCCTTAACATTCTCGGACTCAAAATAACTGATGTAAACTGGGAAGGCAAATGGCATCCGCAGAGGCAGTAGGAGATTAACACCATGTTTTCGTTCTCAAATAAAGAATTTAAATGCGCGTTACTAAACAAATATTACATCCATTGTTTACGCTTCCCTGGCCTTTGGTTGTCCGATCGCAAACTCGCTCATCTTAGGGAAACCATTGAAAGAATTACTCTATCAGAATTGGGGGCATTGCCTGAATATGGTGTTTATTTGCCATCTCGAGATCCCTACAAAAACCGCATTGTAACATTAGTCTATGAGAAAGATGAGAATAAACCAGTAGCGTTTGCTGCTATGGTTCATTGTCATGTTAAAGTAAGAGTACGTATACATCCTGTGGTTCACTTAGGACTAGTCATTAAATCTAAAAGTTCTTTGAGAAGAAATCTACTATTTCTCATCTACTACTATCCCCTCATTTACATTTTTATACTCAGAGGATGTCTTTCTTTTTGGATTACTTCTGTCTCTATGGAGCCGAGCATTATCGGTGCAATTGCTGATAATTTTAGAGATGTCTATCCACACTATCTTGGAATAACTCAGGCTAATGGGATGAAGTTGAGTATAGCAAGAGCCTTTGTCTCTGACTACGGCCACGAATTTGGTATCGGGCCGAAAGCTGTCCTGGATCAGAACCGGTTTGTTATAAAAGATAGTTGTCGAGGGCCGAGTGAAGTGCTAAGCACGAGCTATAAAAAATCTGCAAAATACAGAGACCCACGATGCAATACGTATTGTAAAGATACAATCGATTATGAACAAGGTGACGAGTTATTGCAGATCGGTCGTTTGAATTTAAATTCTATTCTTGTAGGGAGTGTCCACAAGTTAAAGGCCGATTGGAAACGCAAACATCACAAATGCATGACTTAAAATCTCGAATACACGTCCGTCGTTTCGTTGAAGACGATAATAAAAATCTTACAGATCTTGCAAGGTCGATAGGTGTTCCTGCTCGAATTCAATTAGGAGTGGATCGCTCACCGAAATTTTCTACTTTTAGCCAACTGCTGAGTGACAGGTGGGATATTCTTGTAGCAGAAGAGAACCACAATATCATCGGATTCATGGACATGAGTCATGTTAGATTGCGCTTGGAAAATAAGGTAATTCCCGTAACATACGTAAGCTTAACTGGAGTTCAAGCAAAGAGGCGCGGTTCAGCAGTTTTTTTTCGTTTATTGGAAGAAGGAGAAAAATTAGCGAGAGCTTCAGGATCAATAATTGTTACTGCTTTAATAAATATCAACAATTCTCGCCTGGATAGGATCTTGGCAAAGCGATATAAAGGTTATCTGCGCGGCGAAAAAATTGTAATATCTTGTATCCCGCTTGGACCCCGATATCGAGTCGATAAAAACTTTTATTATGATTGCGCAACAGAACAAGATTTATCAGAAATCACGCTTCTCGTCAGAAAAGAGTACAGCAGCTATACGATGTCTTCAGTTATCAAAGACGTTCTGTTAACTCAATACCCCAATTTTGAACCAAAAAATATCCTGGTGGCGCGGAATCATGACGGGAAGATTGTTGCGAGTTTAGGATTATGGGATCAACGGTCGTTTAAAAGTATACGAATAATCGATTACAAACGGCCAGAGCATTTCCTTAAGATATTATTGAATATGTCGAGATATTTTACTGGTTTTACCCGAATCCCCGATGCAGGGGATAATTTGAATCTTCTCCATAGTCTCTACACTGCTGCTGCGGAAGGATGGGAAAATGGATTTTCTGGTTTAGTCCGCTTTGCATGCAATATGTTTGCTCATCGAAACTATCATTTTTTACTGCTTGCTCTCCCAGAAAGCAGCCATCTTTCTACTGCGTGTCATAAATTATGGCGAATTACTAATGTGAATGTGCCAATTATTATCCCTTTGAATAGAAAAGGCCAAGAATTGACACATGCAAAACGGATTAGACGCCTTTACTTCGAGTATGCCTTAACATGATGAAAAATTATGTAAAAACCAAATTATACAATAAGCGTTTTGCCTCGCATATATTTTAGAGACGCGGTGTATTTTTTTGCCTAATTTGTAGTTCAGAAGTCCAATCAAGGTGACTTAATAAAATTTTAGAGATTTTTAATTACGATAAGACCTGTGGAAGGATGTTTACCCGGGATTAGTTGAGGTTGATGATGCGAGGGCGAGGGTGGCTGAGTTGAAGAATTTGCCGTAAATTCTGCTTCCTGTTGTGCAAATTCGCATTTTTTATGTCTAATGAGAAAAAAAGTAGTCAAAATTTGGTCAAAAGGGCAAAATAAATATTCTTTAACTTGTTGATAATAGTATATTTACGAAATGTCGACCGTCTGACTACGAATCAGTAGGTCGGCAGTTCGAATCTGTCCGGGCGTACCAGAGGTTTCCCCAGGTTTTCAGCGACTTACACTGTTTTTAGCTTTCAGCACCATTCCATTATTTTCAACGCTTTTCAACATTTTTTGTGTAATATTTGTGAAATGGGAGATCCATTTCACTATATAAGGACGCACTGGACTCAAAATTCAGTTCGGGGTGACTCGAGTGTGGGTTCGACTCCCACCTCCGGTACTCCTGTTACTTCGAGAAAATCAAAAAAAAATTCAGATTACTCTTTTTCTTTCCGTTTTAGCAACCGTACGCAAACGTAGGCGATTTTAAGCATTTTCTGTGACAATCTGTGACAATTTGAAATAGGGGAGAGGTCTGCATGGACACATGACTTTAGATCATGGAATCGGGGTTCGAATCAATGCTTCACAGCCACTCTCGTTTTTCTTTATACTTCGGGGAAAATCGCAAAGTTTGAGTCCCAATAACGTCCTCATTGTTATGAGAATTTTTGTTCCCTGAGAAAGTATCTCTTTTCTAGGAGTTTTTGTTAATGCTACTACAATCAAGCCCTCGAAGAGCTAGGGACTTGAGGGATAGAGTTCCGTCCTAAAGGTGCACCGGGACGCATCAGCGCCTGACTTTTTTTACCAACAACGTATCGATAATGTGATGGTACTCGTACTGGAAGCCGATGGCCACTCTTACCCTTTGGTCCTCACACAAATACTCACGCCAACCCATTATGGAATCGTACACGAGCCAAGTATAGCCGTCCTCATACCCAATGCAAACGCTCCCAGGTGGCCGCTCTGCACAATTTCCTTCATAATCCGGCTGAGAAGTGAAACCATCGCAAGGTTCATTTGAAGGAGGGTCAGTATTTAGGCGTTCCACATCAAATCTTCGTTCTTCTGACCAGTTCAGCCAGGAATCTCTGGTTCCCGCTCTCACTTTCCATATCCAATTAAAACGGTTCCTGTCTTCAATATAACCTTGACTTACATAGCGATATGTAGATCTTTTAACTGTAACATTAATCAGAGGATATATAGAGCCAACATGCATTACATACAGTTGGTATTTAGTCGCTCCTGGATAATCCGACCAATCGAAACGCCACTTAATATCATCCCGTCTATCACTACGACCGTTATCGAGTACAGCTCCACTTTTTGGAAATGTCAGGGTTGGAGCGTCAATAACATTTCCAATAGCTAGCTTGGTGATAAAAGCATCACTTTTTCTAAACAAACTTCCGAAAATTGGGTTTTTAGTGGGGAAATCATTAGAGCTGGTTGTTCCAGCCACATAAACCGCACCCTTTTCGTCAACAGCAATGCTATTGGCTCTATCTGATTTCGAACCTCCCAGATGAGTGGAGTAAATTAGCTTAGTTCCACTTGAATTTATCTTGGCAACGAATGCTTCTCCGTAATGGACTGCATTTGAGCCAAACTTGTTTTCCCCTTTATAACTTGTATAAGGAAAATCATTTGAGAACGTGCATCCTGTCACATAAGCAGCACCATTTTTGTGGACTGCTATGCCAGTACCAAGATCACCAATCCACCCACCCAAATAGGTTGAATAAACCAGAGCCGTTCCCTTCGGGTTTATTTTGGTAACAAAGGCATCACCAAATCCAGAATTATTTTTATATATAGGTTTTTCGGTTGGGAAATCGTGGGAGCCGGTCTCACCTGTCACATAGACAGCACCATTTTTGTGAACGGTAATATCATTACCCTCATCATAGAAATAGCCACCTAAAAAAGTGGAGTAAACAAGGGCAGTTCCATTTTGGTTTATCTTTGTAACAAAAGCATCATTTTGTCCTGACAAACTTCCATCAATGGGATTTTTAGTAGGAAAATCGGACGAATAAGTCTCTCCAGTCACATAAACCGCGCCTTTTTTATCAACGGCAATTCCGTTACCTTGATCTCTTTCAGAGCCTCCTAGAAAGGTGGAGTAAGCAAGAGTTTTTCCACTTGGTTTTATCTTAGTGACAAAAGAAGTATATCTATCAGATAAATTCTCAAAAATGGCATTTACGGTGGGGAAGTTTCGGGAATAGGTTAGGCCCGTCACATAAGCCGCACCTTTTTCGTCAATCGCAATGCTGTAGGCACGATCTTTTTTAGTTCCACCCAGATAAGTGGAGTAAACTAGGGCAGTTCCACCAGGATTAATTTTGGTTACGAAAGCATCATTTTGTCCAGATTTGCTTTCATAAACTGGATTTTTGGTTGGAAAGTCAGGAGAGGAGGTCTCACCCGTTACATAAACTGTGCCGTTTTTGTGAACTGAGATATCATAGGCCCTATCTCCTTTCGAACCTCCAAGATAAGTAGAATATACAAGGGCAGTTCCACTTGGATTAATCTTTGTAACATAAATACAATATTTCCCAGCCAAACTTCCATTAACTGCTTTTTTGATGGGGAAATCAGGTGAATAAGTCGTTCCCGTCACATAGACCGCGCCTTTTTTATCCACAGCAATGCCGTTAGCATGATCAACTTCAGAACCTCCCAGATAGGTAGAGTAGACAGAAATCAAGGGATCTATGGTGAGTTTATACTCAAGGTTATATTTTTCTACTTCAAAACTATAGGTGTCATTCTTTACTTTCTTGAATCTTGTTTCTACTTCAATCTTATTTCCTTCTATTAACTGATAGCTTAAAGGCTTCATGTGTCTCAATTCACCAAAACTTGTTTCTATAATAAGATTATCGTCTTCATCTATTCGCGTCTGATTCACATCTTTATATTCAAATTTTATATCTGATACATCTCCCCCTGGCCTCACGATGAAATCATATTCAATCTGCTTTTCTACTCCATAGATTTTAAGGTCAATGTTTTTATAAAGATCCTTGTATAAAACAGCTTTTGAAGTAGGTATATCAGTATTCCATAAGGACTCATTATTGCCTATAAAAAAGGAAACTTTATGTTTTGTTGTATCTACAGGTACAACCAAAGGATTCTTACAAGCATTCAGGAATAATAATTTTGAAATATCTCTGTCAGACTCAATGTCCTTTGGTTTGATTCTATCTTTGATATCAATGAATTTATTTCTATTATTTTTCTTTTTAAGTTCTCCTATAACATCAAAAATAAATCCTTCCTTTGTTACCCATAGGGTATATCGAGAAGTTTTCGCCAAGAATAGAGCTTTCTCATCAACTTGTCCTTCATTAGGAACAAAATAAAGAGGAATGTTCCCATAATTAGGAGAAATTTTTGCGCTCTTGGCCACATCCGAAGCTTTCATCATTTGCTGTATTTGTAATTGCTGGACTTGTGTTTGACTTATAGAGCTTTGAAAAAATAGAAACATTAGCAATACAAAAAGAAAAAATATTTTTGAAACTTGCTTAGTCATTTCAACCCTCCCTTTTCTATTTAAATCTTTGTCAAATCTTCGAAAATATTCGAAGAGAGAAATTTTTTATGGAAAATGAGGCCGTTTCTTTGGATAATTGATTCTTTTAACCCCCACGAACAATGTGTAACACAGAACAAATTTGGAGTCAAATTTCTTGTAACATTCATTTCATTAAGAAATTTAACATCAGTCAAAATGTAAGTTGTCAGGAAGTTGTTAAGAGTTTGTCAAAAGTTTGTTAAGAATTCCCCCTTTAGTGAGAATTTATCTCAATCTCAAGCGTCTATCAGATGAGATGAATTCTCCGCATTATTGCCGACTTTGGCAGGTTTGGCGTCATTTATACTACGGGGAGCCTGGGTGATTGGCTCGGGCTTATAAACAGAAGGGAGAAATAGACAAAGCCATTGCCGAATACGAACGATTGATTACCTTCGATCCAAACCGAGAGGACCGATGTCTTATTCACCCCAAGTATCATTATAGGCTAGCCAAGTTATATGGACAGAAAGGCTGGAAAGGGAAAGCCATCGAGCATTACGAGAAATTCCTCTCCCTGTGGAAGGACGCTGACGCTGGGATAGCTGAGGTGAAAGATGCGAGGGAGAGGCTGGCGGGATTAAAGTAAATTGCTCTTTTTTGGTCTCACTTCATTAAGATGTAAGCATTTCTTTCAGATTTTTCAACTTTGAGGCTACGCCATGCTTGAAAACACAAGTTCTAATGTCGTCAACTAGGGCGTACCATCATTATTTCACCATCATTCCATTTGACTCTGCCTCCATAAATTTATATGCTACCCCCAGCAACAAAGGGAACTAATGGCGACACACTGTCCTAAATGCAATACAAAAAATCCCGACGATTCTAAATTCTGTAAAGAGTGTGCCTCCCCACTTAAGCGTTCTTCAGATGTCTCCGTCACCAAAACTATAAAAACTCCCGCTAAAGGAATCCCCAAAGGGACTACCATCGCAGGTAAATATCAGATCCTCCAAAAACTCGGTGAAGGGGGCATGGGGATTGTTTACAAGGCAAAAGACTCAAGATTGGACCGAACCGTTGCACTTAAGTTTCTTTCCTCTGATCTCATAAAAGACAAAGAGGCAAAGCATCGATTTATCCAAGAAGCTAAGGCCGCCGCTGCTCTTGAGCATCCTAATATCTGTGCCGTTTACGAAGTTGATGATGCGGATGGACAAACCTTTATCGCCATGTCTTACATAGAAGGACAGAGCCTCAAGGATAAGCTTAAAGAAGGACCTTTGGATGTAGATGAAGCCAAAGATATCGCAATACAAGTTGCTGAAGGTCTCAAGGAGGCTCATGAAAAAGGGATAGTACATAGGGATATCAAACCAGCCAATATTATGTTCACTAAAAAAGGACAAGCCAAGATCACTGATTTTGGATTAGCCAAACTATCCTGGGGCGTGGATTTCACAAAGACCTCCACCATCATGGGCACTGTTGCTTACATGTCCCCCGAACAGGCAAGAGGTGAAGAGGTTGATCAAAGAACTGATATCTGGGCACTTGGAGCAATGCTTTATGAAATGCTTACTGGAGAGCGACCATTCAAGAAAAGCCATGAGCAAGCACTTATCTTCTCGATCATTAATGATACGCTAGAGCCCATTTCTTATCTGCGAACAGATGTTCCCAGTTATGTAGAAGGAGCCATTCAGAAGTCCTTAGAGAAAGATGCTTCAAAACGTTACCAAAGTGCGAGTGAGTTCATTCAAGACTTGGAAAAGCCTCCCTCCTTTTTAGCCGCCCAAAATGACAAATCGATCGCAGTTCTCCCCTTCATAAACATGAGTGTCGATCCTGAACAGGATTACTTTTGTGATGGGATTTCCGAAGAGATCATAAATGCCTTGACCCAGATTAGTGAATTGAGGGTGGTTGCTCGGACCTCGGCATTTTCCTTTAAAGGAAAGGATGCCGATATCGGAGAGATCGGACGAAAACTGAATGTTGATAAGGTTCTTGAGGGAAGTGTCAGGAAAGCAGGGAATCGACTACGGATAACAGCCCAGCTTATCAATGTGGCTGATGGATTTCATCTCTGGTCGGAGCGGTTTGACCGGGAAATGGAAGATATTTTTGTCATCCAAGATGAGATCACTTCTGCTATCGTTGACAACCTCAAGATCAAAATTTTGGGAAGAGCGAAACAGCTATTGGTCAAGCGCCATACGGATAATCAAGAAGCTTATAGTTTTTATCTAAAGGGGCGCCATTTCTGGAATAAGATGAACCCCGCGGCTTATGCAAATGCCATCGAGAACTTCGAGCATGCGATAGAAAAAGATCCGAATTACGCTGCGGCCTACGCCGGCTTGGCCGACGCCTATTGGTGGAGCTCTTTCTGGGGGAATCTACCTCCCCGACAGACCTTCCCTAAAGCAAGGGAGGCGGTCCATAAAGCCATCGAGATAGATGATACTTTGGGTGATGCCCACGCGTCATTGGCATCCATCCTGACTATCTATGATTGGGATTGGGAGAATGCGGAGCAGGAATTCAAGCGGGCGATCGATTTGGCTCCAGGATCCGCATATATATATGTCTATTATTCCATCTTCTTGACTCTCAGAAAACGGTTCGATGAAGCTGTCATCCAGTCCAAAAAGGCACAATCTCTAGACCCGGTATCGGGTCTGTGTAGCATCCATGTGGGACATGTACTCTATCATGCACGTCGCTATGATGAGGCGATCGAAGAGTTTCAAAAAAGGCTCGTGATTGAGCCTAATGACTGGTTTGCGCGCCATCATCTCAGCGAAGTGTATCTTGAAAAATCAAGAATCAAGGAAGCGTTAGCAGAAATCGATAAAAGTGTTGAGCTCTCTGGGGGTGTTCCCATGAATCTGGCAAGCGCTGCTATGACTCATTATCGATTCGGGGACAAAGAGGTTGCCGACAGCCTCTTCGAAAAGCTAAAGTCCAGAGCAGGACAGGAATATATCCAACCCATTGCTTTTGCCTTTATTCACTGGGTGCGTGAAGAGATGGATCAAGCATTTGAGTGGGTGAAAAAGGCCTATGAGGAGAGAGACAACTTTTTACCTTGGATCAGAGTGACTCCCACGGATTCCTGGCAGATCCCGAAGGATCCGAGGATCGATGAACTG
>Ga0114922_10006845_pt1 | contig 10432 bp, 5 predicted proteins | sample AartaG_FD_100975 | JGI IMG/M metagenome (GOLD analysis project Ga0114922, IMG submission 100975) | Deep subsurface microbial communities from Aarhus Bay to uncover new lineages of life (NeLLi) - Aarhus_00045 metaG | ecosystem: Environmental > Aquatic > Marine > Oceanic > Sediment | place: Aarhus...
GAAATAGTGCCGCCACAGAAGTTGCTGGTCGTTCGATTCGACGAGCAACTGCCTGGCCTTTTCGTTTTGCTCCCGGACCCGGAAGTACTCGGCATAGCTTTCGAGCATAATCTGGCTATTTGGGTCCATCTGTTTGGCCTGCTCGAAGGCAGTCTCGGCCACGGCGAAGAACGCAGCCTTCTTCGTTTCATCCGTCTCTTTCAAGGCAATACGAGTCGCTAATTGTCCGAGCAGGATCGCGTTGCCGAGATTCGGCGCGCTGATCTGGATGCTCTGCCGAATCGCCAACGCTTTCAAAGGCTCGGTCTCGCTGATGAGATCCACATAGGCGGACAGCAGGCTCGCATCGCGCGGGTTCAGACGGAGAGCCTGCTCCAATGCCTGCCGGGTCTCAAGCCGCTGTTCGGAAGACAGATTGTTGCCCAGCCTGCGATTGCGCGCGTGCAAGGCGTTGGCCATCGTCTTGGCCACCACGGGGTCCATGGGATTCAACTCGGCGGCCCTGCGGACATCCTCGATGGATTCGTGCTCCCGACCGAGCGCCGCTTTGACGTTGCCCCGGAGCATGTATCCGTAGGAGAAAATCGGTCGCTGCTTCAGGCATTCATCGAGATCGATCAGCGCCCTGTCGTATTCCTTCCTTGCGAAGGCCAGGCGTGCGGCAAAGAGCCGGCCCCCGCAGTCGTCCAGATCGTCGCGCCGGACCGTGGCGACAATCTGCTCGGCGAGCGTCCAGTTCTCCTGCCGACGGGCGAGCTCGAAAAGATAGCCGGCCGCCGCGTGCCGGGGGCTCAACTGCCCCGCCTTCAGGTAGGCCGGCGTCTCCTGCGCACCTTGGGACGCCGTCGCGTCCAGCACGCTTTGCCATTGCGCTGCCGCCTTGTCGAACTGTTCGTTCTGCTCGTAGAACGATCCCAATTCCAGTGACTGGCGGACCGGATCCGTGAGGCTCCCAATGGCTTGCTCCCGGATCTCCTTGCGCCTCGACTCGGGGCAATTCAGCGGGTCCGTCTCGGACGAAAGGCCCTTGTAGAACAGCACGGCCACGCTGTTCGGGAAGTGCCTCACATACGCCTCGGCCACCGTCTTGGCCGCACCGGCCTGCCCCTGCTTGATGAGGGTGTCGCAGAGCCCGACAACATAGCCCTCCTCGACGACATCGGGCCTGGCCTGGAGCAATCGCGGAATTAGATCGGCCTCGCGACGCAACTGCTCCTGCAGCTCGGCCGTCATCGCCTCTGTCGTCTCGGGGCCCTCTTGACGGTCGCCGTCGGTCGGCTTGAACTGAAGCATCGCATTCTCATCCGCCTGCTTCTGCCGAATCGCCGTACGCAACTGATTGCCCTTGGCCCTCGCCAAATCCAGATTCAATTCAAGCACGTTCGGGTCGTCGGGATTCAGTCGGGAGATCGCTTCTTCGGCCTCCGTCTCCTGCCCCTTCGCGATCAGCGCCTTGAGGCGGAGCACCCGGCTCCTGTTGGTCTCTTCGAATCGCTCCTCAAACGAGTCGACGACACTGAGGACGACATCGTGGGAGCCGGCCTGAAACAGTGCCTCCCCATAGTCCAACAGCGCGACCGGCTTGGTGTGGACGATCCCCGAGTTCAGGGCCGTTCCGAGGAATTCGATCACGGCGCCGGTCTCGGATGTATCCTTGAAGACGGTCGCCAGGGTATAGGCGAGGAACGAGTCGCGCTCCTCCGGCGGATTGGATGCCTTGATCTGCTCGTACGCCGCATAGAGGCTCCTGACGGCCTTGCTCGTCTGGCCCCGGGCCAAATCCAGCATCCCCTGCCACTTCAAGACCTGCGGGTTTTCCCCGCTGCCCTGGATCTGCTCGATCTCATGGACGACCTTCTCCGCCCGCGCTACCAGGTCCGCGCGCGCCGGGTCCGAGTCGGGCAGACTGAGAATGCGCTCGACATAGCACTTGGCCAGCAGGGAGCACAGAGAGAACCGATCGATCCGTCTGGCAAACTGGGTGGGGCCGGACGTGTCCTGGGCGTCGGGCAGCTCGAGTGCGGCCTCCCCCAACTCGATGGATTTCAGCAGGGCCGACGTGTCGCCATAGACGGAGAATTTCCGATAGTGGTAGCTGCACGCGTACGTGGGGTACTCGACGCTCTCCGGATCCAGCGCACGCGCCTGCTGGGCCGCCTGAATCGCCTGATTGAGTTTGTCCATCGCCCCGTCCGATCCCAGGAAGGCGGCGTGATAGGAGTAGAACTGAGCCAGCGCCCCGAACGCCTTCGGACTGGACGGGAACTTCTGCGTCAGGCTCGTGTACTGGGGCTCGAGGCCTTCCATGTACTCGCGAACGGCGGCGATATCACCCCGTTGCGCCGACATGAGCTTACGCCTCAGCAGATAGATGAAAACATCGGGTGTCGTGCCGGCGGCGCGAGTGCCTTCCGCGAGGATGTCATCTGCTTGCCTCTCGGCGGCATCTTTCTCGCCCACGTTCCCGCGGGACGCCGCGATATCACCCTTCTCCAGATACACCTCCGCTAAGTGCCGGTATACCTGTGCATTGTTCGGATCGAGCTTTCTTGCCTGCTGTAGATCACTCTCGGCTTCCCTGAGCACTTCGACCGGCGATGTGACGGCCCCCATACTCGCCAATTCAAATGCCGCCCGTCCTTTGACCAGCCGCAGATGCGTGCCCAGACGTTTGGGACCGCCGCCCCAGCCGCCCTGCTTGACGGCCCCGAAGGACGGCTCCCATTGCGCCCTGGCCTCGTCGAGCAGGCCGGCATCCTGGATCACTTCGAAGGCCTTGTCGGCCTCAGACAGGACATGCTCCCAATACCCACTGTCGCCGCGGCCGGCGGCGCCGAGACTGTCGGCAAGGATATACGAGTGCTTGAGCCGGCCGAGGCGAGCCTTCACATTCTGAGGGTCCGCGGTAATGACCTGCCCCCAGCAGCCAACGACCTTGTCCCATTCACCCATTTCCCGGTATGCGTCGGCAACTTTGAACAGCAGATCGATCCGGCTCTCGGTGGACTGCGTCAGAGCGTACGCGCGGGCGTAATTCTCGCGAGCGGTCTTGTAGTCCTGCGCCGCCCAAGCCGCGTCACCATCGGCGATGAACGGAGCGGGGTCCCGGTTCAGCCGAAGGATCACCACCACGGCCGCCAGCGCAAGAAGCAGGAACACCGTCGATCCAATCAACGCGACCTTCTTGTTCAAACGTCTTCTCGGCATGAGGATTGTCCTTTCGTCGTCCGGTCAGTTCCGGTCCGGCCAATGGTCTCGCTCCAACACAGGCAGCAGCACCGTCAGAAGCTTTTCACTTGCCGCTGTCGCATCGGCCTTGGTGGCGGTCGCGCGCGACTGACTGAACGCAAGTTCGACCTTACAAAAATACGAATGCTTGCTGAAAATGTTTCTGTTCAGGGCGATGCGTGCATCGTCCCGGCTGCCCGCGTACTGGCCATTGACGCAAAACAAATAGACAACCGGAAACTGCCGCAGGGCGGCCGAAATCTCACTGGAGGTCCTGTCGAAGAGTAGGTAACGCCCGTTAATCGTGCGCGGACCGACCTGGAGATCGGCTGCGCCCCCAGCCAATCGCTGGTACCCGCTGCCGGTATAGCACTCCTCCGGCACGTGGGGCACCCTGTCGGGCAGCGGGTAGTACGTGATGAACACAAGCACGCGGCGCACCGCACTGTCGATAGCCTCGCGAGGGTCCTCCAGGAGCCACTGGATGTAGTCCTCGGTCCCCAGAGACTCCAGGACGTCTTCGTTCTCGATCGCGTGTTTCGCCACCACCTCATAGGGCCCCAGCGCGTCCTCGTCCAGCGCCTCCAACGGCTTCTTCAGTGGCAGCGGTTCTTTCTTCAGGTACAGACCGAGTTTCTTCGTGGCCACGGACATTCCGGCCGCCGCCACCGCTAACACCAGCGCGCAGATCAGGAAAGCCGGCTGCAGATAGGTCGCACTGTCATGGCGTTTGCTATCCATCACGTCGCGCGCCTCCTGGTAACGACATCCTCGGCGACCGCTTCGCCTTCCTCTACGAAGAGGCTGGACATGAACCACGCCAGCAATCCGTAGAGACCGAACGCCAGAGGCAACATCGCCAGCCCGAGCAGGTCGTGGTAGACGCCCTGCGTGTACTCCTGTCCCACCAGGACGTAGAGCAGTCCCGTGACGGTCACGCGAACCATGTTGCAGAACATCGCGATCGGAACCGTGCTCAGCAACAGGATGACCCGCTGCCACGGCGGACGCTCGTGCAGATACGCCATGGCCACCCCCAGCGCGAGAAACGCCATGAGCAGCCGCATGCCGCTGCAGGCCTCCGCCACGTCCAACGCAGGCTCCAGCCGCTGGCCCTTGTATACGACTTCGATGACCACGCCGCTGGCCGTCGCTTCGAGGTCGTGGACCATATTCAACACGGCCGTCGCCACCACGGCCGAAATCTGACGCATGGGCATCGTCAGGCCCACGTAGTAACGCCGCGGAAGCGGGACCGCAAACACCAGGAATACGATCGGCAGCCACGTGTAACGAACCAGCCGCCACCCGCCTAAGAGCAGAACGACCGCCCCCACTGCGGCAATCATCGACAGCGGCCGCAGATACGCGTATCCCGCCGGGCTCACCACGTTGAAGATATAGAACGCCAACAGCACCAACAGCAGGAGCAGGCCCAGGTAGTTGGCCCGCGTCTGCCCCGGCAGCAGTCGGGCGGGCCGACCCTTGTGCAACAAATCAACGAGCGGGTCCCCCGCATACTCCAGGCTCAGAATCTCATTTCTTCTGCGGTTGATGAAGTAGAGGCTGAAGAGAGGAATCAGAAAACCGTGCGACCAGCTTGGATCGGTGATCCACAAACGCATGATCTCCCGGATCTCATTGCGAAAGAGAAGACAGAGCAGCCCGCCGAGGATGACGATCTTTGCGTAGCTGTGCGGCCCGAGCTCGCCCCACCTCCGTTCCGGCAGAGAGGAACCGTCCCCCGGTCCCTGGGTTCGTGAAGCACTGGTCTTCTCAGCCATACCCCCGCATGCCCATTAGAAGGTGAGACTCTCACCGTAGTCCATATCCGCAAAATTCCGGTCGTATATGAAACCGAATCCGTAGGTGGCCCGGAACGCATTGCGCAAGACCAGACGCCACAGTGACGTCGGATGCGTTCCCACATTGATCAGATCGTTCGGCTTGATGAAGAAGTCGGGCTGCTCGCCGCTGGCGATCTTGTCCAGATCGACCAGGACGATCTGCTCTTTCCTCGTTCCGACTCGCCGTACGACTTCGACGGTTTTCGGCCACGCCAGCGGGCCCAGACCGCCCGCCGCCGCAATCGCCATCTTCAGCGTCATGGGCCGCCCCGTAATGTTAATGAACCCACTGCGGTTTACGTTGCCCATGATAGCGAACTCGCCCATGATATCAAGCGGCACGTGGATCGCGTCGCCCGGCCTGATGATGATGTTGTATCGTGGGTCGCCGGCTAAGAGCTTGTCCGCCGGAATTCGGATCAGGCGCGTCTGGATGGCCTGCTCCCACTCCATCTCCATCGGCAGCTCTTCGCCGTCCAGCGGCAGCGTCGGGCCTTCGGGCTTCGCTGCCACCGGCGGCCTTGCCGGTTGCGGCGCCCCTCTCTGCAGTGGGATCCAGCGTCCATCCCGGAAGACCCATTCGATCTCGCCCTCCGGCTTGGCCTCAGCGGTCGGCGGCATTCGCTCCGCCTGGCCCGCCGCAGCAAGCGGAACCCATTTGCCGTTACGGAACACCCATTCGATTTCGCCTTCCGGCTTGCCTTCCGCGACCGGCGGCGTTCGCTGCTCTTGGCCTGGGACGGGAACCGGGACCCATTTGCCGTTACGGAACACCCATTCGATTCTCTCTTTGCCGCCGGGCGCGCCGGCGGGCGCCTCCGCCGGACCGGCATTGCCGAACTCGGCAGGCGTCTGCACGATCTCCCGGGACTGCGACCCCAGCAACCTTTCCGATGCGACCGGAGCGTCGCGGCCGCGTCCTGCCTCACGGTCCGCAAGCCCCCGCCACTTCGAAGGCGTCACCAGACGGAAGCCGTACGGCAAGGAAGTCGCGGCGACGTCATTTCCCTTCGCGCTCTCCGCTGACCGCCCGATAACTCCTACGGTCTGCGCGGGATCCCAAAGGCGAAGCTGCGTGTTTGAGGATCCCTTCGCGTGGGGCGTGATCAGATCGAGCATCTCCCGCTCCAGCTCGTATGGCTCGGCTCGCTCGGTGGGTTCCGGGATATCCCTCTGGGAAACGCTCGTGGCAGCATCGCCGGCCTCAGGCGCAGCGGGCCGCCTCGGCTGGGACCGTCCCTGGGGCCGCTCCGGCTCGACGAACTCCAACTCCGGCACGGCCTCTCCCGGCGCCGGTACGACCTCGACAGGCCCGAGCGCCGCCTCATCCCTTCGCGAGACGTAGACGTAGCTGACGTTGTACTGCAACTGCGCCCCGGCCGTCGCCAGCGCGTCGGTCAGTCGAAAATCGTACCGCGGAACGACGTACCGGCCCGGCCGGGCCACGCCGTTACCCAGAGCGGAAAACGTCCGCTGTTGCGAGTCAAGCAAAGTCACCGTAACGGACGGCTGGCGCAGGATGCCGGGAGTGAGGATCCGTTTGATTTCCTCTTCGAGCTGCGTCTCCGTCAATCCCGCCGCCTGGATGACCCCCACTTCCGGGATGGAGACCTTGCCCGTCTCTGAGACAACGTAGTCGCTGACCAACGGGACCGCCTCCTGCAGCAGCTCGAAAATCGAGACACGTATGAGGTCGCCCGCTCGCAGCGCGTAATCGGTCTTGACGGCGACGATGTCCCCCGGTTGAGGCTCATCCCCCTTCTCCCATGCCACCGGCGTCTCCTCCGCCACCCCGAGCGAATCCAGGATCACGTTGACGGCCGGCGTCGGACGGAACCGCCCGACCTGGCTCGGATCGAAGAACTTGTCGTTGCACCCGGCAACGCCCGCGACCAGGGCACAGAGCATCAGCAGCACGCCCATTCTGCGAATGAAACCGTAAATAGTAAGTCGTAAAGAGTACATTCCTGGGGTTTATCGGTTCCATCCCCGTCACGCTTAAGTTCCGACTGCCCGGAAGGTGAACATGATGACGGATCACAAGCGAAATCGCCCGCCATGCCCCTTGAGAAGGCATCACGGCGGCTGGCGTAAATGCCTGTTATCAGCCCTGAAATCGCCGTTTTCTCACCTGAGAACTGCCAACCGGAACCTGAGAACGGCTCTCCACCTCGATCATCAATAGTCAATCCAGAGTGCTCCGCATGCCGAATTGCCCGGCATATTGCTGGGGCTGCCTTCTCTCCGGCAATCCCATTGACGTGCCCGGCACGGGACACTATGATCGTATTCATGTTGCACGGAGAACCACGATGACCAGGTTTCCTTGCCCCTACCGCAAGGGTAACATGGGGTCGACCGAGGAGCGGGAGCGTCATATCGCAGAACCACATCCTCGTCTGCTGCCGGAATACCGAAAACAAATGGTCGAGCGGAACGACTGGTCAGGATTTTGAGAATGATGAGCTTGTGTTCAACATCGGCGCGAGATGGGGACTGAGCGAAATGAACACTTTCCTGATTCCAACCGAAAGGAATCTTAGTGACTCGGCAAGCAACGAACCGGAATTTCTGCTCCACACAGGCGTGCGATTCAACTTTTAGAGGATAACCTATGCACTACATTCTTAAGAGGAATGGCCACTATTTGTTTCTGTTATTGGCTGTGATTGGACTTCTCGCCTGCAGTCCTGCACGGGCAGAGTTTATCGCGGACGGCGCTACGCTCGTGCCGCTGACCGATGACGGCAAATCCACCGCAATAGCCTGGGCGCCGCACGGCAATAAAATCCTCTATCAGGTGCTCCATACCGATACCCAACGCCAGTTGTCTGTCGCAGACAGCGACGGCTCCAATGCAAAGGTCATTACGCCGATCGGTTTTCCCTATTATGCCGAATGGTCCTGGGCCGGCGATAAGGTGGCGTTTCTGTATGCAAACTCCTCAAGTTCGGAGAGCCAGTCCAGAGCCTATGTGTACGATCTGAACACTCAGGAAACAGTCATGGCTTGCGAACCTTATCCGCGGTTTAACCTGGATGAGGATGAAGGGCCGCTCTGGTCGCCGGTCGATCGGTACATTGTGTTCAAGACTCGCAGGGGACCATCCAGAAGACAGTTCGTCACAGTCTACGACACCCAAACAAAGAACCGGTGGGACGTGGTGCCGGAACGGGGCCAGAACAGGTATGCGCGCTGGAGCTTCACCCTGCCGCCGCGTTTGACCTTTCAATCGGAAGCCAGCGCCGAGCATTATGATATTGCCGTGTCCGACCCGGACGGCGGCAATCTCGTGCTCCTGACCTCAATCGGCGCTGAAGCCGTCGGTAACAGGCAGCCTCGCTGGCGCCCAGGCGGTGCGTACGAAGAAATGATTGCATATACGAGCAACCTGGAGATGACTCGCACGGAACGCGGCATGAAAAGGAATGACGTGTGGGTAGCGTATCCCGACGGACGTGCATCCGGAAACCTGACACAAGCCACGTCTCCTTCGACAGAGGAACAATTGAATAATGACATCATTCTGTGGTCCTGGGACGGCCGATGGATCCTGTCGCGCGGAGACCGCTTTGATTCCCAGGCCAAGGATATTCATACCGCCTATCTCATGGATCCTGTCAATGGTGGCTACAAGACGATCTTTACCACATTTCCCAGAAAAGATGGTTTGCATGAACGCGTACATGTGATCAAGTGGTCCTATGACAGCACCAAGATCCTGATGTACACACAGCGATATGACGTCAAGAACTGGGATACCGAGCGGGAATACCAAAGGACGCGCCATGTCCTGAGCGTGTTGCACGTCGAGACAGGCCGTCGGGACGAAATCCTCGTGTTTGATGAGGATCTGGAACGCAAGGAAATCCTCGGTTCAGACGATCGAGAGGAAATAGAGAACATTACTTTCTCCCCGGACGGGCGTTCGATCCTGGTTTCAATTGCGACGATAGTGAGTCAGGAAGACAGGATCAGTCGTCCGGATGTGTACCGCCTGGATCTTCCGGATTCACTGGTAGGCCCGGAAGCCGCCAAACATATCGGCCCCCCCATCGGGCGCTCAGCGATCTCTGTGTCTGATCAAGGGGAGAACCGCACAGAGGAAACACCTGATCAGGGGGTCCAGGCTGTTGCCACTGCCAACGAATCCACTCCGGTCCCGCCGGATAATGTGATCACGGAGACAATCCGCCCTCTTCATATGACAGCAGACGAAGCGATGGAGTCTCTTTCACCAGAATTCACCCAATATGTGACGAAGAATGCATCCCGAAATCTTCTGCTTTTCAAAGGACCGCCGGAAGTCCTCAGTGAAATCCGGCAGGATTTGGCGAGGATCGATACTCCAGCGCCACAGATTCTGGTGGATCTGCTGGCTGTGGAACTGGCGGAGGAGGCCAACCGCAGTTTGGGCCTGGACTGGACCTACGCGAAAGGGCGATTTGCGTTTTTCCAGCCTGTCGGAAATGCGATACGGGATCTGACACCGGATAGTGCTCTTGGCGGGATTGCGACGTATCCCGGTCTCGGACAGGCCTTCTACCAGGGCGTTGGCAAGCTGCCGGAGGAATTCTTCGTTCGTCTGAACGTTCTCGTTCAGGATGGGAAAGGAACCATCCTGGCCAATCCCCGCACGGTGGCCATGAGCGGGCGGGAGTCGAGGATACAAGTCCGTACGACGCTGAATTACTTCTTCAACGAAGGCTTCGACGTTGCCGGCCGGCCGGTGGTCAAGAAGAGTGATATCTCCGCCGACACCGAGGGGCGGATTACTCCGACACTCCTGGCGGACGGGAAGATCCACATGATGGTGGATGTCAAGGTGGGGAGTTTCACCTTTACATCCGATTCCGGGCTGCCGGAACAAACCCAACGGGACTCTACTACCGAAGTCGTAGTTTCGCAAGGGGATACACTCGTGATCGGAGGCTTGCGGCAGCAGGAGATGGTTCAAACGGTGTCCAAAGTTCCGCTTCTGGGCGACCTGCCCATCCTGGGATGGTTGTTCAAACATGAGCAGAAGGATGTCAAACAGAGTGTGCTGACTCTTTTCATTACACCACATGTGTTACGAGAAGGCGGGCCTGCGCCATCATGGCCGGAGGTGGACCTAGAAAACGGTCACAGGATTCCATCCTCGGATCCCAACGAAGCGAAACTATAGGAGCACATGAAAACGGTGCGCCGATTAACATGCGAAGTGCAACACGGCCGTTCGCGATCGTCACGAGGCATCCGGTAGCACACAGGCATTGGAGATACTGGGGACGCTGTCCCCAGACCCCTGGGATTTTGCGCTTTGCGCCAGAGACAGGATAGAGGGTAAGGCGACGTGGGATAGTCACAACGTCGCC